>Ga0193751_1000628_pt1 | contig 25993 bp, 23 predicted proteins | sample L1c2metaG_FD_143050 | JGI IMG/M metagenome (GOLD analysis project Ga0193751, IMG submission 143050) | Soil microbial communities from a riparian zone of the East river system, Colorado, United States - L1c2 | ecosystem: Environmental > Terrestrial > Soil > Riparian zone | place: USA: East River... | reverse complement strand
GGCGCGCTTGGCGTGATCCTGGTGGTGATCGGGGGCATTGTCATACTGCTGGGGCGGACGGGGGTGCCCTTGGGAAGGCTGCCGGGCGATTTTCTTTATCGGGGGAAGAATACAACTTTTTATTTTCCGCTTGCGAGTTCCATCGTGATCAGTATCGTGCTCTCGGTTGTTCTCTTCCTGATTGGGCGGCTCAAGCGGTAGAAGCGGCACCGCGAATTACCGGATCACTTTCGGCTGGTCGGGCGAAAGCGCTTTGGATGTCGATTTTGAAGACTACCATTAGGGAGGAAGTTATGGAGAGAAAGAACGGACTGCCGCCCGTTCACCCGGGCGAGATTATCAAGGAACATATCCTGCCCTCGGTCGGGCTGTCCGTGACGGCCGCCGCCAAGGCTCTGGGCGTGTCCCGCCAGATGCTTCACGGCATTCTGGCGGGGCGCAAACCCCTGTCTGCCGTCATGTGCCTGAAGGTGTCCCGCCTGTTTGGCGGCTCGCCGGAGGTATGGATGCGATTGCAGGCAGCCCACGACCTGAAAAAGTCTGAGCAAAACAAGAAAGTCATGGCCCGCGTCGCGCGGATCGTGCCAGTCAAGCTAGTCGAAGAAGTTCGGGTCTGAACGCCAACGTCTCTGAAACTTCTCAGCAGAAACTTATGGAGATGTCGGACCAACTCGGGTTCCAGTTTCGTCCTCCGGAGCGGCGCATCTGGACGGTGCGGGCTTTGGTCTCCGCGGTGCGGTCGCACATCGAGCGCGAGTATTCCGATTGCTGGGTAGAGGGCGAGATTTCTAACCTGCGCATTCCCGATTCCGGCCACTTGTATTTCACGCTGAAGGAAGAATCCGCGCAGATTCGAGTCGTGATGTTCCGCTCGTCGGCGAAGCTGCTGCGGTTTCGACCGGAGAATGGGTTGCAGGTCACGGTTCGCGGGCGCATCACCGTGTATGAAGATCGCGGGGAACTGCAAATCTCCGCTGAATTCATGGAGCCGAAGGGCGCGGGCGCTCTGCAGTTGGCGTTCGAACAATTGAAGGCGAGATTGCAGGCGGAAGGATTGTTCGAGGCGTCGCGAAAAAAGCCGATCCCGCCATTGCCGCAAAGAATTGGCATCATCACTTCGCCGCAAGGGGCGGCGCTGCGGGACATTCTGAACATTCTGGCGCGAAGGCATCACTCGGCGAACGTGCTGATCTATCCGGCGCAGGTGCAGGGAGACTCGACGCCGGGCGAGGTGATGGCTGGGCTTCGATACTTCCATCAGCAACTTCGGCATCAGGAACTTCGGCATCAAGACCTGCGGCGTCAAGACTTGCGCAGCGGCGGCGCGGTCGAGGTCATCATCATTGCGCGCGGCGGAGGCTCGGCGGAAGACTTAGCCGGGTTCAATCATGAAGGCCTGGCGCGAGCCGTCGCGGATTCGAAGATTCCAGTGATTTCGGCAATTGGGCACGAAACGGATTTCACCATCGTCGATTTTGTCGCCGATCTGAGGGCGCCTACTCCGTCAGCGGCGGCGGAACTGGTGATCCGATCGCGCCAGGAGATCGAAGCGCAGGCGGAGGATTTGTCCCGGAGGCTGGAGCGCGGGTTGCGATATCGCCTGCTGATGGCGCGCAAGGAACTGGCCGATCGGGCGCAACACGGAGCGTTTGCGCGCATGATGGACGGCATCCACCGGCGCCAGCAGAAGGTGGATGAACAGCGCTTCCGCCTGGAAAAGGCGGAACGGCAACTTCTGGAGCGCTGTCACCGGCGTTGCGAAAATGTTTCTGGGGCTGTCCGGCACTATGACGCCCGACGCCGTCTGGCCGCCATCCGGCAGCAGTTACAGGCGCAAGTCGCGAACCTGGCCGCCGCCACGCACAGGCGATTGCTTGAGAGCAGCGGCGCGTTGAATCGCCGGACCGCAAGCCTGGAGGCGCTTTCGCCGGTTGCGATTCTGAATCGCGGATACGCTCTGGTGTTCGATGCGAAAGGCCAGCTGGTGAAAGACGCGGCGCGAGTCAAAGCCGGGGATGAGCTGTCAGCTCGCCTGGCCCGGGGAAGGGTTCGTGCGCGCGTCACCGCGAGCGAGCGCAGCGAACCGGAATCGGGCGAACGGCATTAGGCTGGCTGCATTAGAATGAAGGCCAATTCAGCTTCCGATTTAACTATCGCCGATTTAACTATCGACGTGAGGGCGTGATGCCGTCGCTGGCAAGGCCGCACATCTCGATGATCTCGGTCATTTCGATTCTGGACATCCTGCTGGTCGCGATCCTGATCTACCAGTTTCTGGTGCTGGTGCGGGGCACGCGGGCGGCGCCGATGCTGGTCGGGGTCGCTACGCTCGGGCTGGCCTTCTATTTCGCGCGGCTGGGCGACCTGCGGACGCTGAACTGGCTGCTCAGCACGCTGCTGCCATTCGTAGTTTTCGCGCTGATCGTCGTCTTCCAGTCGGAGATCCGCCACGCACTGGCAAACCTCGGCAGCCGCATTTCGCTGATGCGGTCTTCGAGTTCGGTGGCCGACGTTTACGACGACATTGTTTTAGCGGCCAATCTTTTTTCGCAAAACCAGACCGGCGCGCTGATCGTCATCGAGCGTGAGATTGGGCTTCGCACCTACATCGAAAGTGGCGTGTCGCTCGATGCCAGGCTGTCGTACGATTTACTGGCGACGGTGTTTCGTCCGAGCGCTCCCTTGCATGACGGTGCCGTGATTGTGCAGCGCGACCGCATCGCGGCCGCCGCTTGTTTCCTGCCGCTCTCGATGAATCCGGTGCTTTCGACCCAACTCGGGACACGCCATCGCGCCGCGATCGGCATCACGGAAGAAACCGACGCGGTCGCCGTCATCATTTCCGAAGAGACGGGCACGATCAGCATGGCGGTCGCAGGGAGCATTGAACGCGAGTTGACGGTGGAGCGTCTGCGCGAACGGTTGAGCCATCTGCTGCGCCGCTACGCTCCCGCGCCATCGCTGCCCAGTCCGGTGGAGGAGAGCTTTATCGAAGAGGAGCCGCCCAGTTCGCGTCTCTCCCGCAGGCAGGATGCAGGGCTGCGCCCGGGAAGGGACGACTGACGATGCCGGGCTTTATCCATCGCAGCTTTTTCCAGCGCATCTTTGTTCACAATATCGGACTCAAGCTGGTTTCGCTGCTACTCGCCATCGGCCTGTGGACGGTGGTGGCACGCGATCCCATCGCCGAAGTGGAAATGAAGGTTCCGATCGAGTTCCATAACCTAGCCGACAATTTGGAGATCGATTCCGCCAGCTTCACCGAGGCGCAGATCCGGGTACGCGGACCGGAGCGTTTGATTCATCGCCTGCAAGCTGCGGATTTGCATGCCGAGATTGATCTGGCCAGCGTCCAGCCAGGGGAAAGGACTTTCGATTTAACCAGCCGGCAAGTTCGTGTGCCACAGGATCTGGAAGTCGTGCAGATCATACCCGGTCAATTTCACCTCTCCTTCGATAATCGTGAGACACGCACCGTTGAGGTGCGACCGCGTGTGACCGGAAATTTTGCAAACGGTATGCGCGTGAAACAGGTGACCGCAGATCCGTCGAGCGTCATGATCACCGGACCTCGCCGCCGCGTCGAAGCGGTGGAGGACGCAACCACGGATCCGGTTGACGTTAGCGGAGCCATGACGCGGGCTTCTTTTGTGACGCAGGCCTATGTCCCTGATCCTCTGATCCAAGTTGTGCACCCCACCCCAATTCGCGTGACGGTTATCATGGAAGGTTCGGGAGACGAGAAAAAGTAGAACAGTCGCTAGTCGTTGGTCGATAGTCTTTCGCGAATTGCGGATGGACGACGCACCGCGAACGACTAACGACTGACGACCACCGACTGCCGAATACCCATGACGCCAACTAGACAACTCTTCGGTACGGACGGGATTCGTGGGGTCGCGGGAGAATTCCCGCTGACGCGCGACAGTGTTTATTGGATTGGGCGGGCGCTCGGGCACGATCTGGTGCGCGTGAATGCCAAGGCGCGGGTGGTAATTGGACAGGACACTCGTGTCTCCAGCCGATGGATTGCCGACCGATTTCTGCAAGGGCTTGCGTCAGTGGGCGTGGAAACGCGCAGCGCTGGCGTGATCACCACACCAGGCGTCGCGTTTCTTGCGCGCTCGCAAAAGTTCGATGCCGGTGTCGTGATTTCGGCTTCGCACAATCCGTGGACCGATAACGGGATCAAGATTTTTTCTGGCGATGGCTACAAGCTGCCGGATGCGCGCGAACTGGCCATTGAGAAAGAGATTTTCGCGCTGCTACAGGCAGATGCGGTTGCGGCGCCAGATTCTGCTCCAGAGAATTCAAGCCTTCCCGGTGAGGAAGCTCTGCGCCATGCTTACGTTCGCTGGCTCGCCGGAGGTGTTTCCATTGACTTAAGCGGGCTTCGCGTGGCGGTCGATTCCGCCAATGGCGCGGCGACCGCGGAAGCTCCGGAGTTATTCCGAGCGCTCAAGATCCGCACGACCTTTCTGCACTCCGCACCGGATGGCCAAAACATCAACGAGAATTGCGGCGCATTGCATCCGGAAACGGTGGCGCGCTTCGTCTATGAGAGCCTTGCCGCCGATCAAATGAGTGGAGGCGAGCAGGGACACTTCGATGTGGGCATTACTTTTGATGGCGATGCGGACCGTGCGCTTTTTTGCGATGCCAATGGGCGAGTGGTAAATGGGGACGCGGTGCTGCTGCTGGCGGCGCGTGAAATGCAATCGCGCGGCGTGCTCGCCAATGCCACCGTGGTGGCGACGACCATGTCGAATATGGGACTGGAGTTGGCGCTAAAGCGGTCTGGCATTCGGATGCTGCGTGCCAATGTCGGCGATAAGTACGTGCTCGAGGAAATGCAGCGCGTGGGAGCCACGCTGGGCGGCGAACAGTCGGGCCACATTCTGTTTCGCGATGGGGAGGCGACTACCGGCGATGGACTGCTCACCGCGCTCCGGGTGCTGGAGATCATGGTTCGGACGGGCGAGCCGCTGGCTGATCTGGTGGGCGATCTGAAAGTGTTTCCGCAAACGATCCGGAATGTGAGGGTCCGGGAAAAGGTTCCCTTCGCGCAGATTCCCTCGGTGCAAACAGCAATTACAGCGGCTGAGCGGGAACTCGACGGCAATGGCCGGGTGGTCGTGCGTTACTCCGGCACCGAAGCGCTGGCGCGGGTGATGATTGAAGCGGAGTCCAAGGAGCAGATCGATCGGCTCGCGGAAGCGATCGTTGGGTCGATTCAGTCGGCGCTGGGCGCGTAGAAATGTAGCGCGTGAAGGCGCATTCGTTTCGTTACTTCCGACACACCCGAAAATCTTCCTCGTGAATAGTGGGGCGCGGCCGAGCTGCGCTCGGCTTGGACGGGGCGAAGCCCCGCCACCACACAACCTACCCGTTGGTCATTTCCCCTCTCCCACAAGTACGTCCTTTTGTACGGGCTGGTTATCTTGTGCGCTGCGGCGAGTGTGTCGAGAATGAGAATCGGTTCAGAGTCCAACCGACTGAGAAGACACTCATGAGAATTCTTATTGTGGAAGACGATGCCGCACTCGCCAGCTTTATCCGGAAGGGACTGGAAGCGGAACATCATGCGGTGGATGTTGCCCACGAGGGGAATCAGGGCCGCGCAATGGCCATGGAGTTTGACTACGATTTGGTGGTGCTTGACCTGAACCTGCCGGGGGTTGACGGGTTGTCGGTTCTGAAAAGTTTGCGCCAGCGAAAGGCGAACTTGCCGGTGATGATTCTCACCGCGCGCAGCCGGGTCGAAGACCGCGTGCAGTGCCTCGATTCGGGAGCGGACGACTACCTGGTGAAGCCTTTTTCCTATCTTGAATTGTCGGCGCGCGCGCGCGCGTTGTTACGGCGCAGTCATCTGCCATCCGAATCGGTCCTCACCGTTCGTGATCTCTGCCTGGATCGCGTGGAACGCAAAGTGGCGCGAGCCGGACGGCACATTGAATTGACGACCAAGGAATTCGCATTGCTCGAATACCTGATGCGCAATGCCGGACGCCGGTTGACACGGGCAATGATCATCGAGCACGTCTGGAACCTGACCTTTGATTCCACAACGAACGTGGTGGACGTTTACATCAACTACTTGCGGCGCAAGGTGGACGACGGCTTCACACCATGTTTGATTCACACGGTTCGCGGGGTGGGGTACCAGATGTGTGTTGAAGGGGCGTCGGCGTGAGCACGAGTTCGCATACGCTCCCGCAGCTGCCGCGAGGTCCGGACGTGCTAGGCGAATTGCTGCACTCGTTAAGCCAGCCGCTTACCGGTCTGCGTTGTTCGCTCGAGCTTTCGCTGCAACTTCCGGTCGATCGCTCGATCGAGGAAGTCACGGAGCACCAGCAGGCAAGCGTTTCGGCCGCTCTGCAACAGACCGAAAAAGTTATTGGAATGATCCAGTTGATGCGCGAGTATTTGGACGCCGAGCAGCCTGAGCCACAAGCTTTCTCGTCCGCCCTGGCGCCAGCCACGCGGAGTCTGATCGAAGAACTGTCCTCGATCGCGGCTGTGCGCGATGTCCGGCTGCGCTTGGTTGGGACATGTACGGCGACGGTGCCGGTGCCGGAGTCGCGGCTGCGGCTCGCTTTGCAATATTTGATTGCGGCGATGATCGAAGAGCAACCGGTGGGCGGTAAAGTTATGCTTCTGCTGGGGGAGGGCCCAGCGGGAGCGGTGCTGCGGGCTGAAGGCGAGAGCGGTTTTCAACAGCAAAAATCCAGCGCAACGAGCCCCCAAACGACGCTGCGCGGGGTCAGGATTGCGATTGCCAGCCGCGTGCTCGAAGGCGCCGGCGCATCGCTGGTGTTCGGCGGTGGTGCCGTTGATCCTACGGGATTCGTTCTTCGCATTCCGCGCCGGTTTGCCGCTCCTGCCCGATAACGTCAGCCTGAAATCTCCGCCTGAAGACTATATGCGAAATTCTCCCAATGGCGCTTGTCGCAAGGAGTACAATCCAGCATTTCCGGAGGTTGCCGTGAAGCGTTGGATTGTTCTGCTGGCCATTCTTTGCTCGTCCTTTCGCGGTTGGACACAAGGCGATATAGCCGTCGGTGGGGCACAACAAACCGTGACGTTCATTCGTGCGGGTGTGCTGATCGATGGCGTGTCGAATTCTCCGCGCCGCGATCAAGTTATTACAATTCGTGCCGGGCGCGTTACCGACGTCTCCGACGCAGCCAATGCTCGTATTCCCGCTGGCGCCACGGTGATCGATCTCTCACAGGCCACCGTTCTTCCCGGGCTGATTGACGCCCACACGCACATCTTCCTTCAAGGCGAAGATCCCTCCCAGGGCGGTTACGACATTCAGTTGCTCAAGTATCCGCTTGCGTTTCGCGCGGCCCGGGCGACGGTATCGGTGCGACGCGCACTTGAACAGGGCTTTACCACACTGCGTGACATGGAAACCGAAGGTGCAGGCTACGGCGACGTGGGCATCAAGATGGCGATTGAAGGCGGATACATTCCCGGGCCGCGCTTGTTTGTTTCGACGCGCGCGATCTCGACGACTGCCGGATATCCGCTGGAGGGTTACGCGCCGGAGATCGAAGTGCCGAAGGGCGTGCAGATCATCGACGGGCCGGTCGAGGCGCGCAAGGCCGCGCGCGAGCAGCTCGACCACGGCGCGGATTGGATCAAGGTGTATATGACGCATCGGTCATGGGTTCGTAACAACGGTGTTGGCAAGAACGGTGAACTGGTATCGCAGCCGACGCTAACGGTAGAGGAACTGCGCGCGATTGTGGACGAAACTCATGGCTGGGGAAAAAAGGTGGCTTGTCACGCATACGGCGGAGAAGGCTTGCAGCGCGGGCTTGATGGCGGCTGCGACTCGATCGAGCACGGATTAGTGCTGACCGACGCGCAGATCGCGCAGATGATCCGGCAGGGCACGTGGCTCTGCCCAACGCTGAGTGTTTATTACAGTGACTGGGCGTCCGCCGATACTCCGGACGGACAGCGGGACCGCAAGCGCGCCTCCGAGCACGAGGTGTCGTTTCGGAAGGCGCTGAAGGCGGGAGTCAAGATTGCTTTCGGGACTGACATCGGGGGAATTCCGTGGAGCCAGCCGATCGCGCAGGAGTTTCCGCGGATGGTCGAATTCGGCATGACGCCGATGCAGGCCATACAGAGCGCGACATCGCGGGCCGCGGAGTTGCTGGAGATGAAAGGGCAGCTGGGCGTGATTGCGCCGGGGGCTTATGCTGACGTCGTGGCTGTTTCTGGCGATCCCTTGGCGGACATCAAGCTTCTTCAGAATGTCGGCTTTGTGATGAAGAACGGCCAGGTGTTCAAGAACGAACTTGGCTCGAAGAAGTGAGACTAGAACTTACTGGTGCGCGTGCGGACTTTGGGCGGGATTCTTGTGTGGCGCCGGCGGAGCCTTGGCGATTTTCACATCAAAGCTGACTGGTAACTGCTTTGGTGGATAGCAGGCCGCGTTATCGCAGGCCTGGTATTTTAAAGTTCCGCGGACGATATATTTGCCGGCTTGCACCGAACGCAACGGACGCACCAGGACGTCTACTTTGAAATCTCCGGTGTAGACATTGAGCTTTTCATCGGGAGCGAAAGCAAAACTCATATCATGGCCTTCGGGGTAGGTGGTTTTGCCGATGACGATGTCGGTGGTGGCTTCGACCTTGAGCACGGTCGGGATCAGGAACTCTGACTTTGGCTTGTTGGAATTGATGTGGTATCCGCTGGCGACGCGGAACGAGAGCGGGACGGTAGCCGGTTTGCCTTGCACGACGGTCACGACCGGAGCGGGCGCCATTTTTACGGCCGGACCTTGCGGACCGAGGTCGTCCTGCGCCCAAGCCCACGCGGAGATCAGGAAAAGCGCGCTCGTGAGAAGTATTTTCATTGGCTACCCAGCTCCAGAGTATTCCAGCTCTAAAGGTACTCCAGGTTTAGGTGGGTTCGTAGTTACTTCTGAGCCTGTACCGCCTGGCCCTGGCTCATGGCCTTTTTGATGTGGTCGACGAAGACGCTGCGGCTCTGCAAGCCGAATTCGCGGGCGATCAGCTTGCCGTCGCGATCCAGGAAAAAAGTGGTCGGCAGCACGCTAACACCGCCGTAGCTCTGCCCAACGGATTCCTTGCCGAGCAGGATGGGGTAGTTGACGCCCATTTCCTTGGCGAATTTGGCGATGTCTTCGAGGCTGGCGTCGTCCATAGCTACGCCGATGATCTGGAATCCTTGCGGGCCGTATTCTTTCTGCAGCTCGACAAACCATGGCATCTCGATCTTGCAGGGACCGCAATACGTTGCCCAGAAATTGAGCAGAACGGCTTTGCCGCGAAGGTCGGAGAGCTTGAGGTTCTTGCCGTCGAGCGAGGGCAGTTCGAAATCAGGCGCCAAGTTGCCGATGAGTTGTCCCTTGGCGGGACCGTTCGCGCGATTGTTGCGGGCCGCGCGAATGCCGGCGAATAGCATGGCCGCGACGATGACGGCGATGAAGAACAGAATCAGAGGATTTCTTTTCACTGGTAACCTCGGCGGCTAAAACCGCCATTTGTTTTGTGATATCTACGGCGCGGCTGAAGCCGCGCCCCTTCAAAGCGGATTTCCTTACAACGCGAAGCGATTCAAGAACGAGAAATAGCCGGAGATGAGCGCGAAGCGGCCCATCACCAGCAGGATGCCCAATGCGATCAGCAAACCTCCGCTTGCTACTTCCACGGCATGCATGTGGAATTTAAAGCGGTTGTAGAACTTTAGAAAACGTTCGATGCCAAGTGACGTCAGCAGGAAAGGCACAGCCAGTCCGGCCGAGTAGATGGCCAGAAGGAAGATGCCTTTCCATACGGTGTCCTGTGTGGCGGCGAATCCGAGCACGACCGCCAGGATCGGACCGACGCACGGCGTCCATCCAAAAGCGAAAGCGAACCCGATCACAAACGCACCCCAGGCGGATGAACTGCCTTTGAGGCCATGCAGTCGCGTGTCGGCGAGCAGTGCTTTGATCTGGAAGATGCCCGTCAGATGAAGACCGAAGAGGATGATGACCACTCCGGCGATTCGGGCGAGCAACGATTTGTACTGTGCAAGGACCTGGCCGACTTCCGTCGAAATCGCGCCCAGCGTGATGAAGACGATGCTGAAGCCGATGATGAACGCGGCGGAATTGAGCATCACCTTGCGGAAGAGCTCGCCTTCTTTCATCTTCAACTGCTCGACGCCTACGCCGGAGATCAAGGAAACGTATCCGGGCACGAGCGGAAGCACGCAGGGCGACAGGAACGAGATCAGTCCCGCGACGAAGGCGGCGAGCGGTAATGGCAGACTCGTCATATCTCTCTATTGTTCTCTATTCTAGCGACCAGCGCCATCCCCTGAAGGGGTCTGAGTTCGGGAGAGCGCGGCATCGCTCAAGCGATACCCTGATACGAAGCCTATGCCCCGCCGCCCACTTAAGAAGATGCTGCGAAAGGTGGAATTGTTACAGCATTTCCGCCGCTGTTCCATTGGACGAAGTCATTCAATTGTCGTTATCGCGATCCGGGCTTTTGTGAACGTTTGGGTGCGAGCGGCTCCCCTGGCGGCGTTGCTGGCGGGGCTGGCGTCACGGTGTCGGGCGGAACTTCGAACAATGCCTTCCGAATGAATCCTGGCGGCACGGCGGCGGTGAGAATCGCGCGATCTCCGGACTGTTCGACTTTGAGGCTGTCGAAGAATGTCTTCACGTCTGCATCGGTGCCGTGGGCGCCGACGCTGCCTTCGGCGGCGTGAAAGAGGCTGAGAAAGGCGGCGGTCTTTTCGGTGATGGTGTGCGCGTCCGCCTCACTGTCGGTGAACGCTTCCGCCCGCAGGTGGAGAGCGCGGAGATATCGCGCAGAAATCACGGCTACCGCGGGCTTCGGAAACAGGAGGCTCCAACTGTCCAGTCCGCCCAGGGAATTCATTTCGGCGGGCCGCACGCGCAGAATCGCAAAACACAGACTCGCCAGCGGAACTCTTCGGTAGAACTTGCGCAGCAACCAGGGCCCGCCAAAGGGCGAGGCCAGTTTGCGAGAGCGGTCGATCATGCCGCGAATCACGTCGGGGTTGGGATGGTTCGAAACAGCGACGCTGTCATACGAGAGAGTGACAACGCGAACCGTGCGGCCTTCGAGGGGAACGTTGTAGATGTCAAAACCGCGGTAGGACTCAATTGAAGAAGACAGTTTCCTGAGGTACGCAGTCAGCCGGCTGGAATCGATCTTGCCGACGAATATTTCCGAGAAGCGCGGTTCTGAAGCCGACCCCGCGGTCCCGTTTCCCCAGCTCTGCGGATAGTGAATGGCGAAGGCGGCCTTGTCCAGATCACGCTCGAACTGAAAACCCGTCTCCTCAACAAACTTCTGGTATTCGGGTTCGCGGGAAACCGGAGGCAGCTGGCTGGTGGCGTTGAATTTGCGAACCCACTCCAGATTGATGTAGAAGAAACCGTCCGCGCCTGGGAGCAGGCGGGCCGCTTCCGGCGGAGCGTGCTTGCGCAGGGTCACGATCAACGCGACGGCAGCCACAATCAGCAAAACGGCCAGGGGGATGGGGAGGCGGCGTCGAATGCGCATCGAATTTCGGAGGGTGCTCGGCTCATCCGCTGTGAACATCGTGAACAGAAGGTGAGCCTGCTAATGATAGCACCCGATGCCGGTGGTGGTCTGGTTGGAGCAAAGCCTGGGTAGGCACGACGGACCCTCGTCAGGATCGGGCTTGCGGTTGCAGGTGAATTGTCCTTGTGATAACTTAAATAATTGTCCCGGACTTCAGGAAGGGATCAGGGAAGTATTGTGCCCGGTTGGACTTTGCTTCCACCTGCTGGCGTAGCTCAGTCGGTAGAGCATCTGATTTGTAATCAGAGGGTCGGGGGTTCGATTCCCTTCGCCAGCTCCAGAAAAACAAGATTCCGGAAACAGAAGACGTTTGCGCGGCGACGCGCGCTAGCGGCGCAGCTTTAAGGCACTCCTTCAGTTTATTTTTCCGGCGAGTGTGGTTGTCAGGCGGGAGTTCTCGCATTTTCGTTTTCCCGAGCTGAGAAGTGCTGAGCGGGTGTCGGTGTTGTGTTTGCGCGGCCGGGCGGTGTTTTCGGATTTGCACAGGTGGGTGAGTGGTTAAAGCCAACAGACTGTAAATCTGTCCCTCTCAGGAGGTACGGAGGTTCGAATCCTCCCCTGTGCACCAGAGTGGCGAAAGAAAGTGGCGAAAGAAATCGCAAAAGAACTGGCGATGCTTCAGTGGCTGACGGGCCTGAGGCGGTAATAAGAAGTTGACGGTCGAGCGGTGACGATCAAGAAGAAGTTCGTGCTGGCCCTGATCGCGTATGCGGTGCTCGGAGTTTTAGCCTGGACCACGCTATCGGACGAGCCGATTCGAGTCTTCAATGCGAACGTGAGACTGCGAAGTGGGACGCTGCTGGTCCTGGGACTGTTCGCGTTTCGAGCAGCGCTGTTTTACTGGCGAACCCGGATCGAGGACGACCAAGCGCGTGCGAAGCCGACTGAGTGAAGAGTTAAGAGTCTGGGCGATGCCGGCAAAAAGCAGGTCCTTCGCTTCGCTCAGGATGACAAAGTAGGTTCAGGTGACAAAGTAGGTTTAGGTGGGCCGATGTAGCTCAGTTGGTAGAGCACTCCCTTGGTAAGGGAGAGGTCATCAGTTCAATCCTGATCATCGGCTCCAGGACTTTGCTGACAGCTCACGGCTGAGAGCTGACGGCTGGTTTCGAGGGCGGGAGTAACTCAGTGGTAGAGTCACAGCCTTCCAAGCTGTTGGTCGCGGGTTCGATCCCCGTCTCCCGCTCCAGTGTTTGAGCGTTGGGTTTGGCATTCAGTTTTACAGGTGAAAAAGTTGATCTTCGAAGCGGGCGTCATCAAGGTCGAGAAAGAGCGTGAGTTCGGCGATCTGAAAGCTGCGATTGAGAAAGCGTTCGGGGCGGAACGAGTAGCGAAGTATTTGAAGGGGCTCGACAGTCGTAAGATTCGAATTCGCAACCTGGATTCGGTTTTCGCGGCGGATTTGATCGACCGGGCAACGGGAGACAAGGCTGGAACGGCGCGAAATTTGTATGGATCGCTGCCGGTTTCAGATCAGGCCCAGATGCGAGAATTTTATCTCTCGAAGATCGAAGAGGTCGATCCGGCGCTGCGGGCCAAGTTTCACAAGCTGTATCAGTATTACTGAGTGGATCTCAGGACGACGGTTGATTCGCGAACAGCCGGCGGGACGCCGGCGCTATAGAGGATAAGAGGAAATGGCGAAAGAAAAGTTTGAGCGGACAAAGCCGCACTGCAACGTTGGGACGATTGGTCACATCGACCATGGCAAGACGACGTTGACGGCGGCGATCACGAAGGTGTTGCAGAAGCACAACCCGAAGATTGTGTTTCGGTCGTTTGATTCGATCGATAACGCTCCGGAAGAGAAGGCGCGCGGGATCACGATTGCCACGGCGCACGTCGAGTACGAGACGGCGAACCGGCACTATGCGCATGTGGATTGCCCGGGGCACGCGGATTACATCAAGAACATGATCACGGGCGCGGCGCAGATGGACGGCGCGATCTTGGTGGTGGCGGCGACGGACGGACCGATGCCGCAGACGCGCGAGCATGTGCTGCTGGCGCGGCAAGTGGGCGTTCCTTACATTGTGGTCGCGCTGAATAAGTGCGATGCGGTGGATGATCCGGAGCTGCTGGATCTGGTCGAACTCGAAGTGCGCGAGCTGCTGAAGGCGTATCAGTATCCGGGCGACGACGTGCCGGTGATCCGTTTGTCGGCTCTCGGCGCGTTGAATGGCGAAGAGAAGTGGGAGAAGCAGGTTGACGCGTTGATGGAAGCGGTGGACAAGAGTATTCCGCAGCCGGTACGCGAGTTGGACAAGCCGTTCCTGATGCCGATCGAAGATATTTTTTCGATTCAGGGTCGCGGGACGGTGGTGACGGGCCGGATCGAGCGCGGGAAGGTGAAAGTGGGCGAGGAATCGGAGATCGTGGGGTTCCGCGAGACGCGCAAGACGGTGGTGACGGGCGTGGAGATGTTCAAGAAGCAGCTGGACGAAGGCATGGCGGGCGACAATGCCGGGTTGCTGCTGCGCGGCATCGCGAAGGAAGACGTGGAGCGCGGGATGGTGCTGGCGAAAGGCGGATCCATTACGCCGCACACGAAGTTCAAAGCGGAAGTTTACATTCTGACGAAAGAAGAAGGCGGGCGGCACACACCGTTCTTCAAAGGGTATCGTCCGCAGTTTTATTTGCGGACGACGGACGTGACGGGGATTGCGGAGTTGCCGGCGGGCACGGAGATGGTAATGCCGGGAGACAACGTGAGCCTGGTAATCGAGCTGATCACGCCGGTGGCGATGGAAAAGGGCTTGCGGTTCGCGATTCGCGAAGGCGGGCACACGGTGGGAGCGGGCACGATCGCGGAGATTGTGACGTAGGTAGCGTCTGTGGAAGCTGCGGAGCTTCGCTCCGCTTGGACGGGCGAGTCGCCCGTCCCCACACAAGTAATTTGCGAGACAGGGAGCGTTTCGCACAAGAAGATAAAGGCTAAGAGCTAAAGGCCAAGTGCTGGTTTAGGGAGTGAGCAATGCCCCGAGAGATTATTACGTTGCAGTGTGGTGATTGCAAGGAGCGGAACTATTCGAAGACCAAGAACCGCAAAACGACACCGGACCGTCTGGAACTGAAGAAGTTCTGCAACCGGTGCCGCAAGCACACGCCGCACAAAGAGGTTAAGTAGTCAGGAGTCAGTTCGTCAGTGTTTTGACTGAGAACTGACAGCTGAGAACTGTTTTTAGGGGCGTAAGCTCAACGGTTAAACTGTCGGTCTCCAAAACCGAACTTGGGGGTTCGAATCCCTCCGCCCCTGCCAGAGTTTTGGGACTGAATTAAAGGCCAGGTACGTGATGGGAGTAGAAACGAAAAAAATGGCGAACTCAATCGCAACTGCGAGCGGCGATTTCGGCGATAGGCTCAAGTCCTGGCCCGAGCGGATCAAGGCCTTTTACAACGACGTGCGCACGGAAATGAAGAAAGTCACGTCTCCATCGCTCAAGGAAGTCCAGGGAACGACGACGGTGGTCATCATTACCGTGTTTCTGTTTGCGTTGTATTTTTTCCTGGTCGATCTCGCGATCAGCAACAGTCTGGAGCGGGGTTTGCATTATTTCTCGCGCCATTAGGCCGCGAGCGAAAGAAGCGATTTGATGCCGGATACGGAAAAAGAAAAGAACGAAAGCGCTACGGTTGGCGTTGGCTCAGAAGGCGAAGGCCAGCAGACGCCGCCTTCCCCGCCTGCGGAAGCAGTTCCGGGCGGCGAGCCTCCGCGCAATCCGAATATGAAGTGGTACATCATCCACGCCTATTCGGGATTCGAGCGCAAGGTGAGGGAGTCGCTTGAATCGCGCGTGCAGGCTTTCGGATTGCAGGACAAGATCGGCAAGGTGCTGATTCCGACCGAGTCGGTCACTGAGGTCCGTGGCGGCAAGAAGTACACCTCGGAGCGCATGTTCTATCCCGGCTACGTGCTGGTTGAGATGGACATGGACGATCACGTCTGGCACGTCGTGAAGTCGACGCCGCGGGTTACGGGATTTGTGGGCACCGGACAGCAACCGACTCCGCTGTCTGACGAAGAAGTCAATCACATCGTTTACAAAGTGGCCGACAGCCGGGAAAAGCCGAAGCTCAAGGTCAAGTTCGAAAAGGGCGAGACGGTGCGCATCGGCGAGGGACCGTTCGCCACGTTTACCGGCGTGGTCGACGACGTGAACGAGGATCGCGAGACTTTGAAAGTGATGGTCACCATCTTCGGCCGTTCGACTCCGGTGGAATTGGAATTTGGGCAAGTGGAGAAAGTCGCGTAGCGGCGTGCCCAGCCCCTGAAGGGGTACTCGATTTCGAACAGCTTGCGGTATCGCTAAAGCGATACCCTGATACGAAACGTGTTTTTTTCATCATTTAGAAGTGGTAAGGCGCTGAGCCGAAAATCCTAGACTCGGGGCTGAAGTTCAAGACAGGTTCGGGAAAGGCATCATGGCAAAGAAAGCTACAGGTTCGGTAAAGTTGCAGATTGCGGCGGGCAAGGCCACTCCGGCGCCTCCGGTTGGACCGGCGCTGGGGCAGGCGCAAGTCAATATCATGGAGTTCTGCAAGCAGTTCAACGCCCGCACCGGGCAGAAAGAACTCGAAGGGTTGATTGTCCCCGTCGTGATCACGGTGTACAGCGACCGCACGTTCACGTTTATTACCAAGACGCCGCCGGCTTCGGTATTGCTGAAGCGCGCGGCCGGCATCGCCAAGGGATCGGGCGCGCCTAATAAAGATAAGGTCGGCAAGGTGACGCTGAAGCAAGTCGAGGACATTGCGAAGCAGAAGATGCCGGATCTGAACGCCGCTTCGGTCGATGCCGCCATCAGGAGCGTGCGTGGCACGGCGCGGTCGATGGGGATTGAAGTGGTTGGATAGAATTTGATCGTGGAGGGACGGGCGTCTCGCCCGTCGAGTATGAAGTGGCCGGGCGGGGACGCCCGGCGCTCCATAAACATTTGTCGAAAACACCACGGCTCTTCGGAACAGCGAAGCGGCGGTGGGAGACTGAGGGGAAAATGAAGAAGTCAGGAAAGAATATCGAGAAGGCGCGGAAGGCGGTCGAGCCGCGGCCCTACACGCTGCAGGAAGCGGTTCCACTTCTGCAGAAAGTGAAATTCGCGAAGTTCGACGAGACGGTCGAAGTGACGTTGCGACTGGGCGTCGATCCGAAGCATGCCGACCAGATGGTGCGGGGCACGGTCGTGCTTCCTCACGGACTGGGCAAGTCGAAAAAAGTTCTGGTGATCGCGAGCGGCGAGAAGGTTCGCGAGGCCGAGGCGGCGGGCGCGGATTTCGTCGGCGGCGAAGATATGGTCGAGAAAATCACGAAAGAAAACTGGACTGACTTCGATGCGCTGATTGCCACGCCCGACATGATGAAATCGGTCGGCCGCCTGGGCAAGGTTCTCGGACCGAAGGGTCTGATGCCCAATCCGAAGACGGGCACCGTTACCATGGATGTGGCGCGCGCTGTGCGGGAAGTCAAAGCCGGTAAGGTCGAATTCCGCACCGACAAGACGGCGCTGGTGCACGTTCCAGTGGGAAAGATCTCATTTACGCCGGACAAGCTGATCGATAACGCTACCACGCTGATTTCGAGCGTGATCAAGGCGAAGCCTTCAGTGGCCAAGGGTAAGTACATCAAGGCCTGCTACCTGAGTTCGAGCATGGGGCCGGGGATCGCGTTGGATACGACTCCGATTGAGGTCGCGGCGAAAGCATAGTTGCCGGGCTTTGCCCGGCGGACAGCCGAGGGCGGCTGTCTCTACGTGAGTCTGGACGGGGCGAATCCCAGTCACCACACGAGTTTTGAAAGGGTTTGAACATGGCGGTTACCAGAGCTAAGAAAGTCGCGCAGGTTGAGCAACTTGGTGGCGAACTGAAGAACGCTTCGAGCATGATCGTGGCCACCTACTCCAAGCTGACGGTCACGCAGGACTTCGAATTGCGCAAGGCATTGCGTCCGACCGGGGCGAAATATCGAGTGGTGAAAAACACTTTGGTCGAGCGCGCTGGCAAGGGTACCAAGGTCGAGGAAGCGCTGAAGAACCTTCAGGGTGTGACCTCGATCGCCTACACCGAGGGCGATCCGGTGGCGCTTGCGAAGGCGCTTGCGAAGTACGCGAAAGAGAATCCGGAATTCAGCTTCAAGGCCGGCGTGGTCGAAGGCCGCGTGATTACGGTCAAGGAGATCCAGGCCCTTGCGACCATGCCGTCGAAAGACGAGCTTTACTCCAAGCTGCTATTCCTGTTGAGCGCTCCGTCGCAGCGTCTGGTTACGGCGATGAATGCGGTCGGACGAAACCTGGCGGTGGTTGTCAGCCAGGGCGTGGAGCAGAAAAAATTTAAAGAGGCTTAGCCTCTGGTGGAGTGATTCGCGTCGTCGCCCGTCATCTTAGGTGGCCGGGCGGGGACGCCCGGCGCTCCATCGACAAGGTCTGACAAAGTTCGGGTCGGCGCGAGCTGACCGAAAAAGATTTAGTTATCGCGAAGTGAGGGGTGGCGCGGTCTGAAATTCGGGCGTTGTCTGGCGCTGGAATTGAAGACCTGGTCGCACTGGAAACCTGGCCAAGCGATAGCGAAATCGTAAATCTTACATAAAGCGGAGAGATTCACATGGCGGATATACAGCAGTTGGAAGAGTCAATTGTTAGCCTGTCGTTGCTGGAAGCGGCAGAGCTGGTGAAGAAACTGGAATCGCGTCTGGGCGTTTCGGCGGCGGCAGCGGCCCCGGTGATGGTTGCCGGCGGTGCAGCGGCGGGCGCGGCGGCCCCGGCTGAAGAAAAGACCGAGTTCACGGTCGTTCTGAAGGAAGTCGGAGCCAATAAGATCAATGTAATCAAGGCGGTACGCGAAGTCACCAGCCTCGGCTTGAAAGAGGCAAAGGATCTGGTGGACGGCGCTCCCAAGAGCATAAAGGAAGGCGTCTCGAAGGACGAAGCCGAGACCATCAGGAAGAAGTTCACTGAAGCGGGCGCTACTGTCGAAGTCAAGTAATTGGGCAGCCGGGAGTGGGTTATGTGGTGGCGGGGCTCTGCCCCGCTAGACGGGGCCAAGCCCCGTCACCACACGAGCCTCCTCCGACTTGCAATTATTTGACCGAACACTAGCTGAATCCTGGGGAGTGGTGTTATTATCTAATAAATAACCCGCTTACCCTGGCTTCACTGCGAGGCGACGGCGACCCGCATCCTCCAAATAGACCCAGGAAGCGGAATGGAACCGGGTCGCTGGAATGAAGTATGGCAGCCGGTCCCGCGGGCGGCGGGACGGAACAGGCCTTTGAACTGGCGCGGAACTTTACAAGTTATTCAAGAGTAAGCGTCGCACGTGGCGCCCGAGGACAAACTCGTCCTTGCGGGTGCTTCTGTCTTTTTTTTCGAGTACACCGCTCACTAGCTCGTTAGCAATATTGTGGCGCGACTTTTTGCGCCCTCATCCCGCTCGGTACCGCAGCCCCAGGCTGCCTGAAAGCAGGAGTCCCTAAGAATGGCAAAGCACAATATTCATCGCAAGCGTTTCGATTTTTCCAAAATTCCAGCAACCATCCAGATTCCGAACCTGATCGAGGTTCAGAAGCGCTCCTATGACCGCTTCCTGCAGATGGACAAGCTGCCCAGCGAACGCGAAGACGGTGGGCTGCAGGCGGTATTTCAGTCGGTGTTTCCGATTACCGATTTCCGCAACGTTTCCCAGCTTGAGTTTGTGGACTTCGCGATTGGCAACTGGGAGTGCAAGTGCGGCCACTTGAAAGGGCTGCATCACTTGCGCACGACTTGTAAGAATTGCGGATCGACGGTGATTACCGACCCGTTTCATCCCGGCGAAGTTCTGTGCCACAAGTGCGGCACCTACAACGCGAATACTCCCGACTTCTGCAACAAGTGCGGCGATCCGGTTGGGTTGCAGTTGAAGTATGACGTGGCGGAATGCGAAGAGCGCGGCATGACCTACTCAGCTCCGCTCAAAGTCACGATGCGGCTTACCATTTGGGACAAGGATGAGGCTGGCAATCGTTCCATCCGCGACATCAAGGAGCAGGAAGTATTCTTCGGCGATGTTCCGCTGATGACGCAGAATGGCACGTTCATTATCAATGGAACCGAGCGCGTCATCGTCAGCCAGTTGCATCGTTCGCCGGGCGTGTTCTTCGAGACGGCGGCGAACCGCACATACTTTTTGGGCAAGATCATTCCCTACCGCGGTTCGTGGGTTGAGTTCGAGTACGACCAGAAAAACGTTCTGTACGTGCGCATCGACCGCAAGCGCAAGTTCCTGGGCACGATCTTTCTGCGTGCGCTGGGCCTGCGTTCGGGCGAAGACATTCTCAAGACTTTCTACACCACGGATCGGCTGATTGTTCGCGACAAGAAGCTGTTCTGGACGCTGGATCCGGCTAGCGAAAAGCCCACGAATCTGCTGGGCATGAAGCTGGCGCACAACATCAAGGCGAAGTCGGGTGATGAAGTGGCGCACTCCGGCCGCAAGATCAGCGCTGCGACCTTGAAGGATATTCAGAAGGCGAAGATCAGCGAAATCGAAGTGGATACGACCGATCTGGAAGGCGCGTGGGCGGCCAGCGACATCGTCGACACCACGAGCGGTGAGGTCCTGCTCGAGGCCAATTCGGAAATCACGGCCGACAAAGTCGCAAAGATTCTGGAATCGGGCGTGGTCGAGCTGAGCGTGTTCTTCCCGGAGCGCGACGACGTGGGCACGGTGATCAGCCAGACGCTGCGCCGCGATTCGGTCGCTACTCCGTCGGAAGCTCTGATCGAAATTTATCGCAAGCTACGGCCGGGTGATCCGCCGACGCTCGACACGGCGACGGCGCTGTTCCAGGGCATGTTCTTCGATCCGCGCAAGTATGATTTCTCGCGGGTGGGCCGGTTGAAGTTCAACATCAAGCTATTCGAAAATCAGGATGCGACGAGCCTGGAACAACGCACCCTTGATCCCACGGACTTTTACGCGACGATCAAGTATCTGCTCAAGCTGCGCAAGAACATCGGCGCGGTGGATGACATCGATCACCTGGGCAATCGCCGGGTGCGAGCGGTTGGCGAGTTGCTCGAAAACCAGTTCCGCATTGGCCTGGTCCGCATGGAACGCGCGATCAAGGAAAAGATGAGCGTGTACCAGGAAATGTCAACGGCCATGCCGCACGACTTGGTCAACGCTAAACCAGTGATGGCGGCGATCCGCGAGTTCTTCGGATCCTCGCAGCTGTCGCAGTTCATGGATCAGACGAATCCGCTGTCGGAAATCACGCACAAGCGGCGTCTGTCGGCCCTCGGGCCGGGCGGGTTGTCGCGCGAACGCGCGGGATTCGAAGTTCGCGACGTCCACCCGACGCACTATGGACGCATCTGCCCGATTGAAACGCCGGAAGGTCCGAACATCGGACTGATCTCGTCGTTGAGTTGCTTTGCGCGCATCAACGACTACGGTTTCATCGAGTCGCCCTATCGCAAGGTGAAGAACGCGCGCGTGGTTGACTACGTCATCGTCGTCAACGCCGGCGATAGCACCTTCAAAGTCGGCGACTATGCCGAGAAAAGCGAGATGGAGAAGGTCAACGCTGACTTGAAAGAGCGGCGCAAAAAGCCGGTCGAGATCGAGCCGTTTTCGTTCTATCTCTCCGCGTGGGAGGAAGACCGGCACACCATCGCGCAGGCCAACATTGAACTGGACGACAAGGGACGCATCGCCGGCGAGCTCGTCAACGCCCGCAAGGCTGGCAACTTCGTGCTGGTGAATCGCGACGAAGTGGATTACGTGGACGTCAGCCCGAAGCAGCTGGTTTCGGTGGCTGCCTCGCTCGTGCCGTTCCTCGAGCACGACGACGCCAATCGCGCGCTGATGGGTGCGAACATGCAGCGGCAGTCAGTGCCGCTGCTGCGGGCTCAGGCTCCCATTGTCGGCACGGGCATGGAAGGTGTCACGGCGCGCGATTCGGGCGCGGTGATTCTGGCCAAGCGCAACGGAATCATCGATTCGGTCGATTCCGAACGCATCATTGTACGGGTCGAGGGCGAGCATCATCCGATGCAGCTTTCGCGCGAAGTGGGCAGCGACATTTACCAGCTCACCAAATTTAAGCGCTCGAACCAGAACACCTGCATCAACCAGAAGCCGATCGTGAAGAAAGGCCAGCGGGTGGTGAAGGGGCAAGTGATTGCCGACGGTCCGTGCACCGATTTTGGCGAGTTGGCCCTCGGACGCAACGTGCTGGTCGCGTTCATGCCGTGGCGCGGCTACAACTTCGAAGACGCGATTCTGGTTTCGGAAAAGATGGTGAAGGAGGATTACTACACCTCGGTTCACATCGAAGAATTTGAACTCGAAGCCCGCGACACGAAGCTCGGTCCCGAGGAAGTGACGCGCGACATCCCGAACGTGAGCGAGTCCACGCTGCGAAATCTGGACGAAGCGGGTGTGATCCGCATCGGCGCCGGCATCAAGCAGGGCGACATCATCGTCGGCAAAGTTACGCCGAAGGGTGAGACGCAACTGACGCCGGAAGAGAAACTACTGCGCGCGATCTTTGGCGAAAAAGCCGGCGACGTGCGCGACGCTTCGCTCTACTGCCCGCCTGGAATCGAAGGCATCGTGGTGGACGTGAAGATCTTCTCGCGTAAAGGCCAGGAGAAAGATGAGCGCGCGAAGACGATTGAAGGCAATCAGATCGCGAAGCTCGAAAAGAACCTTTCGGACGAAATCCGAATTCTGACCGATGAGCGCCTGAAGCGTTTGGAAGGCCTGCTGGGCGGCAAGGAAGTGCAAGCCGATCTGCACGACGAGCGCACCAACAAGCGGTTGCTGACCAAGGATACGATTCTGGATCGCGATGCGATCGAGCGCATCTCGACGCGCAACCTGAAGCGCATCAAGTATGCCGACAAGGATCCGCGGGTGAACGAGCAGATCGACGAGATCGAGGAAATGACCTCGCGCCAGATCGATGTGCTGAAGAAGATCGTCAACGAGAAGAAAGACAAATTGACCAAGGGCGATGAACTGCCGCCGGGCGTGATCAAGCTCGTGAAGGTTTACATCGCAATGAAGCGCAAGCTGAGCGTCGGCGACAAGATGGCCGGACGCCACGGCAACAAGGGCGTGATCGCGCGCATTCTGCCGGAAGAGGACATGCCGTACCTCGAGGATGGAACGCCGGTCGAGATCGTCCTGAACCCGCTCGGCGTGCCCAGCCGTATGAACGTGGGGCAGATTCTTGAAACCCACCTCGGATGGGCGGGTCATGAACTGGGTCTGAAGATCGCGGAGTTGCTGAAGCAGAACACTCGCGCAGAAGCCATCCGGCGCGATCTCAAAGCTTTGTTCAAGGACACCGTGCTGGCCGACACCATCGCCGACATGAGCGAGGATGAACTCGAAGCGGTGGCCCCGACCCTCAAAAAGGGCGTGTTCATGGGATCGGCCGTATTCGACGGCGCCCGCGAGACGGAAATCAAGGCGTTGCTGACGAGTGCGGGCCTTCCGACATCCGGCAAGACCACTCTGCGCGACGGCATGACGGGCGAGAAGTTCGAACTGCCGGTCACGGTGGGTTACATCTACATGTTGAAGCTGTCACACCTAGTGGACGACAAGATTCACGCGCGTTCCATCGGGCCGTATTCGCTCATCACGCAGCAACCGCTGGGTGGCAAGGCGCAGTTCGGAGGCCAGCGCTTCGGAGAAATGGAAGTGTGGGCACTCGAAGCATACGGCGCCGCGTTCATCCTTCAAGAGTTGCTGACCGCCAAGTCGGACGATGTGTACGGACGCACCAAAATCTACGAGGCCATCGTCAAAGGCGAGGCCGCGATGGAGCCGGGCGTGCCCGAGTCGTTCAACGTGCTGATTCGCGAATTGCAGGCGCTTTGCCTGGATGTCGAGTTGATCAAGATCACGGAGAAAAAGCCGGTGGCCGTGGCAGCGGATTAGTCGGCGGTCGTTGGTCGTCAGTCGTTAGTCGTTGGCGACCAGCGGCAGGCGACGCAAGAATTTAGGAAACGAGACCCGCAGGGATTGCCTTTGAGGCTGCGGATCAGGGATTGAGCTAGCGACTGAGGACCAGCGACTAGCGACTTCTTCAAAGGCCGCGCGCGGCGGCGTACAGCCGAGGAAAGCGGAGGAACATGTTTCGTTCGAGCCCGTTCGATATGGCAAATCCCGTTGCTGACTTTGATGCCATTCGCATCAGCCTGGCGTCCCCGGAAAAAATCCGGAGCTGGTCGCATGGTGAAGTGACCAAACCGGAAACCATTAATTACCGCACTTTTAAGCCAGAGCGCGATGGCTTGTTCTGCGCGCGCATTTTCGGCCCAGTCACCGACTGGGAATGTCTCTGCGGCAAGTACAAGCGCATGAAGCATCGCGGAGTGATCTGCGACAAGTGCGGCGTGGAAGTCACGCTGTCCAAAGTCCGCCGCGAGCGCCTGGGGCACATTGAGCTCGCCTCACCCTGTTCGCACGTGTGGTTCTTCAAGGGCCTGCCCAGCCGCATCGGGCATCTGCTCGACATTTCTCTGCGCGATCTGGAAGCGATTCTGTACTTCGAGGCCTACGTGGTCGTCGATCCCGGCGACTCTCCGGTGAAAGAGCGCGAAGTCATCAAGGACGAAGCGAAGTATCGCGAACTTGACCAGCAATACCGCCCCGCCGGCTTCAAGGCCATGATGGGCGCGGAAGCGATCAAGGAGCTTCTGAAACGTATTGAAGTCGATTCGCTCTCTGGCGAGCTGCGCGAGAAGATGAAGCACGAAACCTCGCTGCAGAAGCGCCTGAAGTATGCCAAGCGGCTGAAAGTGGTCGAGGCCTTCCGCAAGAGCGGCAACAAGCCGCAGTGGATGATCCTGGACGTGCTGCCGGTGATTCCACCGGAGCTACGTCCGCTAGTTCCTCTGGATGGCGGACGCTTCGCCACCTCCGATCTGAATGATCTTTACCGGCGCGTCATCAACCGGAACAACCGGTTGAAGAAGCTGATGGACCTGCACGCTCCCGAAGTCATCGTACGCAACGAGAAGCGCATGCTGCAGGAAGCGGTTGACGCTCTGTTCGACAACGGACGCCGCGGGCGCGTTCTGCGCGGCGCCAATAACCGCCCACTGAAGTCGCTCTCCGACACGCTGAAGGGCAAGCAGGGACGCTTCCGCCAGAACCTGCTCGGCAAGCGCGTCGACTACTCCGGACGTTCGGTCATCGTGGTTGGCCCCGAGCTCAAGCTGCACCAGTGCGGATTGCCGAAGAAGATGGCACTCGAATTGTTCAAGCCGTTCATCTACCACCGGCTCGAACAAACGGGAAACTGCACCACCATCAAGCAGGCAAAAGAAATGGTGGAACAGCAGGAACCGATCGTCTGGGACATTCTGGAAGAGGTCATCAAGGACCATCCAGTTATGCTGAACCGCGCGCCTACGCTCCATCGCCTGGGCATCCAGGCTTTTGAGCCGGTGCTAGTGGAAGGCAAAGCAATTAAGATCCATCCGCTCGTCTGCACGGCCTTTAACGCCGACTTTGACGGCGACCAGATGGCGGTGCACATTCCGCTTTCACCCGAGGCGCAAGTGGAAGCCAGCGTCTTGATGCTGTCTTCGCACAACATCCTGTCGCCGGCATCCGGCCAGCCCATCACCGTGCCCACGCAGGACATGGTGCTCGGTCTCTACTATCTGACGAAAGCGAAACCGGGTGCGAAGGGCGAGGGCCGTTCTTTCGCCAATATTGAGGACGTCGTGATCGCGCTCGAAATGGGCGAAGTGGAAACGCTTTCTCCGATTCGTCTGCGCTACACCGGCGAGGTCATTGACCTGACGCAGGCCTATGACGATCAGGACGTGAACCATACGGAGCCCGTGCATCTTAAGCGCGAGTATCTGAATACAACCGTCGGCCGCGCCATTCTGAACGACCATTTGCCCAAGGAAGTGCCCGGCGTCAACGTGGCCATGCCGTACATCAACGGCCTGCTCAAGAAGAAGGGCATCGGCCAACTGGTCAATTACTGCTATCTGCGGTTCGGCCTGGAAGTCACCGTCAAGATGCTTGACGAGATCAAGTCGCTCGGCTTCCGTTATGCCACGCGCGCCGGCCTCTCGATCGGCATTGATGACATGGTCATCCCGGACAACAAGAAGACCCTGGTGAAAGACGCCGACAAGCAGGTGATCAACGTTCAGCAGCAATACTTGGACGGCGCGATCACCAATGGCGAACGCTACAACAAGGTCATCGAAATCTGGTCGGCTATTACGGAAAAGGTTGCGGACGAAATGTTTGGCCAGATGCAGACACGGGATAAAGAGGGTGAACTTAACCCGATTTACGTCATGGCCGATTCCGGCGCCCGCGGATCGAAACAGCAGATCCGTCAGCTTTCCGGAATGCGCGGACTG
>Ga0193751_1000627_pt1 | contig 25999 bp, 22 predicted proteins | sample L1c2metaG_FD_143050 | JGI IMG/M metagenome (GOLD analysis project Ga0193751, IMG submission 143050) | Soil microbial communities from a riparian zone of the East river system, Colorado, United States - L1c2 | ecosystem: Environmental > Terrestrial > Soil > Riparian zone | place: USA: East River... | reverse complement strand
TGGCTCAATGATTGGCGCTTACAATCGCTCCAATGAGGTGCGCGTGGAGGTCGACGGAACTCATTGAGCTAATGTCCGCAATGGGTCGAAAGCGGACATTAGGAACGGTGCCGACCGTCGACCCCTACTAGAGGCCTACTAACGGCGGCGGCGGTCGAATTGTCCGAGTGCTTACGGAGGCTTAAGCCGTTCGGACTTCTAATCGCTAGTTAGCGGGTCGGCTCGCGACCCTCCTAATCCCTTCATAGCGCGCCTAGCGCGCCCTCCCGGTGTTCTTCTCAGCCAGCTAATCGGCTATGTCTGCTTTCGACCCATTGCGGATATTCGTAAGCGCTACAGGGTCGGTCAGTTCCGCGCCAGCGCGCGGGCGGCGTCTGCGCCGGCCGCAAGAATGCGATCGGACAGCGCGGTGCCTTCGACCACGCGGGCGAGCTGGAGGGTGCCGACGAGGGTCGCATAGATCGCCAGGGCCGCAGCTTCAGGGTCTTCGGTCCGCGCCGGGAGCCGCGACGCGATTTCGCGCGTCATTGCCAGCAAGCGATCGGAATAGGCGCTGCGCGTTTCGAGCGGCTGTCGGGCGAGTTCCGGCAGGAGGGCCGCAAACGTGCAGCCCTTATCGGGGCTGTCCCGATGTTCGGGCGACAAATAAGCGTTGATCGCCGCTTCAAGGCCGCCGGCGGCCATCATCTGGCGCATCTGGTCCGACTGACTCTCGATCGCTGCCACTACCGTTTCCCGCACGAGCTCCGCCTTCGATTTGAAGTGCGGATAGAAAGCTCCGTTGGTCAGTCCGGCGTCGGACATGACGGTGGCAAGGCCGGTGGCAGCGATACCGTCCGAGCGAAAGCGTTCGGACGCGACCTCGATGATCTTCCGGCGAGACGCGTCTTTCCGTCCCTTTTCGTAGCGCATGAAATCTCCCCGCGAACTTTCCGTTTGCATTACATATATAATGTAACTAAGCGATCATAATTCAATACCGGCTGTTGCCGAATCACGCAAGGGAATTGTCATGAAACGCACTGGTCGCACGATCCTGATCACCGGCGGCTCGGCCGGGATCGGCCTGGCGTTCGCTCTCAAGTTCCTCGAGCTCGGCAATGAGGTGATCGTCACCGGCCGGCGTCAGGCGGTGCTCGATGCCGTCAAAGCGAAGCACCCGAAGCTTCACACCATCCAGAGCGACGTTGCCGATCCCGGACAAATCGCCGCGCTTGCTGCGCAGGTGAAGAAGGATTTTCCCAGGCTCGACGTGCTGATGAACAATGCGGGTGTCGGCCTTACCAAGAACCTCACAGCTCCGGCGAGCGACCTTGCCGCACTGACGAGCGAAGTCGACATCAACCTTGGCGGAGTCATCCGCATGACCTCAGCGCTGATCGATATCCTCACCGCCAATCGGGGCACGATCATCAACGTGTCGTCGGGCCTGGCCTTTGTCCCGCTGGCGTCAAATCCGATCTACAGCGCCACCAAAGCCGCGGTTCACTCCTATACGCAATCGCTGAGGCTCCAGCTGGAGAATTCACCGGTCGAGGTGATCGAGTTGATGCCCCCGGCGGTGCGGACGGATTTGACCGATGAATTCGATGAGCACGGCATCAGCATGATCAGCACCGAGGAGCTGGTGAAGCTGAGCTTTGCCGGCCTCCGATCGGGCAAGCTGGAGATCCGCCCCGGGCAATCGCGACAGCTCGCCTTGATGAGCCGGCTCGCGCCCAATTTCATTAACCGTCAGCTGTGGAAGGCGTCGAAGGGTCTAGTTCCTGTCGGCGCGACCTAGGACGATGAAAGCGTTCATCCTCGACAATTACGGAAGCAACAAACGATTGCGGCTTGGCGAAGCGCCGGAGCCGGAGCTGAGAGACCGCGATGTGCTGGTTCAAGTCCACGCCGCCGGTGTGAACCCGCTCGACGCTAAGATTAAGAGCGGGGAGTTCAAGCTGATCCTGGCGTATCGGCTGCCCCTCGTTCTGGGGAACGATGTAGCCGGCACAGTCGTCAAAACCGGCTCGAAAGTGAGACATTTCAAGCCGGGCGACGAGGTCTACGCTCGGCCGGACAAGGACCGGATCGGCACCTTCGCAGAGCGCATCGCGCTTGATGAAGCCGATGTGGCGCTGAAGCCGCGCAATCTCACCATGGAGGAGGCGAGTTCGATCCCATTGGTCGGCCTGACCGCCTGGCAGGCGCTGGTCGAACGAGCCAAACTGAAAAAGGGCCAGAAGGTCCTCATTCACGCGGGTTCAGGCGGGGTTGGAACATTTGCGATCCAGCTCGCCAAGCATCTTGGCGCGACCGTGGCGACGACGACGAGCAGGGCGAATGTGGATCTCGTCAAAGAGCTCGGTGCCGACCTCGTCATCGATTACAAGAAGGACGACTTCGAGAAAGTCCTCAGCGGCTACGACGTCGTGCTGAACAGCCTCGGCAAGGAAACGCTCGAAAAATCGCTCAGCGTGCTCAAGCCCGGCGGAAGGCTTATCTCGATCTCCGGTCCCCCGGACGTCGAGTTCGCCAAGGAAATCGGGTCGAACTGGTGCCTGCGGCTGGTCATGCGTCTGTTGAGCTTTGGCGTGAGAAACCAGGCCAGGCGCCTCCGGGTGAGCTATTCCTTCCTCTTCATGCGCGCGAGCGGTGACCAGCTCAGGAAGATCACCGCGCTCATCGAAGCCGGAATCATCCGTTCGGTCATGGACCGCACCTTCCCGTTCGAAGCAACGAACGAGGCCTTGGCCTACGTCGAAACGGGCCGCTCCAAAGGCAAAGTCGTCGTCAATGTGAAATAGGGGCGGTCATGGTGACCGTCTCACGCGCAATGCGCGAGGAAATCGACATGAGCACACGTCAGCAACCACAAAAAGCGCCACCTTGTACTTGGGAATATGCGCCGACCCGAAGCGTCGACGTCGGCGGGACGAGATTCGCCTATCGCGAGCTTGGATCGGACACGGGAATTCCACTGATCTTCCTCAACCACCTGGCTGCCGAACTGGACCGGTGGGATCCGCGCGTCGTCGACGGCATCGCCGCCAAGCGGCGAGTGATCCTATTCGACAATCGAGGGATTGGCGCATCAGGAGGATCGACTCCAAATTCGGTCGAAGCGATGGCGCGCGACGCCATTGCGTTCATCCGCGGCCTAGGCTTCGAAGAGGTCGATCTGCTCGGATTCTCCCTCGGCGGTTTCATTTCGCAGGAAATCGTACTGCAGGCGCCGCAACTGGTCCGCAGGATCATCCTCGCGGGCACCGGTCCCGCCGGCGGCGTGGGCATCGACAAGGTGACGCGGGTGACGATCCGCGACATGATCAAAGCCGGCCTGACGTTCAGGCACCCCGAATATTATCTCTTCTTCACCAGCTCATCGAATGGCCGCCGGGCGGCACGTGATTTCCTGCGGCGGGTGAATGAGCGCAGGACTAATCGCGACAAGTCGGTTTCAATTGCTGCTTTCTTGGCACAGCTGAAAGCGATTCACGCGTGGGGGCGCCAGGCACCTGCCGATCTGTCCCGCATCAAGCAGCCGGTCCTGGTCGCCAATGGCGACAACGACAAAATGGTGCCGAGCAGCAACTCGATCGACATGGCGCGACGCATCCCGAATGCCGAGCTCGTGCTCTACAACGACGCCGGACATGGAGGGATCTTCCAGTACCATCGGCAATTCGTGCCGAAAGCGCTGGCGTTCCTCGGGAGCTAATGTCCGCTTTCCACCCAAACCAGACATAACGTTACGTGTTGAGCCAAGGGCGCGCCGATCAATGACCTGCACGTGCGCTGCTGAATCGTGCTATAAGCGACTCGCCCATCGGGGGTGGCACCTATGCGTGACTACCGCCTCTATCTAATCGATCGAATCACAGGTCACTTCAGAGACAGGCGTGACTTCAGTTCCGATGACGATACATCCGCAATGAAGATGGCGAGCCGCTGCAATGAGCCCGGGGCAAGGGAACTGTGGCGAGGAGTTCATATGCTTAAGCGATGGGAGGCAATCCGACCGAAGCCGTCCGCCCTGAATGCCGGTGCTTCAACTTCGCTCGGCGCGAACACCCCGCTTTCGTCAGCTCGTTCATGCGATTGATCAAGCAGATCGGGAGCAAAGTAAGGAGCGCAAGGAGCCGAGCGAGTGACGCTCACACCTCCTCATTGCCCTGAAATCATTCAAATTAGTTGACTGGCCTCCGTTCTCGCGCAACTGCGAAACGGCCTCGAAACGAGGCGAGTTTGCGTGGGAATATGTCATGGCCAATTACCGCCTTTATTGTGCTGACGGCCGCGGGAAGGTTTGGGTCGACGACAAGATCGTTGCGCACAGCGATGCTGAAGCAATCGCGATCGCTGAGGGGATGGACAATCTGGTTCAATGCGAACTGTGGGAGGGGGCCCGCCTCGTGGCGTCGATCAAACCTGAAGATCCGGCGGCAGCAACCTAATCTGCTTTGCTGAAAAGGAACTGATGCCGACCTAACAACTCGGGCGTCATGCCGGACCGCAGTTCCGAGAAGGGCTATCTTGAAGGATGGCTTAGCATCGCTGGAACGGCACCTTTCCCGACAGTCCGACGCAGCCTCCACCGGACGAGCCGCGCGACCATGACAATGGCTTCCAGTACGGGCGCTTCGTTGGCCGAGCGCCTCGAGATGCTTAGCGCAAAGCATGGGAGTGTGTATGCGAAAGTATGAGCCAACGGACCGCGCCTTGATTGGCCTACGTAGCGAGCGGGACGACCTGAGCGTCCAGACCAGCCTTCTCAAAGACGGCGCTCAGCCCGACCCGACTGCGCTTTTCGCGATGCAGCAACAACTGGAGCTTCTGGATCGTCGCATCGCCAACCACACGAGAGTCCGCGATGCCTAACGTCCGCTTTCCCACCCAAAGCGGACACCAGACGCGGCATACTTGGCCGCACTGCCCCTACTACACAGCTACTAGGGTTGCTGGCTGCAAATTTAGCGACGCGATCATAGGCACTTGCGAAAGCTTCCACGCTAATGGCTAATTAGCAGGGCCTCCTCATGGCTACTTAGCGGGTCGGTTCCATCCGCTTCCTAAAAGCTTCGAACTCGCGAAACTTATTCGCAGTTGCGCTCGCGACCTCACACCCTGCTGCGGCTCCGGGATGAGCCTTGAACATTCGCCAGCGCACTATATCTACAGTTGATTGGCAGTCTCACGTGTAGAGTGCCAGCTCGCAAATCGGCAGCGCTGGCTCCCGCTTGTGAAAGCGACGAATGCGTCGCGGCCCAGCGAGTAGAAAGCTTTCCTCATGACCTTCCGACCTTTGCATGACCGAGTCCTTGTCCGTCGCGTGGACGCCGAGGGAAAGACGGCCGGCGGCATCATCATTCCTGATACGGTCAAGGAAAAGCCGCAGGAGGGTGAAGTCATCGCCGTCGGCACCGGCGCTCGCAGCGACGACGGCAACGTCATCCCGCTTGACGTAAACGCCGGCGACAAGATCCTGTTCGGCAAGTGGTCAGGCAGCGAGGTCAAGATCGACGGCGAAGACCTTATTATCATGAAGGAAAGCGACATCCTGGGGATCGTTGGCTAGCGCCAGCCTTCCCCCGCTTATTGCGGGCCAGTCGCGGGACACGCGCCCGCTCAGCTCAATCAAGGAACTACGATCATGGCAGGCAAGGACATTAGGTTCTCACGGGACGCGCGCGAAGGAATTACCCGCGGCGTTGACATCATCGCCAATGCTGTTCGCGTGACGCTGGGTCCAAAGGGCCGCAACGTCGTTATCGACAAGAGCTTCGGCGCTCCGCGGATCACCAAGGACGGCGTCACCGTCGCCAAGGAGATCGAGCTCAAGGACAAGTTCGAGAACATGGGCGCACAGATGGTGAAATCCGTTGCGACCAAAACCCACGACCATGCCGGTGACGGTACTACGACAGCCACGGTGCTCGCCCAGGCAATCGTTCGGGAGGGCATGAAGTCAGTCGCCGCTGGAATTAGTCCTATGGACCTTAAGCGCGGGATCGATCTCGCCGTAGCCAAGGTCGTGGAGGATTTGAAAGCGAGATCGAAGCCGGTCTCCGGCTCGAACGAGATTGCACAGGTCGGCATCATCTCCGCGAATGGCGACCGTGAGGTCGGCGAGAAGATCGCCGAGGCGATGGAGAAGGTTGGCAAGGAGGGCGTGATCACGGTCGAGGAGGCGAAGGGCCTCGAGTTCGAGCTCGACGTCGTCGAGGGCATGCAGTTCGACCGCGGCTATCTGTCGCCTTACTTCATCACCAACCCCGAAAAAATGCAGGTCGAGCTTACCGATCCGTACATCCTCATCCACGAGAAGAAGCTGTCGAGCCTGCAGGCGATGCTCCCGATCCTGGAAGCGGTTGCGCAGTCGAGCCGTCCGTTGCTGATCATCGCCGAGGACATCGAAGGCGAGGCGCTGGCGACCTTGGTCGTCAACAAGCTGCGCGGCGGGCTCAAGGTGGCCGCAGTGAAGGCGCCGGGCTTTGGCGATCGCCGCAAGGCAATGCTCGAGGACATCGCGATTCTCACCGGCGGTGAGATGATCAGCGAAGATCTCGGTATCAAGCTCGAGAACGTCACCGTGCAGATGCTCGGCACAGCGAAGCGCATCACCATCGACAAGGATAATACGACGATCATTGACGGCGCAGGTGAGAAGTCAGGGATCGAGGGCCGCGTTGCTGCGATCCGCCAGCAGGTTGAGAAGACGACGTCCGACTACGACCGTGAGAAGCTGCAGGAGCGGCTGGCCAAGCTCGCCGGCGGCGTCGCGGTGATCAAGGTAGGCGGCGCGTCCGAGATCGAGGTCAAGGAACGCAAGGACCGCGTCGAGGACGCGCTGAATGCAACCCGTGCCGCGGTTGAGGAGGGCATCGTTCCGGGGGGCGGCACTGCGCTACTCTATGCCGCCAAAGCTCTTGATGGCCTCAAGGGCGAGAACGACGACCAAGCCCGCGGCATCGACATCGTCCGCAAGGCGCTGCAGTCGCCGCTCCGCCAAATCGCTCAGAACGCTGGGCACGATGGCGCAGTGGTTGCGGGTAAACTCGTGGATGGGAACGATTCGAACATGGGCTTCAACGCCCAAACTGAAGTCTACGAGAACCTAGTCAATGCAGGCGTGATCGACCCCACCAAAGTCGTTCGTGCTGCGCTTCAGGATGCAGCGTCAATTGCAGGCCTCCTGATTACCACCGAAGCGGCCATTACTGAGCTACCCGAAGACAAGCCGGCAATGGCCATGGCTGGGGGCGGCGGAATGGGCGGTATGGGCGGCATGGACTTCTGATTCGAAAAGCGACGCTCCCGTCGCTCAATCGCCGAGATTGGGTGGGCCAAGGTGTTGGAGAAAGTCAGGCTTGCCGAGCGACACACCGGCGTTGCGGAGGAATGACGTCCCCACTCGGTGGCTGCTCGCCGGAGCAAGAGCGAATTGGATGGGCGTAGGCGCAACGACCGACCTCGGTGCAATGGCTTCCGTTCATTACCCATACTCAGCCTGGGCTGCTTGTCTTCACCCGCATAATGAAGATGCACCTGGCCCCACGCCGACTATCGCTTTTGTGTCGTTTTTGGCCGGTTTGACGGTGGCGACCGACTTCCTTGTGGAACTGTCGCGTTCGACGGCCAGTCTTTCATCCCGACACCGGCTGATCTTCCCGCTCAGGTGCGACGGGCCGGAAGGAGCTTACTCGGCTCCTGTTTCTCCGCGCGCAGATTGCCCCGCACAGTGTCCTGCATCGCAACTGCTGCGCCGACGCGCTTAGCTGCCGATAGCACGACGTTTCGCGTCGCCTAGCGTCATGCATGTCGAGATGTCTTTACAGATGTAAGCCGAAGGAAAATGGCGTCGCCTAGTGTGTCGGGTGGTGCCGCTTGAGGGACTCGAACCCACGGCCCCATCATTACGAATGATGTGCTCTACCAGCTGAGCTAAAGCGGCAATTCACCCAACTAACGCCCTACTAACTTCACCCCCGCTTCGCCAAGCCCTTGCCGCCATTTCGCAATTCCGCGGTGACCCGCTAATTACGAATGCGATGCTCTACCAGCTGAGCTAAAGCGGCATTTGACCCTACTAATGCCCTACTAACTTGACCTCCGCCTCGCCAGACCCTTGGCATCATTCGGCAATTTGGCAGGGACCCGCTAATTACGAATGATGTGCTCTACCGGCTGAGCTAAAGCGGCCTGGCTTCCGGAAGACGGCGCCCACTATCAGTGCGTCACGAGACGAGCAAGTGCATGGCCGCGAGCAAGTTGAAGGCGCTGGTCGCCGCCGAGCGTCAGGCGCGCCGGCCCGAGGCCAAGCCCGACACCAGCGGCGACGCCGCCCGTGCCAAGCTGCGCACCGCGCTGCCGATCGATTTGGCGGATGTGGCGGATGTGGGGGAATTTGCACTTGTCCTGACCCGCCGCGGCCCCGACGGCCGTCACGAGCCGGTCGCGGTGGTCGACGACGAAAAGCTGGTTGAGCGCGCCATCCGCCGCGCCGCCTAAAGCCTAATTCCGCTGCCCGACGGGGTTGTCCGCGCTGCGAGGGCGGGTCTATAGGCCCGCGCAGCCCCACACTCGCGGAGCAGCATCTTTTCATGACGGCCCATACGCGCCTGGACCCGCCGCTGGTCGAGTCAATTCGCAAGGCGCTGACTGGAAACGCACTCCCTGGCGAAACCCAGGGCCTGTCCCGCGAAGCCGAGCGCGAGGCTGCGGAATTCATGACCGACGTGGCATCGCGGCGTCAGGGCGGCGAGCTCGCGCTGTCGATCCAGTCGACCGGCGGCGAAGCCGGCAACCGGAGGATGCGCATCGCCATCATCAACGACGACATGCCGTTCCTGGTCGATTCCGTTGCCAACGCGATCGCCGCCCGGCAACTTACCATCCATCGTTTGCTCCACCCGGTGGTGTGCGTCAAACGCGGCGACAAGGGCGAGCTGCGGACAGTCGAGCCGCTGTGCGCGGACAAGAGCCGCCGCGAATCGATGATGTATCTGGAGCTCGACCGCGCCGACGCGCGCGGCCGCCAGGAGCTCGCCGCCGACCTCAAGCGCGTCCTCCATGACGTGCGCCTCGCGGTGCGCGACTGGGAGAAGCTCCAGAGCAAGATGCGCGCCGATGCGCGCGAAATCACCGACCCCGAAGGCGCGGCGCTGCTCGACTGGTTTGCCAATGGAGCGATGACGCTCCTCGGTTATCATGTTGAAAAACCTTATGAAGTTCCATCGAACGCACTCGGCATATTCAGCATCCCCGGCGCCCCGACCGATGAAGGTGGCTGCCTCGGCGCAATGCATTATCTCGAGCATGGCGGTGAAACCCCGCTGATGGCCAAGGCCGAGCGCAAGGCGACGGTGCATCGCCGCGTGCCGCTCGACCTGGTCGTGGTTCCGCTCCGCGAACAGGGCAAGATCGCCGGGATCGGCGTTCATGCCGGCCTGTGGACCAGCGAAGCGCTGCGCGCGCGCCCCGAGGACGTGCCTGTGCTGCGGCGGAAGTTGAAGCAGCTCGACGAAGATTTCGGTTTCGATCCCAAGGGCCATTCGGGCAAAGCGCTGCGCCATTCGGTCGCATCCCTGCCCCGCGACCTGCTGCTGACCATCGGCTACGAAGATCTGCGCGACCTCGTCATGATGGCCATGTCGCTCGCCGACCGACCGCGCCCGGGATTGCTGCAGGTGCGCAGCATTTTGAAAGGCCAGCTGTTCAGCTTTGTCTGGCTTCCGCGCGAGGAACTGACGACCGCGCGGCGTACGGCGATCGCAAGGCTGCTCGAGAACGAGGTTGGGCGCGAGATCACCAGCTGGTCGGTCGAGCTCGGCGACGGCGATCTCGCCCTCATCCGCTACACTCAGTACATCGACGAGAAGGAGCCGCTGCCCGACGCCGAGGCGCTCGATGCGGCGGTCGTCGAGATGGTCCGCGGCTGGACCCCGGCGGTGGAGGCCGAGCTGATCCATATGGCGGGACCGGCGCTCGCGACGCGCCTTGCGTTGACTTATCTCGGCGCTTTCTCCGACAGCTATCGGTCGCGCACCGCGCCGGAGGAGGGCGCTGCCGACATCATCCGCCTGAGCGGGCTCACCAACGATGCCGATCGCAACGTGCGCATTTCACGGATCCACAGCGACCCGCCGCGCCAACTGCGCCTCAAGGCCTATCGTCGCGGCGGATTGATTGCCCTGTCCGAAGCGGTGCCGGTACTCGAGAATTTCGGTTTTCGGGTGCTCGAGGAGCGGCCGAGCGCGCTGTCTGACGGGCTTGGTTACGTCCACGATTTCAGCGTCGAGATTGGCACCGAAGCAGACATTGACAAGATCCTCGGGCGCGCTCCGGAAATCGAGCGCGCGATCGCCAACGTTCTCTGCGGAATCTCAGAGGACGACGAGTTCAACCAGCTCGTCCTCTATGTCGGCCTGAACACCCAGGCCGTGGTCTGGATTCGCGCCTGGTTCCGCTACCTCCGCCAAACCGGCAGCAGCTTCGGCCTGATTACTATCGTCGACGCGCTGCGTCGCGCGCCCCACGCGACCCGCGCGCTGATCGGCATGTTCATCGCAGCCCACGATCCCGCGGCGAAGAACCGCGCCCAGCAGGTCGAGCGATTCGGCGACGACATGGACGCGTCGCTTGCCAAGGTGCGTTCGATCGACGACGACCGCATCCTTCGGCGCCTTCGCGCGCTGGTCGAAGCGATTGTCCGCACCAATGCGTTCGCGCCTGCCGCCGAAGAGGCGTTGGCGTTCAAGATCGATTCCTCGATGGTGCCGGGTTTGCCGGCGCCGGTGCCCTGGCGCGAAATCTGGATTTACAGCCCGCGCGTCGAAGCGATCCACCTGCGCGGGGGTCCGGTCGCGCGCGGCGGCATACGCTGGTCGGACCGGCGGGACGACTTCCGCACCGAGATCCTCGGCCTGATGAAAGCGCAGCTGGTCAAGAATGCGGTGATCGTCCCGACTGGCGCCAAGGGAGGATTCTATCCCAAGCAGCTCCCGCCAATGTCGAACCGCGATGCGTGGCTCGCCGAAGGAACAGAAACTTACAAGATCTTCATTCGCTCGCTGCTGTCGATCACCGACAATCTGGTCAACGACAAGGTCGTCCATCCCGAACGCGTCGTGATCCACGACGGGGACGATCCCTATTTCGTGGTCGCCGCCGACAAGGGTACGGCAACCTTCTCGGACATCGCCAATGCCATCGCGCTCGAACGCAATTTCTGGCTCGGCGATGCATTCGCGAGCGGCGGCTCGAACGGCTACGACCACAAGGCGATGGGGATCACCGCGCGCGGCGCGTGGATCTCCGTCCAGCGCCATTTCCTCGAAATGGGAGTCGATGTTCAGACGGATCCCATCTCGGTCGCCGGCTGCGGCGACATGTCCGGCGATGTGTTCGGCAACGGCATGCTGCTGTCGAAGTCAATCCGCCTGCTCGCCGCGTTCGACCATCGCCACATTTTCATCGATCCCGATCCGGATCCCGAAAGGAGCTGGGACGAGCGCAAGCGCATGTTCGACCTGCCACGCTCGAGCTGGGACGATTACGACCGCACGCTCATCTCGAAGGGGGGTGGGGTCTTCCCACGGACCGAGAAATCGATCCGCTTGAGCATCGAGGCGCGCGAGCTACTCGGAATCAGCGCCGCGGCGGTCGAACCGACGGCGCTGATCAACGCGATCCTCAAGGCTCCGGCCGACCTTTTGTGGTTCGGTGGCATCGGCACCTACATCAAGGCTTCGGACCAGAGCCAGGCGGATGTCGGCGACCCGTCGAACGACGCCCTCCGTGCCGACGCAAACGAGCTTCGCGCCAAGGTCATCGGCGAAGGCGCCAACCTCGCCATCACCCAGGCCGGGCGGATCGAGTTCGCCGAGCGCGGTGGGCGCATCAACACTGACTTCATCGACAATAGCGCGGGCGTCGATTGTTCGGACAATGAGGTCAACATCAAGATCCCGTTGAACCGCGAGATGCGCGAGGGCCGCCTGACATTCGAGAAGCGCAACAGCCTGCTTGCGCGAATGACCAACGACGTTGCCGAGCTGGTGCTCGAGGACAACCGGCTTCAGACGCTCGCGCTGTCGATCGCCGAAGCCGGCGGCGCGCAGGCGCTCCCTGGCCATGTCCGCACGATCGAGCTGCTCGAGACAGCGGGCCGGCTTGACCGCAAGGTCGAGGGCCTGGCATCCAGCGAAGAACTGATCCGCCGGGCGCAGGAGAATCGCGGTCTGACACGGCCCGAGCTGGCGGTCGTGCTGTCGATCTCCAAGCTGGTGCTCCAGGACTCGGCCGAGCTGCTCAACCTGTCGGACGACGAGGTCGTCGGACCGCAGCTGTTCGACGCTTTCCCCAGGCCGATGCGCAAGGCGCATGCCGAAGCGATCCGTGCCCATCGCCTGCGCAACGAGATCATCGCCACCAAAGTCGCCAACCGGCTGGTCAACCGCCTAGGTCCCGGCGTCGCGTTCGATGTGATGGAGGAAGAGGGCGCGTCGCTCCAGCAGGTCGTCACCGCCTTCCTCGTCGCCGAGCGGCTGCTCGACCTCGACCGATTATGGCGTGAGATCGAGGAGGGCGAGCTTCCCGAAACGGTGCGGATCGAGCTGTTCTCGATCGCCGCCGCGAGCATCCGTTCGCATTTGTCGGACGTGCTTCGCTCGGCCGGCGGCGAGACTCGTCCTCAAGTCCTGTGCGCACTGCTCGAACCCGGCGTGCGCAAGATTTCCGTTGCCGCGACCAAGCTCATTCGCGCCGAGGTCCGCAACGAGGCGGCTGCACGCCGCGACCGGCTGATCGCGCTCGGCGCGAGCGAGGACATCGTGCGCGGCCTGGTCAGGCTTTTCGAGCTCGATGGTGTGTTCGGAATTGCCGCATTGGCCTCGCGCCGCAAGCTCGACGAGCTCGCCGTCACGCGCGCTTATACCCGGATCGGCGAAGCGCTGTCGCTCGACTGGGCGCAGCAGCAGGTCGCGCGGTTCGTTCCCTCCGACCAGTGGGAGCGGCTGCTGACGGCGGGCTTGGCGCGTGATTTCGAGCAGCTCCGAATCGAATTCCTGTCGCGCACGCGCGGCAGGGAGCCCGACGACGCGGTCGACGAGTGGGTTGCGCACCAGCGCCCGCGGATTGAGCAGTTCCGCCAGCTGATCGCGCGTGCTCGGGCCGAAGGCCATGTCAGCGCGCCAATGCTCGCCCAGATCGCCGGCCAGGCCCGGATCCTGCTCGGCCGCTAAGATGCGCATCGCATTCCTGGTCCCCGCGCCGGATTATCCGGAACCGTGGCGTTGGGCGTTCGACGTCGAGGCCGAAGCGCTTGAAGCGACCGGCGCATCGGTCGATCCGGTGACCTGGACCGAGGCCGGCGACTTGTCGGGTTACGATCTGGTCATGCCGCTCGTCGCCTGGGGCTACCACCTCGCCTACGACCGTTGGCTACAGTTTCTCGATCGCGCCGAAGCCGAGCATCTTCCGCTCATCAACCCGCCGGCGCTGCTCCGCTGGAATAGCGATAAGGCCTATTTGGCGGAGCTCGCCGACTCCGGCGTTCCCACGGTGCCGACCATGGCGGTCGAGGCCTGCTGCGACGAGGATCTGGAAGAGGCTCGGAGGGACTTCGATAGCGATTGGCTCGTCATCAAGCCGCCGGTCTCGGCCAGCGCCAGCGGAACCCACCGTCTGGGCCCTAACGATAGCCTGCCACCGGACAGCCGGGGCCGGCCGATGATTATCCAGGCTTTGATCGAGGAGATCGCCAGGACCGGTGAGTTCTCGCTGATGCTATTCGGCGGCGAGTTCAGCCACGCGGTCGTCAAGCGACCCAAATCCGGCGATTTCCGGGTCCAACCGCATCTCGGCGGCATCACGCTCCCGTCAAAAGCTCCGCCCGGTTCCAAAGCGCTGGCCAGGCAGGCGCTTGTCGCCGCGCCCGCCAGGGCGACCTACGCGCGCGTTGACATCATCCCCGACGACGACGGCGTCCTCAGGATCATGGAGCTCGAGCTGATCGAGCCCGCGCTTTATCTGGATCTTGCGCCGGATAAGGGCGCGGCGTTCACCCGCGCCATCCTGTCAGTCGCCAAGGCGCCGATCGAATAGCCACTGGCGAATCGCCGAGGTCAGGTTCGGCGGCCGATCAGCATCGAGCCGCGCGGCGTCGATCTCGGCGACCAGCGCATTGACCGGGCACCCCCGTTCGCGCGCCGCGGCCTCGAGCGTACGCCAGAACATCGGCTCAAGGCTGATCGAGGTCTGGTGGCCCGCGATGAGGACCGATCGTTTCTGAGGCGGTGCGTAGTCCGGCGCCATCAGTACATGTGCTGGCCGCCGTTGATCGACATGGTCGAGCCGGTGATGAATCCCCCGTCCTCATCGACCAGGAAGGCGACTCCGCGCGCGATCTCCTCGGCCTTGCCGAGACGCCCGACGGGAATCCGCGCGACGATCTTGCCGAGCACATCCTCGGGCACGGCGGCGACCATGTCGGTGTCGATATAGCCCGGCGCGATCGCGTTGACGGTCACTCCGAAGCGCGCGCCTTCCTGCGCCAGCGCCTTGGTGAAGCCATGGATGCCCGACTTGGCCGCCGCATAATTGACCTGCCCGTACTGGCCGGCCTGGCCGTTGATCGAGCCGATATTGACGATGCGCCCGTAGCCGCGGCCGGTCATACCTTCGAACACCGCCTTGGCCATGTTGAAAACGCCGCCCAGATTGACGTCGATCACCTCGGCCCACTTGGCGCGGTCCATCCGTTTCATCGTCGCGTCGCGGGTGATGCCGGCGTTGTTGACCAGCACATCGACCGGCCCAAGATCGGATTCGACCTTCTTCACGCCCTCCTGGCAGGCGTCGAAATCGGCGACGTCCCATTTGTAGCTGGCGATCCCCGTGCGTTCGGAAAATGCGCGCGCGCGCTCCTCGTTGCCGGCATAATTCGCCGCGACCTGCATCCCCATGTCCTTGAGCGCGATGCTGATCGCCTCGCCGATGCCGCGCGTGCCGCCGGTGACGATCGCCACTCGAGCCATGATGTTTCTCCCGTCCGTGTCGGGTGCGCGCGGGAGCCAACCTTCAAGTTCGCGCGTCACCAGCTGCTGCAACATGGTCATGCCTTCGGGCGAGTCGTTGAGGCAATCGAGCAGCGCGAAATGCTCGCCCCCGGACTTGAGGAACGCCTCGCGGCCCCGGATTCCGAGTTCCTCGAGTGTTTCCAGGCAATCGGCGGCAAATCCCGGCGCCGCGACCGCCACCCGGGTGACGCCGTTCTGGGGATAGGCCGCCAGCGTCGCGTCGGTGGCCGGCTCGAGCCATTTGGCGCGGCCGAAACGCGACTGGAACGCGACATCGACGTCGCGGCCGAGTGCCTCCGACACCAACCGCGCGCTCTTGCGGCAATGGCAATGATAGGGATCGCCGAGCGCGAGCGTGCGCTGCGGCATTCCGTGAAAGCTCAGGAGCAGGCGCTGCGGCTCGAAATCGAGCGCTGCGAGTTGGCGTGTCAGGTTCGCCCTGAGCGCCTCGATATACAGCGCATCGTCGTAATAGGGCGGCAGCGTTCGAAGCGACGGCTGGACGCGCATTCCCGCAAGCACCGCGAACACCGCGTCGTTCGCGGTCGCCGTCGTTGCCGCGCAATATTGAGGATACATCGGCACCGCGAGGATCCTGTCGCAGCCCGCGGCCGTCATCCGCTCGACCGCTTCGGCGATGCCGGGATTGCCATAACGCATCGCATATTCCACGCGGATGTGCTCGCCGAGACCGTTCCGTAGTGCGTGCGCCTGGCGCTTGGCGATGACCGCGAGCGGCGAGCCTTCGTTGGTCCACACCTTGCTGTAGGCTTCGGCCGAGCGCCGGGGGCGCGTGCGCAGGATCATCCCGTGGAGGATCGGCTTCCACGCAATTGCCGGGATTTCGACGACGCGCGGATCGCTCAGGAACTCGGCGAGGTAGCGCCGGACCGCCTGCAATTCGGGCGCGTCGGGCGTGCCGAGATTGATCAGCAGTGCGCCGATTTGAGGCTTGGCAACCTGGGGATGGTCGGGCGGACGGCTCATCCGACCGCCATAGGATCGAACGGAAGCGCGCGCAGGCGCTTGCCCGTTCCGGCGTAGATGGCATTGGCGACAGCGGGCGCGAGCACGGTGGTCGCGAGGCCGCTGATTCCGCCTGGCGCCTCACTGCTCGGCACCTGTTCGATGACGATCTCGGGCATGTCGCTGAGACGCGGAAGGGCGATCTCCGACCAAGGGCGTGCGCGGGGCATTCCCGCGACCCATTCGGGTGCTTCGGCGGTGGCCTGGGCCTGCGCCCAGACCAAGCCGCTCTCGATTTGCTGGGCGACCAGGCTCGAATTGACGACTCGGCCGCAATCCACCGCGGCGACCAGCCGCTGGACCTTGATCTTCTGGTCCTCGCCGATGCTCGCTGTCGCGACCAGGCCGATGCGCGACCCGAACGCCGAGCAGCCAGCGAGCCCCATCGTGCTTCCCGGCCCGCCGCCGTCCCATTGGGCGAGCCGCGCCGCGCCCTGCAGGCAGCGGGCGAGCCGCCCGTTGTCGCCAAGCATCGACATGCGGAAGGCGAGCGGCTCCATGCCGGCTGCGTGCGCCAGCTCGTCGATGAAGCTCTCTGTGAAGAAGGCGATTTCGCGTTGCGGTGAGCCGCGCATATAGCCGCCGGTGAAGGGTAGGGCGGCCTGCACCGCCTCGATCCGAACGTTCGGGATCGAATAAGGCGGGATCGCGCCGTCGAGTCCGGTCCGACCGATCTTGCCGGGAACCTCTCCGCCCGCGAGCCGCGCCAGCGCCAGGCCAAGCCCGTCGGCCGTCGCCACGCGCATCGCCCAGGCGGCGGTGATCCCGCCTCCGCCGGGCAACGCCATCATGCGCGCCAGCGCGCCTGGCGCGACACGGTCACGGTTCTGGCTCGAAGATTGCGACAGCAAGGCTTGGACCGGCCGCTTGAGCGCGCGCGCCAACTCGACCGCGATCGGCACGGCGTCGGCTTCCATGGCGCGGCCGGCTGGTTCCCCGACGGGCATGGGATAAAGCGCCGCGTTCGATCCGGCGGCGCCGCGCGCGAATTCCGGCGCTTGCGTCGGCGCCCATACTTCGAGCGCATCGCTCGACACGCGTGCGGTCGCGGTCACGGGCTCGAGCCCGAGATGCTGCGACGGCGCGACATAATAGGTCGCGGTCAGGGGACGCGATCCGTAAGTGACCTTGTCGTAATCGCCGCGGTGGAACCATTCGTGCGGATCGCCCGAGGCCAGGGCGTCATCGAACACCGGTCGCATGTCGGGCGGCGTCTTCTGTCCGCTGAATCTGGGATCGGCGGCCTTGAGCGCTCGCTCCGCCGACCACCAGGTCTCGGCGACGACTGCAATCCAGCCATCACGCGCGGCGACGTGGCGAATGCCGGGGACCCGGGTGATCGCTTCCCGGGAATAGCCCGATAGCCTTCCGCCCGACGGCGCCATGCGAACGCTTGCGAACAGCATGTCGGGAAGCCGCACGTCACCGGCGAAGCGCAGGCTTCCGTCGGCTTTGCCCGGTCCGTCGAGCCGCTGCAGCGGCTGGCCGATCAGGCGTTCCTTGGTCGATTGGCGCAGCGGTGGGTTGCGCGCCGGGCTGCGGCTTGCGGCTTCTTCGGCGAGCTCGCCGAACGTGAAGGTCCGCCCGCCGTTGATGACGAAGCCGTTGGCGGTCTCGCATTCGCTGGCATCGATATTCCAGTGGTCGGCGGCCGCGCCGATCAGCATGGTCCGTGCCACGGCAGCAGCGTCGCGCAGCGGCTGCTCGAATGCCCGCACCGAAGTGGCCCCGGCGGTCACCTGCATGCGGCGTCTGAGCTGATACGAGCGCAACGGCCCGAGCCCTTCGAGCCAACCCTCATCCTTGGCCAGCGGATTGGCATAGGCCGATGTCAGCGGCGCAGGCTCAACCGCGACCGTCTCCCACGCCGCGCCGAGCTCGTCGGCCACAATCTGGGGAAGCGCCGTCCAGATGCCCTGGCCGGTCTCGACCTGCGGCACGGCGACAGTGATCCGCCCGTCGCGCGAGATCTTGATGAAATTGCCGAATGCTTCCTGGTTCTTCTCAATCGGGAGGTCGCTTCCGACGTGCCGTGGCCAGGCCAGGAAGGCGACGACCAGGCCGACTCCCGCGCCGCCGCCGATCAGCAATGTCCGCCGGTCGAGATTCAACGCGCGTACTGCGCTTTCAGCGCGCGCCGGTCGATCTTGCCGGTGCCGAGGCGCGGAAGGGGCTCGTCGCGGAAGATGAAGCGCTCGGGGATCTTGAACTTCGCGATGCGCTCCTCGAGGAAGGATCGCAGCTTACCCTCCGATAGTCCGCCGTTCGCGTGGATCACCGCTACGGGCACTTCGCCCAGCCGCTCGTCGGGGGCTCCAAATACCGCCACTTCGGTGACCGCAGGGCAGGCGTAGCATTCGGCCTCGACTTCGGCCGCGGAGATATTCTCGCCGCCGCGAATGATGATCTCTTTCTTGCGATCGACGATGAACAAATAGCCGTCCTCGTCGAGATAGCCGACGTCGCCGGTGCGGAAATAGCCGTCCCGCGTGAACGCCGCTTCGGTCGCGCCTGGGTTCTCCCAATAGCAGCTGATGTTCGAAGCGCTTCGGATGCCGATCTCCCCGACTTCGCTGGCCGGTAGATGGCATTCGTCCTGCCCAAGGATGGCGAGCTCGATCACCGGCTTCTGCGCTCTGCCGGTCGACGCGGGCTTAGCGGCGTAATTGCTCCAATAGTTCGCGCAGCCGGCTGCATTGGTTTCGGTCAGTCCGTAACCGAGCGCCGCTTGGGCATGCGGAAACTCAGCTTGCAGGCGCTCGACATGGCTCACCGGCCGCGGCGCTCCGCCAGCGGTGATATCGGTCAGCGACGACAGGTCGAACTGGTGCCGGTCGGGGTGATTCATGAGCTCGAGGCTCATCGTCGGCACGCCGACGAAATAGGTGATCTTCTCTGTCTCGATCAGCCGAAGCGCCTCGCTCGCATCCCACTTGGGCATGATCACCATGCAGCGGCCAATGACGAAGCTGTTGATCATCACCGGCACTTCGCCAGTGACGTGGAATAGGGGGACGCTGAGTAGGGTGCGCGCCTGGCTTTTGGGCGCCCGGCCGTCGTCGGTCAGCAGCCCGAGGAGAACGATGAGACCGGTCGCATAGGCGTAGGTCGCGGTCGTCACCGCGCGGTGGGTCGAAAGCGCGCCCTTCGCATCACCTGTCGAACCGGATGTGAAGAGAATCGTCGCGTCGTCTTCCGCCGCCAGTTCGGGCAAAATGCTGTTCTCGTCGCAGTCGCGCAGCAGGTCAGCGAGCGCCTGCTCGACCTCCAGCTCGACCGGGATCGCGATCACGTCACGGTTGGCGCAGCGCGCCGCGATTTTCTTCGCGCGCGGAGCGTCGGCAATGATCAGCTTGGGATCGGTGAGCAGGATCGCATGCTCCATCTCATGCGCTTGCCACCAGCCGTTGAGCAAAGTCGCGATCCCGCCCGCTTTGACAATAGCCATGTAGGCGACAATCCACGCCGGGCAGTTGCGCATCGCGATCCCGACCCGGTCGCCCTTGCGGATGCCGCGAGCAACCAGGCCATGCGCCGCGCATTCGGAGAGATTGTGAAGCTCTGCAAAGCTTAAGCGTTCGTCCCCGGCGACCACCGCTTCCGCGTTACCGTGGAGATCGCAAAACTTGGCGAAGAGTTCGGGCAGATTGGCGGGCAGGTTCGACACGATGGCCCGGCCTTCGGCGTCATGGTCAATGACCAGCCGGCCGCCGGGCCCGGTCACTTCGGCCAGCTTCTCGTCGAACCTGCGGTCGAGCTCGCTCCGCATCGAACCTGTGACCCCTCCGCTCCTTTGCCTTTGCCGCCACCCGCCTTATGAGGCGCTGAACATCCATGGGGAAGTCCTTGCAAACCGCCAACAACTCGCAGTTCGCCGCCTTCCCCGACCTCGGCCTGTCGCCGGTCGCGTTGCACCTCGGGCCGTTCGACCTTCGCTGGTACAGCCTCGCCTACCTCGCCGGCATCTTCATCGGCTATTGGTATCTCCTAAAGCTGATCAAGCAGCCGGGCGCTCCGCTCGCCCGCCGCCACGCCGATGACCTCGTGTTCTATGCCGCGCTCGGGATCATCCTTGGCGGGCGGATCGGTTACGTATTGTTCTACAACCTCGGCGAATATCTTCGCCACCCGATCGAGATCGTGAAGCTGTGGGACGGCGGCATGTCGTTCCACGGCGGCGTGATCGGGACGTCGCTGGGGATTTTCTATTTCGCGCACAAGGAGAAATTGTCGTGGCTCCGGATCCACGATTATGTCGCCTGCTGCGTGCCCTTCGGCCTGTTCTTCGGCCGCATCGCCAACTTCATCAACCAGGAGCTGTGGGGCGCACCGACGCGTGTGCCCTGGGCGATCCGCTTCATGGAACCGACCGGGCGGATCATCGCCGGCAGGCCCGAATTTTTCCTCGGCCCACCGCGCCACCCGAGCCAGCTCTATGAAGCCGCCCTCGAAGGCGTCGTCCTGTTCTGCATCCTCGCGGGCATGTTCTGGAAGACGCACGCGCGTTACGAGCCGGGCAAGCTCGTCGGCACCTTCCTGTTCTTCTACGGGATTTTCCGCTTCGCCATCGAGTTCATCCGTGAGCCCGACCAGCAGCTGACCGGCTTCGTCCAGGCGACCGGACTGCACATGGGCCAGTGGCTGTCGCTGCCTATGATCCTCGGCGGACTATGGCTGATGCTGACCGCCAAGCGCCGGCGGATACGGGTCGAACCGGCCGCTGGCACCACTTCGGTCGCGTGACCCCGCTCGAGCGCGCGCTCCATGAGCGAATTCGCGCCGAGGGGCCGATCACCGTCGAAGCCTATATGGAAGCCTGCAACAGCTATTATTACGCGACGCGCGACCCGTTTGGGGCAGCAGGCGATTTCACGACCGCGCCCGAGATTAGCCAGATGTTCGGCGAGATGATCGGAGCGGCCCTTGGCGATTGCTGGAGACAGGCCCGGGCGCCGGGCGAGGCGATCTATGCCGAGCTCGGACCCGGACGCGGGACGCTCGCCGCCGATGCGCTGCGCACGCTCAGCTCGGCGGGGTTCGCTGGCGAGGTGCACCTGGTCGAAACCAGCCCGCTGCTGCGGGAGGCACAGGCGCATGCCGTCGCCGACGCATCGTGGCACGAATCGATCGACGCACTTCCGGAAAAGCCGCTGCTGCTGGTCGCCAACGAGTTCCTCGACGCGCTGCCGGTCCGCCAGCATATCGACGCCATTGAACGCCGGGTCACAGTGACTGGCGCCCGCCTGGCGTTCGACCGCGACGGCGAGGTGGTCGAGACGTCACCGGCCCGCGACGAAGCCGTCACTGCGATCGCTGGACGGCTGGTTGCCAATGGCGGGGTCGCGCTGGTCGTCGATTACGGCCACGCGCGCAGCGCGCCGGGCGACACGCTGCAGGCGGTGCGCGGTCACCGCTTTGCGCCGGTTCTCGACCGCCCGGGCGAGCAGGATCTGACGACGCATGTCGATTTCGAAGCGGTCGCCGAAGCGGCGCGTGACGCAAGAGCTGAAGTCACCGCTGTCGTTTGTCAGGATGAATGGCTGAAACGGATCGGCATCGAAGCGCGCGCTGAAGCGCTCGCAAGAGCCAATCCCGAACGCGCGGAGGAGTTCAGATCCGCGCTCCAGCGCCTGACCGCGCCCGACCAGATGGGCGAGCTGTTCAAGGCAATCGCGCTCCATTCCCCCGATTGGCCGGCGCCGGCCGGGTTCGCATGAATATTGCCTACCGAGATGCGCGGATCGACGACGCCGCTGCGCTGAAAGATCTCTTTGCGGAGAGTTTCATCGACACGTTCGGCCACCTGTATCGTCCTGCGGACCTTGACGAATTCCTCGACGGCAACAGCGATGCCAAGTGGCATGCCAATTTGTCCGATCCGCATGTCGCGATCCGCGTCGCGGAGATTGACGGGCAGCTGGCGGGTTTTGCCGAGCTCGCGCCAAAGAGGCTGCCCTACGAAACTTCAGGGCCGGCGCTCGAGCTTCGCCGCTTTTATTTGCGGAAGCAGGCGCTTGGAACGGGCGTTGCGCACCGGCTGATGGAATGGCTTCTTGAGGAAGCGACGCGGCGCGGGGCGAAGGAATTGGTGCTGTCGGTGTATGTCGACAACCACCGTGCCCGGCGCTTCTACGAACGCTATGGCTTCGAAGAGGTGGGGAAATACGATTTCATGGTCGGAAGCCATGCCGACGAAGATCTGATTTTGCGGCACATCATCATGCACGGGGCGCCATGAGCGAGATCGAGGTCATCCGCGCGAGCGCGCTGGCGAGCCTGCCGCACGGCTTCCTTGGCCGAAGGGGCGGTGTATCGGCCGGTGAGCTTGCCGGCCTTAACGTTGGCTACGGCAGCAATGACGACCGCTTAGCGATCGACGAGAACCGTCGCCGGGCAGTCGGGGCGCTCTTGCCGAATGCGGAGCTCGCGACCGTCCATCAGGTTCATTCGGCCACCACCGTCTATTCCGACCAGGTCTGGCCGCAGGGCGCGCGGCCTCAAGCCGACGCGATGGTCACCGACCGCCCTGGTTTGCTGCTTGGCATCCTCACCGCCGATTGCGCGCCCGTCCTTCTCGCCGATGCCGAGGCCGGCGTGATCGGCGCGGCGCACGCGGGCTGGCGTGGCGCGCTCGCCGGAGTCACGGACTCGGCGATCGAAGCGATGGAGCAGCTCGGCGCCAGCCGCGACCGTATCGCGGCCGCCGTCGGACCATGCATCGGCCGCGAATCTTACGAAGTCGACCAGGCTTTCCGCGATTGCTTCCTGGGCGATGATCCGCACAATGCCCGCTTTTTCGCGGACGGACCGCATTTTGACCTAACCGCTTATGTCGTTCATCGCCTGCTCGCGGCCGGGATCGGCGAGGTCGAAGCGCTGCACCTCGACACCTATGCCGATGCCGACCGCTTCTACAGCTACCGCCGGGCGACCCACTGCGGCGAAGCGGACTACGGCCGGCAGCTGAGCGCCATCGCGCTGCCTTCCGATTGACGCAGGACCGTGTGCGGCCTAGCCGCGCCGTCGGGCTGTGATTAGGGATGCTTCGCAAGAGGAGACCCATCTTGCCCACAAAAGACGAACCCAGCGGCTCGCCGCACCACCGGCCGCCGCGCCCGTCACCGACCAGCATCGGCAATCACAAGCTGAAGCCACAAACCTTGATGCTTGGCTACGGCTTCGACCCCGAGCTCAGCGAAGGCTCCTTAAAGCCGCCGATCTTTTTGACCTCGACCTTCGTGTTCGAGAATGCCGCCGCCGGCAAACGCTTCTTCGAAGGTGTCACCGGCAAGCGCCCCGGCGGTGCCGAGGGTCTTATTTATTCGCGCTTCAACGGGCCCAATCAGGAGATCCTGGAGGACCGGCTGGCGGTCTGGGAGGATGCCGATGACGCGCTCGCGTTTTCGAGCGGAATGTCGGCGATTGCTACGCTCCTGCTCACATTCGTGCGGCCCGGGGACGTCGTCGTGCATTCGGGTCCGCTCTACGCCGCGACCGAGACGCTGATCGCGAAGATCCTCGGCCAGTTCGGCGTGTCATGGGTCGATTTCCCGTCTGGCGCGACGCGCGATGAGATCGACACGGCGATCGCCAGGGGCAAGGAGAAGGGGCGAGTCAGCCTCATCTACCTCGAAAGCCCGGCCAACCCGACCAATCAGCTGGTCGATGTCGAAGCGGTTGTCGCCGCCCGAGACGTCGCATTCGGCGCGGACACTCGCCCGCCGATCGCAATCGACAATACCTTCCTCGGCCCGCTTTGGGCCAAGCCGCTGGCGCAGGGCGCCGACCTGTCGATCTACAGCCTGACCAAATATGTCGGCGGCCATAGTGACCTCGTCGCCGGGGCGCTCGTCGGCGAGAAGAATCTGATTAACCAGGTGCGGACGTTTCGCAACACGATCGGCACGATCTGCGACCCCAACACCGCATGGATGCTCTTGCGTAGCCTCGAAACGCTGGAGCTGCGCATGGATCGCGCCGGCGAGAATGCCGCGAAGGTGTGCGAATATCTGCGCGATCATCCCAAGGTCGAGAAGATCGGCTATCTCGGCTTCCTCGAAAAAGGGTCGCGCCAGGCGGACATTTTCGATCGTCACTGCACCGGCGCGGGATCGACCTTCTCGCTCTATTTGAAGGGTGGCGAGAAAGAAGCGTTCGCGTTCCTCGACAATTTGAAGATCGCCAATCTCGCGGTCAGCCTCGGGGGCACCGAAACCTTGGCCAGCGCGCCGGCGGCGATGACGCATTTGTCGGTGCCCGACGAGCGCAAGAAACAGCTCGACATCACGCCCAACCTGGTGCGCATCTCGATCGGCTGCGAGGACCCGGATGATCTAATCGCCGACTTCGCCAATGCGTTGAACGCGGCGTAACTAGCCCCAGTTCTCGATTGCCCAGCCGCGCGCCTTGGCAAGCCGCCGAAGCTTGCCGTGGGGATTCACCGCGACCGGCTCGTCGGCCCATTTGAAGGTTGGCTCGTCCGAAGCATGGTCCGAATAGAATCGGACATGGCTATGCGTCCCTTTGAGATCGGATTCGCTGACCCAGTCGGCGATCATCCTGAGCTTGGCCGCTCCGAAGCAATTCTCGCCCAGGATCTTGGCGTGCACTCGGTCATCCACTCCGAACATCGATTCAGTGCCGATGACATCGTCGAAGCCGAGGCGATGGGCGAGCGCGTCGGCGTAAAGCCGGTAGGATGCGGTCGCGAGCACCAGCCGCCGGCCCTGGGCCTTGTCGCGCGCCATGGCCTTGAGCGCGCCGGGGCGGATGTTGGTTTCGATCTGCTTGTCCGCGAACCGCTCGACCATCGGCTTCAACTGGCGCGGATGGACCTGCGCCCCGATCATCAGCTCCTGGCTCACTTCCTTCAGCCGGCCGCGATCGATCAGTCGCAGGGCATAAACCAGCATTGTCAGGAGTACGAAGGGCAGGAAGATGATCCGCCACGGCGCCCGTCGCAGCATGTAATGGATCAGGAACGGCGTGTATGTCGGGGTGCGCGTGACGGTGCGGTCAAGGTCGTAGATCGCAAGATCACTCATACTCGGTCCCCAAGGATCGCTTCCGCCAGCGCATGATCCTCTACCTTATCAACGTCCACGCCCGCCAGCGGATTGGTTAGAACCACTGCGGTGACAATTAAGTTGAGCTTTCGCCCGACCCTCGCGAACACTTGATCGATGCTCAGCAGCCGCAACGCGGAGCCAAGCAAAATCGCCGGTCCGAACAGCGCGACCAGGCGCCAGCCTTTCTTGCGGTCCTGCTCGGCCCACCGCCACAGCTCGATCGCCGGCGCGACCTTGGGTGAGCGGAGCGCAAATAGGTTCGCGCCCGTGTAGGCACCGCCCTTGAATTTCAACCAGGTCCGCTTGGTGCCCGGCAGGCGGCGCGATAGCGCATCGCGCTCGACGACTCCGATCGCGATGTCGGCCGCATCGGCGGCGCTCAGGAATTCGTCGACGGTCGCGGCGTCGAGCAGCGCGTGGTCGGCTGTCGTCACCAACAGCGGCCAATCGACCGACCGATCGCTGCACAGCGCCAGCATCGTTCCAGCAATCGTCGCATCGGACTTGCCCACGGTCACGCGCGGATCGCCGCCCAGCGCTTGGGCGATCCGCTCCGGCGCCTGGCTGAGCACGATCACTCGGCCGATCCTCCCGCTGGCGAGCAGAGCACGCACCGGCCTTTTGACCATCGGCTCGCCCGCGACTGGGATCAACGCCTTCAAATCCGTGCCGAACGCTTCGGCGAACGAATCGCGCCCTGGCCGTGATCCGGCAAGCACGATCGCGGTGGTCGTCACGCCTCGAGCCAGGAGGTGATCTTTTGCCCGCGAGCGACCGCCTCACTTGCCTGCGCCAGGCGCACCGCGTGGAAGATCAGGCTGGCGATCGTCCACCAGGCCACCA
>Ga0193751_1000626_pt1 | contig 26007 bp, 18 predicted proteins | sample L1c2metaG_FD_143050 | JGI IMG/M metagenome (GOLD analysis project Ga0193751, IMG submission 143050) | Soil microbial communities from a riparian zone of the East river system, Colorado, United States - L1c2 | ecosystem: Environmental > Terrestrial > Soil > Riparian zone | place: USA: East River... | reverse complement strand
ATTCACCGAGAACATAGGGCAGTTGGTGCTGTTGTCGCCCATGTGGGCCGTAACGAAAATAGTGTCGCAGGGAGACCCTGCTCCGGGAAAGATCTCTGTGACAACGCGCTGGCCGTAGGAGCCGTACGCGGGATACGGGGGGCTATCCAATACGCCCTCAGCGTACTCGGGAGCCTGGCAATTAACCGGTTGATCCGAGCCGGGCGACGACGACAGTGTAACCGTCACCGGCTTGCTTCCTGGCGCCAGGGGTGATGGCCTGCTTCCGTGTCCCGCCTGCCTAAACCTGCGGGCGTCGCAGAATGAGTCTCCAGCTTGCGGCGGATGCGCGGCTTTGCCTGCTGTACGGCCCGCGGGATCAGGGCACGGCGCCAGTGTCTTCGGGTCCGGGGCGAATGGGGGTGGTTGAGCCGAGCCGGCGGCCGTGCTCGTAGAGGTTGGCGCCACAGTTGACGCTGTGCTTGAGCCGCGTTCAGACGGCGTGCCAGAAGCGGCCGCTCTCGGCGTGGCCGTTGCCGTCACGCTGCCGGTCGCCGCCGGGGTCGAGCTCGGCGTCACGGTACCCGTTGCGGCTTCCGAACCTGGGGTTCGCAGCAATCGTGCCGGCACTTCCCCGGCGAGAAGAATGAAGGCGGCGATTGACAGTATGATTGCCCGACGCATTCCAAGCCTCCCCAGGAACCACTCCGACTACGACCGACCAACGCCGATCATTTGAAGCCGTGCTCACGCTAGCGGTGGCGGCTGTCAAGAGGGGTAGCGCAATGGAAGTATTGAGCGTGGCCGGTTCGGCCCCCCGGCTCATACCACCCGGGCGTTAGTCGGATGGCCCTATCGGGCCACCTTCGGGAGTAATCAATCCCCGCTGAGCCGCACGTGCTCCCAGCACAAACTGGGAGGAGGCGCCCAACTTCGCCTCCAACGTGCCGATGGCGCGCTTGACCGTGAGCGGGCTCAGGTGTCGGGCGGTGGCGATCTGCTCCTGGGTTAATCCGCGTCCGAGATCCGATAGCAGGGCTCTCTCTCGTACGGCGAGCGGCAACGGGTGGATGACGCTGGGGCTTGTCCGTTGGGCGAATAGCCGAAGCGTTTTGGCAGCGGACGGGCTGAGCGTGACGCCGCCGTCGCCGGCGAGGTACCTCTCGATCGAGTTGCGGCTTATGTCCTGCCAGCAGAGGAAGGCGTGGACACCCAGAGCCAGACAGGCCTGCAGCTCATCGAGGTCGAAGGTCGTAGCGACGACGACGATGCGAGACTCGCGATCGTCTTGACCCGAGGGCGAAGGCAGCAGCTGCAAAACCCGACGGGCCTGGCCCGCGTCCAAGATCAGAACGCCCACGGGCTCGCTGGTTACGAATTCGATCACCTCTGTTGGATCGATCGACGACCCGAGCAGGGACAGGCCCTGTACCGACCAGAGCATGCGTCGAAGGGCCGACCACAGAAGGTCGGTCGGGCCGAGGATGAAGACGGTGCGTTCAACTGCCATGCGGGGCGACCTGCGTGCGCCCAGCGTCGAGTGTGTACCAGCCGACGCCGTCGTTACCGACTATACGTACACACCGTCACACCAGCGTCACAGGAAAATCTGCACAAGAGCGAGCTCGTGCCCCGGGCAGCTACGGCGTCGCCGTCGGGCTGCCGCCGGCGGCCGCCGCCGTTGCTGCCGGCGCGGCGCCAGCGGGCGCCGGCGCCGACGGCTGCAGCGTCGGAACGGCTGCGGGAGCAGCGGCTCCTGCCGGCGCAGGGGCGGCGGAGACGGCGGTCGCGGGGGCGACCGCGGCGCCGGCCGCGGGAGCGGCTATCCCGGCACCTGTGGGCGGCGTGGGAATCGCGTTGATCAGCGCCGGCTCCGGCTGCAGCACCGCGGGCCCGGCCTGCGCAGCCGGGCCGGGCGTCGAGGTCGGTCGCGCCGAGGTCGTGACGGTCAGCGACCAGCGGCAGACAGAGTTGACGGTCACGGAGAATCCGCCAGCCTGGGTGTACGCCTGAGCGCCCTGCCCGCCCGAGCCGACCTGATTGATACTGGGTGGGATAGAAATGAACGAGCCGTCGGTGCGGTAGACGTCGATCCCGAGGTTTCCGGTCCGCCCAAACCGGCTGCAGTCATAGATCCAATTGAGATCCCAGGAACCAGGCGAGTCGAAGGCGCCCGTGCGCAGGTTGACGGTGCAGCAGTTCGTCCCAGGCGGGTTGTCGCCGCTGGCCTGGAGGAGGATGCTGCCTGGCACCGTCGCCGGCGCGGCCGGGTGCGTTGCCGTGCCGGCCGCGGCACCGGCCGCCGGCGTGCGATTAGCGGCGCTTTGCGGAGCCTGGGCGGTAGACGCGATCGCCGATCGCGACGGTATCGCTGTCCCGGCCGCGCCGGAGCTTGCGGGCGCCGCGGTCGTGCAGGCGCACAGGAGCAGGTAGACGAGAGGCGCGGCCAGCACCAGTCCGCCCGTACCCCGCATCCACCCCCCTCCTGCACCGGTATCTTGTTGCGCTCAGACGCGCTCGGCCACGTCATTCGGCCAAACGCCGGCGACGGGCCGGAGGCCCGCGGTCCCAGACGAACAGACGTCACACAGAAAATGGTAACCAAGAGCCAGATGCGAGCGCCACCGCACCGGCGTCAGTGCGCGACGACCATAACTTCCTCGGACTCGGCAGGAGCTGGGACCTGGCCGGTCGGGCGGCGATCGGGCAGAAACATGCTCAGGACGATAGCGAGCAGCGCGGCGAAGAACGTGAAGCGGTAGGCGTCGCCGAACGCGAGCACGGTCGCCTCCCTGACGACCTGGCCGAGCATGATCGCCTGCGCCTGGGCCTGCGCCGCCGCCGCCGAGATCCCCGGCGTAGCCTGCATGATCCCGGCCGCCGCCCGCTGGATGAACATCCCGCCCTCACTCGTAGGCGTCACCTGCTGGCTTAGGGCGGCCGTGTGGGCGACCGTCTGCGTCTGGACCATCACACCCAAAATCCCCACGCCGAAAGACTGGAAGACGTTGCGCATGGCGGTGTTGAGCGAGCTGGCATTGGTGAGAAAGCGCGGCGGCACCGACGCCAGCGCTACGAGCTGGCTCGACTGCATCGTGCAGCCGAGCGCGGCGCCACGAATGATGAGCAGCAGGCGAAGCGTGCTGTAATCGGTGTCGAGCGTAATGTGGGCAAGGTTCCAGGTGTTAATGGCGAGCAGTATGAATCCGAAGACGGCCACGGTGCGGACGCCGATCTTGTCGGTGAGACGCCCGGCGATCGGTCCTGCCACGGCAATACTCAACCCCTGCGGCAGGAGCATCAGACCGGTGTCGAAGGCCGACAGGCCGCGGAGGTTCTGCAGGTAGAGGGGCAGCAGAAACTCGGCGCCGAACAGCGCCACGGTGCTGGTCCAGCCCACGATATTTCCGATTAGGAACTGTGGAATCGCAAACAGCCGGACCTCCAGCAGCGGATGGTCCACCTCCAGCTCGTGGACGGCCAGTACGAACAGACAGAGGACGCCGAACAGAACCAGCCCCTCAACCGTCAGCGAGGTCCAGCCGTCATCGGCGACACGCGACAGTCCAAACAGAATCGTTCCAAAGCCCGTGGCTGCCAGTATCGCCCCCCAAACGTCCAGAATCGGCTCGCGGTCCTCGCGCTCATCGCGCAACATAGCCGCGCCCATGATGACCGACAGGATGCCGATTGGCAGATTTAGGAAGAAGATCAGCCGCCAATCAAGGCTGGTGACGATGTAACCGCCGACGGTCGGGCCGAGCGCGGGGCCGGCGACGATTGGGATGGCAAACAGGCCGAGCGCGAGGCCTCGCTGATCGGGTGGAAAGGCGCGAAAGATGGTGCTGATGCCGACAGGGAGCAGCAGGCCGCCTGACAGTCCCTGCAGGATGCGGGCGACGATCAGGACAGGGAAGGCGGGGGATAGGCCGCCCATGATTGAGGCGGCGGTAAAGCCGGTCAGCGCCACCAGCCACAGCCGTTTCATACCAAATCTGACGGTAAAATAGTCCGCCATCGGCGTGACGATTCCGCTCGCGAGCGCGTAAGCCGTAATGGCCCACTGGACCGTGGCGACGTCGACCGCGAAGACCGCCTCGAGCTTGGCCAACGCGACGTTCACGACCGTCGTGTCGATCAGGAACATCGTGATGCCGATCATGATGCAGAACAGAACCTGGTAGCGGTAGGGCATGATCAGTTGGATTCCTTCAGGGGGCTGCGCCCTCTGCGACCCTCGCCGGCACAGCGCGCCCGTGCGACGCACGCAGGGGCGCCCGCCCCATCCGGCGTTCCGTTGGGAAGAGCGCTAGCGACCGGCGACATGGACCTTGACCTCGGCCGAGGTCCCGACCAGCAGCGGTTGGTCGGTTATGCCAATCGAGACCTTGACCGGAACGAGCTGCGTGACCTTCGTGAATGTTCCGGAGGAGTTGTTCTGCGGCAGCAGCGAGAAGGTTGCGGCGCTCGCAGGGGTGACCGACTCGACTTGCCCGGTCACATTCTGATTGAGGGCGTCGAGGTGGACGTCGACCTGCTGCCCGATAGCGACGCGGCGAACGGAGGTCTCGTCGATATTGGCGTTCACATACAGGCTGCTGGGATCGACGATCGTCACGATTCCCTGGCCCGGCGAGACCGTCGCGCCGACGCCGACCGGAATGGCGATAACCGTCCCGTCGAACGGCGCCGCAACCCCCTCACGCACCGCAGCGGACGAGACTTGGGTTGGCAGGACGACCCGGGCGAGTACGTCGCCCTTGTGAACGATGCTCCCCACCTGCACCGTAATGGCCTCGATCCGCCCAGCGTTGAGCGATCCCACCGGAACGGGGGTTCCAGTGACCTCCGCGTTGTCGGTCGAGACGAACCAGAGGCTGTTGAGGTAGGTATTGACGCCGATCACCAGCGCAATGAGCGCGACGACCACGAGGACGGGAACGACGAGCCGGCGCAGCGAGCGTCTGTTGACGCCACCAAAACGGTCGCGCATGGACCGGCCCTGGGCGCCATTGGCGGGCGGTACGCCGTCGCCCGCGGGGCCATCGGTTGCGGGCGCGATGAGTGCGCCCGTGGCGAACGGCGGCGGAGCCACGGCGGGGTCCGGAGGCGTCCGGAGCTCCGTCCCAACCTCGTCAGCCATGTCGATCGACCTCGATGTTATGGTCGGTTACGCTCCGGCAGGCTGCGAGCAGATGCGTCAGACCGCACTGCACCTCCCGCAGTTGACCGCTGTCCAGATTGCGGATGGCGGCGCCGAGATACTCGCGACGGTAGCTCAGCAGATTCTCGATCACACGCTTGCCCGCATCCGTCGGCACGGTGTGCGTCACGCGCCGGTCGTGGGGGTCTTCCTCCCGCGTGACCAACCCGCGCTCCAGCAGCCGGTCGACGAGTCGCGTAACGCTGGGCAGGCCGGCGCCGAGGCCCTTCGCCAGGCTTGCGCCGGTCGCCGGGCCCCTGCTCACAACCAGGTACAGCGCCTTGATCTGCGGCATCGTCAGGTCGACGAACAGCCAGGCATCGCTGCGACTGACAAACAGGGCGTCACAGAATTCGCCCCACAGGTCGAGCACGCACTCAGTGAGATGGTTCTCGCTCCCCGCCCCTGAGCGCCGGCTCAGCATCCACTTGCACCGGCGACAATAGTTGTCATGCGTGCAAGTATAGCGCTGCCATAGGAATTGGCAAGACCTATCCCCCGGCCCGTTCCCCTCGAGGGAAGGGGAGACGAGGGTTGGGTGGGCGGGGTTGGAGACCGCACCTACAATGCCCCCATGGCCCTAGTGCGCACACGCCGTCCGCTGTTGCTGCTCGCCGGGGTTAGCCTCGTCGCTGCGCTGGCAACCGCTCTCATACTGCTCGTGCGCTTGGAGTCCCGCCACCGTTCAGAACAGGCGGCCGCTGATTATCGAGCCTTACCGTCAGTCCACGAGCCGGCGATCCCAGACGATGCGACGGCACAAGGGCAGGGCGATCTTTTCTGGGTGCTCGAGCACCCAGATCCGGCGATCCCCGATCCGGTTGCGATCGTGAACGGCCGGCCGCTGTCGCTCGACGCCTACTGGGGCGCCTACAGCATCCCGTACACATGCACGCGCAATCAGTCCTGCTCCGGCGCTGACCTGTTCAAGCGGCTTGGGGTGGCAAACGTCGCGTTCACAATCGCGGTCGACCATCTGCTCGTGGAGCAATACGGCCGCACGCACGGCGTGGCGGTCTCCGAGGCGGATATCGACGAGGCGCTGCAGCGGGAGTCCGACGGCATGCAGCGGGCTCTCGCTCAGGGCGGCGTGGTCGCCAGGTCCATCCAGGAGAATCTCGCCCTCATGCACCTCGTCGACCCGGCCCAGATGCCGGCTGACCCCAGCCAGCGCGATTACATGCGAATTTTGCTCCTACGGTCCAAGACCTACGAGCGGTTCGCGCCGATCCGGCCTGTCGGAGACCGTTCTCCGGCCCAGGAGGACTTCGAGCTGCGGCTTCAGAAGCAGGCGAAGGTCCAGCCGAGGATTCAGGCGCAGCTGCTCGACCCGCATCAACTGCTGGTCCCGCCGTCGCCTCCAACGCTCCCGAATCCACCTCCAATCCCCCCGAACTTGCCTATCCTCGCGCCGCCGGGCGAAGCGATACCAGTGGGGACGCCGCCGCCGGTCTTCGTCACACCACCGGGCTCATAGATTCTTAACGCCCGCACGCGGGTGCGGGCCTATACTGCTGCCGGCCCATTCCCGAGCGCGCGTATCTCGGCAGGAGGAGGACGGACATGAGACAGCGTCGACGGCAGACAGTCCGTGTTCTGTTGGGCGTGCTGGTAGCGGCGAGCCTCGCGATGCTGGTCGCGGCAGGCCTGGTCGTCGCACCGCGATCGCGTCCAGCGGGCATTCGAGCCCAATCGAGCGGGAGCGACGGCCTGCTACGCGGGCTCGCCGAGCGGCTGCTCGGCTCGAGCAATCCGAACACTCTCCTGCCGAGCCAGTTCTCGCCGGTGCAGTTGTTGCCCGGTGCGCTCCCGCCCGACCTCCCGGTCACGCTGCCGCTGCCCCCGGAAAGCACCCTCATCGGCAGCGCCGTGCGGCCCGCCGTTCGGCTCCCCTCCCCCACGCCTCCGTCGAGACTGAGCACGGCGCCGACAGCGTCCACGACGCAGGCGGCGGGTCAGCACGTCGACGTCGTACTTGACGCCACCGGCTCCGTCTCTGACATTCTCGGCTTTTACACCGACGCGATGACGGCGCTCGGATGGTCTGCGCTTCCCGCGGTCGGCCTCGGGGGCCCGGGGTTTCAGCCGTCGATGCAGCCGCCGAGCAGCGAGACGCTCTGCGCCCCAGCGGGCGGCCCGTTGCTTGGCGTCTCCGCGTCGCCGCAGGATGACGGGTCGTTGGACGTACGGCTCAATCTGGAGACGGGCAGCCCGGCTTCCTTATGCCGGTTTCCGTTCGGTGGGCCTGTAGGCGCTCCCGCGATTACGCCTGGAGTCTTTAGTGCGCTGCCGAGGCTGACCGCGCCCGCAGGCCTCACCGTTCAAAACCGGGGCGGCCAGGGCGGATACGGCCGGGCGACCACGGAAGCGCTCGCGACGACCGATCGGAGCCCTGCGGCGCTGGAATCGCTGTACGAGCAGCAGCTGGTCGCGGCCGGCTGGACGAGGCTCGACGGGGGCGATGCGGAGGTGCTCGCCTGGAGCACCTGGACTATTCCGAATCAAACTGACTGGCGGGGCTTCCTCTACGTCCGAGAGGCGCCCGGTGAGGGTCAGCTTCTACTTCACCTTGAGGCCGCCTCCCCGAACCCCGGTGCCACCACGGGGGTGATCCCGGGCATCGTTTCGACACCAGGCCCGTCCGGGCCCGCGCCTTTTCGCCCCACCGCGATCCCGCCGACCCCGCGGCCGTGAGTGCTTCGCGATGCTTCGGATGGGTACTGACCTCGGTTTGCCTCATCACGATCGATGGCTCGGCGCAAGCGCAGACTCCCGCCCAGCCCCCCTGTGCAGGATTCCCGAACATGTGCCCGTTGCCTGTTACCTACTACATCGGCTGGAATCTGGCTGCCGGTACGGAGGGTAATCTCGGCGGCGGTGCGCCAGAGCAGACGTACATGACCGGCGCCCTCGACCCCCTCTATACGCTGCGCGCCGGGGACACAGAATATGAGATCGTTCCTACCTCGGCGCCCGTCAAGGCCGGCTGGGGCTACTGGGCGTACTTCGCGAAAAATACTACCGAGACGCTCGCTCAGGTTCGTGGGCGGGAGCCTTTCGCACTCCAACTCCCGGCGGGCCAGTTCGTCATGGTAGGCAACCTGTTCCCAGACGATGTGCGCGTCTCAGGAGCGGATGTCGTCTACACCTACACCCCTTTCTATGGAGGAGGAAGGTACCAGGAGGCTTCGACCCTGCAGTACGGGCAGGGGGCGTGGGCCTATTCCGAGGACGGCGGGACACTGGTCTTCACACCGACCGACCCGTGAACGCGCCTGGTGTGGCGGGCGGGTTTGAAACCCGCCCCTACGGGCCGCGGGTGCCCGTCGGTCGGTCTCGACGAGTCAGGGCCGCGGCTCCTCCTCCGGGAGGTCGGTGACGAACATGTGGCCCGGGGCGTGCGCGATCATCAGGTCGATGCCCGCGGCTTCTGCCGCGGCCTGCGGCGTGACGCCACAGGCCCAGAAGACCGGGACCTCGCCGGGGTAGACCGGCACCTGATCGCCGTAGTCGGGGTTGTCCAGATCCGCGATCCCCAGCTCGAACGGATCGCCCGCGTGAATCGGCGCCCCGTGGGCGTGCGGATAGCGGGCCGTCACCTCGGTGGCGAGTCCGACACGATCGGACGTAACCGGCCGCATGGAGACGACGAGCGGGCCGTGGAACGGCCCCGCGGGCTCGCATTGGCGATTGGTTCGGTACATCGGGACGGTGCAGCCGAGCTCGACGTGCCGCAGCGGAATGCTCGCCCGTTGGAGCGCCGCCTCGAACGTGAAGCTGCAACCAAGCAGGAAGGCGACAAAGTCATCCCGCCAGAGGTCGAGCAGGTTCTCCACCTCCCGATCGAGCGCCCCGTTCTTGTAGACACGGTAACGCGCCACATCGACGCGCAGGTCGGCGCCGGGCGCCGACCTGCGCGGCTCAAAGGAGCCGGGCTCGGTGATCTCGATAAGCGGGCAGGCGCGCGGATTCCGCTCGCAGAAGCGCCGGAAGTCCGCGGCGGCCGCGGCGGGCAGGACCACGAGATTCGCCTGCTGCCGGCCAGGGGCCAGGCCCGACGTCGACCGGCGCCAGCCGCCGGAGCGGATCAGGCTGCGCGCCTCAGCGCCGCTGAGGGATAGGCCGCCGGCGCCCGCGCCTACTTGTACGCTGTCGCTCGCACGTCGGTCAGCCATCAGCAGGACCTGAAACACTCGAGAATCCGTCCTTCAACAGCGCTGCGACCATTCTCAAAACCCTGCTAAGCCGTCCTTGCGACAACCTCTACCTCGTTGCCGTCAGGGTCGTCGATATAGAAGGCGTCTACCGGCAGGAAGGGGTGGCTGCCAGAACGGGTGGGAACGCCGCTGCGCTCGATGCGATCGCGTTCCGACTGCAACGCGGCCAAAGGGACCTCGAGACCGATATGGTTCAATCCGCGCTTGGGCGATTCTGGTGCGAGCGGCGGAGCGTCCGCCGGACGCGGTACGAGCACTATCTGATGCGGCACGCCCTCTCTGGGCCCTCCGACGCGGAGGAACACGCCGGGCAGGGTCGCGGGCGAGATAACCTCGAAGCCAAGCAGGTCTCGATAGAAGGCCAGCGACTTCTGAATGTCCTGGACCCAGAGCACGATCTCGGCGAGGCCTGTTATCTGTCCCATGGTTACCGCCGGACGAGGTCCATCTCGCGGTTGACTGAGAACGGCGTTCGGTCGCGCCCTTCGATGGGCGTCCCGACAGCGTTATGTGCCGGCCCCTCCAGGTTGAGCCGGATCATCTCGTTCTTGGCGGGATCGCGGACGACGCCCAGCGGGTCCTCGCCGCGCTCCACCTTCTCAATCTGCTCCAGCAACAGGCTTCGATACAGGATTACACCCTTATCCGTCGTTCCCAGCCGCTCCGTCGTGCGGTCGGAGATCGGTCCCTGGCTCACCCAGGCCATCATGTCCTGGCCGATGGTCGACTCGACCGTGAAGCGGCCATTCTCGTGCCGCCAGGCGATCTCGTGGACCGTCATCGCGTCGAGCGGATCGACCTCGGTATCCCGAACCGTGCCGAGGTAGCAGTAATGCAGTGTATTGGTGTCGTCGATCGGCACACGGATCTGGATGTTCGGCCGCGTCGTCATGCCGACAGCGAGGATGTTGGGCATCAGGATCGGGTGGCCGATCTTCCAACCGTCGGCATCGGCTGCGTCCCCTTGAAGCACGCGTCGCTTGGTGATGCCGTAGTCCATGACCTCGAAGCCGATCCGCTCGTGGTGCCGAACGGCCATAGCCGGCGGCATCCCCTGGCGCTTCTGCACGTAGTTGGAAAAGTGCCCGTGCAGGTACTCGGTGTGAACCGGGTCGAGCGAGTTCTCCATCGCCTGCAGCCAGTTGCAGGGCAGCTTCGTAATACCGATGTCGCGGGTGAGGTCGCGGCGGACGAAGCAGTCGTAGCGCGGCAGCAACGGGGCCGGCTGCGGTCCGAGGTAGGCCCAGATGAGCCCGCCCATCTCCTGCACGGGATAGGCGGGGATGCGGATGCGATTGTGGAAGGTGCTGGATGCGGGCTCGGCGGGCTGCTCCAGACAGCGCCCCTCGGTGCTGTAGAGCCAGCCGTGGTAGGGGCAGCGCAGGCCGTTGTCCTCGGGGATGCCGTAGACCAGCGAGGCGCCGCGATGCGGGCAGCGCTCGGCCACAAGCCCCATTTGGCCCTGCTCGTTGCGATACAGGGCGAGGTTCTCGCCCAGCAGCCGCACCGATTGGACCGGCTCCGTATCGAGCTCGAAGACCGTCGCGATGGGATACCAGTAACGCCGCAGCAGGTTGCCCATCGGCGTCCCTGGCCCGACATGTGTCAATCGTTCGTTTGCTTCCTGGGTCAGCATGCTCCGCTCCTTTACCAACACTGCAGGCAGTAAAGCGATTCGCGATCGCCCCACATAGCCGTGAAACTTATCGTGCGCGTTATCAGGGGCCTGTTCAGAACATACTCATTGTGCCGGAGAAGTCAAGGCGGATCAGCCGCTCCGAGGCGGCCTTGCCGCGTCGCGGCACCAGCGCTGGAACAAGTCGCCCGCTCGGGGTCGTCTTGCCCACCCCCCGCCCAAATAGAACTTTCATCGGGGGCTGCACCCCCGTTCCCCCCAGACGCGCATGCGCGCCGCGGATGTCGAACGGAAGGTCGGGGGCGAATCCGCCGGAGAGAAAGCGAAGGCCGGGCGGGCATGTGAGGGCCAAGCAGGCCGCCCTGTAGCACTACTTCCCTTATGGCCCGATGATGGAGATACGAAGGAGATGGCCATGACCAACCAGCGGATCATGCGTATCGGCGTCGCGGGGCTCGGCGCTGGTGGTGCCAATGCCCTCAGCGAGGTGCCGGGACTGGGGTCGCACCCAAGTATCCGGCTAACCGCGGCAGCCGATCTGCGACAGGTCGCCCTCGATCGCTTCGCGAGCGAGTTCGGCGGCGAGACGTTCACCAGTATCGAGGGGCTGTGCGCGAGCCCGAATGTCGACGTGCTCTACATCGTTACGCCGAGCATCCTGCACGCCGAGCATGCGATTTTGGCAGCGGAGCACCAGAAACACGTCATCCTCGACAAACCGATGGCGTTGACGCTTGCGGACGCGGACCGTGTCGTCGAGGCGGTCGAGCGCAACGGCGTCAAGCTCATGGTCGGGCATTCTCAAAGCCTGGATGCCGGGATCATCCGCATGGCGGAGATGGTGAGCGGCGGCGAGCTCGGGCGTCCGATCACCATCCACTCATCCTTCTTCAGCGACTGGCTCTACCGTCCGCGCAGCGCCGAGGAGCTGGAGCCCGCCAACGGTGACAATCTTGTTCTGCGCCAGGGCCCGGTTCAGGTCGACATCGCCCGCCTAATCGGCGGCGGGCTGGTCGGAAGCGTTCGAGCCGCGACGAGCGCAATCGATCCGAAGCGGCCGATCGAGGGCAGCTATACCGCATTTCTTGAGTTCCAATACGGCGCCGCGGCCTTGCTCGAGTACAGCGGCTACGGCCACTTCGACAGCAGCGAGCTGACCTGGGGCTTCGGCCTCGGCGGGCGGGCGCGACAGCCGGCGGACAATCTCCGCTCGCGTCAGCAGATCGCGGGTTTTGCGCGGGTGGAGGATGAGCACGCGCACAAGGACGCGACGCGCTACGGCGGCAGCCGCTCGCGGAGCCGCGGGCGCCCACCGGAGCGGCACCAGTTCTTCGGCTTCACCCTCGTGAGCTGCGAGCGCGGCGACCTTCGCCAGACTCCGCGCGGGTTGATGCTCTACGGCGATGACGAGCAGCGGGAGATCGAGCTTCCGGTTGACCTCTACCCAAAGACGGACGTCGACACCATGTACCGGGCCTGGGCGAACGATGAGCCGCTGCGCTTCCATGACGCCCGCTGGGGTCGGGCGACACTGGAGGTGTGTCTGGCGATTCTGCAATCCGGCAGGGAGCATCGCGAGATCGCCCTGTCGCACCAAACGCCATGGCCCCTGGAATCGCAAGGCCGGGCGCAGGCATCAACGCGCGGATGATCGATCATGGTGACAGTGCGTCGCCACGGATGTCTGAGACCGAAAGCTCGGCCGGCGCGGGCGCGCCGGCGGCCCTCGAGGTGCGGGGCGTCTCGCGTAGCTTCCCTATCGCCCACGACCGCCTCGAGGTCCTGCACGACGTCAGCTTTCAGATAGACCGCGGCGAGCTGGTCACGATCGTCGGCCCTTCCGGCAGCGGCAAGAGCACACTGCTCGGAATCATTGCCGGCCTCGATAACCCCAGCACCGGGCGGGTGTTCATCGATGGCATTGAGATCACGCATATGAGCGAGAATGCGTTGGCACAGGTGCGAAACGAAAAGGTTGGCGTGGTGTTCCAGGCCTTCAACCTCATTCCGACCTTGACAGCGCTTGAGAACGTAGCGGTGCCGCTCTACGTCGGGCGCCACCCCGGCGCCCCGGAGGAACGGGCGCGAACAGTGCTCGAGCTCGTCGGCCTCGATCACCGGCTCACGCACAAGCCGAACGAGCTTTCGGGCGGCGAGCAGCAACGCGTGGCGATCGCGCGTGCCCTCGCGGCCGATCCAGCGATCGTCATCATGGACGAACCGACTGGGAACCTGGACGCGGCGAACAGCCGTAACGTTCTCGATCTCATTCAGGGCCTGCAGGCGCGGACGGGAACGACAATTGTCATCGCGACTCACGACGTTACCGTGGCCGCGTCGGCCTCCCGCACCATCCGGTTGTCGGACGGCAGCGTTGTCGAGGACTCACGGCGATCCTGCTGATCTAGTCCTGCTACCATACTGTCCGTCGAATCGCGACACTGCGCCATCCTTTATCTTCTCCCGCCGAGGCTGCGATGGCCAGCGACCGTGTCCAGGCCAACATCGACCGTCTCCTCGGCGAGGCAGACGCCGCGATCGCGCAGGACGACTGGACGCTGCTCCAGCGCCTGGCGCGCCGGATTCTGACCCTTGATCCAGACAATGCCGATGGTGCATCACTCCTTGCCGCGGGCGAACGGGGTCTGGCAGAGGCGTCCGGCGCCGCGCGTCACCCCTCATCCCCGGCCCTTCTCCCTCGAGGGGAGAAGGGAGACGGCCTCCCCACGTCGCCACCACGACCTCTCCCTAGCCCTCCCCTACGAGGGGAGGGAACAGCCGTGCCCGCCTCCTTCGCAGGCGGCCGCTATATCGTCAAGCGCTTCCTCGGCGAGGGCGGCAAGAAGCGCGTCTACCTCGCCCACGACACGACGCTGGACCGCGACGTTGCCTTCGCCCTGATCAAAACCGACGGCCTCGACGACACCGCCCGCGAGCGCATCTCGCGCGAAGCCCAGGCCATGGGCCGCCTCGGAACCCACCCCCACATCGTCACCGTCTTCGACCTGGGCATGGAACCCCCTCTCCCTCCGGGAGAGGGAGGGGCTGAGGGTACGCCGTACATGGTCACCGAGCTTATGGGCGGTGGCGACGTCGAGGGGGCCATCGAGCAGGCGCCCGAGCACAAGCTGCCGCTGGTGCAGGCGCTGGCCATCGCCGAGCAGGTCTGCCAGGGGCTGGAGTTCGCCCACGGCAAGGGCATCGTCCACCGAGACCTCAAGCCCGGCAACGTCTGGCTTACGGAGAGCCTTCAGCCTTCAGCCATCAGCCATCAGCATCCCACCGCCCCAGGAGGCGAGTCTTCCCTCTCCCTGGCGGGAGAGGGTCAGGGTGAGGAAACCCGAGCATCAGCACACACCCGAGGGCTGGGCACGGCCGTCGCCAAGATCGGCGACTTCGGCCTGGCCGTGGCCATCGACCGCACCCGCCTGACCCAGGCGGGGATGATGGTCGGCACCGTCAGCTACATGCCGCCGGAGCAGGCGACCGGCGGCGAGGTGACGCCGCGCTCTGACCTCTACTCGCTGGGGGCGATGCTGTATGAGCTGGTGACGGGGAGACCGCCGTTCGTCGGCGACGAGGCCGTCGCCATCATCGGCCAGCACCTCAACACCCCGCCCGTCGCCCCCACCTGGCACCGTCCCGACTGCCCGCCCGGCCTGGAGGCGCTGATCCTGCGCCTGCTGGAGAAGGACCCGGGCAAACGGCCGGCGTCCGCCGGCGAGGTGCGCGAGGCGCTGGGGCACATCCTGGAGGCGGGCGCGTCTCACCCCTCATCCCCGGCCCTTCTCCCTCAAGGGGAGAAGGGGGACGGTGGGGCGGGGACCACTGGCCACTCCCTACTGGCTACTGCCTCGGACAACCCCCTCTACCGCCGGACATTCGTCGGACGCGAGCAGGAGTTGCGGAAACTGCAAGGCGCCTTCGATGCAGCTACGTCCGGCCAAGGCTCACTGGCTATGGTCGCCGGCGAGCCGGGTATCGGCAAGACGAGTATCTGCGAGCAGCTCGCCACCTACGCGGCCATCCGAGGCGGCAAAACGCTCGTCGGCCATTGCTATGAAGAGGGATCCCTGTCGCTGCCCTATTTGCCGTTCGTCGAGGCGATGCGCTCGTACGTGCTGGCCCGCGAGCCTGAGGGGCTCAAGCAGGATCTGGGCTCCGGCGCCGGCGAGGTGGCGCGTGTTGTCTCGGAAGTCCGAGACCGTGTCGGCATCGTTGACGACTCGGCCGGCGCGGATGCGGAGGAGCAACGCTGGCGGCTGTTGCAGGCCGTCACCACTTTCCTGCGCAATGCCAGTCTCGTCCAGCCCCTGCTGATCATCCTGGAGGACCTGCACGACGCGGACCGCGGGACGCTGGACCTGCTGGTCCACTTGGCGCGCAACCTAACCGGAAATTCAAGTGGAGCACGGCTGCTGGTCGTCGGCACCTACCGTGATGTCGAGGTCGACCGCGGGCATCCTCTATCTAACGCGCTCGCGGAGCTGCGTCGCGGTGCAAGCTTCCTTCGCGTGCCCCTTCGGGGCCTGACCGTGGACGAGGTGCACCGGATGATGACGCTGTTGCGCGGCCAGGAGGCTCCCTGGAGTCGAGCGGAGGCGATCCACCGCCAGACGGAGGGTAACCCGCTGTTCGTCCAGGAGGTACTGCGCTATCTGGCCGAGGAGCGTCTTGCTAATCGAGAGGGGGGCCAGGACGCCCGCGCCGCCGATAGCAGCACCGGCGCCGCGATTCCGGAGGGCCTTCGGGATGTGCTTGGGAAGCGGCTGTCGCGCCTGTCCGACAAGACGAACCAGGTGCTCGCCGTTGCGGCCGTGATCGGCAGGGAGTTCCGGTTCGACGTGCTCGAGCGTGTCCTGAAGCTGCCTGAGGAGGAGCTGACCAGCGCCCTCGAGGAGGCCAGCGCGACGGCGGTCATCGAGACGCGTGCCGGCGCCGGGCCCGGCGTCGCCTTCCGCTTCACGCACGCATTGTTCCGGCAGACGCTGTACGAAGAGCTGTTCTCGCTGCGGCGTATTCGCCTACACCAGCAGGTCGCCCGCGCGCTCGAAGCCGTTTACGAGCGGCGTCTGGACGAGCATGCCGCCGAGCTGGCCGAGCACTTTGCCCAGAGCACCGAGCACGAGGATATGAGTAAGGCGCTGCACTACAGCGAGCTGGCGGCGCAGCGGGCGATGGGCGTCTACGCCTATGGTGAGGCGGTCCGGCACCTAGAGCAGTCGCTGAGGGTGCTTGAGGTGCTCGACCCGGATGATCACGTTAAACGCTGCGACCTGCTGCTAGCGCTGGGCGACATGCTTCAGGCGGTGGGCGAACCGCTGCGGGCGGTGCGTGAGAGCGCCACGGAGGCACTCGCGCACGCGACAGCGGCGGACGACCAGGGGCGGGCCCTCCGCGCCTGCCAGCTTGCCATGCGGGCAATCATCCGCTCCGGTATCAACGGCGGTGCCGAGTTCCAGGGGTGGGTGGAAGAGGCGGACCGCCGCGCTGAACCCGAAACTGCCGTACGAGCACAGGTGGATGTGGACATGTCGACGGTACTCTTCGACGCGGGGCGCTTCCGGTCCGCCTGGGAACGTGTATCCGCGGCGCAGGAGCTGGCCCGCCGGCTAGGAGACCTCGAAGCGCGCTATCGCAGCGCAGCTCGGCAGTCCGAGCGCTGTTCGGGCCCTCACGGGCCAGAGGTTCGGGCGCTGGTCACGGAGCTGGCGGCCGGGTCCCACGAAGGCGTCACTCCACGCTTCTTGAACTATTTCCTGTATGAGGCAGCGTGCAGCCTCCTTGGATGGGGAGAGCACCAGCAGGCCAACCGCCTGTTTCTGGAGGTGCGCGAGATTGCGGCCAAGACGCGCTACCCGTCAGCTCTACAGCGTGCAGACCTCACCGAAGCCCTCCTGAGCACCCTGGCGGGCCGGTGGGAGGATGCCCTCGCGCGGTCTGAAGCTTTTATGGCGAAAGCCGAGGAATTGGGCAACCCCGCATGGGCATGGCTGCAGGTTGCCTCCGGCATTACCCGCGCGCGGCTCGAGTTGGGGCGGCCGAATGAGGCGCTGAAGGGCGTAGACGCAGCGACGCCGCGGGAAGGGGCCCGTGCCGCAGTCATGGCGGCGTTGCGCGCGCTCTGCCTTGTGGCGCTGGGACGACTCGATGAGGCCAAAACGGTCGCGGATCCACTGCTCGCTCCGCAAGCACTCGGTCCGGAGGCGGATTATGCCCCAACGGACCTGGTTGCGCTGCTGCTCGAGGTCGCGGTCGCGCTGCAGAACCGAGAGGCCGCGGTGCGGCTCAGCGCCCCACTGAGCGGCCTGGCGGATCAGGTCACCATTCGGCGTATGTTCGCCACGGCGGTGGGTCGCCACCTGGGAGCCGCGGCGGCGCTTCTGGGTGACACACAGGCGGCGCGCGGCTATTACGATCAGGCCCTGCAGGCGTGCGAGAAGATCCGTTTCCGGCCGGAGATTGCCCTGACGCGGCTTGAGCTGGCAGAGTTGCTGCTGGGCGGGGCGGGCCCTCATCCCCTTGCCCCTTCCCCCAATACTGGGGGAAGGGGAACGGAGCGGGTTGACGCCGCCTCCCCTCTCCCAGAATTGGGAGAGGGGCCAGGGGTGAGGGCCAGCCGTGCCGAAGCTCTTGCCCACCTCGATTTCGCGATCGCCGAGTTCCGCGAGATGAAGATGCAGCCGTCGCTGGAGCGAGCGCTGAGGCACAAAGAAGTCCTAAGGGCGTAGCGATGCCAAGCGAGCGCGTCCAGCGCAAGATCGACCAGCTACTCAACGAGGCGGAACTGGGTATCGATGAGCGAAACTGGGTGGCCGTCCGCGATGCGGCCGATGCCGTCCTAGCGCTCGACCACGCCAATCAGGACGCGTTGACCTACCTTGAGGCCGCGCGGCACGTTGATCCACAGGGAGTGAGGCCCGGCGCGAGTGCGTCAGTATCCCCCCCGTCGCCGATGCAGTCGCCCGCCGACCTCCCCGCTTCCTTCGCCGCCGGCCGCTACAGGGTCAAGCGTTTCTTGGGCGAGGGCGGCAAGAAGCGCGTCTACCTCGCCCACGACACGCTGCTCGACCGCGACGTCGCCTTCGCCTTAATCAAGACCGAGGGACTGGATGACGCCGGCCGCGAGCGCATAAGCCGCGAGGCCCAGGCGATGGGCAAGCTGGGCACCCACCCGCACATCGTCACCGTCTTCGACCTAGGGACGGAGGCAACAGGGGACAAAAGACAGGGGACAGGAGAGCGCGGCCAGCCGTATATCGTCACCGAGCTCATGACCGGTGGCGACGTCGAAGGGTTGATCGCGCAGGCACCGGACCATCGCCCGCCTTTGGAGCGCAGCCTTGGGATTGGCATCGCCGTGTGTAAGGGGCTGGAGTTCGCCCACGGCAAGGGAATCGTCCACCGTGACCTGAAGCCTGGAAACGTCTGGCTGACCGCCGATGGGGTAGCGAAGATCGGTGACTTCGGCTTGGCCGTCTCGCTGGACCGCTCGCGCCTGACGCAGGCGGGGATGATGGTAGGGACGGTCTCCTACATGCCGCCGGAGCAGGCGATGGGCGGCGAGGTGACACCGCAATCGGACCTGTATTCGTTGGGGGCGATGTTATACGAGTTGGTGACCGGCCGGCCCCCATTCCTGGGCGATGAGAGCGTGGCGATCATCACGCAGCACCTCAACACGGCGCCCGTGTCACCGTCCTGGCACAGCCCGAGCGTCCCTCCAGGCCTCGAAGCCCTCATCCTGCGTCTGCTGGAGAAGGACCCGGCTAAACGGCCGCACTCTGCTACCGAAGTCCTGGAGGCGCTCTCGGCGATCGAACGGTCGGCGTTATCACCCTCTCCCCTTGAGGGAGAGGGCAGGGTGAGGGGTGAAGCCCAAGCGGACGCCTCCGCCCAAGCCGCGCTCGACAACCCCATGTACCGCCGCACCTTCGTCGGACGGGAGGCAGAGCTCGGCCAATTGCAGTCCGCGTTCGATGCTGCCACCTCCGGCCAAGGCTCACTGGTTATGGTGGTCGGCGAGCCGGGCATCGGCAAGACCTCCCTCTGCGAGCAGCTCGCCACCTACGCCACTATTCGGGCCGGCAAGACGCTGGTCGGTCACTGCTATGAGGAAGGCTCGCTCTCGCTGCCGTACCTCCCCTTCGTCGAAGCGATGCGCAGCTACGTCTTGGCGGGCGAGCCCGAGCGACTGCGCGAGGAGATGGGCACCGGCGCGGGCGACATCGCCCGCATCGTCTCCGAAGTCCGCGACCGTATCGCCGATCCCGGCTCCGTAGGGGCGCGATTCATCGCGCCCGCGCCACAGTCCATCGCCGATCCCGAGGAGGAGCGCTACCGGCTCTATCAGGCGGTCACCGGCTTCCTGCGCAACGCCGCGGCGGTGCAGCCACTTGTCATCGTGCTTGAGGACCTCCACGACGCGGACCGCGGCACCCTCGACCTGCTGCTGCATCTCTCCCGAAATCTCGCGGGCAGCAGGCTGCTAATCGTGGGGACCTACCGCGATATCGAGGTCGACCGGTCCCACCCGCTGTCCGCCACCCTGGCTGAGCTGGGCCGGAGCGCCAGTTTCCGCCGCGTGCTGCTGCGGGGGCTGACGGCCGACGAGGTACAGCGCATGCTCTCGGGTATCTCGGGCCAAGATGTGCGCTGGGAGCTGGCCGAGGCGGTGCACCGGCAAACCGAAGGCAATCCGCTATTCGTCCAGGAGGTCCTGCGCTACCTGGTGGAAGAAGGGCTGATCACGCGTGAGGGCGGCCGCTGGCGCGCGTCGGGCGACACGCCGCTGGCGGTCAGCATTCCCGAGGGGCTGCGCGACGTGATCGGCAAACGGCTCTCGCGGCTGAGCCCGGACTGCAACCGGCTGCTGGCGATCGCCGCCGTCATCGGACGCGACTTCCGGCTGGACACCCTGCAGGCTGTTGCCGGCGTTGCCGAGGAGCCGCTGCTGGCCGCGCTCGAGGAAGCGACGCGGGCTGCCGTGCTGTCGGAGCAGGCGCGCGTCGGCGGTGTGCAATACCGCTTTGCGCACGCGTTCTTCCGCCAGACCCTGTACGAGGAGCTGAGCGTGCCGCGGCGGCTGCGCATGCACCAGGAGGTGGCGCGGGTCCTGGAACGGCAGTACGGCAACCGGCTGGAGGAGCATGCAGCCGAGCTGGCCGAGCACTTCGCGCAGTCGACGGACGCAGACGACCTTCGCAAGGCGATTGCGTACGCGGAGCGGGCTGCTGGGCGAGCGCTGGCAGTCTACGCCTACGGCGAGGCGGCGCGGCATATCGAGCAGGCTCTGGATGTGCAGGAGGTGCTGGACCCGGACGAGAAAGCCAAGCGCTGCGACCTGCTGCTCGCGTTGGGAGAGGCGCTGCTGCCGGCCGGCGAGCCGGCGCGCGTCTTCGAGACGGTTGCGCTGCAGGCGCTGGCACTGGCGGAGGCGCTTGAGGACAGCGGCCGCGCCTCACGCACCTGCCAGATCGCTCTCGACGGGCTGTTGCGATACGGACGTGTGGCGATGATGGGGACGGTGGTGGCGCGGCAGTGGGCGGAACGGGCGGACCGCTATGCCGCGGCGGGGACGATCGCCCGCGTGCGCGCCGACCTGGCGCTGGCCGGCGTCTGCCAGGGAGACGGCCGGCTGGCCGAGGTTCTGTCCTTGCGTGAGGGTGCGCTCGCGCTGGCGCGGCAACTCGAGGACCCAGAAACCCTTTTCGGTGCTGCTTGTGCGTTCATTAGCTGCATGTGGCAGCTACCCGTCCGCCAGTTGAACGTCGAGAGTATTCTGCGCGTCACGGATGAGCTCAGCAGGTATTCCCGTGAGGGCGTGCGAGCGACAACCTTGGGGGCAGTCCTGCACTTCAGCGGATACGTGTGGCTCAATGCGGGCGACCGGACGCGGGCGGAGGCTGCCTGGCGCGAGGCCGCGGAGTTGGCGCAACGGACGCAGGACGCGGAGCCCCTGCTCTTCAGCCTAGCTACCGAAATCGACGAGGCGTTGCTCGACGGCGAGCTGGAGGCGGCCGTCGTCGCAGCGACGCGCGTAGGCATCCGGGGAGACGAGCTCGGTGCTCCTGTCACGGGACGCCTGTTTGCCCTCCGCGGGTTCCGTCCACTGCTGCACTTGAGTCGGGCCAAGGAGGCCCTGGAGGCGCTGCCGGACGCCATACAACCGGCGGGGGTAGCGGCCGCGCGAGGGTTCGCGGCCTGGTTCCAGCGAGCGCTCTCTGCGCTCGTGCTGGCCTACCTCGGCCGGTCCGATGAGGCTCGGGCGGCGATGAAGCAGTTGTTGGCGGAGTTAAGCGTCGCCAGTGAGGAGCACGTGATGGCGACGGCGGCCGGCGTGTGGCTGCTGGAGACGGCGGTCGTGCTGAAGGACCAAGAGGCGGCAGCGCTACTCGCGTCGCGTCTGCGAAACGTGGCCTCCCTGGCATACGGGGGCCTCGCCTTTACCTGTGTGGCAAGACACCTCGGGGCTGCCGCCGCGCTGCTCGGGGAGCGTGAGGAAGCCCTGGCCTGTTACGAGCAGGCGCTGGAGGTCGCGCGCAAGATCCGGTTTCGGCCGGAGATCGCGCTCACGCATCTGGGGATCGCGGAGCTGCTGCTGGACGGGGACGCGGACGCGATGAATCACACCCCTACGCGAACGGGTCATCCGAGGGGGCCGGGAGACGGACGAGCCGGCGAGACGCCGGCGCCCCCGGAGGCGCAGCGGGCCGAAGCTCTTGCCCACCTCGACTTCGCGATCGCCGAGTTCCGCGACATGAAGATGCAGCCGTCGCTGGAGCGGGCGCTTCGTCGGAAGGACGTGCTGAAGGCGTGAGCGGGCCGTCGTCTGCGCCACGAGGGACCCGGGGCGTGGGAGCTCGTGACTGAATCTGGAGCCACCCTCGGCCGGTACGAGCTTCGGGGAGAGCTGGGGCGGGGCGGGTTCGCCACGGTCTACCGCGGCTGGGACCCGCTGCTCCGCCGCGAGGTCGCCATTAAGGCGCTGCTCCCGCATCTTGCCCGCGACCCCGGCCTTCGGCGTCGCTTCCTGGCGGAAGCGCAGGCGCTGGCTCGCCTCCAGCACGTCAACATCGTTCCCGTCTATGACGTCGGCGAGACCGAGACTCAGCCCTACTTTGCCATGGCCCTTGTCGACGGCCGGACGCTTGCCGAAGTGCTTCGGGACGGCAAGAGACTTTCCGTTGAGCAGGTCATCGATCTGCTCCGAAGCCTGGCCTCCGCCCTCGATGAGCTGCACAGTCACGGTCTCGTCCACCGCGACGTCAAACCGCAAAACGTCATGGTGGATGGATCCTCACGAGTCGTCCTCATGGACCTTGGTGTAGCCCGATCCGCCGACAGCACGCTCGAGACCCAAGCCGGCGTCACACTCGGCAGTCCGGCGTATATGGCGCCCGAGCAGGTGAGAGGACAGCCTGTCGGGCCCGCTGCCGACATCTACGCCCTTGGAGTCCTGAGCTATCACCTGTTCGCTCGCCGTCCGCCGTTCGCCGGCGATACACCGGCCGTCCTGCACGCGCAGGTGTACGATCCGCCGCCTCCGCTCAGGGAGCTGCGGCCGGCGCTCCCGCAAGCCGTGTACGCCGCGATCGATTTGGCGCTCGCCAAAGATCCGGCACGCCGCCCATCGTCGGCAAGGCAGTTTGTGGACCTTCTCTGCGGGGAAGGCCGCACCGCCCTTTTGCCAAGCGACGCCCCGACCACGCGCGATATGGGGGCCTCGCCCGGGATGCCGGTCGAACCTGCCGAGACTCCGAGAGGCATGCGGCGACGGTTCTGGTGGCTCGCACTGGCTGGTATCGCCGTTCTTCTCCTGGCGAGCGCCACTGCGGCGCTCGCGGTGCTGTCTCGACAAGGAGCGCCTGAGGGGGCCGTAGGCCGTCCGACCGCAGCTCCGGGCAGTTTGGCTCGAGCGTCAAATGCCGGCCAAGCCGCGATCCCGACCCAGGCGCCTCCGGTCCGGTCCCCGGTGGCCGGAGCTCACCCGGCGCCATCGGAGGACTGCACTCCAACCAACCTCCCTACGGGGACTCGGACCGCGTGCTCCATCTTCCTGGACGGTGAGGTCTCCAGCGGAACTCAGATCATCGAAACTGTGACCGGCCCCAGCGGCGCGACGGTCGCAAGCTGCCGGTCGGAAGCAGCGGGGCTTACCTGCGGCCGGCCCGAGGGGAGCAGCGCAACCGTCACCTGCGTGTTCGAGCAGTGCCGGATAGGTGCGCGGTTCACCGTCGATGTCACTGCCCCCACGCGCGGCGTGTTGGCGGAAACTGTGACGATCAAGGATCGGGACGGTTCCGTCCAGAGCTTCACCCATACCGGCAAGGCGACCTTTGGCGCGGGCCGGTGATTATTTGGAGAAGAAGGCCCCCGCAGAAGCGGGCGCTTCGGCACAAGGACGTAATGGATGGATGAGCCGGGCCGCGGTCCCGGACTCCCTCTCCCTCTGGGAGAGGGTTGGGGTGAGGGCGCGCGCACGGCAGAGGCACAGACCAAGACACAGTATGCTTCGGCGGCGCCGCACAAGCCCGACTCCGGGGGCGGGCGGATCGCCCGCGGTCCCGGCGGCCGATGCTGGGCGGCTGTTGTTCTTTCGCGGCTGTCCACGATATGGCGTTCAAGAGGCGGCGGGGTACAAGACCCCGCCCTACGCGGCTCGACTATCGTTCGCTGAGGCTGCGGCTACGCCGGGTGCGCCGCTCCCTGCCGTTGGGCGTCGACGAGCTCGTGCCAGTCCATCTCGCCCAAGAGGTCCCAGCCGCGCATCCAGTCGTACGTGCGGCCCAGCTCCTCCTCCGGGATGGGAGACGGGTCCACCACCACCAGCCGTCCAGGTCGCAGGTCGTCCACCGTGAGCGCCGCGACGTCGGGGTCTGACTTGTGACGGTCGATGAAGTACTGCAGGTATTTGCGCTTGTCGGCGTTGATGCGGCGAACGGCCTCACGGACCGCGCGATTGAACGCCGCGTACGTCTCGGCATCCACGTCCGGGCTCGCCACCTCGGTGCCGTGGTAGGGCGCCTCCAGGATGATGCGGCAGCCTGCCCGCTCCGCCACCGTAATGTAGGGCTCCGTCAGCGTGACAGCCTCCAGCTCGTTGTTCATGAGCGCCTGGTAGCGGAGGCGCCCGCCGTTCGGCGCAAGACAGGTCTTAATCGCCTCGCGGGGCAGAAAGCCCTCCAGCATGAGCAGCGCCAGGAAGTGCGTGCCGGCGTAATAGGGCACGCCGACTGCCTTGTTCGCCAGCTGCTGGGGTGTATACACGTCCGAAAATGGAGCGACCACGATGGCGCCGTACGTCACGATCGCCCGCCGGCCGACCTGGCGCCCGCCGGCCGATGACTGTTCGACACGACAGTAGTTGCCCCACTCGCAGGCGTTGAACATCGCGGCGCCTCCCTGCTCGGCGCTACTGCCATGGCTATTGAAAGGGTTGAGCCCCTTGGCGCTCGTGATTGACTGATCCACCTTCACCGGAGCGTTCTCGCCCCTCGGGACGAACTCGACCTCCAATCCCTCGGCGGCGAACAGACCCTCGTCGTGAGCAACGAGCTCCGGTAGACCCTGAAATGGGGCCGTACTTTCCAGCACGAGTTTCTTGGTCATTCAAAGCCTCCCCTACGGCTGACCCGCGAACGCTGCCCACGCTATGCGTCCGCGGTCGCGCTTTCCGACCTATATAGTATTGGATTGATGGCACCGGATAATCGACGTTGAGGGAGGCAGGACATGCGCAGGCTCCGATCGCACCCGCCGCTGCAGGCCCGACCCTCGAGGTTTCGGCTCTGGTTTCTACCAGCCGGCGTTCTTCTGCTGGCAGGCATGGCCTGCGCGTCGAATGCCACCCAGACCGGAGGCTCGGGAACGGTAGCCGACCCGTACGGAGTCGTCCGGATCAAGAAGGGCGACACGATCCACCTCGGTAACTCGGGCGTGCTGAGCGGCCCCAATGCAGTGCTCGGGAAAGAGCAGGAGAACTCAGTCAAGCTCGCGGTCGATCAGCACGCCCCGATCAAGGGCTTCAAGGTCGAAGTCATCTCCGGCGACGACGGCTGCGGCGATGCCGCCGCCGCCTCGGCCGTAGCGAACAAGTTCGTCTCCGACGATCGCATGGCCGGCGTGATCGGAACCACCTGCTCGAGCGGCATGCTTGCAGGTTTGCCGGTCTACATGAAGTCGCATTACTCGATCATCTCTCCGTCCGCGACCAGCGGGAAGCTGCCACAGCAGCACGACGACATCTTCTTTCGCGTTGCCTGGAACGACGACAACCAGGGACCGGCCCAGGCCGACTACATCAAGAACACCCTCAAGAAGTCGAAGGTCGCTGTGCTTCACGACGACAGCGCCTACGGTCAGGGGCTGGCGCAGTCATTCGTCGGGAAATTCCAGGATTCGTCACATCAGGTGGTCTTCAACGAGGAGATCAAGGCCGGCCAACCGGACTACAACTCCTTCGTCTCCCGCTTCAAGGCGACTAGTCCGGACCTCGTTTACTTTGCCGGCTTCTTCTCGGACGCTGGGACGCTCCTGCGCGAGATGCACGCCAACGGCGTGACCGTCCCATTCCTCTCTGGTGACGGCTCTCGGGACCCTGGGTTGATGGACAAGGCGGGCAAGGATGCGGAAGGTGCCTATCTCACACAACTGACGGGTGGCGTAAGCACAAAGGGGCAGCAGTGGGAGAAGGACTACCGCTCCCGGTACGGCAACTTTGATGGCAGCTACCTGACGTTCGGCGCCGATGCAACCAACATCATGCTCGACGCGATCGACAAGGCCGCCCAGGTTGATTCCAAGACCGGCGATCTGATCATCGGCCGCAAAGCGCTCCGCGACGCGATCGCCGGGACGAAGTACGAGGGCGTCACCGGCACAATCTCTTTCGTCGAGACGGGCGATCGCGAGCCAACCCAGCTCAAGCTGGACGTTTCTGTAGTGAAGGACGGCAAGTTCGCTCCTGCTCC
>Ga0193751_1000625_pt1 | contig 26010 bp, 28 predicted proteins | sample L1c2metaG_FD_143050 | JGI IMG/M metagenome (GOLD analysis project Ga0193751, IMG submission 143050) | Soil microbial communities from a riparian zone of the East river system, Colorado, United States - L1c2 | ecosystem: Environmental > Terrestrial > Soil > Riparian zone | place: USA: East River... | reverse complement strand
CCCTCTTACGCATCCTTCGTGGCCGCACACTCTCATTCGCATCAGGCCGACGGAATGATCGACCGAGGGTAGCACGCCACGCCAGATGGTCAGGAATGGGCCGCGAGCGGCCGGATCTTCATGTTTCCGTCCTTGCTGACCGTCAAGGCTGCGCGGCTCTGCCGCCCGCTGCGGGCAACCCCTCGCTTGCGCTCGGGCGCAGCGGGCCTTGACGGCCTCCTGGCGCGGAGCATCCTGACCGCGTGACATCGATACACCGCGAGCGAGCATCGATGGCGACCGTCCGGCGGCGACATTGGCTCAGTTCTCCCGCTGTCGCGTTGCTCATGAGCGCATTGGTCGCGGGCTGCTGGACCGACAGATCCAACGTCTATGACCTGTGGGTGCAGAACAGCTCGGACCAGCCAGTCGTGATCCTGACCGGGTCCAAGCCAACCGACGATCCATCGCAGCTGCTCGCGTACGTTGCACCGCCCGACGGCATCACTCGCCGGATTCAGCAGGTCGGCCTTTACGGCCAAGATCCATCAAGCACGGCCGTCGTGTTTGTGTGGCGCCTCGACTGCACCGAGATCGGCAAGGTCACCGTGTCGGGCGGGCGGTGGCTCCTGTCGGTCCCGCCAGCTAGGCCGCCGTCCGTCATCGCCATCGCTCGGGACGCCAGCGACCCGCCAAGCGAGGAGCTGGTCGGTGGTGGCCCGGCCTGCACGTACAGCACCGAGCACTCGGGTCCGCTGCGTGATCCGGCGACCACGTGACATTCGCGCACGCTGAGCGAGCACGGTGAAGACTCGGTCTCTCCTGGCTCTCGCGCTGGCACTGACTGGCTGCTCCGTGCCCGTTCCGTCGCGGTCCCGACACCGAGCGTCGCGCTCTCCGTTCAGATCCCGACGGCGACTGCCGAGGCGCAGGGAGTCACCTGCGGGGGCGGAGCGTACCGGGGCTCGATGACTCTGGCCGGTGACCCGAGCGCCTCGCCGCCGATCTGGCTGCAATGGACGTCCTCGCACGTGCCGATCATCTTTCCCGTCGGCTACTACGCGACCTTCGAGCCAACGCTTGTCGTCCACGACCCGACGGGGGTCGCCGTCGCCCGCCAAGACGACGACGCCAATGTCAACCCGCAGCGTTGGCCGGGCCCCTACATCTGCGTGTACTCCAACCCGCCGATTGCGCGCGTCTACCGCCTTGCCGATGTCCTACCGCAGCCGCCCTCGACGTGAGCGGCTCGCTGCGCTGGGCGTCCTTATGTCAAGTGACACTCGCGAACGGTGAGCGAGGGTCGATCCCGGGCACGCCCGTATGCTTCGGCCGTGACGCCAGTCAAGCCGCCTCCGGCGTGGATGGTGCGGCTCAACACTGCGATGCTTCGCCGTGGCCTGGGGATCGGCTCCCAGTACCTGCTCACCGTACCGGGGCGACGGACTGGCGCACCGCGGAGCACGCCCGTATCGATCGCGACCGTTGACGGGCACCGATATATCGTCGCGGCCTTCGCTGATGCGGCGTGGGTCGGCAACGTCCGGGCGGCGGCTTCGGCGACCCTGAGCCGTGGCGGCCAGGCCGAGGTGGTTCGCCTCGTGGAGCTGCCCGTCGACGCGCGCGGGCCCGTTCTCCGAGCATTCCTCAAGCAGGTTCGCGGCGGGGTCCGGTTCTTCGGGTCGGCGGATCCGGACACCGTGACTCAATCCGCGGACCGCTACCCGGTGTTCCGGGTCGAGTGACATTCGCGAACGTCGAACGAACGACGGCCACCACCCGAACTTGGTCGCCGATCCGCTCCGCCTTGGTGTTGGTCGGCGCGAGGGAGCGCTAGACCGCGGGGACGAACCGGTCCCCCTCGTCTGCGTCAGCCTCGGCCTTGGTCTCGTGAATCGTGCCTTGTGCGTGCTGCGGCGGCGCATAGACCGTGTAGAGACGAAGATCAACGGAGCCCCGGTTCACGACGTTGTGGCGCGAACCCGCCGGCACATGGACCAGGCGGTCCGGACCAACGGGACTCTCCTCGCCGTCCAGAATCGCGATGCCCTCGCCCTCGACGAAGGCAAGGATCTGGTCGACGTGTTCGTGCACCTCCTCGCCGATCTCGCCACCGGGCGCGATATTCATAACCACGACCTGGGCATTCGGGCCAGTCGAGAGGACCTGACGGAAAAAAATGTTCGCTTTCGCCGTCGCGACGATGTTGATGTTGAAAGCCATGGTGTACCCCTTGTCTGGGCGTGATCCGCCCACATCAAAAGCATCGCCGCGCCATCCCCGGACCACCAGTGCCAAATGACACGACCGATCGACATCGCCTGACATTGGCGAACACTGAGCGAGGCTCACGGAAAACCGACGTCGAAGTCGCTGGGCCCGGGCTCTCGGCCGAAGCGAGACTTCAACTGCGATCCGGCGGACGTCTCGCGTCAGGCTCATCCCACGTCCTCGGCGCACAGGGTTCAGGGTCGATGCAATGCGCGATCCTGATCGAGCCATGCCCAATCACCATCGACCCGCCTCGAGATGACCAGCGCGATCGCCACGCCGAGCTGCGACCCACCTCCCGAGCGCCTTTCGTTGCGTCGCTGCTCGAGGAAGGCCGCGAGTGAGCGATCCGCCATCAGACGTTTCAATGTCTCGGGAGTCATCGGATTCGCCAAAGCGCACCTGTTGAGCCGCGCACCTGTCGACATTCTCTTGATCGGGCGGTTCGCCAACAGCGTAGATCGGGTATCCGGAGGCGTCGAGGCCTTTTTCATCCTGGCTCGAAACGGCGCTTGCTGACCTCGACTCGGACTCCCCCATGGGCGCGGATACTCTTCCCCCCGAGTGAGACCGGAAGAGCAAGCTGGAGGACAGAGAACTATGCCGGCCATCATCCTGATCGCGGTCATCGGCCTCGTCGGTGGACTGCTGTCGGGGCTGTTCGGGATCGGCGGCGGGCTCGTCATCGTGCCCGCCCTAGTCCTTCTTGTCGGGTTCCCGATTGCGACTGCCGCCGGCACGTCGCTTGCAGCACTTCTTTTGCCAGTGGGGTTGTTCGGTGCCATCGAGTACTACCGGGCCGGACACGTCGAGGTGCAGGCGGCGGCGGTCATCGCGGTCGGGCTTCTGGTCGGGGCCTACTTTGGCGCCCGGATCGGGACGTCGCTGCCGCCACAGGTTGCCCAGCGCGCCTTCGGCATCTTTCTCCTGGTCGTCGGGGCGCGTCTCACGTTGGGCGCCTGATCTCGCAGGTCCTGGGCGTCACGCGACGTGACATCGGTCAGGCCCAACTGAAGACAAACCCGCGAGCGATGCGACACTTGCAGTCGTGATCGACATCACCCCGTCTCCGATCGCCGTGAGCATCGGGCCGCTCGACATTCACTGGTATGGCATCGCCTACGCGGTCGGGCTCGCGGCCGCCTACCTCGTGATCCAACGCGAAGCCCGGTGGCGGAACCTCGACGTCGGGCTGCTGCCAAACGCCATGATCATCGTTGCGATCGCGGCCCTCATTGGCGGTCGCCTGTATCACGTCATCGACCAGTGGCAGCTCTATAAGGACGACCTCGTCCGGATCGTCCTGCCGCCGTACGCGGGCCTCGGGGTCTATGGCGGCATCATCACCGGGGTCCTCGCCGCCTTCGCGTACGCCCGCTGGAAGCGGCAGCCATTTCTGTCGTGGATGGATGCGGTCGCGCCGGGGTTGTTCGTAATGCAGGCGGTTGGTCGCTGGGGCAACTTCTTCAACCAGGAGCTCTACGGCACTCCAACGAATTTGCCCTGGGGGATCGCCATCCAATGTCAGTACCGGACACAGGGGTATCCATGCCCGCCCGGCTCCGACCCGCTCGCTACCCTCGGCCAGCACTTCCAGCCGATGTTTCTGTACGAGTCGCTATCGGGTCTGCTCGGGGCGCTCGCTCTGATCTGGCTCGCCCGCCGATTCGCGGGCCGGCTACGCAGCGGCGATCTGCTCCTGGTGTTCCTCATCTGGTTCGGCGCGGTGCGCTTCGCCGTTGAATCGCTCAAGGCCGACAACTGGCGACTCTTTGGCATCCCGACGGCGCAAATCGTGGCCACAATCACCGTCCTTGGTGCAGCAGCCATGCTCGTGGCTCGCCATAGCCGGGCTTCAGACGGCGGGTCAGCACAAACAGTCGCCGTCGAGTGACATTCGCTCACGGCGAACGAGCCAGACGGGCGGCGAGACCGCATGGCGACGTGGCAGGATTCGAGGATGCCCGAGTCTTCTGGGGAGAAGCGCGAAGCCTCGCACCACGACACTGATCCGCAGCGACAGCTGGGGTCGTCCGGTGAGACGTTGCTCGACCGGCAGATCCGCGAGGCGGTCGAAGCGGGCCGGTTCGATAACCTGCCGCATCAGGGCAAGCCGCTCACGAACGACGAGAACCCCTACGCCGCGGAATGGGGCCTCGCCTTCCATGTGCTCAGGAACGCCGGCTTCGCCCCGCCCTGGATCGAGGCCGACAAGGCGGTCCGCGCGCTCCTGGCCCGCCGTGACGCGATCCTGGCCCGCGTCGCGACGGGACCACCTCCCTCGGAGATCGCCCGGCGTCGCGACCGCAGGGCACTAGAGCAGCTGGTCGCCGAGATCAACGCGTCGATCGTGCGGGTCAACGCAGAGGCGCCGAGCCCTCGCCAGCACCGCCAGCCTCTGGCTCTCGGGGACGAGCTCGGCCGATACGACGAGGCGTGTCGTCGTTAATACGATCGGGTGACAGTCGATGTCGATTCGCGGTGGCCGATTCGTCAGACCCATGCACGGGCCCGTCGGGCTCCCTCAGGGTGGTGTGACCCATGGCGAAATACCTCGTCCTCATCTACGGCAACGAGCGGACCTGGGAAAGCGAGCGTCCGGCATGGCATGAGGCGAACGCTGCTCGGCACCAGGCCCTGATCGCGTCGGCGAGCAGCTCGATCCTCGGCGTCAACGAGCTCGAGTCGACGACGAAGGCCGTCAGCATCCGAGCCGGCGCTGCCGGCAAGCCTCTCGTCACCGACGGGCCGTTCCTCGAGACGAAGGAGATCGTCGGCGGCTATTACCTGCTCGAAGCCGCCGACGTGCAGGAAGCGATCAGGCTCGCGTCGCAGATCCCGGAGGCGACGGCTTCGCACGGCGGCGTGGAGATCCGGGCGATCGTCGCCGCGGGCTAGCCAGTCCCAGAGGTCGACCTGCGTCAGGCCGTTCGCGACCAGGCGATCATGGCCGACCCCGCGGGATGGCGTGACAGACTGCAACCGATGATCGGCACGCCGTGTTCTGACTCGTGATGGACAACGACGACGCCCTCGCCCTTCGCCTCGCCCGGAACCTCGACGCAGCGTTTCCCGACCTCGTCGCCGGTCATGCCAGCCGGCTCTACACGATCGCCCTGCGGTTGCTCGGCGACGCAACCGATGCCGAGGAGGTCGCCCAGGACACCTTGGTCCGGGCGCATCGCGCGATGGCCGGCTACTCCTCGACCCGGATCGCCGAGCTCCGCCTCCGACCGTGGCTCGCGGCGATCGCGGTGAACCTGGCGCGCAATCGCCGGCGCCGGATCTCCGACCGCCACCCAGCCGAATCCATTGAGCGGATGGTCGAGTCTGGCTTCGACCTTCGAGACGACGGCAAGGCGGATCCACCGATGACGGCACTCCGGCGCGAATCCTTGACGGAGCTCGCGCAGCTGCTCCTCGGCCTGCCACCGACGCTGCGCAGCGCGATCGTCCTGCGGCACGTCGACGGGTTGAGCGTCGCGGAGACTGCCGCGGCCCTGGGCCGACCGGAAGGCACCGTGAAGGCCCAGGTCGCGCGAGGCCTCGATCGTTTGCGGGCGATGCTCGAGGCAAGGCAGCCAGCGTTCGACCGACCAATGACCCCGCCTGCGACCGGCGGGCGCCGACCACCAGCCACTGCCACTCCCCTCCCCGATGTCATGGACGGCCGAATGCTCGCCGCCGAGGTGCTCCGATGATCACGACCCAGGACCTGACCGACCGACTGGCCGAGCTCCGAGCCGACGCTCCCGCGAGCGTCGCGACGAACGCGCTCGTCGAGGTCGGCCTCGCCGATCGTTACGCCGAGCTGGCCTCGCCGCTTGGGCCGATGTTCGTGGCCTGGAACGGCCTCGGCGTGTCGTGGGTCGGCAAGGCCTGCGATCCGGAAGCCTTCGAGGCTGGTGCCTCCGCCCACACGGGCCGGCCGATCAGCCGAGCCGACGCGCTGCCCGCGAAGCTGGCCCGATCGATCGCGCGCCGGATGGCCGGCGATCGACGAGTCAGGATCGCCCTCGACCTTCGGGGCTGCACCTCGTTCGAGGTCGCGGTCTGGCGGAAGGCCCTCGAGATCCCGCGGGGCGAGGTCCGGCCGTATGGCTGGATCGCCGCGGAGATCGGCAGCCCGAAGGCGGTTCGGGCCGTCGGGACGGCGCTCGCCCACAATCCCGTGCCGCTCGTCGTCCCGTGTCATCGCGTCGTCAGGAGCGACGGGACGATCGGCCAGTACTCGCTCGGCGGCCCGGAGAACAAGCGCCGGATCCTCGCCGCCGAGGGCCTCGACACGACCTGGCTCGAGGCCGAGGCCCACGCCGGCGTCCGGTTCATCGGCTCGGACACGACTCACATCGTGTGCCACCCGACCTGCCGGGATGCGAAGCGCGTCACGCCGCGGCACCGGGTGCCGTTCGCCTCGCTGGCGGCCGCCCGAGCGGCCGGCTTCCGGCCCTGCCAGCACTGCCGCCCGGTGTCGCTCGCGGCTTAGCGGGTACGTGGCGACCCGCCGCGCGGCGGTCGCACCGTGGGCTCATCTGCGACCCGACCGCAACCCGGGCGCGACCTGACGGTCCTCGCCGGCTCCGGGTACACTCGGTCGATCTTGGACCACCCTGCTATGCCAACCCAGCAGCACGCCGCCCCGACCCTGCGAGTCTGGGTCGCGCTGGGGATCGTCTACGTCGTCTGGGGCTCGACGTACCTCGGCATCGCGATCGCGATCGAGACGATGCCGCCGTTCCTCATGCTCGCCCTCCGCTTTGCGATCGCCGGCAGCCTGCTGCTCGGTTGGGAGCTGCTGCGAAACGGCCGGGCCATCCTGCCGACGCGCCGCGAGGTCCGCGATTCGGCGATCGTCGGGGCGCTGCTCCTGGGGATCGGCAACGGCTTCGTGGCGTTCGGCGAGCAGACCATTCACTCGGGGATCGCGGCGATCCTCATCGCTCTCATGCCGGTCTGGCTGGCGGTGCTCGGCTGGGTCTACTTCCGCGACCGCCTCCCGAAGATCGTGATCCTCGGGGTGGGTGTCGGCCTCGCCGGAGTGGTCCTCCTGATCTGGCCCTTCGGCGGCGGGATCGTGTTCGACGGCCTCGGGATCGCCGCGCTGATCCTCTCGCCAGTCGGCTGGTCGCACGGCTCACTCTTTGCCGCCCGGCGGGCGCAGCTGCCAAAGCAGGCGCTGGTGGCGACGGCCCTCCAGATGCTGTTCGGGTCGGCGTTCCTGTTCCTCGAGGGCGTCGTGACCGGCGAGCTCGGGCGGTTCCACCCCGATGCGATCTCGCTTCGATCCCTCGTGGCGCTCGTCTACCTGATCTCGATCGGCAGCATGCTGGCGTTCAACGCCTACGCCTGGCTCCTGCGCCACGCGCCGCTGTCGCTCATCGGCACGTACGCCTACGTCAATCCGGTCGTGGCGGTCGCCCTCGGCGCGATCTTCCTCGCCGAGCCGATCAGCGCCCGAACCCTGATCGCGTCGGCGGTGATCGTGGCGGCAGTCGCGATGATCGTGACCGCGCGAAGCCGGATGAGCGGGGCCGCGGCCGAGGCCGAGACGCCGGAAGAGGCGGTCCGTGCCGAATCCGAAGCCGGCGCCTCGGACTCCGGCGTCAACCTGCGGCTCGACCCTCGGCGAGGATCGCCCGGCTGACCCGGCGGCCCATCGCCATGATCCCGACCATCGGGTTGACCCCGACGCCCGTCGGGAACGTCGAGCCGTCGGCGACGTAGAGGCCGGCCACCACTCGACCGTGCTCGTCATGCCGGACCCGCCCACGGGCGTCGGCGGGATGGTCCGCCGGGTCCGCCCCCATGCGGACGGTGCCCATCTGGTGGGCAGAGAAGACGGCCCCGCGGTTCGGTGCGAAGTGCATCGACCCGAGCAGCGCCAAGTACGCCTCGAAGCCCGCGTCGTGCCCCGTCCCGTCAGTGCCCGGCGCGAGATGATGGATCAGCGGCGGCATCCCGACGCCGAGGATCTCCTCGACCCCGCCCGCGGCGCGCGCAATCCGGGCCATCGAGACGAGGCCGTGCCGGAGCGTGGCGACGCCGAGCGCATCGAGCCGGTAGTCGATCCGGACGCGGCCGGCTTTCGTCAGGCTGGTCCGACCCTCGCCGCCGTCGCGGGTGACGGCGACGAGCGGTGCAATGTGGCGAGCCTTCGCCATCCGCCCGGCATGATCGATCGCGCCCGCCCAGGGCAGCGCAAGCGCGAGCAGTCCGGGATGGCCGGGCGCCGACTCGATGACATAGCCCCGGCGCGTGGCATCGCCTGCGACGAACTCCTGCGAGGCGACGGCCTGCATCGTGCCGCGCCACATGTCGACTGGCTCCGTGGCACGCGCGGCGACGACCGAGACCGGATGGACCCGCAGATGGCGCCCGACGGCCGAGTGGTGCCCACCGGATGCCTGGAGGATCGCTGGCGAGCGCAGGGCGCCTGCCGCGAGGACGACCTGAGGCGCGCGGACGAGGAGCCGGCGAACGGATGTCGAGGTGGGATCGTCGGCGAGCGTGACCGCGAGGTCCGTGAACGGATCCGTCATGAGCAAGCGACCCTCGACGCCCGCCACCGTGCCGCCGCCCTCCTCCACCAGCAATCGCGTGACGCGGACTCGGTCCACGATCCTGGCGCCCGCCTCGGAGGCAGTCCGGAGGTGCGCCCGGATGCCCGAGGCCTTCGCCCCGACGACGCATCCGAACGGGCACGAGCCGCAGACCCCGCAATCGGTTGCGTTGCGATGGATCCGTTCGGCCTGCCAGCCGAGGGCGGCTGCGCCACGCTGGATCAACTCGTCTTTCGGCGGGACGACCCTCGCAGGCGAGACGCCGAGCTCCGCCTGGATCGCGGTGACGTCGGCGACCCACTCCGCGTCGTCGCCCGGACCGATGCCGTCGAGACCGTGCTCGCTCGCCCACTCCGCGCGGACGTCGGCCGGCACGTCGATGCAGGTCATCCAGTTGACCAGCGTGCCCCCGCCCACGCCCGAGCCGGCGAGGAGCGTGATCGCGCCATCCCACGTCGAGAGCAGGCCGTGGTTCAGGTAGAGGCGGCTGTAGGCATCGAGCTCGTTGCGCGGCATCGCCCGCTCGTCGACGAACGGTCCGGCCTCGAGGACGACCACGGAGCGGCCGGCGCGCGCGAGCTCGGCAGCCACGACCCCGCCACCGGCGCCCGAACCGACGACGACGACGTCGGCCTCGAGCACGATCGGCCGGTCGCCGGCCGACGGTGAGCGCTCCAGCTCCAGGACCTCGATGGAGCTCGGGGCGTCCGTGATCGGCGGGCGATCCGGCTCATAGCCGATCGCGTGGAGGAGGCGGTTCGGCTCCTCGGGCGTGCCGGGATCGGCGTACGCCAGGAACGTCAGGAGCTTTCGGAACGCCCCGAACGCGGAGCGCCGCTGCGGGATCGCCGAGCCGGCCCAGTCGAGGAGCACGCTCTGGCGGTCGTCCGGCGAAAGGTCGCGGAACGAGGTCCAACGACGGGCCGTCAGGCCGTTGACCAGCCGGCTCTCCAGCACCCGCAGGACCAGCGCGAGCTGGGCGACCTGGGCGGGATCGGCCGCTCGCTCCAGGGCGTCGGCGGCGAGCGTCGCGATGCGCTCTTCGTCCGCGGCCGGGACGAAGGCCTCCACGAGCTCCGCCAGCGTCGCGAGCTGCGCGGGCGTCACGGGACGCGCGCCAGCGGTGGCGGGAGCACCACGAAGCGGCCGGCGGAGATCAGGCTCGGCCGGTCAATGCGGCCGTCGAGGCCGGCAAACGCTCGAAGCCCTCAGCTGGCAGCGGCTCGCAGCGGAGCGGGCGGTCCTCGCGGTAGCCGAGGGCATAGTCGGCCTGGATGAGGGTGTGGAGCTGGCTCGTGCCCTCGTAGATGACCGCGGCCTTGGCGTTGCGCAGGTAGCGCTCGACCGGGAACTCGTTCGAGTAGCCGTTCGCGCCGTGGATCTGGATCGCGTCCAGCGCGCTGGCGACCGCGTGGTCGGTCGCGTGCCACTTCGCGAGGGACGTCTCGCGGGTGTTCCGGACGCCGTGGTTCTTGAGGAACGCGGCACGCCACGTGAGCAGCCGGCCGGCCTCGATCCCGGCGACCATCTTCGCAAGCATCTGCTTCACGAGCTGGTGCTTCCCGATCTCGTCGCCGAACGTCCGCCGCTCGTGGGCGTACTTGAGCGAGGCATCGAGGCACGCCTGTGCGAGTCCGACGTTGCCCGCGGCGACCGTGAACCGGCCCTGGTCGATCGCGCTCATCGCGATGATGAATCCCTCACCCTCCTCGCCGATCCGATGCTCGGCGGGGACGCGAACCTGGTCCATCGAGATCGTGCCGGTATTTCCGGCCCGAATCCCGAGCTTGCCGTGGAGTGTCCCGGTCGTGAGGCCATGCATCCCCCGCTCCAGCAGGAACGCCGTGACGCCGCGGTGGCCCTTCGAGCGATCGACCGAGGCGAAGACCAGGAAATGGTCCGCGAGGTCGGCCAGGCTGATCCACTGCTTCTGGCCGTTCAGGACATACGAATCGCCGTCGCGCCGCGCGGTGCTCGCCAGGTTGCCCGCGTCGGTGCCGACGCCCGGCTCGGTCAGGCCGAAGGTCGCCAGCTTCTCGCCCTTGGCCTGGGGCACGAGCCAGCGCTGCTTCTGCTCGTCGGTCGCCCACTGCATGAGCGTCAGCGAGTTGAGCCCGACGTGGACGGACTGGACGACGCGGAACGCCGTATCGGCCCGCTCGAGCTCCTCGCAGATCATCGAGAAGCTGACGTAGTCCATCCCGGAGCCGCCCCACTTCGTGTGGATCGGAGCCCCGAGGAGGCCCAGCTCGGCCATGCGCTCGAAGACCTCGCGATGGACCTCGCCGCTCGCGTCCCACTCGCGGATGTGGGGCAGGATCTCGGCCTCGGCGAACTCCCGGACCGTCTGCTGGACGAGGCGGTTCTCGTCCGTCGGGCGAAGGTCGATCACGACCGGCATTCTAGGGACCGTGACCGAGCCCAAGCGGCCCTCCGAGCCGACGCCCGAGGTCTCCTATCGCGCCCTGCTTCGGGTGCCGTCGCTCGGTCGCGCCCTGGGTGGGATGCAGATCGCCCGGATCGCCCAGTCGATGACCGGCCTGGCGCTGGTCCTGTTCACGCTGGATCGGTACCACTCGCCGGTGCTCGCGGGCCTCGTCACGTTCGCCGGCATCGCGCCGGGGCTGGTCGTCAGCCCGATCGCCGGCGCGCTCCTCGACCGCCACGGCCGGACCCGGCTCATCACCCTCGACTTCGTCATCGCCGCGGCGTCCCTGGCGCTCATCGGGGCCCTCGCGCTGGCGGATCTCCTCCCGGCGTGGCTGTTGATCGCCATCGCCGCCCTCTCGGCCCTGACCGGGCCGCTCAGCGCGACGGGCCTCCGGAGCCTGTTCCCGCTCATGGCGCCGCGCCACCTGTGGGAGCGGCTCAACGCGGTCGATTCGAACGGCTACGTCGTCGCATCGATCATCGGCCCGCCGGTGGCGGCGGTGACCGTGAGCCTCATCGGCGGTGCGTGGGCCCTGATCATCCTCGGGGTCTCGTATGCCCTCGCCGCGGCGATCGTCGTCGGGGTGCCGGATCCCGAGACGGAGACCCAGACGTCCGGCAGCCTCCTGCGTGACGCCTGGCAGGGCGTCCAGTACGCATGGCGCAATGCCACGATCCGGGGCCTCGGCTTCTCGGTCACGACGCTCAACATCGCGGGCGGGATCCTGACCATCGTCATCCCGCTCATCGTCCTGAACCGCCTCGGCCTCGGCCAGGCGGCGGTCGGGCTGGTGTTTGCGGTCCAGGGCGTCTTCGGTCTCGTGGCCGGGCTGTTCGCCGGGCGGATGGACACCCGCGGTCGCGAACGAGCGCTGATCGTCTACCCGATGATCGGCTTCGCGGTCGGCACCGCACTCTTGCTGCCGGATGCCGGGATCATCCCCGTCATCGCCGCGATGGCCGTCTCGGGGCTCGTCAACGGGCCGATGGACGTCGCGATGTTCACGGTTCGCCAGCGCCGGACCGATCCGGCATGGATGGGCCGGGCATTCGCGGTCTCGATGTCGTTCAACTTCGCGGGCTTCCCGATCGGATCGGCGATCGGCGGCGTGCTCGCCGCGCAGTCGATCACCCTGGCAGTCGGCGTCGCCGTCGTCGCGTGCGTGCTTGCCTGCTTGCTCGCCTACCGGCTCATCCCGGCGCGAGACACCGCCGCCCGGGCGCCCGGGACATGACGAGACCGCCTGCGGCACATCGCCGCGGCGGCCCCGGATGAGTGCGGTATCAGCCCGACGAGCGTCGGGCGCCGGTCAGCGGTTCTGGTCGAGGAAGCGCCGGACGTCCTCGAGGAGGAACCGGCGGTCGCCACGCTTGCAGACCTTGTAGTACTTGAGCTCGCCCCGATCGCCCAGGCGCTTCACGGTGTTGACGTGGAGATGGAGCATCTCCGCGACCTCGGAAGCGGTGAGCATCTTGCCAAGCTCGTTGACAGCCATGGAGGCCATGTCCTTGGTTGCCTTTCGATCAGGTGTGCGCGGCCGGCGGGACCCGGCTCGTCGTCTGGGCGGACATTGGGGGCGTCGAGGAAGGGCGCCAAGCCGTACTTCGGTCCGGTTGAGGGCAGTACCCTCGGAAGCGGCGTGGTGCGCGGAGGCAAAGTGCGGTTCGGGATGGCGAGCGTGGCGGGCCTGATCGCGAGCTGAGTCGGCGTTCCGAGGCTCAGCGGCGGTCCCGGCGCCGTGATTTCGGGCCGCTACCCGATCCCGAGGTCCAGCCGCTGCGACCTGGCGGCGGGCCCCGCCGCGACGGCAGGAGGGCGGCCGCCGCAATCAGGCCGACGATCAGGAGGGCGATTCCCGCCAGGACGATCGTCAGCGTTCCCCGATCGAGACCGAAGGGACTTCCCGGCTGCGGGGTCGCCTCGGCCGCCGGCGCCGTGGCCTCGACCGTTGGCGCGGCCGCGCTCGCCTGAGCTGAGACGCCCGGCGAGGCGCCCTCGGCGGGCCCCGGCAGGAGGACCGCGAAGTCACCGAACTGGGTCACCACCGCGCTGAACGTTGCGCCCACGCCCGCTGGCTGCGTCGAGACCGGCTGCCAGGTGGTGCCGTCAAATCGAGCGATCGTGGCGGTCGCCGTCAGCGGGTCCGGCGCGCGCAGGACGACCGACACCTGGGCCGCCGGATCGGCGGTGATGGACGCGCCGGCTTGATTGGTGATCGTGATCGCGTAGACATTGCCGGCAATGTGATCGTTCGGCGGCAGCGCCGGCGGCTCGACCGCCGCGATCGAGACGTCGATGGCGGTGGTGCCCGACGGCAGGATGAGGCCGCCCGGAATCGCGAAGACCTGGGCCTGCGGGACGAGCTCCGGCGTCGCCACGGCGACGAGCGGACTCTTGCCGTCCTGGAGCGGGAGGGTCGCCGTCGCGCCCTGGGGGTCGCCGGGCTGGCCCGGCGGCGGATCCAGCCACTTGTAGGGCGGGACGGGGAGGACGCCGTCGTATAGGGTGATCGACGGCCGGCCACCGAGGGCCAGGCCCAGGACCGCGATGATCGCGCCGAGGGCGAGGGTTCTCCGCGCCAGGCCCCGGCGAGTCGCGGTCACAGCCACCACGTCGCGAGATCCGCGACGGCGTGGGCGATCGATGGGGCGACGATCCCCCCGGATGCGAGACGCAGGCCCGCCAGCCAGATGCCCACCCCGAGGTCGAGGGGCACGACCCGCCAGCCATAGAACGGCACGTGCATCAGGGCGAAGGCGAGGCTCGTGATCAGGATCGCCAGCCAGATCCCGGAACCGCGGGTCAGCCGATCGAACAGGACCCCCCGAAGGACTGCTTCCTCGCCAGTCGCGACGACGATCGTCGCGATCCCCCACGGCACGAACGCGTCGCCACGGATCAGCGTCGGCAGCTGCGGCAGGCTGGCCGCGGCCTGACCGGCGAGCGCGAGCGCGACGAGGGCGCCGCCCCCGAGGAGGCCGAGTGCAATCGTCCGCGGCCACGAGGCCGGGCGGGTCGCGCTGGTGCCACTCATCGCGCCGGTGGCGCTCAGTGCACCGATCGCCGCGACCCCGGCGAGGGCCACGCCGAAGCCAAGCCCGATGAGGATCGGGTCGGCAAGGGCCGCCTCGATCGCCAGGTAGCGCAGCGCCACCACCCCGGCGAGCAGCGCCAGCAGGGCGGCGGCCCAGACGAGATCGGTGGGTCCGGGCCTCGAGGCCGCGCGCATCTCGGACCGCATGGACGCGCGCGGGTCGGCGCGCGTCGTGGCGTCGGCCCCCGACGGTGAGGCGGCCGGCAGGACGCTCACCGGGTCAGCGGGACGTCGATGATCGAGCCCGTGGCATAGCTCGGCGGCCACACGAAGGCGTACTGCCGGACCGCCTGCCACTGCCAGATGACCGCCGCGGCGCGCTCGTTCTGGCCGAGCGTCGCCTGATCCTGCGAGAACCGGAGGCCGGCGCCGTTCGGCAGCGAGCCCTGCGGCAGGTCGACCGACCGCGCCGCCGTCGCGACGGTCGTGGGATCGAGGTTGCCCGCCGCCGGGGTCGACGACGGCAGGACGTCATGGAACAGCGCCCAGCCGGCCGAGAAGCCCGCGAGCGCCTCCTCGCTCTGCTCGGCCGTCGCGGCTTCGGCCGGGCCGGTGAGCGGATATTCGTCGGCCGAGGCGGCCGGCGAATCGCCGCCGCCTGTCGTGCCGCCGTAGCCGCCGCCGCTGCCATACCCGCCGCCGCTGCCACGGCTCGTGCCGCCCGAGGCGTACGTCGGAGCCGCGACCGCCCACTCCGTCGCGAACCGGTCATAGACGGCGCGGGCCGCCGGATCGAGCGCATCGGGTCGGAACCCGGCCGTCGGCCGATCCGAGGCGAAGATCCCGATCGCATCGGCGCCGAGGTCGCCCGCGAAGTCGGGGTCGCACTCGGCCATCGTCGAGCCGATCAGGGCCCCGACGTGGAGGCCGCTCGCCAGCATCGCCTGGCGGAACGCGATGCCGTCGGGGATGTGCGACGCGAGGATGATCGTGTCCGGCCGGGCGGCCTGGAGCTGGGCCATGACCTGGGGCCAGCGTGGGAGCGTCAGGTTGTAGGAGACCGACGCGACCACGTCGAGGCCTTCGCGGGCGGCGGTGCTGGTGGCCGCATCGGCCACGGACTGGGCGTACGCATCCTGGGCCTGGACGATCGCGACCCGAAGCGTTGCGGCGGTCTTCCCGAGGCGCGGCGCGAGCTCCTGGGCGGCGAACGTCGCGGAGTTCGTCCCGAGGGTCGAGCCGCTGGTCCCGACGCGGAACACGAGCGGCAGGCCTCGGCCGGTCAGCTGGTCCGCCACGGCGCCCGACTCCCAGTACACGAGACCCGCATCGCTGGCCGCTGCGCTCGCGGCGATCGAGAGATCCGACGAGTAAGCGCCGATGACGACGCGCACACCCTGGCGCGCCAGGTCGGCCATGACACTCGCGGCCTGGTCGCGAGAAGCCAGGTTCCGCTCGACGAGCTGGACGGGCCGGCCCGCGACACCGCCATCGGCGTTGACGAGCCGGGCCGCGATCCGAACGCCTTCGAGCTCCGGGCCGGCGAGCGACGCGGCGTTGCCGTCGGTCGGGAAGACCGCACCGATCAGGATCGGCAGCGGCGCCGGGCTCGGGCCGCCCAGCGGTTGAGCGAGGAGGGCCACGGCGGCCACGATGGCGATGGCCACGAGCGCGAGGGATGCGGCAATCGGACGGCGGATCATCGAATCTCCATGGTGAGGCTGCGGGAAACGGTACCGGCTTGACGGGCCATCAGCGTCGGCGCCGGCTCGCTGGCGGTGGCGGACGTCGGCCTGGCGCCTTCCTCCGCGGGGGTCGGGCCTGCTCGGCCTCCTCCGCCGCGATGGCGCGACGCCGGCGCCACGTCCGGAAGGCCCAGATCGCGATGGCCGCGAGGACGATCACAATCGTCCCGGCGATGACGAGATCGGTCGTGGCGATCCCGCCCCCGGCGAGGTCGACGATGGCGAAGTCGCCGAGGGCGTCCGGCTGGGCCGTGTAGACCGCCAGGGAGGCGTTCGAGACGGTGTCCAGCTGCTGCCACGAGCCGCCCGAGAACCGCACGATCGCGGCGTCCGTCAGGGAACCCGCGGAGCGCATGGCAAGGGTCGGCCGCTGCGATCCGGCGATCGCGAGCGCCGTCCCGGACGGATCCGTCACCGCGACGCGATAGACGTTCCCCGAGATCGTGCCGTGGGGGACCGCGGCGACCGGCGGGACAGCGGTGATCGAGACGTGGACGGTCGCGGTTCCGGCTGGGACCGTGAACGCAGCCGCGAGCGCGATGAGCTGCGCCTGGGGCGGGCTCTCATTCGTGGCCGCCGTGATCTGCGGGCTCGTGCCGTTCGTGACCGGCAGGTCGGCCGAGTACGACGTCGGCGAGCCCACCTGGCCGGAGCCGGGCGCGAGGAATCGATACGGCTCCGTCGGGATGACGCCGTCATACAGCGCCGCGCCGAGCGGCAAGGCGAGCTGGGCGAGCGCGGCGATCGCCGCCCCGAGGACGAGGGCTCTGAGCGCGACGGCGAGGCCGACCGGGCGAAGCACCTACTTCACGGTGAAGAAGACCTCGGGCGAGACCACCCGCGGATTGAAGGGGAAATGGTCGGAGGCGACGAACTCGGCCCGGAGCACGTACGTGCCGGGATGGACGGGCAGGTCCTGCTCGAGTCCGTAGTTCATCGAAAACAGGACGTTGTCGACATACAGGTGGATGTGGCCCCGGTCCGGCTGGATGTTGGTCGAGGTCGTCGTCACGATCGTCGCCCCGGTGAGCATGAGGACGACGTGAACAGACGACCCGCTGAACGTGGCACCGGTGACCGGTTGCACGATCGTGACCACGGCCGGTGACGACGGCCGTGGACCCAATGCCGACTCTCCGGGCGTCGCGCCGGCGCTCGCGCCCGGCGAGCACGCGCTCAGCGCGATGGCGGCCATGGCCACGAGGATGAGGAACCTAGGAGCTCGGCGAGAGCGGCGCGTCATGGCTTGACCTCGAACGGGACTTGGATGCAGGGCTTGGATTCGGGGCTTGCGCCCGCTCCATCGGCCAGGGACGTCATTTGACCGTGATCTCGAACTGAACGGAGAGCTGGTCGCCGTTCGGTGCCGGTCCGGAGATCGATGTCGTGTAGGTTCCCGACTGGAGGGTCGTGTCGGCGACGAAATGGCCTGGCTCGAGCTGGCGAGGCGCAAGCGGCGCCAACGCGCAGCCCGCCGGGCCGAGGCTCATTGTCACCGTTTGGACGGGCAGCTCGTTGCCGGCCGCATCGAAGAACGTGGCGTGCTCCTCGTTGGCGCCGGCTGTTCCCGGGTCGAGATAGACCTGGACCGTGCGGCCACCCGAAAACGCCGCGGTGTAGAGCGTCGGCAGTCCTGGCGCCGCGTTGATCGACACGGAGGCGAGCGGCCCCACGGCAACGGGCGGACACCTTGTGGCAATCGTCAGGGGAACCTCGACGGAGGCCAGGCCGTTGACGACGGTGGCAGCGACCGACCAGGTCCCGTCGATCGAGAGATTCGCGCCGGTCCCGCTGAAGACGCCGGTCCCCGACTGCGTCAGGTCGAGGCGCGACGACCCGATGTCGGGGCGTGACGGGATCGAGAACCGCAGCGTCACCGAGCTGGCGGGCACTGGGGCTCCCGTGTCGAAGTCCGTCACCGTCGCCGTGAAGGTGTTGAAACCCGCGGCTCCGGGCGACACTGCCAGGCTGAGGCGCGTGGAGGTCCCGAAGTCGTTGCCCGAGACGACGAGTGGCCCAAGCGTCGGCGCCGGGCTCCCGGACGGGCCGGCAGTCGCTCCGCCGGGATTCGCCTCGACGGGTGGCGCCAGGTTGACGAGCGTCGCCGACACGAGGACGACGGTCGCCGCCACGAGGACCTCCGTCGATCCGACGCGCCGCAGGCCCTCGAGGCGTCGTCCGGCGGCCGGAACGTTGACGAAATGATTGACCGCTCCGAGCACGGCCAGCAGTCCGAGGAATCCGGTCTTCAGGATCACCAGGTGGCCGAAGTCCGTCGACAGGAGCTGGTCGATCGTGCCGACCTCGGCGATCGCGCGAAGGACGCCGGTCCCCGCGACCGTCGCGATGCCGACGGTGGCGACGTAGGAGAACCGCTTCACCATGCTGGCGGTGGCGGGACTCGGGTCGCGGCGGATCGACAGGAGGAGGCCCCCGAGGCCGCCGAACCAGGCGCCCACGGCGACGACATGCACCCACTGGATGGCCACGGACAGGATCGGCAGAGCGCCGGCGGCGGCGTGGCTGGCCCCGACATCCGCGAGCATCGCGGCGGCGGCGGCGGCGGCCACGACGGCCAGCGCCAGTTGCGTCCGCGCCGGGCGCGCCGCGACGACGCCAATCCCGAGCGCGGCCACAACGAGCGGGACGATGCGCTCGACGATCGTCGGACCGAAGGACGTCTGCAGGGCGTTCGAGGCGTCGACGCCAGCTTCGGACAGTTCGACACCGATGACCGCGGCCGTGCCGATGACCGCGGCGATCCAGGCGGCCGGTACCAACCGGCGTGGAACGGCGGCGATCGCCTCGCCCACCACCGCGCCGAAGAACGCCGCGCCGAGGAGGGCGATGAGCCCGACGTACAGCAGCCACCGCGCGGCGACGGCGGCGCCCGATGGCCCGGCAGCGAGACCTGCTCCTTGGGTCCCCGGGCCACCGCCCGACGAGCCAGGCGGCGGCGTCTCGCCGCCGACGCCAAAGGCGAATGAGCCCGCCGCGTTGTGGCCGTCGACGGCAGACACCGTTCGCCACGCGACTGTGTAGACCCCGGCCGGGAGCGGCTTGAGCGGGATGACGAGCTCATCTTCGTTGCCCGACGAGACGGTTGTCGGGCCCGAGGTGACGGACGCGCCGCTGGTATCGAGCACCTTGATCGAGGAGAGCTTCGGGTCGGGCCGCTCGCCGAAGACGATCGACACCTGGCTCGGTGCCTGCTCGAGACTCGAGCCCGCGCTGGGGCTCGAGGATTGAGGGAGCGCATGAGCGGACGCCACGCCGGCGACCACCGCCATCGCCACGACGGCGGCGACGATCGCCCGGTGGATGACTCGACCGGCGCGGCGGCCGCCCAGGCCTGGCATCACGGGCAGAGCTAGGCCGAGCCGGGACGGCGGCGCAGCACCAGGACGAGAGCCGCACCCGCCAGGACGATCCCGATGGCGCCGACGAGGATGCCGACCTGGAGGGCCGTACTGGCGTCGTTCTGGGCCGTGGTGGCATTGCCGGCCGCAGCGTTCGCCGCGGTCTGGGCCTGGTTGGCGGCGTCGATGGCCGACTGCGCCAGGGTCGCCGGGTCCGTGCCGGGGCCGGCGCTGGAACCCGGCGCGGCGGACGCACGGGCTTCGATGCGGTCGAGGCGAGTGACGATGTCGGCCGGTGACTGGAGCGTGGTCGGGAAGTCGACGGTGCTCGAATCGACGACCGAGTCGAACGTCGAATCGCTCGACGTCGCCGTCTCATCGACAGCCACGCCGTGGATCTTGCCGCTCAGGTGGAACGTGTAGTCACCGGGGATGGTCGGGTCGATGGACGCCTCGTAGTCGCCTTCGATTCCGAGGCCGGTGTCCGCGTCGAACGCGTTGTTGAGCGGCAGCGCGGCGGACGATTGACCGCTGACGCTGACCACGACGGTCAGGTCGCCATCGGGAATGTCGACCACCGGCTTGCCGCCCGAATCCCTGACGATCACCTGGACCGCGTTCGCCGCTCCGACGTATGTGGGCTCGTTCTTCCATCCGAGCGCGACGCTGTAACCACCGAAGGTCTTGAGGATGTGGGCCTGCGCGGTGCCCACGAGCAGGAGGGACAGCAGGACCGCAATCGAGATCGCGCTGCCCCGACGGGCAATGCGGGCACGTGAGTGAAGGGACATATCGAGTCTCCAAGATGGTCGACGGCGCGATTCGCGGCGCGGACCGGCCAGAGGCGCGCCGAAGGACGCGCTGAGTCAGGCGGCGCTTGGAGACGGTGGGGCGCGCCGGCCGAGCCGGCGACCGAGGGTCGAGGTCCGGGCGAGCGCCGGCTGTCGGGTGACGGGGCGCGAGGGGGCGATGCTTCGGGCGTGGGTGGCCGAGCGCGTGCGCAGGCGCCCGATGAGGACGTCGCGCCGCCAGGCCAGGAGCGTGGCGACGAGCGAGACCGCGGCCACCACGGCGGCGACGATGGCGACGGCGAACGGGTAGTCCGCCCCGAGCAGGATGCCCGCGCCCGGCAGGCCGAAGCCCGTTGCCGCGTGCTCGAGGTTCTCCTGGACCGTCAAGAGAACGAGCACCGCTGCCGCGAGCCAGATCCAGGTTCGGAGCCAGCGACCGGCGATGGCCCGCGCGTCAGGCCGCTCGGTGAATTCGACGAACTCGATGCGGTCGCTCCGGCGGGGCCCACTCGTGACCTGGACGCGGCGGGCGAGGCGCCGCAGGCCGACCAGCGAGGCGACGAGGAGGAACCCTGACCCGAGGACGACAACGGTCACCGCATCGGACCATGCCTGCCCGTGGCCGGCGTGGGCCAGCGCCTCGCCGTAGATGGAGCCGTAGCGGACGAGGTAGACGGCCTGGTGGGCGAGAACGAGCGCGAATGCAGCCAGCACCGCGGCGCGAAGGATGGGGACGGCGGTCCGGGTCATCGGCGCCACTCTAGCGCGCGTTGCCGCAATGCCGGACACAAGGCAGGCGCGAGAGGCGGCGCGCGACAGGGCGCGTGGGCGAGGTTGGCGCGCCGTAACGGGGGCGTCCCGGTCGCGCTAGCGTGCGAGCGTGCCCCCGTTCCCCGACCTCATCGCGTTCCTCGGGATCTATATGGCCCTCGCCGGGAGCTGATGGGTCGCCCCGGGGGCGGACGCCTGGGCTCGGGAGGTGACGCCTAGCCCGCGGCGCCAGCCTCCGTGTCGGGGCCGGGGTCGGGGGCGGCCGCGCCGCTCCCGTCGGCGTTGAGCTTCTCGACCATCTGGAGCGCCGCCTCGCTCGGCTGCCCGAGGGCGTCGAGGCCCTTGCCGTCGGGCCCCTGCGGCTTCGCGGTGAGGTACTCGACCGCCGCGACCGCGGCCAGGCCGCCCAGCGCCGCGATCCCTGCCGGGCCCCCGGCGATTGCCGCGACCACGGTGCTGCCCGCCATCCCCTGGCTCGGGCTGGAACGCGGGAGATGCCACGGCTGGGCGTCGTAGGCGGCGAGCGCCGGATCGATCCCGGTCACGCCCGGAACCACCACCCCGCCGAGGGATTCACGCTCCTCGAGCGCGGCGCCGCAACCCGAACACGTGGTCGCGGTCGCGGCAGCGGTCGCCCCGCACCACTGGCACGTTCTCACCGCCGGCTCGTCGGTCTCGCTCACGACCCGCTCCTCCCTCCGGTTCGATGTGGTGGCGTCCCCGGCAGGTGCCGGAGACACGCTAACGGTTTACCAGATCCCGATCGAGGGTCGCGAAGAGTGGCTCGCCGCGGCCGAGCTCGGAGCTTCGAGTGTCGGCTAAGCAACATCCGCTCCACGTTGGACCGGCGCGAGAATGAGTGCTTCGTACCGACCGCGGCTACACCCAACGATCGAAGAGATCGGTGAGCCGGCAGAACTCCGACGCTCGGGCCCCATCCCCGCAGCGGCTGCGCGCCGACCCCGCGACGCCGCTCAGGGGCCGGCGTTCAACCGGACCGACGCCGGCAACGGCGAGCATTTCGCCCGCCTCTTTGGGAATCGGATCCGCTTCGACCATCGCCGCGGACGGTGGCTGATCTGGCAGGACAACTGGTGGCGCGACGACGACACGCGAGCGGTCCGCCGCCTCGCGAAGGAGGCCGCCAGGACCCGCTACGGTGGCGCCATCTCGATCACGGATCTCCGCGATCGCGAGGCCGAAGCGCGGTTCGCAATCGCGAGTGAAAACCGCCAGCGGATCGACGCCATGCTCGCCGCATCCCAATCGGAACCACCAATCGCGGACGCGGGCGACCGGTGGGATGCCGATCCGTGGCTGCTCGGCGTTGCGAATGGCATCCTTGATCTCCGGACCGGGGCGCTCCGGCCCGGATCGCCAGCTGATCGGATTACCCGCCACACCGAGGTCCCCTATGAGCGGGACGCTCGCTGTCCGCGGTGGCTCCGTTTCCTCGAAGAGGTCTTCGCCGGCGATGACGAGCTGACCGCGTTCATCGCCCGGGCCGTCGGTTATAGCCTGACCGGCGACACCTCTGAGCAGTGCCTCTTTACCTGCTACGGCACAGGCTCGAACGGCAAGACCGTTCTCCTGACGATCATCCGCTCGATCGCCGGGATGTACGCGGTCAATACGCCGTTCTCGACGTTCGAAGCTCGGTCGAGGACCAGCATCCCCAACGACGTCGCGGCCCTCGCGGGAGCGCGCCTCGTCACCGCCTCGGAGACCTCCGAGGACACGCGATTGAACGAGAGCCGACTCAAGGCCCTGACCGGCGGTGACGAGATCTCAGCCCGTTTCCTCAACCACGAGTTCTTCACGTTCCGCCCGGTCGCCAAGTTCTGGCTGGCCGTGAACCACAAGCCGCGCGTTGCGGACGACTCCTTTGGGTTTTGGCGACGCGTCCGACTCATCCCGTTCACCCGCCAGTTCAATGCGGACGCCGACCCGCGCCTCGTGGAGGCCCTTGCCGCCGAGCTTCCCGGGATCCTCGGCTGGGCGGTTGCCGGTGCGCATGCCTGGCAGGATCGAGGCCTCGACGCGCACGCGGCAGTCACCTCCGCGACCGCGACCTACCGCGCTGAGTCCGACCCGCTCGCCGACTTCATCGTGGCCGCCTGCGTCGTCGCCGACAGCCTGGTCGTCGGCGCCTCGGCGGCGTACCGAGCCTACCGATCGTGGGCGACGGAGCTCGGACTGGGCGAGCGGGAGATGCTGACCTCCACGAAGTTCGGGACACGGATGAAGAGCCGGTTCGCCAGCGACCACAAGAACACCGGCAACGTCTACCTGGGGGTCGGCATCCGAGCCGAGCGGTCCGGGCACGCCATCGATGTTTCAGTGAAGGGTCCGGTGAAGGGTTCCAAGATCGATTTCAATGGGCCACCAGGTCCTTCCTCCGGGGCGCGCCTTACGCGAGAGAACCCTGAAAGGGGGTTCACGACCCTTCACCCTTCATCGGTCGGGCCGATGGCCGTCGAAGAGGAGTTCGGGCCCGGTGCCTGGGACATCGAGGCTTCCAGCGAGGCCCCGGGGTCGTGACCGCCTTCCCTCCTCTTCCATGGAAGAATCGGATCGTCGGCCACGACGAGTTGGCGCCCGACGACCTCGTCCCCAACCCGCGCAACTGGCGGACCCACCCGGCTGAGCAGCAGGCAGCCCTCAGCGGTGCCCTGGCCGAGGTCGGCTGGGTGGCCGAGGTCCTCGTCAACCGGGCGACGGGCCACGTGGTGGACGGGCACCTCCGAGTCGAGCTCGCCCTAGCCCGGAAGGAGCCAACCGTCCCGGTCACCTACGTCGAGCTCTCCGAGGATGAGGAGCGGCTCGTCCTCGCGACCCTCGATCCGCTCGCCGCGATGGCAACCGCCGAACGCGATGCCCTGGCCGCCCTCCTGGCCGACCTGTCACCCGGGGACGGGGCGGTCGCTTCGCTCCTGGCCGACCTCGCCGAGCAGCACGGGCTCGGCAGACCGATCCTTGGCGACCCCGACGAGATCCCGGCCGTCCCCGACGACACTCACCTCTACGTCGAGCGTGGCTCGCTGTGGCGGCTCGGGCAGCACTGCCTGCTATGTGGCGACAGCACCGAGCCCGCGGACGTCGCTCGCCTCATGGCCGGAGCAGTCGCGGATTGCCTCTGGACGGACCCGCCCTACGGGGTCGGCTACGAGGGCAAGACTCGGCGCCGCCTGACGATCGCCAACGACGAGCCCGAGACCTCGGACGACGTCGTCGCGGGGGCGTTCCGACTCGCTCCCCTGGCCCCGTCCGCCCCCTTCTACGTCGCTGCGCCGGCGGGCCCGCGCTCCGGTGCCTTCCGCGCGGCGATCGCCGCCGCGGGCTGGCGGCTCCACCAGGAGCTCGTCTGGGTGAAGGGCACGATCGTCCTCGGCCACTCGGATTACCAGTACGGCCACGAGCCGATCCTGTACGGCTACGTCGAGGGACCGGGCCGGCCCGGTCGGGGCCGGCACGAGGGCACGCGCTGGTATGGCGACAACGCCCAGAGCTCGGTCCTCGAGTACCCGAAGCCCGCCGCCAACCTCGACCATCCGACCTCGAAGCCCGTCGGACTCGTCGCCCAGTGCCTCCGCAACAGCACCAAGCCCGGCGACCTCGTGTACGAGCCCTTCGGCGGCTCGGGAACCACGCTCGTCGCCGCCGAGCAGCTCGGACGGCGCTGCCACGCGTTGGAGATCGAGCCGCGCTACGCCCAGGTCACGATCGACCGTTGGCAGGCCCTGACCGGGCGGACGGCGGAGCGGATCGATGGCTGACGAGGCCTACACGATGGCCCCATCGTCACCGGACAGCTGGGCTAGCAAGCGGCCGCGAGCCACCAGCTGGTAGCCGATGCTAGCCCGGCGGCAGTGCACCTTCGTCATGCCCGACGGCCGGGCATGTCGGGCCGGACCGCAACGCGACCGGCCGTTCTGCTTCGCCCACGACCCCGAGCGGACCACCGAGGCGGCCGAGGCGCGCCGGCTGGGCGGTCTTCGGCGACGCCGCGAAGGCACGATCGCGGTCGCCTATGACCTGCCCGGGCTCGACTCGGTCGAAGGCATCCGGCGCCTCCTCGACATCGTCGTCACCGACGGCCTCGGACTCGAGAATGGGATCGCCCGACTGCGGGTCCTCATCGCCACCGCGACCGCCGCGACGAAGCTTCTCGAGACCGGCGAGCTCGAGGACCGCCTGGCGGCAATTGAGGCGGCCGTTGCCCAAAGCCCGGCGGCATCGCCATGATCGTTCCGACCGAGATCACCAGCCATCCAGCCCGTGGGCGGATCAGGCTGCGCCTCGAGGCGATCGAACGGCGCCTCCTTCCTGGGCCAACCGAGCCGATCGTGGCGAGCCATCCCCTGCCCGATCTCACCGGGACGTCGCCCGAGGCGATCGCGGTCGGCCTCGTCGAGACCATCACCGCCGCCCACGGGAGCGATCCGCTGTGGGGCATCGAGGCGCATCAGGCGGCGGGTCACGGGCTGTGTCCCCTGTGCCTCGCCACCCTCGCCGAGGCAGTCGAGCTCGCCAAGGGCGGAGTTGGGCCAGCCCCGTGGCCCGACCCGCTGCTCTGGATCTTCGACGACGAGTTCCGGTGGCGCGTCGAGATGGAGCGTTGGGGCGATCGACCGGAGGCTATGTTCGATCACGTCGTCTGGGCTGCCGAGCAGGACCGGATGCTGGCCGAGCACGACTACGCCGACCCCTATCGCGGCCAGATCCCACCCTGGGTCACCCTGACAACCGTCGGCGTCGACGGGTCGACACGATGAGCCGATCGTGCCGGCGGCATGCCCTGCCTCGGGGTAGGCCCGAATGACGAACGGCCTCCGCGTCAACGACATGGCGCCCATCGGAGAGCGGCCGGCCGACGTCATCCGGGGCCGGACGGGGAGCGCCGTTGCCGGTGTCGACTCGCTCCTCGGCATTCCGTTCGCGGGATCTCCGGCCGACGGCCAGTTCCCCTGCTACGACGCGACGACCGACGAGCTCGACTGGCTCGATATCCTCGGTCTCTTCGGCACCATCATCAGCCCGACCGCGCTCACCGGCTCCAGCGCGGACGA
>Ga0193751_1000624_pt1 | contig 26058 bp, 23 predicted proteins | sample L1c2metaG_FD_143050 | JGI IMG/M metagenome (GOLD analysis project Ga0193751, IMG submission 143050) | Soil microbial communities from a riparian zone of the East river system, Colorado, United States - L1c2 | ecosystem: Environmental > Terrestrial > Soil > Riparian zone | place: USA: East River... | reverse complement strand
CGTAGCTGTTCGCGGTTCGCCGCGGCGTCCAGTTCGCGTTTGTAGACGATATCTACTGCTCCCTCTGGTCCCATCACCGCAATTTCAGCCGAGGGCCACGCGTAATTCACATCCGTGCGGATGTGCTTCGAAGCCATCACGCAATAGGCTCCGCCGTACGCCTTGCGCGTGATCACGGTTATCTTCGGCACCGTCGCCTCGGCAAACGCGAAGAGGAGCTTGGCCCCGTGCTTGATGATTCCGCCATATTCCTGCGCAGTGCCGGGCAAAAACCCCGGAACATCCTCAAACGTCACTAGGGGAATATTGAAACAGTCGCAGAAGCGAACGAAGCGTGCCCCTTTGACCGACGCGTTTATATCCAGAGTTCCGGCCAGCACCGACGGCTGGTTGGCCACAATCCCCACCGGCCGTCCGTCGAGCCGCGCGAATCCCACGACAATATTCTTTGCGTAGTGCTCGTGCACTTCGAAAAAATAAGCGTCATCCGCTACCGCGTGGATCACGTCCTTGATGTCATAAGGCTGGTTCGACTGCGTCGGAACGATGGCGTCGAGCGCCGCGTCGGCCCGGTCGATGGGATCGGTGCAAACTTTGCGCGGCGGATCATCCAGGTTATTCGACGGCATAAAACTCAACAGTTCGCGCACCATCGAAAGGCATTCCGCGTCGTCATGCGCCAGAAAGTGGGCCACGCCCGAAGTTTCGTTGTGCGTCATGGCGCCGCCGAGCTGATCCTTCGTGACTTCTTCGTGCGTCACCGTCTTGATGACGTCAGGTCCGGTGATGAACATGTAGGAAGTCTTGTCGACCATCAGTACGAAATCGGTGATGGCGGGGGAATAGACAGCGCCTCCGGCGCACGGTCCCATAATCGCGGAGATCTGCGGAACTACGCCGCTATACAACGTATTGCGCAAAAAAATGTCCGCATATCCCGCCAGCGACATCACGCCTTCCTGAATCCGCGCCCCTCCTGAATCATTCAGCCCAATCAGCGGCGCGCCCATTTTTGCCGCGAGGTCCATGATCTTCACGATTTTCGCCGCGTTGGTTTCCGAGACTGATCCGCCGAACACTGTGAAGTCCTGAGCAAACACATACACCAGTCGCCCCTCAATACGGCCGTAGCCAGTGATGAACCCGTCGCCGTAGATCTTTTGTTCGGTCATCCCGAAGTCGTTGCAGCGGTGGGTGACCAGCTTGTCGGTCTCTTCGAACGTACCCTCGTCGAGCAGGAACTCAATACGCTCGCGCGCCGACATCTTTCCTTCTTTATGCTGGCGTTCGCGGCGCTTGGCCCCTCCGCTATCCTCGGCGAGTTGGTTCCGTTTTTTCAGCTCCGCCACCTTTTGTTCGAGATTCATGGGCAGGATTATAGCGTTTGGGTAGGACGGCGGGTGCGCCGGGAATCACGGGATTGCGTCGCGTCGATGGGCGTAAAGGCTAGCAACCACACGAATGCCATGGTCCTTGGCCTACCGTAATCTGTCGCCGCCAGCGCCTCTTTTGTAGGCTGGTTCCGTAGAGGCTTTTCCAGAGGAGTTCCATGTCACCTAAAAACTGGTTTCGAGGCGGAGCCGCCGCAGTTCTTTCGCTGGCGCTCTCGACGACAATCTCCGTCGCTCAGAACGACGACCACGGACGGGGCCACGAGAAACATGATCGTGACGATCGAGACGATGACCGCGGCCACAGCTATGGCCACGATCATGACAACGGACGCGGCCATGATCGCGAACGGGGCCACGACCACGACCGCTATACCGATCATGATCGCAACGCCGCCCGCGGCTGGTACCACGATCACTATTCGCACCTCCCGCCAGGTCTGGCCAAGCGCGATCGGCTGCCTCCCGGCCTGGAGCGCCAGTTAGTGGTTCGCGGATTTCTGCCCGTAGACCTACGGCGGCAAATGCGGCCTTGCCCGCATGAACTCGAAGTAATGCTGCCGCCTGCGCCTCCGAACTACGCCCATGTCGTAATTGGCGGCAATCTGGTTCTCGTCAATCGCGCGAACTTCCAGATCGCGGACGTTCTTCACCTCGAAATCAACTACTAATCTAGATATGCTGTTGCTCGCGCCCGGGGGATCTCTGGCCCCCCCGGGCCCCTCGTTTCTACGCCCTTCTCTACAACCGTCCTTTCCTGCGATACACTGCCCTGAATGTCCTCCCTTGCCGACCAGATGGGATTCAACTTCCGCCCGCCAGAGAGGCGCGTGTGGAAAGTTCGCGACCTGGTCGCGGCCGTGCGTTCGCATATCGAACGCGAGTATTCCGATGCGTGGGTGGAAGGCGAAATCTCCAACTTCCGCGCCCCCGATTCGGGGCACCTGTACTTCACCCTCAAAGACGGCAATGCGCAAATTCGCGTCGTGATGTTCCGTACTTCGGCGCGCCTCCTGCGCTTTCGTCCTGCCGACGGATTGCAGGTAGTCGTTCGCGGGCGCGTTACCGTCTATGAAGACCGCGGTGAGCTGCAGGTTTCCGCCGAATACATCGAGCCCAAAGGCGCCGGCTCTCTGCAATTGGCCTTTGAGCAACTCAAGGCCAAACTCGAAGCGGAGGGATTGTTCGCGGCCGAGCGCAAGAAGCCGATTCCGACACTGCCCTCGCGTATCGGCATTGTGACTTCAGCACAGGCGGCCGCGCTGCGCGACATCCTGAACGTGCTCGAGCGCCGCCACCATTCGGTGAATGTATTGATCTATCCAGCTCAAGTGCAGGGCGACGCGGCTTCTCACGAGGTCGCGGCAGGCGTGCGCTTTTTTAATCAGCACGATCACGTCGATGTAATCATCGTCGCGCGCGGCGGTGGCTCGGCCGAAGACCTGGCGTCCTTCAACAACGAAGCGCTGGCCCGGGTGGTGGCTGCATCTGAGATTCCGGTAATCTCCGCCGTTGGCCACGAAACCGATTTCACAATCGTCGACTTCGTCGCCGATCTGCGCGCTCCCACGCCTTCGGCGGCAGCCGAGCTCGTAATCCGCTCGCGCCAGGAGGTCGAGGATCACGCGGCCGCTCTGTGCGAGCGCCTCAGCCGCGCCATGCGTTATCGCCTGCTCATGGGCCGGCAGGCCCTGACCGAACTTGCCCAGCATGGCGCCTTCGTCCGCATGATGGAAGTAATCCGCCAGCGCCAGCAGCAGCTCGACGATCTTACCCATCGCATGGAACTCGCCGAGCGCCAGTTGCTCGAACAGCTGCACCGCCGCTGGGAGATGATTTCCGCAGCTGTCCGGCACTACGATCTGCGCCGCGTGCTCTCTGGCGTCCGCAAAGAAATAGACAGTGGAACCTCCGCGCTGGTATCTGTAATGCGCAATGTTCTGCTTCAGCATCGAGTGCGCAGCGAGCGTCTACAGACAGCGCTGGATTCCTTGTCTCCTCTAGCTATTCTGGAGCGCGGATATGCCCTCGTATTTGATTCCCAGGGCAAGCTGTTGAAAGACGTGCGGGGTCTCAACCTTGGCGACCAGATTTCCGCCCGCCTGGCCCACGGAGAGATTCACGCCGCCGTAACCAAGAAGCAGGAATAAACGAAACAACGGGATCTGCAATTACGGCGCCGTGTAAAAGTTCGTAAGGCTGTTCAGCTTGGAAATCCGCTGCCTTACAATATGTGCTCGGGATCAAACATCCGCCAGGAGCGATTCGAGTAATGCCAGTCATCACCTCATGGACGCAGGGCGCGTGGGTGGCTGTCGATATTCTCCTCGTGGCATTGATCATCTACCAGGTGCTGGTGATGATCCGTGGCACGCGCGCCGCCCCCATGCTGGTAGGGCTGGTCGTCGTCTCCGTAATCTTTTATCTCGCGCGCATCGGCGAGTTGACCACTTTGAATTGGGTCGTGGGCCACGTGCTTCCTTACCTGGTGTTTGCGCTCATCGTGGTCTTTCAGTCGGAAATTCGCCACGTCCTCGCCGACCTGGGCAAGCGATTGACTTTTCTCGGCGGCTCTTCTTCGGAAAGCGATTCTTACGACGATATCGTGTTGGCTGCAAATCTTTTTTCCCAACATCAAACGGGCGCTCTGATCGTCATCGAGCGCGAAATTGGATTGCGCACCCACATCGAAAGCGGAGTCCCTCTTGATGCCCGTCTCTCCTACGATCTGCTGGCCACCATTTTTCGGCCCAGCGCTCCGCTGCATGATGGAGCCGTCATCGTGCAAAAAGACCGCATCGCCGCCGCCGCGTGTTTCCTTCCGCTTTCCATGAATCCCCTGCTCTCTACTCAGCTCGGCACGCGCCATCGTGCCGGTATCGGTATCACCGAAGAAACCGACGCCATCGCCGTCATCTGTTCCGAGGAGACGGGTGCGATCAGCCTCGCCATCGGCGGCCAGATCGAACGCGATATGACGGTCGAGCAACTGCGTGAACGCCTGGGCAGCGAACTGCGCCGCTTCATGGCTCCCGTAACCCTGCCCACTACTATCGCGCAGGCTGACGATGAGTCCGACGCGCTTTTAGAATCCCCTCTGCGCGAACCCGCCCCGCAGCGAAAATCCGAAACTGCCGCTGAATCGGAGCCGCAATCATGATCGGATTCTTTCAACGACACGTACTGCACAACTTCGGCCTGAAATTCTTGTCACTGTTGCTGGCCACCGGTCTTTGGTTTCTGATTTCGCCTGACGAGCAGCCCGCGGAAGTGGCGTTGCGCGCGCCCATCGTCTTTCAGCACGTTCCACCCCAGCTTGAGATCAGTTCCGAGATGATTCCAGAGGCGCAAATCCGCGTCCGGGGCCCCGAACGCGTCATCCGGCAACTCCAGGCCAACGAGATCCACGCGGAAATCGAATTGGCGGACGTCAAACCTGGCGAGCGAACGTTTGAACTCACTTCATTGCAGGTGCGTCATCCGCGCGATGTCACCGTGGTTCAGGTCGTGCCCAGCCAGTTGCACCTCGCCTTTGATACACGTCTGACTCGCGAGGTCGAGATTCATCCGCGCGTGACCCCCGCCGACGGCGATCAGATCGTCAAAATCGATGCGGATCCGCCCCGGATTACTGTTACTGGACCGAGGCAACACGTGGAAAAGATCGAAGCGGCCACCACCGATCCCATCGACGCCACGGGCGCCCGCGGCAGTGCGGTCTTCTTCACGAATGTTTATGTGCCGGACCCGCTCGTGCAGGTCGTGCAGTCCACCTCCATTCGTGTGACGGTACTCGTGCAAAGGGTACGAAACGCTCCGTCGCATTGAAGCGCTCAATTTCATAAATTGTCTGTAACATCTTTGGGAAGGACACGTCCTCTGGAAGTCGGCTGGTCCTGGGAAGGGCACGCTTCAGCCGTGCCGCTAGCGGTACACTAGAGATGCGCTTCAGCCCCTGAGGAATTGATTCTTCCAACGCGTCGACTTCACTCGCTTCATTTATCATTTCCTATTCTTAGCTTCGCAGCTTCTCCTGAATGCTTCTTATGAGCCAGCAAAGGCAGCTGTTCGGTACTGACGGAATTCGCGGCGTGGCGGGAGAATTTCCCTTAACCAAACAAAGTACGTACCTGATAGGCCGCGCCCTGGGTCACGACCTGATGCGCGCGACGCGAAGCCCGCAAGCCGTGATCGGCCAGGACACGCGCGAGTCCAGTGGCTGGATCGCCGACCGCGTCGCCCAGGGTCTCGCCGCGGTCGGCGTCGAAGTCCACAGCGCCGGCGTAATTACGACTCCGGGTGTGGCCTACCTCGCCCGCTCCCGAGCCTTGGCGGCCGGCGTCGTCATTTCCGCTTCACACAATCCCTGGACCGATAACGGGATCAAAGTTTTCTCGGGCGATGGTTTCAAACTCACCGATGCGCGCGAACTCGCCATCGAAAAAGAAATTTTCGGTCTGCTGCAGAACGCGGCGACAGCCGACGACACGGCCCTCAGAGTTCCAAAACCATCCCTGCCGGGTGAGGCCGAACTGCGCCATGCCTACGTCAAAGCACTGCGGGCGGACGTGCCCTCCGATCTGAGCCAGCTGCGTGTCCTCGTGGATTGCGCCAACGGCGCGGCCACCGCCGAGGCTCCAGAACTATTTCGCAGCCTCGGAATTCAGGCGACCTTCATCCACGTCTCACCCGACGGCAAGAATATCAACGAAGGCTGCGGCGCATTGCATCCCGAAACTTTGGGGAAAACGGTGGCGGAGTCCGCAGGCAAGTTTGACTTGGGCGTGACTTTCGACGGCGACGCCGACCGCGCACTGTTTTGCGATGCCGCCGGCCGCGTGGTCAATGGCGATGCCGTGCTGTTGGCCGCCGCCCGCGACCTGCACGCGCAAGGCAAGTTAAAGGCGGATACCGTGGTGGCAACCACCATGTCGAACATGGGCTTGGAAATAGCGCTGAAGAAGTCAGGTATACGCATGTTGCGCGCAAACGTCGGCGATAAGTACGTGCTCGAAGAGATGCTAAAAACCGGCGCAACTCTCGGTGGCGAGCAGTCCGGCCACATTATTTTTCGCGATGGCGACGCCACCACCGGAGACGGCCTGCTCACCGCGCTGCGCCTGATGGACATCATCGTCCGCGCTGGGAAACCGCTGGCAAAATTGATCGGCGATCTAAAAGTGTTTCCGCAAAAAATTCAGAACATACGCGTGCGTGAGAAAATTCCGTTCGGGCAAATCCCGGCGATCCAATCGGCCATCGACGCCGCCGAGCGCGACCTCGACGGCAACGGCCGCGTCGTCGTCCGCTACTCGGGCACCGAGGCCCTAGCCCGCGTAATGGTGGAAGCCGAATCCGAAGAAAAGATGCGCTCGCTAACGACCAAAATTGCCACAGAAATTCAGAAAGCCCTAGGAGTATAAGGGAAGATTATGTGGAAAGGTTATATGGAAGGTTGTGTAGGAAGGTTGTGTGGGGACGGGCGCCTTCGCCCGTCCAGCCTGGGCGAAGCCCGGCGCTGTGCTTCGCCACTCTGACGGTCTCCCTCATCGCTTCCGTTTTTTCCCCGCTTTCGGCACCGGCTCCTCCAAAACCGCAAACTGAATCTTGTGCTCCACCGGATCAATCCGGTCTACCAGCACGCGTATCTTCTGCCCGAGATGGTAAGCCTTCCGCGACCGCTGTCCAATGATCTCCCGCGTGTTCTCGTGAAACGTGTACCGGTCATCGGTCAAAGTATTCAGAGGTACCAGCCCTTCGACAAACAAATCCGTGAGCTCCACAAAAAATCCAAACTTGGTAACGCTGGTGATCAGTCCATCAAAGTCCTCGCCCACGCGATCCTGCATAAACTTTACTTTCTTCCATTCCATCAGTTCGCGCTCAGCATCGTCTGCCCGGCGCTCGGACTGGCTCGACTCCTCCGCAATCTCGTGTAACGCCTCCAGCGTAATCGGCCCGCCCAACGGTCCAAGCCCTTCCCGATGAGCCGCATGATCCCTCCGCTTAGACCACGGCGACGGCGGATCATCAGTAGCGCCAGCGTCCCGCCGGCCCGATGGCGGGCTGAAAGCCCGCGGTATCTCAGAACTAGATACCGCTCGGTGCGATGCGCTTGAGTCCGATCTCTCGGCGGCTGCGGCGGTGGTCCGCAGCGGGCGTTCCGCCCGCGAATGGGCCGGCGGGACGCCAGCGCTACTTTTCCTCAGCACATCCTTCAAAATCCGGTGCACGATCAAATCCGGATACCGCCGGATCGGCGACGTGAAATGCGTATAACTAGTTGCCGCGAGTGCGAAGTGTCCCAGGTTCTCCTCCGAATACCGCGCCTGCTTCAACGAACGCAGCATCAGGTAGCTCAGAATGCGCTCCTCCGGCTTGCCCGCAATCTTCTCGGTCAGCTTCTGATACATCCGCGGCGTGATGTGCACTTCCTTCGGCACCTCGATCTCGCGCACGCGCTTTCCCATGCCATAAGCCGCTCGCCGGGCAGCCTTCATCTGCACCCGATGAATCGGCAGAGGCCCCACGCCCAGCGAATATCCAAATGTCGCTGCAATCACCTCGAAGTCATAAACTCTCTTCGCATCCGGCTTCTCGTGAACCCGATAAAGCGACGCGATGCGCTTCGATTCCAAATGTTGCGCCACGCACTCGTTGGCCGAGAGCATGAACTCTTCAATCAGCCGGTGCGCCATGTTTCGTTCCGAGCGCGAAATGCTCTTCATCAACCCAAACTCGTCGAACTCGATCACCGCCTCCGGCAAGTCGAAATCGATCGAGCCCCGCCGTTGCCGCTTGCGATTCAAAATCAGCGCCAAGTCGCGCATTAGCTCAAACGTCGCCACCAGCGGCGCATAACGCTCACGCGCCGCCGCATCGCCCTCCAGAACTGCGTTTACCGCGGTATACGTCATGCGCTCGGCCGATCGGATCACGCCTTCACTCAACTCATAACTCACAATCTCGCCGCGATGGTCCATCTCCATCACGCACGACAGCACCAGCCGTTCTACCTGCGGCCGCAGACTGCAAATATCCGTCGAAAGCTCCAGCGGAAGCATGGGCACGGCTCGGTCAGGAAAATAAACGCTGGTGCCGCGCAGCCGCGCTTCCTGATCCAGGGCCGATCCCGGTGTCACATACTGCGCCACGTCGGCAATGTGCACTTGCAATTCAAAATTTCCGTTCGGCAGCATGTACACATAAACAGCGTCATCGAAATCGCGCGCGGTCTCACCATCGATCGTCACAATTGGCAGGCTCCGAAAATCTCGCCGCCTCTGTGATTCGGACAGGGGAATCGTTGTCGGCGTATTCTCCGCTTCCTGCAGCACCGCCGCCGGAAAATGATGCGGCAGATGAAACTTGCGAATCGTGATCTCGACATCGACGCCGAAATCATCCTCGCGCCCCAGAATCTCAATCACACGCCCCCGCGGATTCTGCGTCGCCGAAGGCCAGTCGGTAACCTCGACGTCCACTACAACGCCTTCAAGATTGTCCCAATTCGTCCGCCGCGCTACCTCGTCCCCCAGCACGCGATCCACCGATTTCTTCCTCTGCGTTCTCTGTGTCCCCTGTGGTTCAGGTTTTGTTTCCGCCTCCCCCCGAGAAGTAGCCGAGCCGTCCGGTACCTCCATCCCCGCCGGAATCGCAATCTCCTGCGTAATTTTCGAGTCCATCGGCGTGACATAGTTGCGCTGGCGCCCATAGTGAAAAGTTCCCACCACCGTCGGATGCGCGCGCATCACCGGCCGAACAATCCGACCTTCCGCCCGCCCGTCCGGCCGCACATTGCTCACGTCAACCAGCACCAGATCCCCATGCATCGCGTTGCCAATAAGATGCGGCGGAATGAAGATATCTCCCGTGAGCCGCGCCCGAAGCGCCGGACTCAGCGACTTGGTGTCCGGAATCACGAACCCGAATCCGTCGCGATGCATGGTGAGCCGCCCCGCGACCAGGTTCTTGTCCGCGGCGGCTGCCTGCGGCAATGCGTATGTGTCCGAGTCACCCTGAATCAGCGCTCCACTGGCCACCAGTTTCTGCAAGTGCTCATCGAGTTCCCGGCGCTCCGCGCCATGCAGTCCGAGTTCGCGTACCAGTTGTTTGAATCCCGCCGCGCGCTTCGGTTGCCGCGCAATGTGCTTGAGGATGATCGAATCAGAAACCATGGGAAGCTTTCATCTTCAGCATACCTCACCGGGCATATCCATTCGGAGCGCAGGAGCCTCTACCGGATTTACGGGTCCCAGCCCGACGCGAGTGTCACCAAACGCAGGCTTGCACGTGTGATGCAGGCACGGGCTATCTCCCGTCTCAGGGCAGAAAACCAGAACGTTTGTACGGTAGCGGACTGACAAGGGAAATCGGAGCGGCACATAATTTGAAAACCCAAAGTCCTGCGAAGTCCCAGAAGGCCTTAAGATGTACAACAACGAGTTGTTCTCCCTGCGAGCTCCTAACTGCTCAATATGTAATGCGCCTGTCCCGTTAGATAGTGCAAAAACGGATGAAGACGGCGCTGCAATTCATGAAGCTTGCTACCTCGTCAAAATCGGGGTGACGAAGCCGGTGAGCATTCCTATCAAAGTGTCCAGTGCGCATCTTCTCGAAACTCCCCGCCAGAAGCGGCATTGGGGAGACTAGTCTTGAGCAGAACGGTGGCCCCTGCCGACAGCGCAGTGAGGTCTAGGGGTTCTACGGTATTCCACGCGCGAATTTAGAATAATAGATTCCTGGCGTAACTCCTGTGTTAGCTCTTGATGTTAGAGGAGGGGGAAATGAGTAGCGGGCGTGGCGAACCTGACCTTTCCCGGCGCTGGGAAATGCTATATAAAGATGCGCTCTTTGAGTCGGACCATCGACAGATGTCGAAGCGCATCCAGTTGGCGAAGCATGCGATTTTGGACCGGCTCGAGGATGTGACCTGTGCCCGACATAAGCAGCGTTTTCAGGCGGGAGAATTAATGGCGCTGCGCAATGCTCATCGTTCTCTTAGAGTGCTGGAAAAACTCTACCTCACTGAAACTTCCGACAAAAAAATCGCGTAACGAGTTGCGCCGCCGAGTGCCGTACGAAATCCTCCGATTCCTTTTTCCAACGTTACCTGGCCCGGCCAGTCCACCACAGGACTTTCCCCACGATGCGCCAATCCGAACCGGCGGTAATGGACACCGCTTCGTACTCGCGACGATCGGACACCAGCGCGTCCATGTGATCGAAACGGATCATACGAGAGACCAGCAGTCCCTGCCCTTATGCCAGGCCACGACAATCTGTCCCACGAGTCGGTCGTTCTCCGTGGCTGAAGTGTCGACCGCCACGATGTAACCGTCCAGAATTAAGGGAGACATTGAATTTCCCTTCACCCGAAGGCAGACGGTAGAGACTGGGTTGGGACACCAATCTCCCGGGGCCGCCAACACGGATTCCGGCGAAATGTCGGTGAGATCAGTCGTGTCGCCCATGGCCCCGGGCGTGCCGGCGTGGACAGGAAGCAGCGGAATCGCTACCAGGTCGACCTTCGCCAGCGAATGCTTTTTCTGGCTGCCCGCATTCGCCACCTGCACATCGAAAATTCTGCCTTCGGCGAAACGCCGATTCGCCTCGGGGAGCACCCGCGTCACATCGGAAAGTCGAAGGCCAGCCCGCTTCCAGAAGAACCAGCACAGAGGAGCGTCGGCCAAATTGCCCAGCCGAATGTAGGTCTCGCCCGTGGGCTCCGCAACTCCTCGTTCCCAACGAGAGACAGCCATGGCCGACACACCCACTCGGCTGCCGAAGCCTTCCTGGCTCAGCTTGCGAGTCTGTCGCATGTCCTCAATCTTGCGCGACCACTCGGGAACGGTGTTTTCCAATTTTCGACGCACGACCGTCACCACAAGAGCATTTCGAGCCCGAGCGGAACTTCCCCGGGCCTGTCAGAGGGCAGCCCTCACACCCGTAAAATTATTGTACGCTAACGTACCCCCTGCCGTCTGTTCTAAATCGCTCATATTAATTTAACAGTTTAAGCTAGCATGAATTGTTAGCCTGCACAGTCAGTGTCGGCAAGGAGCAGTGTGGCGAAAACTCAGTTGAATGTCTCCGAAAAGGTTTCAGGTAAGTCCCCGTCCAATGGTAGTGACCCCCGCTCACTACGCAATGAAATTCTCCTGGCGCTCCCGTCAAAAGAATGCGCAGCTGTTCTTGCAGAGCTAGAATTTCTGGAGATGCCGGCCTACAACCTATTGAATGAAATGGGAGAAACGATTGAATACTGCTACTTCATGAACAGCGGGATGACCTCCATCCTCACCATTATGGGCGACGGCAAAGGTGTCGAAGTCGGACTCACCGGAAAAGAAGGGTTCATTGGTCTGCCCTTGATCGTTGGCCTGAAGACAAGCGCCACCCGCGCCATCGTACAGATCAAGGGAAGCGCGTTTCGCATTAGCGCGGCAAAGCTTCTAGAAGCCCTGGCCAAGTGCCCGCAACTTGGAAAGAAACTGAATCGCTATGCGCAGGAACTTGGGATGCAGGCCACTCAGGTCGCCGCCTGCAATCGCGTACACAATGTTGAGCAACGCCTGGCCCGCTGGCTGCTCATGAGTCAGGACCGGGTCGGGGGTGACCTTGTGCCTCTGACGCAGGAATTTCTCTCTCACATGCTGGGGACGCGGCGCGCCAGTGTGACCGTGGCCGCAGGCATTCTTCAAAAATCGGGTCTCATCAAATATTCCCGCGGCTCCGTGAGGATCTCAGACCGAAGCAGGCTCGAAGATGCATCCTGTGAATGCTACGCGATCATCAATCGCCAGTCCCAAGCCTGGCGAAACGAAGCCCAAGCCTAACCAACCGCACGAACAACTTTCATAGTCCTGTTTGCATTCCGACAAGATGAAGATGCGCCGCTGCCCCCAGCCGCGAAACCCGGCGCAAGCCTGCGGGCTGAAAGTCCACCAAGAAAGTCATAGCGATTCAGAACACAGTCGCTACTATTAGATGGACCCATGACTCTGGATTCCGACGGCTATCATCGCGGCATTCGCCTTTTCAATGCACGCGAGTTCTACGACGCACACGAAGTTTGGGAAGACGTATGGCGGGAATCGCACGGCCTGGAGAAAAGATTTTTGCAAGGACTGATCCAGGCTGCAGTGGCGTTTCATCACCACTCGACCGGCAATGTCATCGGCGCCCGCTCATTGATGGAGCGCGCGCACAAAAACCTGGCCGCCTGTCCCACGAATTTTGGCGGAATCGGTATAAGCCTATTGCTCGAATCGCTGGAGCACTGGCGGTCGGCTCTGGCGCGCGGCGCCGCTATTCCGGCGCATCCGAAGATTCATAGCGCAATACAAGACGGTCGTACGTCTTAAGTCCGATCCGTATTTGACTGAATGCGGATTGCCGAGTGCTGAGGCCCATGCCTTACAGCAAAAAGTAAGTCTTCGTATGCAGCCAGCTGTTCTCGTCCCCAATCACGACATAATCCGGCCACTGCGGCGCAGTCTTAATGAGAAGGCGCAACCCCTTCGCGTCTCTGGGGAGATTGAATTCCAGTTGCGTAGTGTAGGAGTCAGCGGGCTTTAAAGGTGTAAGCAACGGAGTCCCCGCAGCGGCGAGAGGCGAGTACTCGTGGCCGGTACCGTCGACAATGCGCACCGCCCGCGGGGAAGGAGTCAGGGTCGCGTCCTTGGGACGGCTGGGCGATGTAGTGGTTTCGTCGAAGCGCGTACGCAGGGTGACCAGGGTGTGGCCGTCGACCCGCATCTTGACGTCGACAACGGAATAGGCGAGATGGCAGTCAACCTCGCAGAAGTACTTTTCTTGTCCCCGGGCGAGTGTGGTCTCGTGGCTGACGGCGGAGAATCCTAACAGCAGTACGGTGCCGGTTCCAATAACGGCCGCGGACATCCGCGCAAATTTCGGCTTGCGCGCGAACCAGAAGATCAGGGCCGAGCCCGCGGCGAAGACAAAGCCGCCGCAAGCGGCCAGAAATCCTAGCACAGCGACTGGCGCCGGGAAATTCATGTTACTGGCGATTTGAGCGCCTCCCATGTTTTTGCGCCTCCTTTTTGCAATGTACTTTGCAATGTAAAGCCTGCGGGTCAAATTTTTTTGAGCCTCTTACTCTTCGCGGGTCACGCGAATCCATTCTTCCATCTGATCGAGATACTCCGCCAGGGCGCGGCGGCCCGCCGGCGTCAGGCGATATTCGGTACGCGGCACGCGTCCCTCAAAAAACTTCACGCAAGAAATGTACTGCGCTTCCTCCAGCTTGCGGGCGTGCACGCTCAGATTGCCATCGGTAGTCTTGAGCACGCGCTTCAAGTCATTGAAACTCAGCGAATCATTGGTAGCCAGCGCGCTGACGATGCCTAGCCGTATACGCTCGTGAATCAGGCGATCGAGCTCGGGAAGTTCCGGAGCGCGGGGAACTCCTCGCTCCTGCGCTTGCCCGCGCGATGGTTCCCGATGTTTCTCGCCGGTCTTGCCCTCTGGCTTGGAGGCCTTGCGTTGCGATGGGAACGCTCTAGCCACCATGCCTCCTGGCGATCAGCAGTCCAAATATGATGTGCAGCCCGCCAAAACCCGCGCCCAAAAACCAGTTCCCCCAGGCCGCCGGACCCAGCACAGCAAGGCCGCCCAGGAGCATAAAGCTAAGTCCCATGACGGGCACAATCGGAACCGAGAACGCGCCTCCAGTCATGATGCCGGCGCCATAAAGTAGCAGCCATGCTGCCGGCAGCGCAGACTGCAGCCCTGCGCGGAATAGAAGAAATGTCAGAAACGCGCCCGCGACCAGCGGTGGCGCAAGTCCGAGAGCAACTTTCCGCGCCGGTCCCGAAAACAATGGCAAGCCGCGGCGGTTCGCCTTCCACGTGCATGCCAGTAATCCGATCGCGGCGGCCAGCAGGCCCTCCGCTAGCCAGACCCGCAGCCACGCGAAAGATGAAACTTGACCGGCCGCGAGCCACGAAGCCCCAGCGGCGGTGATACCCAGAAGCACCTGTCCCCAACCCGAGACCGCCGTAAATGCGGCCGAGCGCTCCATGGTGTCCCGAATAAAGCGCAAATCCTCGATCACTTCCGGAGCGCTGCGCCCCGGCGAAGGCCGTGGGGAATTGTCCCTCTGCGAGCCATGAAACCGCCGAATTCGATGCGTCCGCGGGTCAAACATGAACGAATAATAACGGCGCGCGGAAGTTGTGTCAAGTACTTTGCAACGCAAAGATAAATCTCCAAAAGCGGGTGCCCCACCCTTCTCGCGCATTTTGCGGGAGGGTGGGTCTTTTGATCTCAAACCCGGCCGCCGCCCCGGAGATAAAATGACCGATGTGGGCAAACTACTGATCGTCCTCGGACTAGTACTACTCGTCGCCGGAATCATCGTGACCATTTTGGGCAAAGCCAACTTGCCCTTAGGCCGCTTGCCCGGGGATATGGTGTATCGTGGAAAGAACACAACATTTTATTTCCCACTCGCCACCTCATTGCTGCTGAGCGTGTTGCTTTCCCTTCTCCTCTATGTGGTAGGGCGCTGGCGGCGCTGAGCGCCGTGCCCGCGTGAGGGGAAACAAGAAAATGTGGGGACAGCCGCCTTCGGCTGAGCTGGCCCTGAGCGAAGCCGAAGGGTCAAGCGAAGCTCGACCAGGTCTGGCAAAACTGGCAACTGAGACACCACAGATCGCACAGCGGCCATTGACTTCCCCAATCCCGACCCATTAGATTCTTTGCGACCATCTTTTTTGTTCTTTGCCATCTCGTTCGGAACGCGCGTCTTCGCCGCTCGGCGAAGACAGGGAAGCGGGTGCAATTCCCGCGCTGCCGCGCAACTGTAAGCGAGGAAACTGCCATCGGCCACTGGGTGAAATCCCGGGAAGGCCGCGGGCGTACCGGATGCTGACCCCATCCTTACTCGCAAAGCCAGGAGACCGGCGCGACCCGTCTATTTCAACCTCTTTCGCGTGCAAAGGAGGAAGGTATGCGCGTATTCGTTGTCGTCTTTTTTGGTCTGGTTCTCTCGGTCGCCGCATCGGCCGCCGATCTCAAAATCAAAGTAACAGTGATCGATCCCCAATCTGCCGCCGTTGCTGGCGCGCAAGTTTCTCTCCTGCGCGAAAGCAGAATCGCGGCCGCGCAAAACACCTCAGCAGAAGGTACCGCAACATTTCACCTGCCCGACGCGGGACCATATCGCCTTCAAATTCTTGCCCCCGGTTTTGCGGCTGAAACAGTCGACGTTTCAATCCAGCCAGAACTTACCGTACGTCTCCGCTTGGCGACCGCATCTGAAACGGTGGTAGTGAGCGCCACCCGCACTCCGCTTCCAACTCAATCCGCCGGCGCCGACGTGGACGCTCTCACCGCGGCTCGACTAACAACCATGCAGCCCACTGCCGCCAGTGACGCGATCCGCTTCCTGCCCGGCGCCATCGTCAATAACGCCGGCCAGCGCGGAGGTCTGACATCGTTGTTCGTCCGCGGTGGCGAATCGCGTTACAACAAAGTGATCGTCGATGGCGTCACCATCAACGAACCGGGCGGGACCTTCGACTTCGGCACGCTGCCGCTCGACCAGGCCGATCGCATGGAGTTCGTCCGCGGCGCCCAGAGCACTCTCTACGGCTCCGACGCCATGACCAGTGTGGTGCAAGTCTGGACCCGCGCCGGCACCACGCGTGTGCCGGAATTAACTTTTGGCGCCGACGGTGGCAACTTCACAACCGCCAGGGGTTATGCTGCTCTGGCCGGGGCTCGCGGCCGCTTCGATTACAACCTCTTCGGCAGCGAATTCAATACCAACGGCGCCGGCATCAACAACTCATATTCGGATTCCCTCGAGGGGGCGAACGTTGGGGCCGCGCTGAATGATCGGACCTCCCTCCGCATTCACTTCCGTCATTCGAACAGTCACACCGGAGTTCCCGGAGAGTGGGATTTCAATAACTCCCCGCTGCAGCCGCCTGATCCCAGCGACTGGTCGCAACTCAACGATCTGATGGGCAGCGCGGAACTGGCCGTAGCCGCTCCATCGGGATGGCAGCATCGCTTCACCGGCTTCGACTACCTCTATCGCTACAACGAGCTCAACGCCAACGGAGACGCAGCCCGAGTTTTCGATTTTTCATCTCACGAAGTCGATCACATCAATCGCGCCGGATTCGAATATCAGGCTGACTATTCGGAACGAAGCTGGGCACACACAACTTTCGGATATCGCGTAGAGAATGAGAATGGGTTTGTCGGCAATCTGGCGTATGGCTCGCAAACGCACGGCCAGCGCCTGAGCAATGACCTCTACGCGCAACAGCAACTAACTTGGCGAAGTCTTACGGCGATCGTGGGCGGGCGTTTCGTGCACAATAGCGCCTTCGGCAATATCGGCCTGCCCCGCATCGCTCTGACCTGGCAGGCTTTGCGCGGAGGAGAAGTATTTTCAGGAACCCGTCTGCGATTTTCCTACGCAACCGCCTTCAAAGAGCCGCGGCTGGAAGAAACCTTTAACGGAATTCCCGCGAACGCTTTCAACATTCCGAACCCAGGGCTCAAGCCGGAACACACGCGTGCCTTCGAGGCCGGCGTGCAGCAGGATTTTCTGCGCAGCAAATATGTCTTCACCGCGACTTACTTCAACAACCTGTTCCACAACCAGATCAATTATGTGACCGTAGATCCCGTCAACTTCGTCGGCGAATACACCAACGTGAATCAAGCCCTTGCCCACGGTGCGGAGATTGGCGTGCAAGCCAGGTTGCGTTCTCGATTACTTCTGAACACCGCTTACACCTACACATCGACGCAGATTCTGGTGAATCCCGCGCCCATCAATTCGCTCTACAACCCGGGACAGCCGCTACTGCGCCGCCCCCGGCACTCGGCGACTGTGTTGTTGTCCTACCTCGGAACGCGCTGGGGCGGAAATATCAGCGGAAGTTTTGTAGGCCACCGCCCTGATTCGGATTTTCTGGGCTTCGGTATCGATCACGCCGCGGGATACGCCCGCGTCGATCTCGGCGGATGGTACGCCGTGCATCCGCGCATCACCGCCTACATGAACGTCGAAAATGCCCTGGACCGACGCTACAACGAAGTAGTCGGCTACCCCGCCTTGCCAATCAACTTCCGAGCAGGATTAAGATTCCGCCTCGGAGGCGAATAAGCGGGAAGCGGGAAGCGGAGAAGAGGAAACGGATGCCGGGTGCCCCATCCTAGCCGCGTTCTTTGCGGCTAGGGTGGGGACTTTGATCCTCCCGCTTTAGCTGACTTTCTCCGGCGACCTCGGCAAAGGCATGCAAGCAGCAATCTTCGCGCCAAAATATTTACTGCGCGCCATAATCAGCTTCTCGATCTCAACGTCTTTCAGCGGCTGCTGCCGTCCCAGCAGGTGTGTGACCAGGGCAATCTGAGCAAAGTGCTCGACCGTTTCCATCTTCATGTAGGCGTGCTCGAGCGTATCCCCGTAGGTGACGACGCCGTGATTTGACATAAGAATCGCGTCGTAGCCCGGTACGTAAGGTTCCAGCGTCTGCGCCAACTCCGAAGTCCCTGGTGTCCCATAACGAGCCAGCGGTATGCATCCCAACCCCATCACCACTTCGCACACCAGAGGCTCGGTCAACGGAATGCCGGCGGCCGCAAACCCAGTGGCGGTCGGCGGATGCGCGTGCACAATCGCCTGAATATCGGAACGCGTGCGATAGATCAACAGGTGCATCCCGAGTTCGCTGGTCACGTTGCGTCGGCCCGCGACCTGCTGCCCGTCCAGGTCGACGATCACCATGTCCGAAGGCTTCATGGCGCCCTTACTGACGCATGTCGGAGTCACCAGGACCCGGTCACCCTCCAGCCGGACCGAGAGATTGCCGTCCATCGCCGCCACGAACCCGTGCTCGTGCAGCATTCGTCCGTAATGAACGATTTCTTCCCTATGTTTGCGTTCCGTTGGCATGGTTCCCTTGCATGGATATCCTGGGAGAGAGGATGAAAAGCAGGCCGCAATCGCGCACCCGCATAGTATCAGCAGGCGCATCGCCGAGACAATCCAAATTTAAAAAAAAGCGAACACGAAAGGGCAAAAGTTTTGCGCAATTTTTACCAGAATCGGGCGCGAAAGGGCACGAATTGAGAGCGTCCAGCCGCGAAGCGGCGAAAGAATACAGCCCACAACTTGCCCTGAGTTTGTCGAAGGGGCGCCAGCTGTGGGTGAAGACGTGAAAACCGACCCAGCCCCGACGGGGCGAAAGAAAAGTTACGACGCAGACCGCAGGCTTGCCTGAAGATCTCGCACAAACACGGACTCGATCCGACCGCACACCGGGAAGCGCGTCTGCATCCCTATAATCAAAAAGCGTGCTGGTCTCCGATTTCCATTACGACCTTCCCCAAGATTTAATTGCACAAGAACCGTTGCCCGATCGCGCGGCATCGCGCCTGCTGCATGTCATTTGTCCTACCTTGCATCACCCCTGCCATCTATCTGACCGCCAGTTCCGCGATTTCCCAGAATTGTTGGCCCCCGGCGACCTCGTCGTCTTCAACAACACCCGCGTCTTCCCCGCCCGCCTCTACGGACGTCGCGGCGGCAGCCGTTCCCAGCCTGTAAGTCCGCACAATCCCGCATCCCGCAATTTTCTGCACGGACGCATCGAAGTTCTTCTCACGCGCCAATTGCAGCAGGCCCCTAACGAATGGGAATGCCTGGTGCGCCCCGGACGAAAGATTGGAGTCGGGGAACACCTGTTTTTCGGAGATGACGATGAACTCCACGCCGAGGTAATCGCGCGCGCCAGCTTCGGCGAGCGCCGCATCCGCTTCGCGCCCGCAAACGATTTCTTCGCGCGCATCGAACAAATCGGCCATATTCCCCTGCCGCCCTACATCGCCCGCGAAGATTCTTCCGCCGACCGCGAACGCTACCAGACGGTTTACGCCAACAAGCAGGAACGCGGATCGGTCGCCGCTCCTACCGCCGGCCTTCATTTCACCCCAGAGATTCTTGCCCGAATGCATGCCCGCGGAATTGAAACCGCCGAAGTGACGCTGCACGTCGGCCTGGGAACTTTCCAGCCTGTGCGCAGCGACCGCGTGGAAGATCACAAACTGCACTCGGAGGCCTATTCAATCTCGGCCGAAGCCGCGGAGAAGATCAACCGCGCGCGCAGCGAATCGCGACGCATCGTCGCGATCGGCACCACCACCGTGCGCACCCTGGAATACGCAGCCCAGCAAAGCGGTGGCGAGATCCCCGCCGCCTCGGGCGAAGCCAATCTGTTCATCTATCCCGGATACAAGTTTCAGATTGTGCAGGCCCTGCTAACTAACTTCCACTTGCCGCAGTCCACGCTCTTAATGCTCGTCTGCGCGCTGGGCGGAACCGAAAAGATCCTGCAGGCCTACAAACTCGCCGTCGAAAAGCGCTACCGCTTCTATTCCTACGGGGATTGCATGTTCGTGGAATGAATAGAAGTCGCAACTTGCCCAAAAAACGAAACGGGCATCCCTTGCGGATGTCCGCTCCTAAACATTCGTGACGACCGGCCAAACCGTTCAGCGAAATCTACGCCCGGGCACCGACCGCGGCCGGCTCTGGCGTCGGAACAGCCTTCTCCTCGCTGTTCGGCTTCTGCGGCTGTTGCGGCTGTCCACCCTTGCGGATGTCGATGCCGCCCTTGAAGAACGCGCCGTCTTCAATCGAGATGCGCGCCGCAATCACGTCGCCGGTCAGCGAACCATCGCTGCGAATGTCGACGCGGTCGCTGGCCGTCAAATTCCCGCGGACCTTGCCCAACACCACGATCTCGCGCGCATTGATATTCGCGGCGACCACGCCGTTCCGCCCCACCGTCACGCGATTGCCGGAGAGATTGATCGACCCCTCGACGCGTCCGTCAATGTAAAGCGACTCAGACCCGGTCACTTCGCCCTTGATGACGAGCGACTTGCCAATCGTAGCCTGGTCCGCGGTAGTAGTACTCAAAGGCCGGGGAGCCGAAGGCTCACTTGGCGTCGAAGTCATGGTTGGCGCACTGGGCGTCGAGGTCGTCGGGCGTTCCGGCTCTCCAGGGCGGACAGGTGTCTGGGGCTGATTGGTCGGCTTCCACATGGGGTAAAAGGTCCTTTCCTTGTTGGGATTAGGCGTCACTGGCCGCACTTTCGTGACCAAAGCCGATTGTACTCCGACAGCGCGCCGTTAGCGCTGTGGAAAATCCTTTATTTTCAATCGGGAGTTCCTACCACGGTACGACCGTTCGTGCATTCCAACCTCCGCCAGCGTTCCCCAGGGATGCATACTTTCTCCCTCTTCCGTGTAACGATTCCCGGAATAATCGTCTTCTCCTTCCCCTTTCCAACCGTTCCGGGGTATGCTTGGTGCCCCAGATCTTGGAAGGACTCGATCTTGGAAGACCTCGGAATTTGGCTGGGGATGTTGAAAAGATATCGGAAACAGATTTCTCCGTAACGAGTCTAATCTTTCACCAGTTAATCCCTGCAGGACGTGCAATCCAGGACGTCCGCGTTGAGGAAGTCCGAATTCAGCCCATAGGTCTCTTTAAAAAAAGTTGGAGCCAAGTATGCCAGAAGCCGTCGCCACCCCCGCAGCATTGACCCTTACCATCGCTCGCCCCGAACCCGGCGAGTACGCCCCGTATTATGACCGCTACATTTCCCTGGTGCCGGGCTCCGACATCCTAGCCACACTCGACGCCCAGAGGCGCGATACGATGACCCTGCTCTGCGGGCGCGACGAAGCCGACGGCGATTTCCGCTACGCCCCCGGCAAGTGGTCCGCGAAAGAAGTGCTGGGCCACGTCTGCGACACCGAGCGCATCTTCGCCTACCGCGCCCTGCGCATCGCCCGCGGCGATCAGACTCCCATCGAAGGTTACGAGCAGGACGACTATGTCCGCAACGGCCCCTTCGCCCAAGCCCCCTTGCCCGAACTCATCGACGACTACATCGCCGTCCGCCACGCCACCCTAACCCTTTTCCGCAACCTTGACGAACCTGCCTGGACTCGCCGCGGCGTAGCCAACAAAAACGAAGTCAGCGTCCGAGCCCTGGCCTACATCATCGCCGGCCACGAACTGCACCACCGCAAGATCCTCGAGGAAAAGTACTTCTTCGCGAATCAACGCACGTAGCGACAGCCGCTTCGACAGCCTCGGGGAGGCTCTCGGCTGTCCGGCAAGTTTCTCATGCTGTCGCGTCGGATACCCTCATTCATTTTTTTTGATGCCTCTCTCGTAAAATCTTGACCTGCATAGACTTGGGAGCTTCTGATATGCCCTGTCGCCCGCAAAATCTTGAGCCGCAAAGACTTGCGCGCAAAATATTCCGGAATAAGGAGTTACGCCAGCAGCCTGAAGATCGCCCTTCAATGGCACACGACGCATGCCCCAGTGTGGAGAAGCTGGGCTGTGGAACGCAAGGTCACATGTCACACTATCCTGTGGAAATGTGATTTTTTTCGCAATTTGTAAGCCGGATCCCCCGCACCCAAATCGACTTCTTCGCCGCCGTAGCCTGTCCTGAGCGAAGTCGAAGGATAATCCCCACCAACACCTGGTACATCCTCCCCCTCAAAGCCACCCACAACCAGCCCGACATCCTCCTGACCCCGCATCGCCCGAAATCCAAGTACTGGAAACCAGGAAGCCTGGCACCTGCTAAAACGCTGATCTCCTCCTGACTGTCATCCTGAGCGAAGGAGCACGATTCGCCTTTTGAATCGCGCTCCGCAGTCGAAGGATCCCTATTCCCTCAACCGCAACGGTGGCACAAAGAGGAAAAGAGGAGTTGTCGGCGAAGACGTGGGATGCCCCCGTTTCTCGCCTCCTTCGCGAGAAGCGGGAATTCTGGCCGAAATCAGTACGCACCGGGAAGGGCACGACTTCAGTCGTGCCGCCAAGCAGCGATAAACTTTCCGGCTTAGCCGCTGGGGTGAATTGAATCGAGACATGCAGCCTCGGGGTCAATGGCGGCCGGCACTGCTGTAAAGTAACATTGTCGACCGAGAGCCATGCCGAAACCAATCGAGATCTTCGATGAACCGGCCACTCACTGGTCTCTGCTTACGTCGCCCACAGACGACGAGTTCGAGCACCAGCACCTCGACCGCAAAGAGACGGGACGAGACCCGACCGGTGGCATATCGAAATCGCAGCTTGATAGGCTAAGAGACGAGATAACCGAGTGTATTTCCGCATTTGCTAACAGCAATCGCGAAGGAGGGTTGCTTGTTATCGGCATCTCATCGACAGGTGAAGTGAAGGGCATCAGTCACCTTACGGACGAGCAGCGCAACAGCATCACCAATATCAATAACCTTCTCGCAAATCAGAGTGCCAAGTCTAAGTTCGTTGACTGCACCGATGGCGCAGGAAATCCCAACCGAATCTGTCTCATTCACGCGCCGTACACCGAACGCGCGTTTTGCCAGACGCTGGGCAGTCCTCCGAAAGCTTGGACACGACACGGAACCCAGAATCTCCCGCTAAACGATCAGCAACGGGAGCAAATCAAGCACGAGAAGCGGATCGTCGATTTCGAGTCCCAATATTGCTGCCCGTTCGACCCAGCTGATCTCGATGCTGGAGTGGTCTCAGAATTCCGCAAGGCGGTCGCGAGCGGCTCCGACCTTCCCGACGAGCAGTTCCTGTATCAGGCAGGCGCCCTCCAAAAGAGTGGTAAAGACTACGCGTTTACGAAGGCAGGCCTGCTATTCTTCGCAGCAAACCCACAGCGAATCCTGGAGTGGGCCAAGGTGCGCGTCCTAAGATATGAGGCAAGCCTTGAGCAAGAGTCGGAGCTCGGACTCGTCAGCCTCGACCGGCCATTTACCGGATCACTCTCACAGCAGATACGACAGATCAGGTCCTACATACAGAGCTCCGGTTTTTTCAAGACGTATCAGATCAGGCTAAACGAAGGCGGATTTCGGGAAGAACCCGAGATTCCGCTGATAGCGGTGGATGAAGCCATTGTCAACTCGGTGGCCCACCGTGACTACGAGGTCCAACTTCCGGTCGAGTGCAGAAAATTCACAAATGCCTTTACCGTTACCAACCCGGGCCGAATTCTCCAACGAGATCACGACGTGCCAAAGCAGTTCTCGCTCGACGATATCAGCCTTGATCACATCCCAAGAAATCCCAAGCTGCTGGAATGGTTGAAGCTGCTGCGCGATGAACATGGTGCCGCGTTTGTTAGAGCATTGAGCGAAGGCACCAAGAAAATGAAGCTGGAGATGGAAAAGGTTGGCCTACCCGCCCCCAGATATCGAGTGACCGCGTCCCAAACGAGGGTCACACTGTATAGCAACGCCGCGGAACGAGAGGCGTTGCTGCGATCTCCCTCCGGCTCCGGCGGATCGGAATTCACAAACCTTTTCCCGATTCGATTTGCGAGCGATCAGGGAGGGGTGAATTTATCTGATCTGAGATCGAGAAAAGGGGAGCTGCTTAAGGCCTTCGAGAACACCCTCGAGTCGCGCGATTGGTTTATCGACAAGTCGAGTCGCGGGCGCACTGTTGCCCATAAAAGGAGGATTGAGCTACCAGTGCCAAAGGGCGTAGCGCGATACGTCCGGTTGTATCCTTCCTATTCCTTTCAGGTACGCGAATATTGGGGACAGTTCTACTTGTGCATCGACTACACGCTGTCGGTCAAGAGCGTGCGGAACGTCGTGGAGCTGCTTGGGGACCTTCCTGAGGCGGACCTGGTAGGGCTCTCGACTACGGCCTATTGGAAGAAGTGGCTACACGGCAAGATCACCGCGGTCTCCCCAGAGTGGACGACTGTCTTCCTCTACGAGTTCCAAAGGCAAGAATTGATTCCAAGCAACAAGGTAATTCCGAACCTTCCCAAGAGACTGGTGGATAAGCTAGTGGCCCTTGCTGGCACCGCGTTCGATCTCCCCAGAGCCATAAAGGACGCGAGTCTAGCGCTTGAGCCAGGTGCATCTAGGGCACGCGCCGCGAGATCAGAAGCAATCGCGCTCGACGTCGCGGAAAATGTCTTCCCAGTCGGCATAAACGGCACTTCGGCCCGCCTACAACCTACGCCAGCCCCGGTTGTCCGGGATGCAAATGTCAGAGGTGCTCTCTTCGCGGCTACTCTGCCCGAGCCGAGTGTTGAATTCAATCATCACCACGAGACACCCGATATTCGGGACGGTATAACGAAGTTCGGCTCATACGACCAGTCTGTAAAAACCATTGAGCTGATTCCGATGTGCGGCGACGCAGTCCGTCACCTGATGGGTCAACTCATCGAACGGCTGAAGGTCGGCAAGTTCAAATTCCGTGGGACCGAGAGGACGTTTAGCACACGACTCACCTACGCATCCATTGTTACTTCTAGTACCCCTTCAGAGTTGGTGATCGAAGCAAAAAGATTGTTAAATGAGCATCCCGAGTGGAAGGGCGATACGAATCTCAATCGCATATTTCTGGTGCAGTGCCCCGAAGGAGAGTACGCGCTTGACGATGAAACATCGCCGTACTACGTAATGAAACGGCTCTTCTTTGAAAATGGAATCCCTTGTCAGATGGTTGACTCGCCTACGCTGATGAATCCAGACTATAAGGATCTCAACCTAGGGCTAAACGTCATAGCGAAGTGCGGGGTGACACCTTGGGTTCTGCCCGGAGCCATTCCTGACGCCGACTTCTTTATCGGTCTGTCGTACACCCAGCACCGGGAACGCGCCGTAGAACGCCTCATGGGCTATGCGAATGTATTTAATCAGTACGGCCGCTGGATGTTTTATTCAGGTAATACTGAGACTTTTCCCTACGAAGAGCGAGTCGAGCGCTTTGAGGCTCTTGTCGAGCAAACCCTCAACCGCTTGTCCCTCTCGGACGCACCCAGCATTTATTTTCATTACTCGGCCCGGTTCTCCCGCGAGGATATTGGCGCGATCTTACGGGCAGCAAGGAGGGTTCGCCCAAAAGGAACCTATTCATTTGTCTGGATAAACACTACGCACCAAGTACGCTTTTACGATCGGAAACCCGAAGGAGACGGCAGCATGAGTCGCGGAACCTACGTCGTTTCGAGTCCTCATCAAGTTTATCTGTCGACGACGGGGAACAACCCCTATCGACGATCGCTAGGCACTCCACAGGTGCTCGAACTAAACGTTAGGACCGAGCGCCCCGACGGCTCAACTGTGAGTTCGCCCGACCTAAAGGCGCTTGCGGTCCAAATCTTAAGCTTGACCAAATTGAACTGGGCCTCGACCGACGCTTTGTGTGGAGAGCCCATTACCACCAAGTATGCTGGCGACATCGCCTACCTGACGGCCGCATTTCTTAGGCAACAGGGAAGCTTCGTGTTACATCCCGCCCTTGAGAGGACACCTTGGTTTTTGTGACGGCGGACGAGCACCAAATCGGTAACCCTACGCATTTCTTAAATTCCCTCTTGCGCTTTTCTGCGTTCATCTGCTATAAACAGTCCACCGAGAGCAGAAGTGTGGCAGCCGGTCGTATTTGTTGAATCTCTCGTGTCCGTCCGGCATCTAAGCATCAAAGAGAGCGTGTAAAGTTCTCAATCGTCCCGGCCACGGGACTTGATTCGGAAACAACTTGTAGGTTTCTGAAGGGTACCTTCAAAGCAAGGACCTCCAACTAAGGATCTTTTCTCAATTTTCTGTCTTCCGCTTCGGCGT
>Ga0193751_1000623_pt1 | contig 26065 bp, 23 predicted proteins | sample L1c2metaG_FD_143050 | JGI IMG/M metagenome (GOLD analysis project Ga0193751, IMG submission 143050) | Soil microbial communities from a riparian zone of the East river system, Colorado, United States - L1c2 | ecosystem: Environmental > Terrestrial > Soil > Riparian zone | place: USA: East River... | reverse complement strand
CAGGCCGGTGTGCTGCAGGGCGATGTCAAGGACGTGCTGCTGCTCGACGTGACGCCGCTTTCGCTCGGAGTCGAGACCGCAACTCCGGCTCTATTACCGTTGCCGCAATGCCTTAACAAAGCTGGCGGCGTGTTCACAAGGCTCATCGACCGCAATACCACCATCCCGACCAAGAAGAGCCAGGTGTTCTCCACGGTCGAGGATAGTCAGACCGCGGTGACGATCCGAGTGTTCCAGGGTGAGCGCGAAATGGCGGCCGACAATAAGCTGCTCGGCCAGTTCGATCTCATCGGCATTCCGCCGGCGCCGCGCGGGGTACCGCAGATCGAAGTCACTTTCGACATCGACGCCAGGGGCATCGTCAATGTCTCCGCCAAGGACAAGGGCACGGGCAAGGAGCAACAGATCCGCAAGCAGCACGTCGAGGCCAAGAACCATGCCGAGGCGCTGGTCCACTCGACCGAGAAGGCACTGGCCGAGCATGGTTCGAAAGTCGGCGATGCCGATCGCCGCGTGATCGAGAACGCCATCGCCGACCTCAAGTAGGCCTTGAAGGGCAGCGACTCCGACGCGATCACGGCCAAGGCCAATGCGCTGGCGCAGGCTTCGATGAAGCTCGGCGAGGCGATGTACAAGCAGTCAAGCGCATCCGAGGCGGCCGACTGTGTGCGCCGGGGTCAGGAAGTCGACTTAAGTCAATTCCTCATCAAGCCGGGGCAGAAAAACATGGCGACTGACACGAAACCAGCGACCGGGCGACAAACTGCACCCGCAAGCAGCGATTATTATGCCTTGATTGTCCGTGCTGTTTCCGGCGCAGACACCGATAAAGCTCGACGTGCAATTTATGACATTGCTCGGAACGCTCTATTAGCTCAGCTTCGCAAAATTGAGCCCCCGCTGAGTGAAGCAGAAGTCACACGTGAACGCAATGCCCTTGAACAAGCCATCGAGAGGATCGAACGCGAGGTTGGAAAATCTCGCCTCAAGGAGACAGCGCTGCATCGCAATCCATTTTGGTTGCTCGGTGCTACCACGAGAGACGATCGCCGACGGATCGTGGAGCTTGCCGAACAAAGACTGCTTGAGCGCGACAATGACATATACCAGAAGGCACGTAGTGACCTTACCAATCCGCGCACTAGACTGGCCGCAGAAGTAGGTTGGCTTCCCGGCGTATCACCGAAAAAGGCTACTTACCTGGCCCAGCACGTTCTGCTTGATCCGCACTCCGTCTGGCAAGAGGCAGGTCTTCCAACTCTGGCGCATGCAAATCTGATGGCGGCCGCTTTTGAGGCTATTGATGCAAGCGCTGATTTGAATCGGATTGCTGGCTTTATAAAAGAATTTTCACATCTTGTTGAGAAACTTTCCGCGGAGGACATATTAAGGGACATAAATGAAGATCGTGCGGTGTCGGGATTTCCCGAAGTAAAGGCAGTGGATCAGCTCGAAGCCGAACTCGGTGACCAAAAACGCAATTTTCGCGGCTCCATAAAGGGGGCGCTTGATCGGTTACCAACGCCTGTTCTTGTGGATGTTATGACGAACATTGTTACGGACATCACCGCAGGCGGGAAACAGCATGGGTCGGAATTAATAGACACGTTAGTCGACAGTTATGAACTCGAAGCACAGAACTTCTTCCAAAACGAAACAGAGAACATACAAAAGATAATTGAGACCGTGCGCAATTCAGCCAAGACAGGCGAAACCGCCGCCTCAGCAATGATAGATAAATTGAGTATGGTTGCACATAACTGGAACAAGGTCGCGCGACCGATACAGCTCAACGCAAAGGCGCGCGGCACAAGACACAATGCGAGCGTTGCATTGGCTTTGTCCATCAGGCAGCTCAGCGTGGATCTGTTCAACGAACATAAAATGCTCGAGCAGTCGAAGCGATTAACGGAACTACTTCACGAACTTTTTGTAGATGTGCCTGAATTAAGCGAACGCGTCAGTGAGGATAGAAGTGCCATCGAGAATCTTGCGAAAGAGATCAAAAAATCTGAGGCGGAGTTACGCGAATGGGAGCGAGAAATAACTTACGAGGCGGATGTTGGAGCACTCTCGAAGTCCAAGCTAAGCGTCTCTCCCAAGGGCATCTCCTGGAAAGGCCAGACGTTTCCGTTAGAGAGTATTACCCGCGTGAGATGGGGCGGCCTTCGGCACTCGTATAACGGAATCCCGACTGGCACCAACTATACTGTAGCTTTTGGAGATGTTCGGTCCGAAGCGGTAATCGCGTTGCGTCGGCAAGAGATCTTCACGAATTTTATTGACAAGCTGTGGCGAGCAGTAGGCGTTCGTTTGCTGATCGAATTGCTTCAAACGTTGAAGAGCGGCAAAGAATTGCAATTTGGACCGGCCACCATAAAGGATGACGGCGTTACTCTTCCGGTTCATAGATTATGGGGTTCGGTGCAAGAAGTCCGATTTACATGGTTCGAAGTTCACGTGTGGACGGCTGAGGGTTCGTTTTACATTGGAGCAAAAGAGAACAAGAAAGCATATGCAGCTCTCCCCTATATCCAAATGGCCAATGTGCACGTGCTTGAACATGCAATTCGAATGGCTTTCAAGAAATCTGGCATGCGCGTGTTGAGTGACGTTTTAGCGCCGCAATAACGGGCTCGGGACTATTCTCGGATAGGCGTTTTCGGCCCCTCGGGGAATTTTGATATGCTCACGCTCCCTGTCCAAAGCCACGTAGGACCTACGATACTCGTCGCATGCCGATTCCCAGTGCGTCGTAATTGACACGATAGAATCCGTCCGCCGCGACGGATACGGCACGAGGCATTACTAGCAACACCTCGTGGGCCATGACGCCCTAGTATGTTTCCGGCTTTCCTTGATACCTGAACTGATGAAGTGATGGTCCAAATACCGTGGAGCCGACACGACGGACATCCTCTTTGAGCCTAATGTCAGAAAATGGCCCATCGTCACCGACGCATGGCCCGAGCACCGTGAGAGTGGAAGACCCTCCAACCGACGGGCCGAGAGGAAATATTTCCGAAGCCGCCGAATGATCAGCTTCGAACAAATCGATGAGGCTCTTGAACTGCTTGTGAGTACTGGATGACAAGTGGTTCATCGCTCAGCCCTCCTGCTGACGACAACAGTAGATGAGTGCGGCTGGCCCACAAAGGATCGATGCCGGGCCAAGTCGCAGAATTTTGGGACAGTGACAAACTTGCAACGGTCCGAATAATTTAACGGTCGATTTCAGATTTGCCCTTGCTTGCACATAATTCGCAGTAGGATTTAGCGGTCCCGCTAGTGAGGGGGTTCTCACGGGGGGCGGGACGTATTCTGTGACTCCCAAATCTGCGGGGCCGCCTCGGTGGGGAGGCGGCCTCATCTTTGTGGCACTGGAATAGACAATGCTCGAAAAGGGCTCCTTCTATCGGGGTGAAATAACCAAATGCCATGATCTGTCCGAGAGAGCTCAGACCGAGAATGATCGGGGATTTTGGCTGCGGTTAGCGGAGCGCTGGGAAGAGCTTCTGCGAATCCAGCAGAGCGGCGGACCGAACTTTGAAGCTATCCACAAACTGAGGTTCGAGCGTCCGCTGATGTTTAAGCGCCGGGCCGTTTAGCCCGACCCAAAAGCAATCCGGCAGCTTCGCGATATTGGCCGCAATCCGCCGCGCCTATCGCGCGACTTTGTGCGCTGGCTCCATATTTGCGCCTCACGTCCGACTGACTATTCCAAACGAATCCGATTCGGCTTGGGCGAGCTAGAGTTGGGAGATCGCGATTTATGGGACGCAAGCCCAAGCCCAAGGCCAAGACTCAGAACCAACTTGCAGAACTCAGCGAAGAAAACAGGCGGCTACGTGAAATTGCCGCTACCTTGCGAAGTTCGCCGACCGTTTTTGCCGACACGCCGATGCCTCGTTCCGCCTCAACGTGCATCGCATCTGGCAACCCACCGAGCGCCACTTGGAGCGCAGCAATGCTTTTGGGCTTGTATCGCATTTGGTCTCCCTCCTTGTTTGCCTTTGGTGCATGAGGCTCCAGATAAGAAAGTTCCAGCACGCATGGCTTTTATGTTCCTGGAACGTCACACCAAGGCGAACGGTTTCCTTTTTATGGAGCCGTCAACCCAATACCGCCAATTCGCGGAAGAATGCCGTCGCTTTGCTCAATTAGCCAAGACAGACGAGCAGCGAAAAATATTGCTGCAAATGGAAGCGGTTTGGATGAAGCTTGCGGAAGAAGCAGGAACGAGCAGCCAAGAGTCGAGATTAGTTGGTTTCCTCGTTGAGACCCTCAGCACGATCCGCATTTGTCTCGCCTCTTTGTGCCAACGCCAACCATGCTCTCGCCATCTGGACGAAAATGGCACGCTGTCGTTCATCTTCGGCGTCGTGTGCTATTTTCATGCATTCTGCGGCGAAGCTACGATAATCGTCCGACCTACTCACCACCGGAAGTAGCCCCCGATTTCTGACCGATGTTTTGCAACGCGGAAAGATAACCCGCAGTTCCCCAGACCTGGATGGAACTCACACGCGGTCACACGAACGCAGCATTGGTCGGTGCAGCCATGTGTTCGGCCTTTTGATGCGGTTCACATGACCGCTGGCCATAATGCCCTCCGCGGATCAGGTCCCGGTCAAAAGCGCGCATTCGACAATGCTCTGGCCCTGGTGGGTTGTCCTGATCGCCGGATCGACCGGCTCTGCATTACGTGCTGTTCGCCCTCCCAACTTCACATCACGCCAGAACAGACTGCGCAGATAACGATCGCCTCGTTTGCTGATATTGCCGAGCCTGTCCTTGCCGCCACTCGAGTTCTGCTTAGGGACGAGCCCGATCCAGGCTGAGAAGTCCCGCCCTGATCGGAATGCCTTCGGATCAGCAATGCTGGCAATCAGAGCGGTCGCCAACGCGGGACCGACGCCGGGGATGTCGTCGAGCCGCCGGCTTGCCTCATTGGAACGGTGCCAAGCATTGATCATACGATCGAACTCCAGGATCTGCGCCTTCAGCATCCGCAGTTGAGCGCCGAGTGCGGTAACGCATGCACGTGCCACCTCGGGCAAGCGTTTGTCATTTGTATCAGCAGTGATGCCGAGAAGCTGCGCGACACCATGGCGTCCGACTGGCGCGACGATCCCGAACTCGGCCAGATGAGCGCGGATGGCGTTGATCACCGAGGTCTGCTGGCGAATGAACAAGTGACGGGTACGGTGCAGCGTCAGGCAGCTCTGTTGCTCTGGCGTCTTGGTCGCAACGAACCGCATGTTCGGTCTGGTAACCGCCTCACAGATCGCCTCGGCATCAGTGGCATCGTTCTTATGCCGCTTCACATAGGGCTTCACATAGGCCGGCGGCATCAGGCGAACGGTGTGGCCCAGCGCCTGGAGTTCGCGCGACCAATGATGCGATGAGGCGCAGGCCTCCACGCCATCAGGCACGCTGGCAGCTTCTGGAAAAAAGCCAGGACGTAGCGACGCTTCAATTGCCGCCGAATGACCACCTGCCCAACAGCATCAACGCCGTGGACCTGAAAGACCGACTTCGCGATATCGAGACCGATTGTCGTGATCGTTCGCATGGATAGCTCCTCCGAATCGTGGGAGCTCTAACAGCACCCACATCCATGGCACTCATGTGCCGGTGGAGGAGCCGTCCACAGCATCAGAAGCAGACATGTGCAGCGCACGGCTCGTGTCCGCCAAGGGCCAAAGGTGGAAGTCATTTCAAGGTCTGTTGGGCTGGCAAATTGGTCATTGGCGATCACGTTACCGGGTTTTTGATCATCGCGGCGGTCGGCGCGGCCTCCGGCTTGATCCAGATATCATCGGCGAGGCCAAGCCGACCGCTGTGCGCTCAGCGGCGGATCTAAGTGCACCGAAGCGCGGTATGTGTAGGCGACCAGCAATCCGGTCTGCTGTAAACCAGATGGAACGAAGCGAAAGCAATTTCTTATTCCGGGCATACGTCTTCGCCAATGCGTCGGCCGAGTCGAAGGCCATTATCGGCCGTCGCCTTGGGAACCTCGCAATGGGATCGGTATAATACCGGGGGCGGGGCGCAAAAAAGGATTTGACGTCATGAATACGCAAGAGCTGGCAAAAGCTTTCACCGACATGTGCGCCAAGGGCGAACTAGAGGCCGCCGGTAAGAAATTCTGGTCCGACGACATCGTGAGCCGTGAGCCGATGACCGGCGATATGGCAGAACTCAAGGGGCGCAAGGCGGTGGAAGGAAAGACCCAATGGTGGAACGCGAACCACGAAGTTCATGATCTTAAGGTCGAGGGTCCTTATGTGCACGGGGATCAATTCGTCGTTCGCTTCAAGTTGGATGTCACGCCAAAGGGCCAGAAACGCATCCACCTCGATGAGGTCGGGCTTTACACGGTCCGGAACGGTAGGATCGTCGAGGAAAGCTTTTTCATGGGTGGCAGGTAATCCCAATCGGATCGCCGCTTCCGGCTCAGCGTGTTCGAAACGTTTATGTTCGCTTCTGCGTGCTTAGCTGGGTTGGCGATGCAGTGGGTGGTCGGAGCCGACCAGTTATTCGAAACCCTATTTACATAACCTGCTGCGCTCTCACTGCCGTGGCGGAACGCAACGTCATGTTAGTTGGTTCCGCTAATTATCGAACGGGAGACTAGTTGCGCATGTCCGCTTTGGGTGGTGAGTTCAACCGGTCACTGCAACACTGCTCGCCGGAGCAGCCCAGATCGCCGTTCGTATTCACCTCAGAGCGGGGCGCAGCTCAGCCTTCTGCTTCGGCGTGAACCATGTCCGTGCATGCCCCTCCATATGCATATCGTTCCAACGAGCCAGATTAGAAGGGAAGGGTGTTGCGTCGATCAGTTGAATCCGCCGTCAAAAGCGGACATTTTGTGTGTCCACCGATGCGTGACGCAGCAACGATCGTGCGAGGCGAAAGTGGACAGAGTCCCCAATCCCATCAACGATCAAACCTCGAATGCGGCGTCCAAGCAGAAACGAACAAACAAGAGGTCACGCTGTTCCACCTTCGCTTTCGGAAACTACCCATGGCCCCTGGCATGAGATGTCGAACGGGCTTTCGATCGCTGCAACATTTCCACCAAAGAGACAAATGGCCGAGGAGACAATTCCCATGAAGGCGATCGTGGTGACGGACCAGGCTGCGGGAACGGCCGGGATGAAGCTGGTGGAGCGGCCCGAGCCGCCGGCAGCGATAAACGACGTCATCGTTCAGGTTCATGCGTCGGGATTCACCTCGGGTGAGCTGACGTGGCCCTCGACCTGGACCGATCGCCTCGGCCGTGACCGGACACCGTCGATTCCCGGGCAGGAGCTGGCCGGAGTGATCACCGCTCTCGGCTACGGCACGACGGGGCTGTCGGTGGGACAGCGGGTGTTCGGCCTCTCGGACTCGTATCGCGGCGGCACCCTGGCGGAGTATGTGGCCATCGAGGCGCGCAACCTCGCGCCGCTGCCGGGCGACGTCGACTTCACGGTGGGCGCGAGCGTGGCGATGCCGGGCCTGACCGCGTGGCAGGGACTGTTCGAGCACGGCCGCCTTCAGGCGGGACAGAGCGTCCTCGTGCACGGCGCGGCCGGCGCAGTCGGTTCGATGGTGACGCAACTCGCACGTGAGTTCGGCGTCTACGTCATCGGCACCGGACGCGCCGCCGACCGTCAGAAAGCGCTCGACTTCGGCGCGCAGGAGTTCGTCGACCTCGACAACGACGCCCTGGAAGACGTCGGCGGAGTCGATCTGGTTTTCGATGTCATCGGCGGCGACATCCAGAAGCGGTCCGCAGGCCTGATCCGAGCTGGAGGAACGCTGGTGACCATCGCCGGCCCGACCGAGGCACGGCCCGCCGACGGCCTGACGATCGACTTTGTTCTCGTGTCCGATCGCGCCCAACTGAGTGAGATCGTCCAGCGGGTGCGTGACGGACGACTGCGGACGAACATCGGCAACATCGCGACCCTCGACGATGCCGTCGCCGCTTTCAATCCGACCGAGCGGATCAGCGGGAAGACGATCATCCGCGTTCGTCCGTGAGCGACACGCGCCCATCGATGCACGCGGCCGGCCGGCGCTGTCCAGGTCGGCCGGCTGCGTCCTATCAACCCCGCCGAGGGCAACCTGGGAAACTACCCAGGGCCGCTGGCATAGATGGCGAATGGGCTTTCCGTTGCCTGCACCATTTCCAACAAAGAGAACCGAGGAGACAATTCACATGAAGGCAATCGTGGTGACGGACCAGGCTGCGGGAACGGCCGGGATGAAGCTGGTGGAGCGGCCCGAGCCGCCGGCAGCGATAAACGACGTCATCGTTCAGATTCATGCGTCGGGATTCGTCCCGACTGAGCTGGCGTGGCCCTCGACCTGGACCGATCGCCGCGACCGTGACCGAACACCGTCGATCCCCGGCCACGAACTGGCCGGAGTGGTCACCGCTCTCGGCTACGGCACGACGGGACTGTCGGTAGGACAGCGAGTGTTCGGCCTCGCGGACTGGCATCGCGACGGCACCCTGGCGGAGTATGTAGCCATCGAGGCACGCAACCTCGCGCCGCTGCCGGGCGACGTCGACTTCACGGTGGGCGCGAGCCTGCCAATCTCGGGCCTCACCGCGTGGCAGGGACTGTTCCAGCACGGCCGCCTTCAGGCGGGGCAGAGCGTCCTCGCGCACGGCGCGGCCGGCGCAGTCGGGTCGATGGTGACGCAGCTCGCACGTGAGGCCGGCGGCTACGTTATCGGCAGCGGACGCGCTGCCGACCGTCAGAAGGCGCTCGACTTCGGCGCGCAGGAGTTCGTCGACCTCGACAACGACGCGCTGGAAGACGCCGGCGGCGTCGATCTGGTTTTCGATGTCATCGGCGGCGACATCCAGAAGCGGTCCGCAGGCCTGATCCGAGCCGGAGGAACACTGGTGTCCATCGTCGGGCCGACCGAGGCGCGGCCCGCCGACGGCCTGGCGGTCGACTTCGTTGTCGAGTCCGATCGTGCCCAACTGAGTGAGATCGTCCAGCGGGTGCGGGACGGACGACTGCGGACGAACATCGGCAACGTCTCGGCCCTCGACGATGCCGTCGCCACCTTCAACGCGACCGAGCGCCGCGCGGGGAAGACGGTCATCCGCGTTCGTCCGTGAGCGACACGTACCGATCCGAACGTGGTCAATTACTCCTGGCACTCCGAACTATGACCAATGCATGCAGAAACTTAAGGAATTGGAGTCGCGAAAAGTAAATCTCTCTGCCTTTTGAATACTTCGTAAACAGACGCCAAGCCGGTCATGTCCGCTTTGGGTCAATCGCAACCGAAATTCGATGTCCGCATCACGTCCGCTTTCCCCCTGATACCGATCAAATCGCGGGCATCACAATAGGTCGGCGACGGGCCAGGAGCAGACGATTGGTGCGACAAGGGGAGCTCATTCCGGGGCCGCGATATCACAAGGATTCATGCCGGAATGTCTGGCCCAAGCATACGCCGCTGAGAGGCAATGCGGAAAATTGCGTTCGGTGCGCCGTAGCCAGAATAGCCGCCGCTTCGCTGAACAACCTCCAGGAAAAACCCTTTGCCAAAGACAGGGCTATAAAGCTGGAAATACTCTCCGTCAGTATCGCGGTCGTAAAGAATATTGTGCGCTCGCAGGCGGTCGGCCATCTCTGCCGCCAATCCGAACCGCGCGCGTAAGTCGTCGTAATAGTTCGGCGAAATCTGCAGCGGTGAGAATTTTCTTTCGGCCAGCGCCGACGCCGTCCGGAAGATATCGTTCGTGCTGAACGCAACATGCTGCACGCTCGCGCCAAAATTGCCAGTGATGAAGTGTCCAGCAAAGGAACGGTAATTTTCCGCCCCATTCAGGGTCAGTCGCAACCGGCCGCCACGGTTTTCAATGACCTGGCTGCGCACGAGCCCGCCCGGATCGACAATGTCGACCGGCGCGTTCTTCCGCACGTCGAAAATCGAGGTATAGAACAGCACCCAGGTCAGCATCTCGTCGTAATCCATCGTCTGGGCGACGTGATCGATCCGAATGAGGCCGGCGCCCGTTGCAGCGGATTTGTCCTTACCGAACTCACTGTCCCAAACGCCGGCAAGATCGAGCCGGTCGTCGAGAAAGTAGAGTATTCCGCCCCCAACGCCGCGGATTCCCGGCAGCATCACCTCACCTTTGCCGGGCTGCTGCTCGAATGGTTCCGCGCCGAGCATTCGCGCGCGCTGCACGGTTGCGGCCGCATCGTCGACTTTGAATCCGACGGCATAGGCTGACGTTCCATGCGTCACATAGTTCGAATGTGCGAGCCCAGTCCGCTCGGTATTTACAACCAGTCGGATCTCGCCTTGCCGATAGAGCGTCACAGCCTTCGATTTGTGCTGGCCAGCCCGGAGGAAGCCCATCGTCTCCAGGGATGCGGCAAGCTGCGGCGCCTGCTGGTCACCAGTGGCGAATTCGATGAACTCGACAGCCGTAACGCCGATTGGCGGCGGCAAGTCGGGCACCGAGAAGTGAATGTTAGGCTCGGCCCGTTGCACATCGTCCATCAGCGCGAGCAGCGAACGTTGACCGTCAACCGCGATCGTCTTGGTTGCGCCGCCACGAAATTGATCGTTGAAGATCTCCAGCGATAGTACGCCGTCATAGCCGGTGGCGGCGACAGCGATCACGAAGTCCCTCACGGGTAGATCGCCTTGGCCGGGCATGTTGCGCAGGTGACGACTCCATTGCAGCACATCGAGCTTGATAGCGGGCGCATCGGCAAGCTGCACAATGAAGATCTTGTCTCCAGGAATGGCGCGGATCGAATCTGACGGAACGCCACGCGCCAGAGAATGGAAGCTGTCGAGGATCAACCCGATGTTCGGGTGGTTGGCGCGCCGGACCACCTCCCAGGCGTCACGATGGTCGTTGATGAACCGCCCCCAGGCGAGCGCTTCATATCCCACGCGAATCTTGCGCTGCGCGGCCCGTTCGCCAAGCGCCATGAAATCGTCGGCCGCTCGATCGATGCCGCCAAGCGCTGCCGGTGAGCAGTTTGAGCAAACGAGCATCATATCGACACCCATCTGCTGCATGATGTCGAACTTACGCTCCGCGCGATCAAAGACGCGCTGCCGCTCGGCAGTCGGCATGCCTTCGAAATCGCGGAACGGCTGATAGAGCGTGATGACGAGCCCGAGGTCCTGCGCGATGCGGCTGACTTCGGCCGGCGATCCGTCAAATGTCAGAAAATCGTTTTCAAAGATTTCGACGCCGTAGAATCCGGCTGCCGCGATGGCCTGGAGCTTCTCCTCGAGCTCTCCGCTCAGGGAGACCGTGGCGATCGACGTCTTCATGCCATCACCTGTTGTGTTTGGGGGGCTGCAAAGCGTTGCGCAACGCGGCCGCGTCAACATCGGTGTTGGCTCCGCGAGGCCGCGGACGTTCGAACACGACCGTGTTGCACGCCGAAATCGCTTTTATCGAGGCGTCGTCGACAGCCAACCGGCCAACGACCGTCTCCTTGTAGGGATAAGTGATGTTGAGACCGCGATAACCCTCTTTTTGCGCGCGATCAAATGCGCCGTCGAAATCGAGATTGAGGTCTCTCGGGACTAGCAGATCATAGGTGACGGCGAGCCCGCTCAGCTTGCCGCAGACTCGATGCAGTTCAGGCGCCCGCGACGTTGCGATGTTATCACCAATCAAACCCAACCGAATGTGAGCCACACAACCGCCCTTTCACGCAGATGCGGCACGGGACGTCCTCACTTGTCTTGGCGCTGGCGCGTTGCCGTGCGCGCACAGTTCAGAAGGCCAATTCGCGAGCGTGTAGCTCACGCAATCCTGGATGTGTTTGACCAACACGCCTTGAGCCGACTTCGTGTCGCGCCTAAGCGCGCATTCGAGCAATTGACGATGCTCGCGCGCCGCGATCTCGCCGCGGAAAACGACCGCGATCATCTGATAGCGCAAATATTTGTCGTAGGCCGCGCTATGGGCATCCAGATGTACTTTCGAACCACAGGCCGATATCAACGCATGGTGGAATTCCCAATCGTACCGCTTCCAAAGGTCTGGTGCGCTGCGATCGCCTGCGAGCATTCGGCTTTCAACCATCGCCAGCTTGTGATGCGCTGCGACAACTCGCCCCTCCCATTCCATGTCGCCGGTCGCGAACGAGAGCGCCATCGCATGGCACTCCAGGAGCTGACGGAGATTGGCTACCTCTTTGAGGTTTTCCGGAGAAATTGGCGCCACCTCAAAGCCACGCGCACCCTCCGCGACGATCAAGCCCTCGGAGGTCAGCCGGCTTAGTAATTCACGCAAAGTGCTGATGCTGACACCGTAGCTTTCCTTCAGACCGTCAAGCTTGAGCTTCTGGGCGGGAGCGAGACGACCGAACAGGATGTCGCGGCGGATGTGCCGATAGGCCCGTTCTCCTGCGGTTTCGGCGTTAACCCCCACCTTAGCCTCCCATCTGGTTATTTCTTGATCATCAGATGATTTTATTTTTGCCTATTGATCGCTCTTCCGCAAGAGCGAAAAATCCCCACCGAAGCGCATCGAAAATCCGAATATTGAAGGAGGACGCAATGAAACAGACCATCACCCGCCGCAGTGTCGTTACCGGCGGCGCTTCGCTGGTCGTGCTCGGAGGCAGCCGCCCCGCGCGCGCGCAAGCCAAGATCAAGCTGCGCTTCAGCTGCGCCTTCACCGAAGCGGACCTTCGCGCGCAGGCCTACAAGGAGTTTGCGGCCGCGATCAAAGACGACTTCGATTTCGAGCCGTACTGGGGCAACACGCTATTCAAGCAGGGTGCCGAGCTGGTCGCGCTGCAGCGTGACAATCTTGACCTCTGCAATCTCGCGCCGGCCGACATCTCCAAGCAGATTCCGGCCTGGTCGCTGATGACCGCAGCCTTCCTGTTCCGCGACGCCGACCACATGAAGAAGACGTTCAAGAGCGACGTCGGCAAAGACTTCATCAAGATGGCGAAGGATCAGCTCGGCATCCAAATCATCACGCCGGTCTATTTCGGCTCGCGCAGCGTCAACCTCAAGCCGGACAAGCAGATCAAGACGCCGGCCGACATGGCCGGCATCAAGCTCCGCATGCCGCCGGGTGAATTCTGGCAATTCCTCGGCGAATCGCTCGGCGCCAATCCCACGCCGGTCGCCTATGCGGAGCTTTACACAGCGCTGCAAACCGGCACGGTCGACGGCCAGGACAATCCGGTCGTGGCGAGCAAGCTGATGAAGTTCGACGAGGTGACCACGCAGTTCGTGCTCACACGCCACGTCATCGCCTACGACGTGATGGCAATACGCTCGAACATCTGGGACAAACTCACGCCGGCGCAACAGGCCAAGTTCCAGGCCGCGGCCGACAAAATGTCGGACGACAACATTACGCGGTTCGACGCACAGGAATCGGAGACTCTCGAGTACTTCAAGAAAGAAGGAAAGAAGGTCTATACGCCCGACGTCGCCGCATTCCGCACGTTTGCCCAGAAGCGTTACGTCGAAAAATACGGCAAGGATTGGCCGAAGGATGCCCTCGATCGCATCAACGCCATCAAGTAAGGCCCGGCTGGAACCCGGCTGTTGTCGCCCTCGACAACCGCCGGGGCACGGCCTCCGCGTCAAACGCATCGCACGGCTCTCGGACAGGAAACGCGATGACGCTCCAGCAATCGATCAAGCTCGGCGGGTGGCTGCGCCGCAGGGCGGAGGATGTCCTCGTCGCGCTCCTGTCCATCATGTTCGTGACCTTCATCATCCAGATTTTTTTCCGTTACGTCCTCAACAACCCCGTGGGATGGACGGAAGAGGTGATCGTCACGACCTGGCTGTGGACCGTGCTGTGGGGTGCCGCCTTCATTCTCAGCGAGGCGGAGGAGATTCGCTTCGACATCATCTATTCGCACATCTCGGAACGACTCCGGCGCGTTTTCAACGTCACCACCGGCGTCGCCGTCGTCTTCCTGTACGGCATCTCGCTGCCCGCGACCTACAAGTATGTAGCGTTCATGCGGGTCGAGCACTCGGCCTATCTTCGCGTGCCGATCGACTTGATGTACTCGGTCTACCTCATCTTCGCGGTGGCCTGCATCGGCCGGTATTGCTGGCTGGTCTTTCACGCCATTCGCGGCGGAGAATCACCAAAAACCGATCCAGCGAAGGTGATCGACTAGCAATGCCGATCAGTCCCTTCGCGCTTTGCATCATCGCCATAGTGTTCCTCGGCGCGCTCGGCCTGCCGATCGGCCATTCGATGATCGCGGCGTCGATTTTCTATCTGCTCCTGACGGGCCTCGACCTCGGCACAGCCGCCGAGCAGATCTTGAACGGACTGTTCAATAGCTACGTGCTGCTCGCCATTCCGCTGTTCATTCTGGCCGCCGATCTGATGAATATCGGCAGCCTCACCGACCGGCTGTTGCAATTCTGTCTGGTGCTCGTGGGCCGCTTCAAAGGCGGTCTCGGGCACGTCAACGTCGTTGCCAACATGATTTTCGCCGGGATGTCGGGATCGGCCATCGCCGACGCGGTCGGGATCGGCCGCATCATCATCGGCATGATGACCAAGGGCAACCGATACCCGATCGCCTATGCCGGCGCGATCACGGCGTCAGCGGCCATCATCGGCCCCATCATCCCTCCCTCGATCCCGATGGTGCTTTATGCGCTGATTTCAGACACCTCGATCGGCTACCTATTCCTCGGCGGCTTCGTGCCCGGTGTCATGCTCGGCGTCGCCTTCATGATTATGAATTCCATCATCGCGCGGCGCCGGCATTTCCCGGTCGAGCCGCCGATTCCTGTGCGCGAGGTTCCACGTATTACCATCCGCGCGTTCCCCGCGCTAATGCTGCCCGTGATCTTGTTGTTCGGCATCTATGGTGGCGTGATGACGCCGACAGAGGGGGCCGCCGCGGCGGCGTTCTACGCGTTGTTTGCCTCGACGGTTCTCTACCGTGCCGTGACCTGGAAGCAGCTCTACGACGCCATCTTGACGAGCGGCAAGGCATCAACTTCGGTCGGCATGCTGATCGCGGGCGCCCTGATCTTCAATTACGTGGTCACCATCGAGAACATACCCAATTCGCTGGCCAAGTTCATGGGCGGGTTCCAGCTGGGAAAGATGGGATTTCTGCTGCTCGTCAATATCGTGCTGCTGATCCTCGGCTGCCTGCTCGAAGGTAGCACGATCCTGCTCGTGATCGTTCCCATCTTCATTCCGACCGCGAAGGCGCTCGGCATCGATCTTGTCCATTTCGGCGTGGTCGTCGTCGTCAACATCATGATCGGCTTGCTGACGCCGCCTTACGGATTGCTGCTGTTCGTCCTCGCCAACATGACCAAGCAGCCGCTGACCGCGATCGTGCGCGAGGCCGCCCCCTTTATCTTGGCGGCCATCGTCGTTCTGGCGATCATTACAATGTGGCCGGACTCGCTCCTCTGGCTGCCACGCATCTGGGGCTACAAAGGTTAGCCATCAAATGAACAAGCCAATCTATGTCCTGAACGGACCCAACCTAAACCGGCTCGGAAAGCGCGAGCCGGAGATCTACGGCAAAACCACGCTCGCCGATATCGAACAGGATTGCCGCACGGAAGCCGGAAGCCTGACCGTCGAGTTCCGGCAATCGAACAGCGAAGCGCAGCTGGTCGACTGGATTCACGAAGCAATTGACAACGGCAGCGGGATCATCATCAATCCCGCGGCCTTCACCTTCACCTCAATCGCGATCCTCGACGCGCTCAAGATGTTCACCGGGCCGATCATCGAGCTCCATATTTCAAACATCCACAAGCGCGAGCCCTACTACCATCATTCCTTTGTGTCCAAGATTGCCACCGCCGTTATCGCCGGCTTAGGCCCAGATGGATACCGCACGGCAATGCAGGCCATGCTTCGGCTGCTGTCTTGATGTCGTCAGGTGGTCGACTTCGGGTCCGCTTGGGTCAATAGGCGCCACAGCGTGACGACAAACTCGGGCGCGATTTCTTGTTCAAGCAGCAGTATCGATAACCTGCTTGGCGGAGTTATCTAGGACAATAGGCGCATCGAAATACTGGAACTCAGGGCTAACACCAAACACCGGTGGCGTGTACTTATGGAGGAACATCGAAGTCCCGAAACAGCCTCACGACCAAGCATGTCAGCCCGGGTAAGGTAACCCCTTGCTCCAAGCCGAGCCGGAGAGGCAATGGACACGCCCCGCAAGCTTGCCGCAGAACTCGTCGCTTTCAACTTGGATGTCATCGTCTAGACACGCCTCCCACCAAGGCTGCTAAAAAGGCAACTAGAGCACGATACCGGTTGTGGTTGCCGTTTCTGCTGATCCAGTGGGAGCTGGATCGGTCGAGGGTCTTGGACACCCTTGGTGCGGCCGTCCTGACGCTGGTTTTTTCATACTCATCGCTGCGGTCCCCTGGTCCTCGACTGCGCTGCTGTAGGTCAATTACTGAGTCATTCCGGAAAGGTTGAACCTCGTATGTCGCTGTTGGGGAAGGCAGCCATCGCGATGTGGTGGAAAGTCCGCCCCGAGCAGCGCTCGGAGTTCGCCGATTGGCATTCGCATGAACATTTTCCGGAGCGGATGAGGATTCCCGGCTTTCGACGGGGATCGCGCTGGATGAGCACTCTTGAGACTGAAGGCTTCTTCGTGCTCTACGAACTGGAGCAATACGAAACGCTCACGTCCAAGGGGTATCTCGATCGTCTCAACGCCCCGACCCCGTGGTCGACTAAGATGATGCCCCATCATCTGAGCATGGTCCGTAGCCAGTGCCGGGTCGCGGCGAGTTTTGGCGGCGGCGTTGCGACATCGCTTGCGACTATCAGGCTTTCTCCAGATGCCGGACGGGAGACGGATCTGAAGACGGTGCTTGTCGAGATACTCCGCGAGCTGGCACCGAAACCGGGACTGACAGGTGCCCACCTCTTGCTGACCGACACGCCTAAAACGAGTTCGCCCACGACTGAGCAACAGATCAGAGGGGCGGACGGCGCCGCCGACTGGATCGTCCTGCTCTCGGGTTACGATCTTGATGTGGTCCAGAAAGTTGTTGCTGATCAGCTTTCGTCGTCCGCACTTCGCTTTGCGGGCGCCCGCGAAAATTCGGCGATCGGCTACTACAGGCTTTCATTCACTATGACGCCTCTCGACTTGGCCGCGATGTAAGTTGCGACTCACCCATTCGCTTGCGCTGTCGGGCTGTCCCGGCCACCCTACGATAGAATAGCTTAACCCCGATCGAAGCCCTCGGCGTGCTTCATAGCGCGACTGATGCCGGCGACGACACGTTGAGCAACCCGCGCCGCACCAGCAACCGTGCCGGTAACCATGATGGCGCGGATGATTTCGATCTGGCGCAATGTGAGCATTTGCAGTGCAGTCGTAAAATTAGACGATCCCCTCCAACTTAGCAGTCCGCCTGTTTTTTGGCATCGTTCTAAAGGTTGCGGCGCCGGCCTCCGATCTTCGGCTATCGATGTCATTCGCTACCGATGCGTTCAGCGCCGGTGTCGCACCATATCCGGTATGCTTTGAAAGCGGACGTTACCGGTAGGGGTGGAACGGTGAAAATTTTACACCGCTCTCACGCGCCACACCGTGCCACACCCTGCCACCTGTGAGTCTGCTGCTCGTTGCGGTACGCGCCGGTAACAAGGTGACAGGTAAAAACGGTTCGCGGACCGCCAGCTTGCTAGCTTGTCACACCGGAACGCGGGTCCTGCCGGTGACACGGTGAAACGGTAACACGCTGAAAGCTTTACACACCAGCGCGTCAAACCGTACAACCTGCTATCGCACAGCCAATTTGATCGATGTCCGCTATCAAGAGCAAAAAGGGACATTCGGCAGACTACTTCTGATGTCCCCTGCTGACGTTAAAGCGCACAACAGATTAACGGGCAGAGGAAAAGAAACTCAGAAGTGGGACATTCGAACTATGCGTGGAGGTGCATCCCGCGACTGCATTTGATTTTCGAGGTGCTCCATATCGCGCTCAAGCTTATCGACGCGCGTTCCGAGCGAAAGAATGTAGTCGCCTTTCGGTCGTCTATGTCTTCGAACACTTCCGCGAACCGCGTAAGTTTGGTCCATAATCGCTTTAGTCCACTCATGTTTGCCTCCGTGATTGGGCCCATGACTTGGCGCGCGGGCGCCCTGTATAGCTCGGCGCCAAACTGAAGTTGATGTCGAACGATGCTGCCTTGGCTTCGCGGACGTGTTCAGCCGGCGATTTAATCCGGAACCACGTGGCATAGAGCGCAGGAAGGAACAGAAGGATCAGCACCGTGCCGACCGCCGTGCCGCCGATCAGCGTGTAGGCCATGGATCCCCAGAAGACGGAGTGTGCGAGGGGGACGAAGGCCAGCACGGCGGCAAGTGCGGTCAGGATCACAGGCCTCGTGCGTTGCACCGTGGCCTCGATGATGGCGTGATACTCATCAAGGCCGGCAGCGCGGTTTTCCTTAATCTGTTCGGTTAGGATCAGCGTATTGCGCATCAGGATGCCGGCTAGTCCTATCAGGCCCAGAATGGCGTTGAACCCGAAGGGCTGGTTGAACGCGAGCAACATAGGGACGACACCGACGAGACCGAGCGGCGCCGTCAGCATGACCATGGCCATGGTGGAGAAAGATCGCACCTGCAGGATGATGACGATCAGCGTGGCGGCGATCATGGCCGGGAAGACCTTACCCAACGCGGCGTTAGCCTTAGCAGCCTCCTCGATCGATCCACCCATTTCGATGCTATAGCCGACCGGAAGCGATGCGATCAGCGGCTGAAGGGCCATCATGATCTCCTTGGATACCTCTGGAGGCTGGGTCGCCTCGTTAATGTCCGAACGGATCGTGATGACGGGTGTGCGATCACGGCGCTTTAAAATGGGCTCTTCCAGACGCACCTCCGAATGCCCGATCTGGTCGAGCGGAATCTGGTGGCCCTCTCGGCTCATCAGTGACAAATCTGCCAGACGCGCCGGGTCCAGCCGCTCGCCGCCAGCGCTACGTGCCACGATGGGGACATTGCGGATGTCCTCACGGACCTGCGTGACGGCGACGCCGGTGAGGAGCAACTGGAGTTGCTGGGCTACCTCGGCCGGCGAAAGACCGATGAGATTCAGTCGATCCTGATCCGGGATGAAGCGAAGTACGGGTGCGCGATTACCCCAATCGCGGTTCGCTTGCCGCACATCGGGAACGGCACGCATGATGTCCAGGGCTTTTTCAGAGATAGCGTATAATCGGGCCGGATCAGGCCCGATGACCCGAAACTCGACCGGGAACGGCGTGTAGGGCCCGAACACAAGCTGAGTGACGCGCACATAGGCCTCAGGTGCGAGCCCCTGCGACACCGCCTGTCGGAGCCGGTGCTTCAAAGCCTCGCGTGCCTCCGCGTCTGGTGTAAGCACGACGATCTTGGCGAAGGCCGGATCAGGCAGCTCCGGCGCCATCGCGAAGAAGAAGCGGGGAGCGCCCTGACCGATATAGCTCGTGACGATCTTGGCCCCGGGCTGGTCGTGTAGCCAGTGTTCGAGTTTCTCGACTGTGGCGGTCGTCGTCTCGATGCTAGTGCCTTCCGGCAGTCGAACCTCCACCAGCACTTCGGGGCGATCGGATGTCGGGAAGAACTGCTGTTTGAGAGCGCCCATGCCCAGGCCGGAAAGCGCGAAGGCGATGGCGACGATGCCGGAGGTCAAAAACTTGTGGCGCACGGCAAAGGTGATGACGCCTCGCAGACGCCGATAGTTCGGTGTGTCGTAGATCGCGTGGTGTCCGCCTTCGATCGGTTTGATCGCCGGCAGCATCTTGACGCCAAGATAAGGCGTGAAGACCACCGCGACGATCCAGGAGACGATGAGGGCGAAGCCCACGACCCAGAAAATGTTGCCGGCGTATTCGCCGGCCGTCGAACGCGCAAAGCCCACTGGCAAGAATCCGGCGATGGTCACGAGTGTTCCGGATAGCATCGGCGCCGCAGTGTGACTCCACGCATAGGCTGCCGCCTTGATCCGGTCCACGCCCTCTTCCATTTTCACCACCATCACCTCGATGGCGATGATGGCGTCGTCCACGAGAAGACCAAGCGCCAGGATAAGAGCGCCGAGCGTGATACGGTCAAAGAACCGGCCGGTTTCGAGCATGATGAGGAACACGGCAGCAAGCGTCAGGGGGACGGCAGCCGCCACGACGATGCCGACGCGCCAGCCGAGGCTGAGCAAGCTCACCAGCAGCACCACGCCGAGCGCCATCGCGAACTTCATCATGAATTCGTCGACCGCGGACGTGATGTTGACGGCCTGATCGGTAACTTTATCGAGCGTCATTCCGAGTGGCAGCGTCTTTGCTATCGCGGCAGCGCGGTCCTTCAGCGCCTTCCCGAGCGCGAGACCATTCCAGCCCTCCTGCATAACCGCTGCCAGTACGATGGTGGGCTCACCTTGATGTCGGATGATGTAGGTGGGAGGATCCTCGTAGCCACGGCGGACATCAGCGATGTCGGAGAGCTTCAGTGTCCGCCCCGCAGCGACAATTGGCGTGTCGGCGATCGCCTGGACATTGTCATAAGCGCCATCGACCCGGATGAAGACGCGCGGCCCCCGGGTGTCGATCGATCCTGCCGGTGTGACAGTGTTCTGTCGCTGCAATGCGGCGACAATATCGCGTGCCGATATGCCCAGGGTTGCCAGTTTGGCATAGGAAAAGTCGACGAATATCTGCTCAGGGCGTTCACCGACAATGTTGATCTTCTTGACGCCGGGCACGTGGAGGAGGTCCTGGCGGATCACCTCGGCCTGTCGAGCCAACTCACGCATCGGCATGCCCTTCGCCTTGAGCGCATAAAGCGCGAAGCTCACGTCCGAATATTCGTCGTTGACGAAAGGCCCCAGCACGCCGGGTGGCAGGTTGCGCGCTTCATCCCCCAGCTTCTTACGTGCCTGGTAAAACTCCTCCTGTACGAGAGATGGCGGCGTGCTGTCCTTCAGCGTAACGGTCATATACGCATAGCCGGGCCGTGTGCTTGTCTCCACTCGGTCGTACCAGGTCAGCTCCTGAAGCCGCTTCTCTAACGGTTCAGCGACGAGATCCTGCATCTCGCGGGCCGTAGCCCCCGGCCATGCCGTCGTGACCGTCAGAGTCTTGATAGTGAAGTTGGGGTCCTCTGCGCGCCCGAGCATGAAGAATGCGTAGCCGCCGGCGGCCGCTAGCAGGAGGAATGAAGAACAGGGTGACGGCGCGTTCGCGAATGGCGATCGCGGAAAGATTCAGGCTCATCAATTGTCCCTTCTTTCAAAGGTAGTCGTGACGCGAGCACCCTCCCGCAGAAGATGAGCGCCGAGCGAAACGATCGGATCACCAGAGCTCAGTCCGGAGATCACGGCGACATCGCTGGACATGCGAAGTAGCCTGACGGGCCGGAGGTGTACGGTCGAGGTGGCGCTGTCAAAGATCCAAACGCCGGTCTTCCCGCCGTCATCGAGCACGGCTCCCAGCGGCACTTGGACTTCCGGCTGACTCGCCTCGCTCGCCATCCGAATGGTTACCGTCGCGCCAAGCGGTGCCGCTGCGGCGTCGCCATCGAGCACATAGCGGGCCTCATAGGTGCGGGTTTGGGCATCGGCCGAATCCGACAGCTGTCGGAGATGCGCCGTGTAGCGATGCCCATCGCTTCCATAAACGCTGGCCTCGGCAACCGAGCCGATCGTCGGCCGAGTCGTTTCGGGAAGCGCGACGATCGCTTCTCGGGGGCCGGCCTGGGCAAGCCGAACCACGGTTTGGCCGGCGGACACGACCTGGCCCGGCTCGCCAAGGGTTTCGACCACTGTTCCATCCGCGTCCGCCATCAGGACGGCATAGGTCGCCTCGTTCTCGGCGACCCGTGCCTCGGCTTCAGCAGCTGCGAGTTGCGCATTGGCCGTATCCGAGGCGGCTTTCGCCTGCTCATAGCGCTGTCGGGAAACCCAGCCGTCGCTCACCAGCTTCGCGTATCGCTGTTCATCTGCGTCGGTCTGAACGACAGATGCGCGCGCCGCCGTGACGGCGTTGCGCTTTGCCGTGAGCGCAAGGCGAAGGTCGGTTTCGTCGATCCGCATCAACGGCTGACCGGCTTTGACCTGCTCACCGACATTCACAAGCCGTTCCACGATCTTGCCGGCGACGCGAAAACCGAGATTACTCTGCACCCTCGCGCCTATGATGCCCGTGAAACCGCGTTCGGACCCGGTCACCTGCGCTGCCGTCGCCAGTCTGACGATCGGAGTTTCCTGCCTCGGGTCGCTCACGGCATAGGCATCCCGCGCACGCACAGAAGCTGTGGCGAGTGCGGCCGCCCCCGATGCCGTGATCAGCAGGGCCCCCAGTACAACAGCGGGTCTCTTTTTCATGGCCATCGCTTCCTCTTGAATAGATTGCGTTCACACTCTATATAGGCTACATAGATTACGAACGCAATCTAAATCTTCTGGAGGTCGATGATGCGGGTGAGTCGCATTCAGGCTGCCGAAAACCGCCAAACCGTGATCGATGTGGCAAGTCGCCTTTTTCGCGAGCGCGGCTTTGACGGTATCGGCCTTAAGGATCTGATGAAGGGCGCCGGGCTGACCCAAGGCGCCTTTTACAAACAGTTCGCGTCTAAGGAGGACTTGGCTGCACAGTCATCCGCGCGGGCGTTGGAGAGCGCCTTTAGCCGTTGGTCGGCCGCGATGGCAGCGAATCCTAAAGATCCGCTGGGCGCGGTGATGGCCTTCTATCTCAGCATGCAGCATCGCGAAGAGAGGATGGACGGCTGCCCGATCGTGGCGCTCGGCTCAGATGCCGCCAGACAGGGCAGCGACGTGAAAGCGTCATTCGAAGCTGGCATTAAAGCGCATCTCGAAGTCCTCGGCCGCCTGATTGCGGAGATCGAGGGCAAGGGTCCAAAGGGCAAGCGCAAGGCCATGGCCATTCTCTCGACCATGGTGGGTGCCCTGACACTATCACGTGCGGTCAACGACCCCGACCTCGCTCGGGCCTTTTTGGATGCGGCGGTGAAACAGGTTCGCGAAGCGGTCGCCGCTTGAAAGAGACCGGCGTCCGCACCTTAGCGCTGTATCAATCGAGGTGAAGCAAGCGTGGATCGCAATCAAGTCGCAGGACTTTGCTCTGACTGTTTCTGCAATAAAAAGAAAGAAGTGACTTCCATGGACAAGACCAATCTCGGCGTAGCTCTGGTGACAGGGGCCTCGTCCGGTATCGGGAACGCAACGGCCAAAGCCCTGCAGAGCGCGGGCTTCCGCGTCTTCGGAACCAGCCGTCGTGCCGCCTCCAAAAGATCTGACGGCTTTACCATGCTGACCTGCGACGTGACGGATGACGCGTCGGTCGCGAAATTGGTTGATGAGGTGCTGGCCGCGGCCGGGCAAATTGACCTGCTCGTCAATAACGCTGGCATGGGTCTGCTTGGGGGCGCGGAGGAGTCCTCAATGCTCCAGGCTCAGTCGTTGTTTGACGTAAACGTCTTCGGCGTTTTCCGCGTGACCAACGCGGTGTTGCCGGCAATGCGACGCCAAGGGCACGGCAGAATAGTGAACTTGAGCTCGGTGCAGGGGTTCATCCCAGCTCCCTATTTCGCGCTTTATTCGTCGACCAAACATGCCGTTGAAGGCTATTCCGAATCGCTTGATCACGAACTGCGCCCGTTTGGAATTCGTGTTGTATTGGTCGAACCCGCCTATACCCGTACGTCATTCGAAGACAATCTCGCCAGGCCGGATCAGTTGCTTGACATCTATGACTCTGCGCGCGCTGGCATGAATGTAGTCGTGCGGAAAGCGATGGAAAAAGGCGATGCCCCCGAAGTGATAGCCAAGACCGTTTTGGCGGCTGCGACGGATCCTGTTCCGCGGAGGCGCTATGCGGCGGGAAAAATGGCGCGCCAAGTCAGTTTCCTGCGCCGTTTTGTGCCCGCCTCCGTTTTTGACAAGAGCCTGCGAAAGCAGCTCGGGCTGACGATCTGAGATCGACGAGAGCACCGCATCGGGGGCAAAGTTCCACCCGAGGCTGAGGCGAGTCGTCGTCAGTACAAGCCCACCATTGAGGACATCGGCGCGCGCGGCACACAGTTCGGGTGAAACGGTACAACGGTAAAACACTTATCCGATCTACAGCGACCGTTTTCTGTCGCGCGATGGGTAAAACGATTACACGTTGCCGCCGTGTAACCGTCCTACCGTTTCACTCACCTGTTACCCTTGTATGAAGTGCAAAAGGGCACAAGTGATAACTGACGGCTACGCCAACACAACTTGCGGTTCTTCAATGAAACGTTGCCATTCTTCAAACGATCCAAATTTGCGCGGGCCATCGTTTGTCACTCCAAATACCGAACCGTCTGGCAAAAACGCCACTCGTCGTCTGAAATGGTGCTCTACCTTGGAGCCTGCAGGAATATCGTCAAAGGGGTCGAATATTATCGGCTTCGCAAGGTTTTGTCGCATTTGGGAGATTGTCCACTCCAAGTCTTTAGGCCTTCCAAGGATGGCAACCACCTTTACCAACTCGTCACCGAGCCGCCGATCCTCGTCATTGAGTTTAATATACGTCTCTCGGAGGGACACGTCGGTTACGAACGCATGACCTTGGACACGACGAATGGCTTCGTCCTCAAATTCTTTGAGGCGATTTGCGTCGCGCTCTCTCACCAGAAGCGAACGAAATTCGTCCACGTTTTTCGACGACAACAGGGATAATCTTCCGACTGTGTCTCTAACAGCCGGGTCGTAGTTGAGATAGGTGCGCCAAACCTCATCGTTAGAGCCATCATAGGTATTATGTTTAAGAACCGATCTTTGCTGGGGTTCGGGTTGCCGAAGTCCAATCAGAGACGGTCGCAAAGATAAAAGGTAGCATCCGAAATATGCAAGCAGGCATACGTCACCGAACAACCATGTTAGCACGGTGGTAACTTCGGATATTGTGACAGTATCTGAGGCAATTTTGGTCGTGACAAGATTGAGCAACATGACGATTGGAAGCAAGAACGTGCTTAGACTAAAGGCATCCGACTGCCATACCTGCCCCAACGTTTTGTCGCGATGCGAGGCTACGATTGATCGTCTTATTTCACCAAAACCTAGCCACGGCCGCACAAGATTTAAAATCGGGATGAAGAGGCTAATAAACGTCCAACGGTAGGACCACTGATAACCGTCTATTCCAAGTGCTTCAGCATATTTTCTTGCAGAGAACATGCCCCAATAGAATGCGGCAAGCCAGCCTACATGACCAATGAAGTAGAGCGCCTCATACACATAGGTCGTTGTAGTTGAACTTATTGGCAAAGAAGATGGTGGGACGTGCCCCCAACCGTACGTCGCTACAAGGTTGTTGAACGTTAGCCAGTACCAAAGCACAAGCGCCGGCCCCGCCAATTTTATTAGCGAAGCACCCGCGAACATCATCACAGATTTATCAAAGTCTCGAAGGTATTCGTTTATTTTGCCGGGCTGCCCGGGTTCATCGAAAAGTTTAAGCCCACGCATGTAGCCCGCAGCCAGGACTGCAAATTAATCGTCAAATAGCGAATGCGGACCGAAACGTACTGATGTTGATGGAATATTGAGTTTCCAAAGTAATGTAAGTTTTCTCGATGAATTTTGGGACACATTAAGCGTTCGCTTAGCTGTGCCTATAATCAAGCCAAAACGGTTGCGCAGTAGGCGCTCGTTTGGGCCCACGGGTGACACGACGAACTAGGGCCACCGTGCCACCCGGCTTCATGCCCATTCAATCCGGACTTGGATCAGCGGCGGTACGCTCGCGCGCTGTTCGCGTGCTACCGTGTCACCGTCAGCTCAGGTAACGCTGCCACTACTAAGTGAAACGCTTACACCTTGGCCCCGTTTTACCATGACACCGTGCCATCTGAATGAACCAATAGGCATGCACTCCGATGTCCGTTGTTAGCGGTATATCGGACATTGTCACGACATAGCGCTAAGTCGCCCTTTGACCCAGCAGCGACATTGTCCGGCGTTTTATGTTGCAGCGCGAAGCGAGTCTCAGCTCTATCAAAACATTTGCTTGAGCCGGTACGAT
>Ga0193751_1000622_pt1 | contig 26072 bp, 28 predicted proteins | sample L1c2metaG_FD_143050 | JGI IMG/M metagenome (GOLD analysis project Ga0193751, IMG submission 143050) | Soil microbial communities from a riparian zone of the East river system, Colorado, United States - L1c2 | ecosystem: Environmental > Terrestrial > Soil > Riparian zone | place: USA: East River... | reverse complement strand
CGCGGCCTTGCTCACAGCGGCAGTGCTCGGCTTGATCCTGTCGCCGCGGCTGGGCGGCCTCACAGGAGACAGCTATGGAGCCGTCTGCGAAGTGACGCAGGTGCTGATTCTCGTGCTCATCCTCACGGGGCATCAAACGGGATGGCTCGGGCTTGGTGTGCTGAGACGATGACGCGCGTTCGTCACGCTCGCGGTTCCCTCGCTCGGGAAGGCATGGTCGAGCGCGCCATAGTGCTGCTTGCCGCCATCGCGCTCGACCTCCTCGTCGGTGAACCGCGCGGCGGGCTGCATCCGGTGGGTTGGATTGGCTCGGCAATCGACCGCCTCGAACGGCGGGCACCGGGGCCGGAGCGGGCGAGGAGCCTTCCTTACGGCATTGCCGCGACGCTGAGTCTGACCGTCGCGTCGGCCGCGGCGGGGCTGCTGGCGGCCAGGGCGTTGCGGTCCGGTCCAAGGCCCGTTCGAATCCTTACGCTCGCCTGCCTGCTAAAGCCGTCATTCGCCCTGCGCGCACTCATCGCAGCCGGCTCTGATGTGCGGCGGGCGCTGGAACGCGATGATCTTGGGCGAGCGCGCGAAGCGTTGCGGAGTCTCGTCAGCCGCGAGACGGCCGGCTTGTCGGCGGAGGAGTGCGCAGCAGCGACGATTGAGTCGCTGGCCGAGAACACGGCTGACAGCTTCGTCAGCCCGTGGCTTGCGTTTCTCGCGTTTGGTTTGCCGGGCGCTTGGGCCTTCCGTGCCGTGAACACGCTGGACAGCCGCTGGGGCTACCGGGGCCGCTACGAGTGGCTCGGTCGGACGCCCGCGGTGCTCGATGATGCGCTCGCGGCCGTACCGGCAAGAGCATCAGCCATTCTCCTCATCGCCGCGGCGTGGCTCACCGGGAACAGCGCCGGTGGTGCCGTTCATGCGCTGGTCGACGATCGCACGCGCACGCCGAGCCCCAATGCAGGCTGGACAATAGCTGCCATGGCTGGTGCGCTTGGGTGCAGACTCGCCAAACCGGGCGTCTATACTCTCAACGCCCGCGGCGGCGCGTGCGGCGCTGGGGACGTCGCGCGCGCGCAAAGACTTGTCGCGGTCAGCGCCGCGCTTGGACTCGCGACAGTCCTGCCTCTGGTCCTGCTCGGGTCGCGAGGAAAGCCGTCCAGTCCCTAAGCCTTGCGGACCGGCATCGGGCCCGGGCAGTGGACTGCCACGTGACAGACACGTACGGTGTGCACGATGCAGCCCAATCCTCTTCACGAATCAGCGAGCCTGCCCTTGGAACAGCGACACGGTGGCCTCCAGGCAAGCGACCTTGCCGGGACCGGTCTGCGGACGGCCGACGTCCTTGATTTCAGCTCCAGCCTCAATCCGCTTGGCCCTCCTCCGGCTGTGCGCGAGGCGTTGGCCTCCTTTGACCCCGGTCGATACCCCGACCCAACCTGTACCGAGCTTCGGGGCGTATTGTCAGAACGGCTCGGTATCTCTCTCGACCGAATCCTCATCGGCAGCGGCTCGACGGAGCTGATCCACCTGGTCGTGCGGCTGTTCGTTCATCGCGGGCAGCGCCCCGTCGTGTTCGCGCCCACCTTCTCGGAGTTCGAGCGCGCCGTGGGCATCGCTGGCGGGCATGCCTACCCCTGGACCGCAACGCCCCAGCGAGGCTTCCGCTGGGCGCTGCGCAACAAACCGGGTGTGTTGGAGCGAGTGCGGCCACCTCTTGTCTGGCTCTGCAATCCCAACAACCCCACCGGCGTTTACCTGCCGCGAGACCGGGTGGAGTTGGTCGCATCGGCGCTGACTGAGGGTCCCTTGCTGCTGGACGAGGCCTACGCCGCATTCGTTGACGAGCCCTGGTCATCGCTCGACCTGACGCAAACGGGACGCGTCATCCTGCTCCGATCGATGACGAAGGACTACGCCATACCCGCGTTGCGTCTGGGCTATCTCGTAGCGCATCCGGACGTCGTTTCGGCCGCCGCGGCCATCCAGCCCGAGTGGAGCGTCAGCGGCGCCGCAATCGTGGGTGGTCTGGCCGCGCTCCGAACCAAAGGTTATGTGGAGGAAGGCAGACGCATCGCCGGCGAGGCCAAGACGTATCTTTGCGAGGCGCTGCCGGCGATTGGACTCGAAGTCGTGGAGGGCGCGGCAAATTTCATCCTGGTCCGAGCGGGCGACGGCCCTGGTCTCCGGATGCAGCTCCTGAGACTGGGGGTCGCAGTGCGGGACTGCAGCTCCTTTGGGCTCCCCGAGTACGTCCGCATTGGGATGCGATGTATTCCTGATTGCGAGCGCCTTGTCGCGGCGTTCGCCAAGCTCCGCGCGGGCGGGTTTGAAACCCGCCCCCACGAGGATGGCGGTACGATGGACCTCGACGCCGGCAACGTGCAGACGGCGGAGCCATGACGCTACGCCGCCTGCTGCTCACTCGACACGGCCAAACTGGTCACAACAGCGAACGGCGCTTCACCGGCTGGTCCGATCCCCCGCTAACCCGGCGAGGAAAGGCCGAAGCGCGCGCCCTTGGGCGACGTCTTCAAGAACAGGGAATTGACGCCGTCTACACCAGCGACCTTCGCCGCGCGGTCGATACCGCGACAATCGCAACTGCGGACCGTGCCGGACTTGCCAGCACAGAGGACCCAGCACTCCGGGAGGCGAACTTCGGCGAGTGGCAGGGCCTGACCTTTGATGAGGCGCGCGCGAGCCATCCGGCGGAAGCAGCGGCGCTTCTTGCCCGCTCTATCGACTTCTGTGCCCCCGGCGGCGAGACGATCCCTCAGGTGCACGCGCGCGTCACCGCGCTTCTGAGTCGCCTGCACGAGAGTCACGAGAACGGTACGATTCTTGTCGTGGCCAGTGGCGGCCCGCTGCAGATCCTCGTCGCCGGGCTATTCGGGATCCCAATCGAGGCACACTGGCGCCTGGGGATGAATAACTGCGCACTGACGATCGTGAACTTCGTCCAGGGAGAACCGATTCTAACTCTCCTGAACGACCGCTCTCATCTCGAGCGCCTTCGCCGGCGCGAAACCACGGCACGTGCGTCCGCTCCATAAAGGACCCAGGAGACCCATGACAGCCAAAGTCCTCATGGTTCAGGGCACGGCGTCGTCGGCCGGTAAGAGTCTGTTGGTGACGGCGCTCTGCCGCATCCTCCGCCAGGACGGGTTCAGCGTCGCGCCGTTCAAGGCGCAGAACATGTCGAACAACTCGTACGTCACGCTTGAGGGCGGCGAGATCGGGCGCGCACAGGTGAATCAGGCCGAGGCCGCGGGCCTCGAGCCCGAGACGGACATGAACCCGATCCTGCTCAAGCCGGAATCCGATCGACGTGCGCAGGTTGTCTTGAATGGCACGCCCTACCGCACGGTTGGCGCCGGAGAATACCAGCAGCTCAAGCTGGATCTGTGGCCGCACGTGACCAGCGCGCTGGACCGCCTGCGCTCGCGCTTCGAAGTGGTGGTCATCGAGGGCGCGGGTAGTCCGGCGGAGATCAATCTCCAGCAGACAGACATTGTGAACATGCCGATCGCCCGTTACGCCAATGCGCCGGTTCTGCTCGTCGGCGACATCGACCGCGGAGGGGTCTTCGCACATCTGGTCGGCACGCTGGCCCTAATCGAGCTACGGGACCGGCCGCTGGTTCGAGCGTTGGTCATAAACAAGTTTCGCGGAGATTCTGCGCTGCTCGAGCCCGGCCTGAAGATGCTGAGAGCACGTACAGGGCTGCCGGTCGCGGGAGTCATTCCCTACCTGCATGACATCGATATCGCGGAAGAAGACGCGGTTGCGCTGGATAGTTGGAGCGGCGGCAGACCGGGAACAATCGACATCGGCGTCATTCGATTCCCGCACATATCGAACTTCGACGACCTCGATCCTCTGGATCGAGAGCCGGGCGTCAGCCTTCGATACATCAGCTCGGCCTCCCAACTTGGCCACCCTGATCTAATCGTGCTGCCGGGAACGAAGGCAACCATCGCCGATCTCGCCTGGCTGCGCGCGCGTGGGCTCGCCGAGTCGATCGCTTCGGCGGCGCGGTATGGATCGGCGCTCATCGGGGTCTGCGGTGGATATCAGATTCTTGGCCAGCGAATCATTGACCTTGAGGGCGTCGAATCTGGAGAGCCCAGCGTAAGAGGGCTTGCCCTGCTCTCCGCGTCCACTGAATTCGAGCCGGCCAAGACCACCACGCGCGTCCAGTCCCGAGTCCTCTACGACCGCGGGATGTTCGCCGGCGCTAAGGGTGTCCGTGTCAGCGGCTACGAGATCCACATGGGCCGGACGTACACGAGCGAGAGTGTTCCATTCAGGCTCGAGGGGGGCACGGGTGACCGAAAAGCATCGTTCGACGGCGCGGTTTCCGCCGATGGTTGGATGCTTGGGACCTACCTGCATGGCCTATTTGCGAATGACGACTTCCGAGGGGTGCTTCTTAGAAATCTCGCTCGAAGGAAGGGAGTCGCGATAGTTCCCCTGGGGTCAAATGGGGTGAAGGACCAGGCTTACGACCGCCTCGCATCGCAAGTTCGCGCGGCGCTCGACATGCGGCTGGTCTACGGCCTACTGGGGACACCCGTACGGGACTCGCCGGCCGTGCCGGCGACTGAGTAATGGAATATGGCCCGCCGATGGGCGACCTGACCCTGGTTCTGGGGGGGATTCGGAGCGGAAAGAGCGCGTTTGCTGAGCGGATTGCCGCCGTCGCTGCCCGGCGAGTCCTGTACTTTGCGACAGGAGAGGGCGGCGACGATGAGATGCAGGAGCGGATTCGCCGGCATCGTGAGCGGCGACCGTCCGGCTGGACGACGATGGAGGCTCCGCTTGACCCTGCGGGCGCGCTGCGCAGCGCCGGCGGCGGCTGGGATGCTGTCCTGCTCGACTCGATCTCCGGCTGGCTCTCGAATCTCGTGCTGAGCAGCGATCCAGGAATCCAACGCATCCCCGCAGCGGGACCAGGCTCGCTCGACGCGGTTATAACTGCCGGCATCGCGGACCTCGTCGCCTGGCAGCGCTCATCGGGCACTTCTATGGTCATGGTCAGTGACGAGGTCGGCCTTTCGTTGGTGTCGCCCAATCCCCTCGGCCGCCAGTATCAGGATCTCCTTGGTGCCGCAAACCAGCGACTCGCTGCCGAGGCCAGTGATGTCTTCCTCGTCGCCGCGGGCCTGCCGCTGCGGCTCAAGGGACGCGATCTGAGACCGCCCCGCGCTCGCACCGGATTTGGCCATGATCCCGATCGGGGATAGCCTCCGGTCGCGCGTCTTCCCCTGGGTGAATTACGGGCTGATCCTCGCAAACTTCGCGGTCTTCTTCTACGAGCTGCAGACACCGGACCTCAACTCCTGGATCGCTCAGTGGGGCGCGGTTCCGTGTCTGATCACCGGCGCTCTCGGCGGAGGAGCGGCAACCTGCAACGTCCACGGACAGCTGGCGCAATCTGGAACGGACCAGAGCGAGATCCTGCACCTGCTCACATCGATGTTCATCCATGGAGGGTGGCTGCACATACTCGGCAACATGATCTTCCTGTGGGTGTTCGGCGACAACGTCGAGGACGCCATGGGACACGTGGGTTACCTGCTGTTCTATCTGCTCTGCGGAGTCGGCGCGGGTCTCGGCCAGGTCTTCGCCGACCCCACGGCCGCGGTTCCGGCCGTGGGCGCCAGCGGAGCGATCGCGGGCGTGCTGGGCGCCTACCTCGTGCTGTATCCCCGGGCAAGCGTCCGTACGGTCATACCCATCATCATCATTCCGTGGATTGTGCGGATCCCAGCGGTCGTGCTGATGCTCTTCTGGTTCACGACGCAGCTCATCAGCTCCAACCTCTTCTCGGTCTCCTCAGCTGTCGGCGGTAGCGGCGGCGTCGCATACATGGCGCATATTGTGGGATTCATTCTGGGATTGGCTCTGGTATTCGTGTTTCGCGGCCGGCAGCGGAGTATCGACGTGGAGCACACCTGGTGAGCCTTCTCTCAGGCAGCCTTAGGGCTGGCAGCTGTGACGCCGTGGCCGATGCGCAGCCGCTCCAGGCCGAAGGCGAGCAGGAGGCAGGCCAGACCAACCAGTGCTCCGGCAACCCCGTCGACGACATAGTGGTTCCCAGTCACGACGATGGCCAGCAGCATGCCCGCGGGTATCAGCGCCCCCGTCCAGCGCAAGAACGCATGGGTGGAGCACCAAGCCAGGGCGAATCCCATGAGCAGATCCCAGCCGATGTGCATCGACGGCATGGCGGCGTAAGGGTTAAAAAAGACCTTGGGCTCGACTGTATCGTAGATGGGCGAGACCATCGCCGCCGTATCGACGAGCCCAAGCGACGGCACGAGCCGCGGCGGAGCCAGCGGGAAGACGTAGAAGACAATCAATGCCAGCCCGCCGGATATCAGGACTGCGTTGCGAATGACGCGATATTCCGAGCGATGATACGCAAACAACCACAGGGCCACGGCAATCACCAGCGGCAGATGACCCCACATGTAGATCGCGTTGAAGACCTGAAGCACTGCTCCGTGCGCGAGAACGGGCGCCTGAAGCTGGCGTTCCACGAGGATCCCGATCGAGCGCTCGAGCTCGACGATCCGGTTTGCGTTGCCAAACGCGACGGATTCGTGTGCGCCAACGGCGCCACAGGTGAGCGAATAGACGAGGTAGCCGATCGCGGCGACAGCGAGCTCGACGAGGGCGAGGCGGGCGAGGCGGAGTCCGGCCCTCGGTTCGCTCGAGGCCGGCTCGGTAGCGGGCTCGGCGAGGTTAACGGCCACGTTGGGGGCGCTTATGAAGCATTGGGATCATGGTAGACCGTATGGGGACCGTATGTCTACCGGTTCATCTCATAGACGAGGCGGAGGCCCACGAGGGTGAGGTTTGGGTCGACGACATCGATGGCGCGTGTCTCACGGGCGATGATTTCTACGTAGCCGCCCGTGCCCACGACGCGGGCCTCGCCACCGAGCTCTTTTTTCATTCTTGAGACCATGCCCTCCACAAGTCCCGCATAGCCGTACATCAGGCCAGACTGTATGGCGTGCCCCGTCCTCTTGCCGATGGCGGTTGGCGGCGCCACGAGCTCGACGCGGAATAGCCGTGAGGCTCGCTGGAAAAGCGCGTCGGCCGCGATCGCGATGCCGGGCGCGATTGCGCCGCCGACGTATTCACCATCCGCCGAGATCGCGTCGAAGACCGTGGCGGTGCCGCAATCGACGATGATCAGCGGCGGACCGTAGAGCTTGATCGCGGCTACGGCGTCGACGATCCGGTCCGGCCCAACCTCTTGGGGGTTGTCATAAAGGATGCGGATGCCCGAACGCATGCCGGCTCCGGCGACCATTGTTCTAGCGCCAAAGTACCGGCGCACCAGCTCGACAAACGACTGGGTGAGCGGCGGAACGGTACTGCTTAGCGCGCAGGCATCGATGTCCGTGGTGGCGATGCCCGCAGTTCCAAGCAACCCGAGCACAAGAAGCGCGTACTCATCCGGTAAGCGCTCAACGTCGGTGCCGACCCTCCAGTTGTCGCGCAGACGCTCCCCATCGAACACACCGATGTGGACGCTGGTATTGCCAATGTCGATGACGAGGAGCATAGCGCGCCCAAGTATACCAGCGGAAACCTGTGTCCTGGGTTGTGATGAAGGCAACTCGCGCGATGCCGGCCCCGAGCTTCGACCGTCTACGCCCAGCGGCTGGCGTATGTGAAGGAGCGGCTGCGGCTGCGGCTGCGGCTGCGGCTGCGGCTGCTCGAGCTTGAAGCGGCCTAACCCACGCCAGGCGTCTGGTCCTGGTCTTCAGCATTCATATCGGGATGCGTCTCGAGCCAAGTCTCGCGCAGCGCCTCCATGGTGATGAAGTTGTGCGCTCCTCGGCGCATCGTCCCGCACTCCAGAAAGCCTGCCGCCAGGAAGCTTTGCTGGGCACGGACGTTCCAGTCGAGGGTGTTGAGATAAACGCGTTGGAGACCGCCTTCGATGAACAGATGGCGGAGGAAGGTCTGAATCGCATCGCGGCCGAAGCCACGGCTCCAAAAGCGCTTATCGCCGATCGTGATGCCGAGCTCCGCCTCTTTTCGGCGGTCGTCGATGTTGTAATACATGACGTTGCCGATGTGCTGACCACCAAGCTCGTCGATGGCATAGACGCGCCGAAACGGCGTCGGGTACTCGACATCCTCACGAAACGTCGATAGGAAGTCGCTGTAGCTCGATCGCAGCGGCGCGGCGGCATCGAAGCGGGCGAGCTCCGGGTCCCGCCGCCAGGCGTAATCCAGCGGTGCGTCATCGAGCTTCTTTCGGCGCAGCCGGATTTTCTCCCCGCGCGCTATCTCGTCATCAGTTGCCAGCGTCATGACGGTCGACTGCTCCGTGTCCGGGCAGAGCGGATGCACAGTTTCCTGTGCGATCCCGTGCACAAAATACTGTACTAACGGTCGGCGCTCGCCGGCAGGGAGGACTCCCCGCCGCGCAGGAGCGTCAAGACTCGTCGAAGCAGGTCGGCCTCATTGCGATACGTCAACCGGTCGACGGCCGCGTGCGCCGGGACCCACTCAGCGACGTCATATTCATGGTCGTGTTTGTCTAGGGCACCGCCCGTGGGCGTCATGAGGAAATGATGCACGATCTTGTGGAAGCGGATTCCCTGCTCGAGGCGCGTGAACCAATATTCTATGGAGCCGACAGAACGCTCGATCTCGACCTCGAGGCCCGTCTCTTCCCGAACCTCGCGTGTGGCGGTCTCTTCTATCGATTCCCCTTCGATCGGCGTGCCTTTCGGAAGGCCCCAGAGCCCTTCTCCAAGGCGGCCGACTAATACGACGCGGGGCCCGTCCTCATTACGCTGGTAGACGATTCCGCCCGCGGAAACGAGGTCCTCAATACGAAGGCGGCGGCTGGCACGTGGCACGAGCGTCATGTCCCTTCAGTTCTCATCTCAGCGCTTCAACGCAAGGCCGCCGCACCAGTGGTGGGAAGTCTAGAAGTCGTCGGAATCCTCATCTTCGACGGCGCCGGCCAGTTCCATGCTCGCGAGTGCGTCCCGCGCAGCATCCTGAGCGAGCGGGTCCCCACTGGTCAGGGCGCGCGTAAGGATCCCACGCGCCTCAGGGCCACCGATCTCCGCCAGCGCTTCAATCGCGACCTCCTGCACCTCGGTGTCCTCATCATGGACGAGAAATGCGAGGTGTGGAACCGTGGACTCGTCACCGATCATGCCTGCAGCCGTCGCCGCCTCGTAGCGGATTTCGGGGTCCTCATTCTGCAGCTGTTGAATGACCTCCGGCAGCCACTCTTCATCGCAACTTCTGCCCATCGCGTGGATCGCGCTTACCTGCATGCGATGCGACTCGCCGCTGTAGGCGTCCGTGATGAGGTCACGAACCCAGGGCTCGCTTCTTGCACCAATTGACTCAAGCGCGCGAGCCCGGACATCTTCAATCTCACCCAGGTCGTTAATGGACTCTGTCAGGGCATCCTCGACGACGGTCACGTCCGAAGGTCGTAGGCTGCCGAACTCACCCAACACAACAAACCGCCCCAGGCTCAGCGCGGCGGCCGCGCGCACCTCGGCATCCTCGTCCCCGCGCAGAAGACCGACGAGGATGGGGATCAGCTCCCGCTCTTCGTACTCCCACAGACCATCGAGCGCGGCCGTGCGGACTCGCGGATCCCGATCCTGAAGCGAAGCCAGGTAGACGGCATCGAAGTTGAGTTCTGGATTATCTTCGGCCAAATCGTTGAGTTGATTGAGGATTTGCACGCGGCGATCCGCATCCAAGCCCGGCCAAGCCTGCTCGAACTCGGCGCGTTCGTCTGGAGTGAGCTGAGTGAGGTTGGCGAGCTTCGATACGCGGAGTGGCCGGCCCGAATCGGCGAGCTCCTCCAGGTATCCTTCAAGACCCATCGGCCGGAGGTACCTCTGGACTCAGTCTATGAATGGCCCGCTGAGGGTGTCAACGCAGCGAAGTGACTCATAAAAGCTTGTTACCGACGGGACGGATGGTGCCTTATAAGTTCTGTTACTGAACAGGGGAGGCTCGATGACCCGTACGAGCGTCTTGCAGTATGTAGTCCGCGCCTCGGTCCCGGTATCTGTGGGCGGGCAATTCGCGTCCGAGCGAGCCTGTTAAGTTGGCCTCACAGCGCTTGAAGCTGCGTCTGCGCCCCACCTACCATCGAGGGGGAGGCTGAATGAGCTGGTTACGGGACTACGGCTACGGCGACTGTGTCTTCTGCGATATCGTTGCCCATAAACCGTGGGAGCCGGCCGCGTTTGTGTACGAGGACGACGATGTCGCCGTCTTCCACAACGTCCTCGGCTGGATCCCCGTGATGTTGATTGCGGTTCCGCGCGGGCTCATCGCCGCTTCTAGCGGCGACGGCATGCGGCACTATGAGCAACTGGACCTCTGGCGCCGCATGGGCCGCCTCGGCGCAGTCGCCATGGCGCTGGGTCGCGCCCATTGCCAGTTCAGCGGCGAGGCCAGCTTCAGGCTCGTCTCCAACATCGGCTCGCTCGCACTGCAGACGCAATCGCACGCGCATCTCCATATCCTGGGATCGCCGTTCCAGCCCTCCTATCCAGACCTTCGCTGTCAGGGCGATCTCGTCTACCAAGACGCAGACCTTCAGGCGTTTGCGGACCAGCTCCACACGCGTGCAGCTGGGAGCGGCGTCCGAGCCGTAATGGTTGTGCCGAGGGCGCGCATGAATCAGGATGAGTTCTTCGCCGAAATGGACACTTTCGGTACGCGAATTCTCGAGCTGGCAGCGAGGGAAACCGGCCCGAGCTTCCGCCTGCTGGCAGAGGTTGGGCCCCACTCGCCGCTCCCAGCGGACGGTGCGCACCTCTTCATCCTGGGCGGAGGATCTCTGGGGCACTACGTCTGAGTGTCGGGGTTGGCAACGCTTCCGCCCGCAGCTCGATCGTATCCGGGGTGAGCGGTATTTGCGGGAGAGACGAGGATGGCACTTGGTTGGGCGATTTTGGGCACCGGCCGCTTTGCCGCGGCGCGCGCCGCTCCTGCGCTCATGCGGGCCCACGACTGCAAGGCCGCGGCCGTCATCAGCCGCGACCGCCGGCGTGCTGAGGAGTTCGCCGCTGCTTATGGCATCTCAGCAGCGTATGGCGACCTCGAGGCCGCCCTGCTGACCCTGCGATAGAAGCAGTCTGGGTCGCGACGCCGCATTCGTTGCATCGCGAGCACGTGGTCGCCTGCTCCCGCGGCGGCCGTCACGTCCTTTGTGAAAAGCCGCTGGCCACGACGGGTCGCCGCTGCTCGGGCAATGCTAATCGCCTGCCAGCAGGCAGGCGTCCGGCTCGGAACGGGCTTTCACCTGCGCCATCACCCATTCCACATCGAGGCACGGCGGCTGATCAAAGAGGGAAGCCTCGGGACAGTCGTCTCGGCAGCTGCCGAATGGTCTCTCACTCCGCGGGCCGATTCCGATAGCGCCGACTGGCGTTGGGATCCGGACGCATCAGGCGGTGGGATATTCACGGGCACCGGCGTCCACGCGGTTGACCTGCTTCGCTTTGTCCTTGGCGAAGAGGTGCAGAGCGTGAACGCCATCGCCGATCGAGTTCCAACGTCGGGCGAGGTGGACCGTTCGGTGACCTGCCTGCTCGGCTTCAGCGGAGGAGCCCAGGCGACTGTGCGCTGCAGTCGCGGCGTTCACGGGCCGGCGAACGACCTTCTGCTGCAGGGGAGTGAAGCGAGCCTCAGAGTCCGGCACAGCCTCGAGGAGCAGGCCCGCGGGACGATCGAGGTGAAGGGCACGACCGCGAGGATCTCCGGGCTACCAGCCGGTGCAGATCTGTATGCGTCGCAACTCGACGCATTCGCGGCAGCTGTTCGCGAACGGCGCGAACCCGATGCCTCGGGCCTCGACGGCCTTCACGCGACCGAGGTCACGCTCGCGGTCTACGAGGCTGTCGCCACCGGCCGCGTAGTCCGGTTGGAGCAATAAGTGGCGCGGTCGAAGCGAGGCGTACAATAACCCGGATTTTTTAGGGGAGCATACGAAACTGCTCCCGATAGGAAATCCTCTTTCGCGGGCGAGTCGTATGGATCAACGAGAAGAAATGCATTCCAGCGCCGCGGCAATGTCGATTGAGCCGGCCGACGAGGAGTTGCTCGATCGGGTAGCAGCGCACGACCAGTCCGCTTTTGAGGCGATCTATCTTCGTCATTCGGCCCTCGTCTACTCGATTGCGTTGCGGGTCGTCGCGGACCCCGGCATTGCACAGGACGTTGCGCAGGAGGTCTTCCTTCGAGTCTGGCGACATCCGGCGCTCTTCGACGTGACACGCGGAAGATTCGTCAGTTGGCTGATGAGCGTTGCTCGAAATCGGGCCGTGGATGAGGTTCGTAGTAGAGGGCGGCGGCGGCTGCGCGAGGTCATGCCGGCGCCGGGCGCTGATGACCCCGCTGACCCGCAGGCCGTTGACCCACAGCTTGCTGCCCAACTCGCCGACGAGCGGGGCGAGGTTCGCAGAGCCCTGGACCTCTTACCCCAGGAACAGCGTATCGCCATCGAGCTTGCCTATTTCGGTGGTATGACCCAACAGGAGATCGCCTCGGTTCTGGATACTCCGCTTGGGACAGTGAAGACGCGTGTCCGTCTGGCGATGAGAAAGTTACGGATTTCACTCGAGCATCCGTTCGATCGGGATCCGCTGAGTTGACCCAGAGCTGCTGGAACAGAGAAGTCCGCGGCTCGGCTATCGGACACGGATTAAGCTGATGCGATGTGACGAAGTACTTGAAGCCGCCGAGGCGTATGCGCTGGGGGCGTCAGACGCCGCTGAGCGCGACGACCTCGAGCGCCACCTCGAGGTCTGTGCCACCTGTCGCGATCTCGTCGAGCGCACGATGCTGGCGACAGCGTCACTCGCGCTGGCTGCTCCGCTGCGCCCTGCACCCCGCCTGCTCCGCTCCCGCCTACTGCGTCAGATCGAGCTCGAGAGAGAGTCGCCGCTGCACACGGCGCCGCTGAAGCGTCTGTTTGCCGGTGAACCAGGGCGCGACGACCCACTACGCTACCAGGTGTCCGGCACGGGACACACCGCCAACGGGCGAGCGGCATCGAGAAGACACTGGCCCTGGGCTCAGTCGCTGGCTGCGGCTGTTGCCGTGCTGCTGTTCGCTGGGTGCGCACTATGGATCGCAAGGCTCCAGTCGCAGATGAGCAGGCTGCAGGCACGGAGTCAGACGCTGCAACGGATCACAACGGAGTTCGAAGGCCAACGCTCAGCACTGCTGCTGCTCGCGTCGGAGGGCAGCGTGCGTCTGCAGATGCAGCCAATGGATCCGTCGAGTGGAGTCACGGGCGCGGTTATCTGGAATCCCGACCGTCATAAGTGCAGCATTCTGGTGAGCGGACTTCCGGCGGCGGCAGCGGACCAGACCTACCACATTTGGCTGGTTGGGAACCAGCGATCCTGGGACAGCGGCGAGCTCAGCACCTCCGGCACCGGCACAGCAGAGCGGACACTCGATCTGAACACGATGTCGAGCCAGGCCGGCTATCAGGTCGTGGTTTCGCTGCAGCAACGTCGCTCGAATGACGGCGGGAACTGGCAGCCCGTCCTTAAGGCCTGGGTTGGCATCCAATAATCCCTCCGCCGGCGTCATCGATCTCGGCGGAACGAAGATCTACAGCGCGGTCGTCGGCGCTGACGGCTCCGTGCGGGGAGAGGATCTGCGCCCGACGTATGCGGCCGCCGGGCAGGCGGCCGTTATCGATGCGATGATGGAATCGCTGCAGGCGGCGGCATCCGACGCTAAGCTCGAGCTCGGCCGCCTGTGCGGAGTTGGCGTCGCGGCGCCCGGGCCCGTCAACGCGGCCCGCGGCAACCTCACCAATCCACCGAATCTGCCAGGTTGGGGTGACGTTCCGCTTGGCACTATCCTGTCCGGGCGTCTGAGTTTGCCAGTTGTGATCGAGAACGACGCCAATGCCGCCGCGATGGGTGAGTATCTCGAAGGTGCCGGCCAGGGGGCACGTGCTCTTATCTTCGTCACTGTGAGCACTGGAATCGGTGGCGGGATCGTCCTGGACGGTGATTTGTATCGCGGCCCTGACGGCACGGCTGGTGAGTTGGGCCATATGATCGTCCAACCCGGCGGACCGCGCTGCGGATGCGGCAGCCAAGGCTGTCTGGAGGCGGTGGCGTCTGGGACGGCACTTGCCCGAGACGGGCAGGCCGCGATCGATTCGGGAGGCGCCCCAGTCCTTGCTCGTCTCACGGCGCGCGAGGGCGGCGAGGCCAGCGCGGAGTTGGTTGCTCAGGCGGCATCCCTGGGGGATGCTGCCGCGGCTGCGCTCCTCACGCGGGCAGGCGAGATGCTCGGGATCGGCCTCGGGAATCTCGTGAATCTTCTCAACCCGGACGTCATCGCGATTGGTGGGGGCGTCGCCAAGATCGGGTCGCCTCTGCTTGGTCCTGCGGAGGCGACCATGCGCAAAGTCGCGTTCCCCCTACCGGGCGCCCGTGTCCGGCTCCGTCCCGCGGAGCTCCAATACCCAGCGCTGCACGGGTTGGTTGGGCTCGTCCGCGCGGCGACGGCCTAGCCGCGCTCGCTCGGCTTCCACGATTGGAAGCGCTGCTCCATCCGCAGGAGCGCGTAGTTGAAGATCATTCCCGCTCCCGCGAAGATGATGACGCCCGCGAACACCTTTGACGTCTGAAATGTGGCGCCGGCGGTCGCCATCATCAGCCCAAGGCCCGCCTGGGCGGCCACCAACTCGCCCACGACAACGCCGATAAGCGCATGAGCCACACCCAGTCGCAGACCCGTGAGGATGAACGGCACGGAGCCGGGTAGGGCGACCGTACGGAAAATCTGTGCGTCGGAGGCGCAGAACGAACGGGCGGAGCGAAGCAGGCTGCTATCCAGGTTGCGCACGCCGACAGCGGTGTTGATCAAAATCGCGAAGAAAGCGCCGAGGAAGACGATCGCAATCTTCGAGGATATGCCGATTCCGAACCACACGATGAACAGTGGCAGTAACGAGATTCTCGGGGCGTTGTACAGAAACGTGATATACGGGTCGAGGACGTAATTCAGCCGCCGGTACCAACCCATGAGCAACCCGAGAGGAAGTGCCACGACAACGGCCAGAACGTATCCAAGCGCCAGCTCTGAGAAGCTGACCCACATGTCGTTCCACAGCTTTCCTCCGCGTATGAGCGATCGAAATGCGGCGACGATGTCCAGCGGACCCGGCAGGAAAAGCGCCGGAACCAGTCGCACGGATGCCACCCACTGCCAGACGCTGAGGAAAACGATGACTGAGACGGTCCCGATGATCAGGCCCTGATAGGGCGAGAGCCGCGTGGGCTGCCCTGGTATTCGCCCAAGCGTCGCCGAGATACCGCCAAAGCCGGCAACCGACGCTTGGCTGGCCGCCAGCATCGGGTCAGTGCTGAGGTCCGTCGTCACCCATCACGCTCCTACGGGGCTCCTACACGAGAGCCGGACCCGCGGTCCGAAGCTCCTCTTCGATGCTTCCCCAAACTTCATCCTCGTAGCTCAAGAAACGTGCATCGCGCTTGAGGCTGAGGGCGCGGGGTCTCGGTAGCTCGATCGAAACCGTCTGCTTGACGCGACCCGGCCGCGCGGTGAATATGATCACCCGATCGGCGAGGTACACCGCCTCTTTGATGTCGTGTGTGACGAATAACATCGTCTTGCGCGTCTGTGCCCAGATGCGCAGCAACTCCAACTGCATCATCTCACGGGTCTGAGCATCAAGCGCCGCGAACGGCTCGTCGAGAAGTAGAATCTCTGGGTCGATCGCGAGAGCGCGCGCTAGATTCACGCGTTGCTGCATTCCACCTGAGAGCTCCGAGGGATAGGACTGTTCGAAGCCCTGCAGACCAACAAGGGTGATCAGCATCCTTGCGCGCTCGAGCGCCTCCATCTTTCCCAACGAGCCATGAAGCTCCAACCCATACATCACGTTGCCGAGCGCCGTGCGCCACGGCAGCAGGCTTGGCTGCTGAAACACCATGGCTCGGTCGTGTCCGGGCTTGGAGATCGGGCGGCCATCAAGCGTGAGACGGCCGTCGGTAATAGGCACAAGCCCATCAACGGCATTGAGAAAGGTGGTCTTACCGCATCCGGAGGGGCCGACAATGGCGGCGAGCTCGCCGGAGCGGACCTCGAGGTCAACGCCGTCAACGGCGAGAAATGCACGATTCAGCCGCTGCAACCAGTAATGAATCGTGACGCCTTGTGCGGCTAGCTTTGTGCTTCCGCACCCTCCGCCCCAAGCCATTAACCAGCCTCGTTCACATCAGTTGAAGGTGATCCCTGTCTGCTGAGGCACCATGATAGCACCGTCCAGGGGTATCCCCTGCTTGACGCAGCCGGCACCACGTCGGGAGGACCGTGTCGAGGATGCGGGCGCCGCGATCGCTAATGGGGTGATGGCGTGACGGGGAGCGTAATGCGATTCGACCCGCTCAGAGACCCAGGGCCGGCGCTGGCTGGTGCACCGGCTGTGGAAGGCGGGGACTGTTCAGGTGCGCCGGGAATGGCAATCCGGTTTGGTCCTGGTGCGGCCGGCGGCTGCCGCGTGTCGACGCTCCTGCCGCCCGGTCCGCTCGCGAACGAAGACTGACCCGCAACGGAGCCAGCGGTATCAACCGTAACAGGACCGCTCGCCGAGACTATCGTCGATCCCACGGCCGGCCCCGCGGAGGCCGCCGGACCAATTGGGTTGCTGACGCCGGCTCGGGCAGGATTGGATGCGACCGCACCGACAGATAAGGCAGTCCCGCCTCGACTGCCGCGAGCCAGAACCAACATCTCGGAAGCAGCTCCGGCGGCGCGGACAGCTTCGAGCACGGCCGTGCCTCCAATGGCACCCGTTGGCTCGGTTCTCGCAGCGGCCGGCTCAGGCGAGGGGGGCGCCGCGGCGATGGGGTTCTGCGAGAGTGGAATGCGCTCTATAGCGGGATGGGCCCCGGGCCAGGCGACCGCCATGGAGAGAACGGCGCCCGTCAACGCGGACGTGGCCAGGTACCACACGCGCGTCGCCGTACCAGACCGCTGAACCCGCTCTGCTGCCCTCGAGACAAGGGCGCCGGACGTTGCAATCGACAGATTCGCGTTCACGCCTGCCCCTCAGACAAACGCTATCGGCGTACCCACCGCCTGGCAAGCAACAACATAACAACGCCGGAGAAGTTCCTGCGAGCTTAGCCCGGCGGGGCAGGCCCGAGGTCGCAGGCCAGAAAGTCCTCGGCCAGCGTCGTTTGGGCGAAGACTTGGCGCGCCTCGGTAAGCGCGCGCGCCGCTCCGGCCTCGTCGTAGCGCGAGGAGAGGTGCGTTACCAAGAGCTGCCGGCTTCCGGCCTCGGCCGCGATCCGCGCGGCTTGACGCGCGGTGCTGTGGGCGTAGGCCGCGGCCTCCTCGGTCGCATCGTCCGTAAACGTACCCTCGTGGACGAGCAAATCAGCCCCGCGAGCGAGCGCCAGCCCGCCGGCGCAGGGACGCGTATCGAGACAGTAGGCAATGCGTCGCCCGGGCCGTGCGAGCCCCAGAACCTCTTCAGGATTTACGACGCGACCGTTGTCCGCCGTCACGGGCTCGCCTCCCTGCAATGTTCCGTACAGCGGACCGGGCGGGATGCCAAGATCTATCGCTCGCTTCACGTTGAAGCGCCCCGGCCGGTCAGCCTCGACCAGCGCGTAGCCCAAGGTCTCGATCGAGTGGTCGAGCGGCTGACAGAGCACGGTGTAGCCGTTTCCGCGGATCACCGTGTCGGGGCCGGCGAATTCCTCGATCTCGATACCGTATCGGGGCGAGAAGAGGCGCAATGATTGCCCTACATCGATCAGCCGCCGTAATCCAGGAGGGCCGACGACCCGAATCGGCCGTGTACGGCCGTCGAGCACGAGCGTCCCAAGCAGGCCAAACAGCCCGTTGACGTGGTCGCCATGCAGGTGCGTGATGGCAATCGACTGTAGGCGGCTGAAACGAAGGCCGGCAAGCAGCGCCTGACGTTGGGTTCCCTCGCCGCAATCGAACAGGATCGACTCGCCGTCCATCTCCAGCACGGTGCCCGAGACGTTGCGATGAATCGTTGGCCGCGCTGAGCTGGTGCCCAGGACCGTTAGTCGCATATGCTCGCGTCTTGTTCGATTCGGGGTTCGCGTTCACCATAGCATCGGGCCCTATACGCTCGGCCAACGATAAGTCGACCGCACCGCGCGCGGCGCCTATCGTTGCTGCGGCGTGGCTGATCGCATCCAGCGAATAAAAAGCGCCATTACAACGAGCAGCAGCACAGAAAAGACCGCGAACCCGGCCAGCAGCGGCAGCGCACTCACGGTGAACCGCGAAGACGTAGCGGGCCGAGCGTCAGGCGCCACGGTCGCTCCGGCCGGCGCTGAGGACGACAACGGGGTCGCGCCGACGGACAGCCGCCAGGAGTCCTGCAGCCGATCGAGGTCGGCGCCATAGCTCTGCGAGAGCGAGGCGTCGATGCGATTGCCCCGTTGGAGCGCGCTCAGAAGCGAACGCATGCCGCCCGCACCGTACTGGGCGAGGAGATAGCGGACGAAGCTCTCGCTCTGCGCATAGGCCAGGGTCGAGGCCTTCTCGTCTGACGGGAACGCTCCATCAAGGTTTCGAAACGACGGCACTCGGCTCTCCCGCACCGCCGCCGAGAGGGCGCTCTTGAGTTGCGGGGCTGTTGGCCCTTCCGAAGTCACGGCAAGCCCTTCATTGAGCCAGAGCGGGACATGACTTCCGAGCAGCGGGTCGAAGGTCTGTTGATACACGAGCTGATGCGTCAGCTCGTGCACCAACGCGCGCTCGCCCTCCGCAAGCCCCCCTTGGCCGATGATAAGCAAGATTGTCCCAAACTCTGGATATGCGCGGCCGCCGATCCACGTCGGAGAGCCGAGCATCGCTCCACGAAGCGCGCGCTGATCTGCATAGACGTAGATGACGATGTCGGACTTCAGGTCGATGCCCTGGTCCTGGCGCAGTTTCTCCAAGCCGGACTGCGCTGCCTGCATCAGGCGTGACCCGAAGGCGTCACCCCCCTGGTACCAGTACAGACGGACTCCAGGCTCCGATTTCTCCTGCCAGGCATAGCGGCTGTCCGCGTAACGCACCGTCTGCCACGGTGTTTGCGTCACGCCCCCATTCGCGTCTTTTAGCGCCCACTGATAGGCAATATCGACGCCGGGTGGTAGACGGAAGCCCGGGCCGGGCGAATCCCAGGTCCAGACCGCCCTCACGGCGCCACTCGGAGTAAAGGTTGGATGGACATCCAGGGGGATGGCGCCATAGCTCTTTCCGGGCGTGTTCAGTTCGAGCCCCACCGAGGTGATGGTGGCTGGGCTGGATGCGACCACGATGAATGTCACCGCGCTCGGGAACTGGACGCTCGCCTCTGAGCTGACGACGGTGATCTCACTTTCGGCGACAGCCGGCGCCGGGCCGCGAATCCCCGCCGATGCGGCACCGGCGACCAGCAGCGCGAAGCAGAGTGCGAGCCGCCTCCAGAGATGCCGGTGGCGGGTTCCAGACGTCGAATCAGCGACCACGCTTGGGAGCTAACTGGGGCGGGCGCGCCGGGAGAGGGCCAGCGCGAAAGCGATTACCGCGGCGATTAGCACGAGAACGAGCGCTCCTCCAAGCGTGATCAGCAGGACCATAGTCCCGCTGTCACCTACCTCCGAGCCCTGCCCACCCCGACTCGGCGCCGGGCCCGTGTCAGCCGTCGGGTTGGCAGCCGGCTGGTTGGCGCCCGGCGCGGTCGCAGCCGTAGAGGCCGAGGGTGGATTCGCAGCGCCACTGCCGGAGAGATGCACGCTGTCCCTCCATGCGTTGTAGAGGCCGGTTCGGTCAAAGCCGTAGGCACTCTGCAAGGACTGGTCAGTCGACTTGCCGGTCTTGATGGCGCCGAGCAGTTGGGCAAACTTCGGCTGTCCGCCGGTATCGATTAAGTACTTCACGAGGCCATAGGACTCGCCGTAAAACAGCCCGACATCGACGCCACGCGAGCTCTCCAGTACTTGAATTGGAACAACTGAGTCATTTCGAATCGCCGACTGAAGCGCCGCGGCGTAGTCGCCGGGGTTCGCCTGGGCGTTAACCGAGATGCCCTCGTTTAGCCAGAGCGGTAGGAGATTTTCGAAGCCGCCGCGCACAGCCGCGCCCGTGACCAGATGCGTCAGCTCGTGCCGGACGGTGTCCTGCGTCTCCGCGGTGCGCAGTGACTCAGCCACCAGGATTACCGTGTCGGGCGTCTGAGCCTGCCCGAGGAGGCCAGGGTCCGTCGCCTTGCTTTCCTTCTGCGCCGCCGGAAGAAAGTCGTCGGAGGAGGCGTAGGCGAACAGCTTCACGGGAAAATCGAGCTGCGTCTGTTGCAGGTCGGACGCTTTCGAGATGGCCGTCGCGCCGATGTTGAGAAGATTCGTGGCATCCGACGAACTCCCGCGGTAGAAGTACAGCGATAGGTTGCCCGATGAAACCTTCTGCCATTGGAATCGGGTGTCCGTATAGGTTGTGATAGCGGACTCCGTCGTGAATTGCGCCCCATTTGCGTCGGTGAATTGCCAGGTGTAGCGCACGTCTTTGCCGGGCGGGATGTAGAGCGGGTTGCCGTTGGAGCGAAGGTGATAGGTGGCTTGAACCTCGGTACCTTTGCTGAACTCTGCTCTCGCCAACACGTTGCCACCGTTGGGAAGCAGGGCATACTGCAGCACGACGTCGGTTATCGGCGCCGAGTCCTTGGCGGAGATGGTGAATACCAGCTCGCTCGGGAAGGACTCTTTCACCGCTGCCGGCGTGGTGATCGAGATTGGGCTGTCAGCGGCGATACCGGATCCGCTCGAACCGAAAAGTGCCGCCAATCCGACGAGCAGGAAGAGGGCCGGCCGCATTCGCCGGAGTAGTCGCAGTGTCATGCTGCTTCGCTCCCCAGGTTCGCTTTCAGATACGCCTGGAGGAACGCATCCAGATCGCCGTCGAGCACGGCGCCCGCGTCGCTGGTCTCATATCCCGTGCGCAGGTCCTTGACGAGCTTGTATGGGTGAAGCACGTAACTGCGAATCTGATTCCCCCAGCCCGCTGCGACATGCTCTCCCTTGAGCTTGGCCTGTTCCTCGCTTCGCTTCTCCAGCTCGATCTCCAGCAACCGCGACTCCAGCACCTTGAGTGCGGACTCCCTGTTCCGATGCTGTGAACGCTCATTTTGGCAGGTCACGACAATTCCGCTGGGGATGTGCGTTATGCGAATGGCCGTCGAGTTCTTCTGGACATTCTGGCCGCCGTGCCCGCTCGCCCGATAGACGTCTACACGAATGTCGTCCGGATTGACCTCGATCTCTGCCGCTCCCTCGTCAACCTCAGGCATGACCTCCACCAGCGCAAATGACGTGTGCCGGGAGTGCGACGAATCGAACGGCGATAAGCGGACGAGGCGGTGCACGCCGCGTTCACTTTTGAGGTATCCATAGGCGCGCGGACCTCGCACCTCAACGGTGACGCTCTTGATGCCGGCCTCCTCGCCTGGCATCGATTCAAATATCTCAGTCTCGTAGCCGCGCTGCTCCGCCCACCGGAGATACATTCTCAGTAGCATCTCCGCCCAATCCTGCGATTCGGTACCGCCGGCGCCTGCGTGAATCGCCAGGATGGCGCTCCGCTGGTCGTAGGGGCCGTTGAAACTCAGCTCGAACTCGAGCCGGTCCACGCGTGCCATAAGTGCAGCCGATTCCTTGGACAGCTCGTCGAGGAGCTCGGTGGCATCCTCCGCCTCGGCGAGCGTTGCCAGCTCGGTCAGCTCCTCTGCCTTGGCGCGTATCCCTTGCCATGCTTCGACCGTTGCACGTGCTTCTGACAGCTCGCGCATGAGCTGCTGCGCGCGTCGAGAGTCCTCCCACAGGTCGGGAGCAGAGACCTGTCGCTCCAGGTCCTTGCACAGTCTCTCAAGCCCGGCGACGTCAAAGACGCACCATGATGTGTTCGATCTGCTCACGCAGCCGGCCGAGGCTCTCCAGTATCTCATCCAAGTGTTCGCGTCCTTCTACTTGCGGATTCGTGTTGCGGAGTCATGCATTCGTGGTGTCAGGCATTCGGATCAAAGACAAGCTGACGCCCCGCCGCTGCCTGATGCGCCAACCGTGTCGGCGCCGGGACGCGGTACGCGGGGGCGAGTCGAAGTGTCCAATCAATCGCTGCGTCAAGGCTGATTCGATGGCCCACGGAGACGAACACCGGCTTGGTTCCAGCACGCGTCCGGACAGCCGCACCGATTATCTCGCCATCGCAGCGACCGTCGCGAAGATACTCCACGGAGCCACGCTGCTCCCCGAGCGGGCCAAACTCTCCAATCAACTTCGACTTTGCGCATCCGATTGTCGGGATGTCCAGCAGGAGACCCAGATGTGAGGCCAAGCCAAGGCGCCGCGGGTGCGCCCAGCCCTGGCCGTCGACTACGAGCAGGTCAGGCACGGCCTGAAGGGCTGCAAACGCCGGCAGTAACACGGGAATCTCGCGAAAGGACAGCAGGCCAGGGACATAGGGAAACGCGACGGACTGCTGAACGACGGACTGCTCAATGGGCTCCATCTTCGGGTACGAGAGAACAATCACCGCCCCTCGCCCCGGAGTTTGTCCGAAACGGCCGCCAACGGCGACGTCTACCCCGGCCACGAGGTTGACTTCGTTTGGGCCACCCTCCCGCAGTATCCGTGGAGCAAGGCTCATTTGCAGCGCGGCCGCTTCGCGCGGGCTCAGACTCCAGGCGTGCTGGACCCGCGCATTCATGACCTAAGTATATCTGGCACGTGCATCCGGCCTGCTCAACAAGCCGGTCACGAGACGTTTGCAGGCTCCTCGGCGGCATCCGCTGGAGCCGTCAGCGCCTGCCCGTTGGGCAGCGAGGACCCTCCTACAGGCGGCGGCGTTTGCACCTGGCTAAAGGAGTAGAACTCGTCCAGCAGTACTTGAATCACAATCGCCATCGGGACGGCGAGGAGGGCTCCGAGAATGCCAAGCGACTCCCCACCGAGGAATAACGCGAGAACGACGACCAGTGGGTGAATCCCCAGTACGCGATTCATCAGCTTGGGCGCGATAACGTGGCCCTCGAGCTCGACTACAATGAAGTACCACGCAAGCACGAAAGCGACCAGAATTGGCCGCTGCGTCAGCGCGATCAGCACCGCTACCGTCACGGTTATAAAACCACCGACGTAGGGGATCACCTCGAGAACTCCGCCGATCAGCGCCAGTGTGACGGCATAGTGGACACCGGCGGCCTTGAGCCCAGCGCCAAAAAAGACGCCGAAAAACAGCGCCAATAGAAGTTGTGCCCGCGCCCATTCACCCATTCGCGTGCCGGTGCGCCCCATCAGGCGCGCCGTGCGGTCGCGCTGGTCCGGCGGGACGAATCGGTTGATCAGCAACCGCGCGAAGTTCCCCTCCGCCGCCATAAAGTACGCCATGACGAGCACGATGATCACGCTAACGCCGGTTGAGAACAGGGTGAATGCCAGATCGGTGAGGCCGGTCGCGAAGCCGGCGAGCCGGCTGGTTAGCTGCGTGGCGAGATTCTCGGGGGACAGGAGAGCAGACAGCGACGGCGCGACCTGGTTGAGTTGATCCTGCAAGCGCAACGCATATTGCGGCAGGGCGGTCTCGAGGCTCGTGACCTCACCGACGACCAAGGGAACAATGAGTGCAAAAACGCCCCCGAGCAGCAGGAATGCAAGCACGTAACAGAGGAGCACTGTCACGCTGCGAGGGACGCGATACCGGGCCAGGAGCCTCGCCGCGGGGCTGATTGCCGCGGAGAGAAGCACCGCGGTGAAGACCACCATGAATACGTGCTTCAGCGGCAACGGAGACAGATGCAGGAGGACCAGGAAGAGGGTCAGCGCGCCCAGGGGCCAGACGATCTGTCGGGAGAAGTCGACCAGCCCATTCGTTCGTCGCGGCATTAGCTCACGTTGGGGCGCCGGTGCTGCGCCCGTTGGGAAACCTGGCTAACCGCGCGGCAATCCGAGGCCGCGAGTCGCGATGATATTGCGCTGGACCTCGCTCGTGCCCGCGGCAATCGTCATCGAGACAGTGGACAGGTAGTATTGCTCGAGCCGGCCGTCGAGAACCGACCCAGCGCTGCCGGGTGCAAGCTGCCCGTGCAGGCCAAGCGTGTTAATTGCGAAGTTGGCAAGACGCTGCTGCACCTCAGAGCCAAACAACTTTGACATTGATGCCTCGTAATTCGGGATCAGCTTCTTGCTCTGCATCCATGCGACTCGATAAGCAAGCATCCGCCCGAGATCGAACTCGATCTTGAGCTCGGCCAGAACGTTTCGGACGGTGTCCCGCTTCAACGAGGGGCGATCCCTGACATAGCCGATCAAACTGTCGAGAACTCTAACCGCCCCGGCGATCCGATTGATGCCAGAGCGCTCGAAATCGAGCGTTGTTGCCGCGATGTACCAACCGCGGTTTTCCTCCCCGACCAGATTCTGCCGAGGTACACGAACGTTGTCGAAGAAGACCTGGTTGAAGCCATGACGTCCGGTCATGTTTATAAGAGGCTGCACCGATATGCCGGGCGAACGCATATCGATCAGAAAAAAGGAGATACCCCGATGCTTTGGCGCATCGGGGTCGGTCCGTGCCAGCAGGAAGATCCAATCGGCGCGGTGGGCATTCGACGTCCATATCTTCTGCCCGTTTACGACGTAGCTGTCGCCGTCGAGGACGGCTCGAGTTTGGAGTGAAGCAAGATCTGAGCCGGAGCCGGGCTCGCTGAAGCCCTGGCACCAGAAGATCTCGGCCCGCGAGATCTTCGGTAGAAAGCGCTGCTTCTGCTCGTCATTGCCGAACAGCATCAGCGACGGGCCAACGCGGTCGACCCCCTGGTCCGCGTCAGGCGCGCCCGCCAGCGCCATTTCTTCGCGGTAGATGGCCTGATCGACCTGATCGGCATCCTGTCCACCCCACTGCGATGGCCATGCACGCGTAAGCCACCCCTTCTGCGACAGGGACTTGCGAAACTCGCGCTGCCGTTCCCAGTCGGCATCATCGGCGCCGTGCCCGTCGCCGCTCGAGACTAGCGATGACCACTCGTGCGCCGCGAAGTCGCGCACCTCGGTACGGAACGCCTCCTGCTCCGGCCTAAAGTGGAAATCCAACCGCCCCTCCTCGTCACGCGCGAATCCGCTTGGCATTCTTAGTCTACGACAGAAGTCTCACGCAGACCTCCAAGCCCGACGTTGCGTTCTGGACACTCCAGGACGAGGCATCTATCATGCGGATGATCTTATGGGAACTCAGGAGGAAGAGGATTGGCGAACAAAAAATCCGCGGTCAAGCGCCAGCGGCAATCTGAGCAGCGGCGGTTGCGCAATCGAGCAGTCCGCAGCATAGCTCGTACGACGGTCGCAAGGGCGCGTGTCGCGATCGATCACGCCGATCCGCAGAGCGCCGAGCAGGTTCGCATTGCGCAGAGTACGCTCGACGTTGGTGTTCGCAAGGGCACGCTGCACCCAAACAATGCGGCCCGCCGGAAGTCACGCCTCATGAAGAGGTTGAATGCGGCGATCGCCGGGCATCCCTAATTGACTGCGCGTTCCGAAGGCTTCGGTGGAAGGCAGGCCTCCTGGACTGCAGGCCCGGCGATAGCGCCCGGTCAAAACCTGTCCCTTCGCTCCCGTCCGACCGGACTTACAGGTATCGGCGCGGCTCTTCGCGAAGCCCGAGATGCACGCGGAGTCACATTTGAAAACGCTGAACATGATACCCACATCCCACGTCATCACCTGCAGGCGCTGGAGGAGGAGCGATTCGAGGCGTTCCACGCGCCGGTTTACGTGCGCGGTTTTCTCCGCAGCTACAGCCAGTATCTCAAACTGGATTCCAGCGAACTGCTCGATCTTCTACCGCCAGATCGGCCGGTAGAGGATCAGCAGCTGATGCCGATCTCGCGGCTCGGCCGGCCCCGCGGACCCCGCGAGGCCGCAAGAGAGCGTCGCGACCCCGCCGCCCGAGATGCTGTACCCCTGACGTCCACCGCCTTTCACCTCCCCACCCACCAGACATATGAC
>Ga0193751_1000621_pt1 | contig 26090 bp, 23 predicted proteins | sample L1c2metaG_FD_143050 | JGI IMG/M metagenome (GOLD analysis project Ga0193751, IMG submission 143050) | Soil microbial communities from a riparian zone of the East river system, Colorado, United States - L1c2 | ecosystem: Environmental > Terrestrial > Soil > Riparian zone | place: USA: East River... | reverse complement strand
CCATTCTCTTCATTGGTGTAGTGGTAGCTGAGCTTCTCTCCGGCAGGACAGCGATAAACGTCTTCCTCGCTGAGATAGACAAAGTCCTGCTTGCCGAAGCGACCCCTTGCCTCAATCCCAGAGGTCATCGGCTTTGGCAGCGTTACCTCAATCCCAGCTTCGTGACAGGTGAGGATTTCCTCGCCACTGTAGTAGCCCCGATCGGCAACGGCCTCGAGCTCGTCAACGCCCGCTCGGGCGCGAGTCCCGCGCTATGGGCTGATGTCCGTTCAGGGTCTTGGCTGTTTCAAAACGTTTTGCCATGAGAGGTCGGAACTAGGCGAAGTGGCGGCGTGAGCTATTTTTTCCAATTTTGCTATGCCCGGATCGCGGCCATCAGCGGCTGGATGCCCATGATGTTCATCACACGGGTGAGATTGTAGGCGAGTAAGCTGGCAGGCGATGGGCACGATACAAGATCAATCCAGGACTACCTTGGGCACAAGAACATTCAGCATACGGTGCGGTACACCGAGCTTTCGCCAACCCGTTTCAAGGATTTCTGGCGTGACTAGACCGGGGTCGGTGCCGAACACGACGCGCCCAAGTGGCACCTAGCCTGCGTCCGGCCACTCGTCAACATCTTTCAGCTTTTCAGCGCGCGCGCCAACTGCTCTGCGGCTTCATCAAACCGCGCTTCCAGCCAAGCATTGCTGCCGCGCAACCCTTTCGCTACCTCGATCGCCCAGTCGAGATATTCGCGTTTGCGTTGCCGGGTCCAATCTGTCGGTGGGCTCTTGATCAGCGAGCGTAAATTCGAAGTCTTGTCGGCGAGTTTCAGTATCTTGGCTCGCACGCTCTTAGTGATTGCATGTTCAACTTGTTTGCGTTTGCGTTCCTCCTTGCTGAGCTTTTTATCGTCCGTGACCTCGGCAACTAAGTCGGCGATGTCTGCATTGAACACCGAGGCCAATTCCGCGAGCAGCGTCGCCGTGTCCTCAACTGTGTCATGCAGTACTGCCGCCACGACTAGGTTTGCATCCCGTCCCTCTGTCGCAGTCGCCACCATCTCGGCCACCTCGGCCAGATGATTGACATAAGGCTCTTGCGCTTCGCCTTTTCGCCTCTGTTTGACGTGGCGCTCGGCAGAAAAATTCCAGGCTCGAGCTATCAACAAAACATCGCTCACGCATCATCCCCTTCGCTCATAGCACGCGCAAATCCGGCTGGCTCGGATCGACCGCATGATAGGTGATCGGTCCCATGCCGCAGATCGCGATCACCGCGGGCTCCTTACCGTCCTTCTTGACGCCGTCGTAATGCGGCGTGCGCGCGACGCGCCGGATGAAGCTACCCGCCGGCATCGGAACCGTGTCGTTCGGCTCAAAGTCTTCCCCGCTCGCCACCCACCAATTGCCGGATACCACGACGCACAGCCGGTCGGTCTCGTACCAATGCGGCGCGCTCATGAACCCCGGATACCATTTGACGAGGTAGTAATAGAGACCAGGTTCTGACGACTTCCCCCAGAGCGGCGCCGGCTCGACGGTCTTGGGCGGACGATTGGGCCCCGCCTGCCAGACGATCTGGTCCGGCAGCTTGGTGAAGGTCATGTTCGGATCGATCGGCGAGGCATTGGCGCAATCGTTTAAAAGCGCGGCGGGGGTCACCGCGAGCAGAGGCGCAATCAGCAGATCGCGGCGATTGGCCAAGAGCATATCGAACATTGCATCCTCCTCATTGGACTGGCCTGAGGCATTCCCGCATCCCGAGCCGGAGAAGTTGATCGTAGGTTTAAAACCGGCGGGGCTCAAACCAACCTAAACCCGGAGATCAAACATGAGTGGAGAACGGTGATGCCAACGCATCTCGAACTGTTGAACGATATGAGCGGCGTTCGAGCTGCGGTGATTAACCGGTATCCTTGGCTCGTCCATGTTACTCCGGCAGGCAATTTGCCGAACATCAGAGCCAACGGTTTACGGCCGAGGTTTGATGCTGCTCCCCCGCAGGAAGTGGTGACTCTCTTAGGTGTGGCTGGCGGAAATATCATTTGCCTGCATCCGCTCGGTGCTGCGCTGTGCCCGAGGGGAACCAAGCAGCCGCCCTTAATAAGCTTGGCCGTTCGTGGCGAAGATATCCCTGCGAGGATCGGGCTCGACTGGTCATATAGTTGGGAAATAGTTCAAGGAAGGATGGAGTTGCATCGGGCGATGCCGACAACAGAATCTGTTCAGCGAATCGCTCACGACTTGGGTTCGATTGGTTCGTGCGACGTAATACCATCGAACAATCTTCGCGTATTTGGTAAAACCAGTATGCCGCGAACCCACAAAGTTGGCCGGTTCTAATGGAGGCGGACGATTCCGATATTTTGTGTCACGACTGAAGTTGCACAATTATCCACAAGTGGTGACCCATGCTGCACCAGTATTTCCAGGAAGGGTCGGAAATAGATATTCCCGAGCTGGTCACTCACGTTCCAGTTAGAAGCCCAGCGTTTGTTGTTCTTGGGATCCAAGCAGGTGGCATGGGATTCTGCATCCGGTTACGTCACTCTGAAACGAAAGGTCAGTATGCGCTCAAGTTTGTTCGCCCGGATCTTATGGGTGATCAGATTCTGGTGGATCGGTTTCGTGACGAATTAGAGGTATGGCTCTCCGCATCAATGTGCAGCCTCGTTGCGGAAGCTATCGCCGTTGTTCACATCAACATTAATGATTCGCCATGTGTTGTCAGTCCGTGGATGCAGAAGGGAGACTTAGCCAATGCATTACCGAACCTGACACCCCAGCATAAATACGAGACATTGGTTAGGATGGTTCGCGGACTCTCTTGGGTTCGTGACAATTTAGGGGTCATTCATCGCGACCTGAAACCGGCGAACGTTCTCTTGGATGAGGTTGGTCTCGCTTACGTTGCCGACTGGGGACTGGCCCGTCCGGTCGGCCATGCCATGGCAGGCGTTAGATCATCGCTGGATGACCGCGCGTTCGCGCGCCCAGATAGAACCGAGGCCGGCAGATTTCTAGGAACAGTCACTTATGCTGCACCAGAACAGATATTGGGTGCCCCGGACGTGGATCATAGAGCTGATATCTATGCGCTTGGTTGCATGATGTTTGAATTCGAGACGGGGTCTCCGCCGTTCGCAGGTGAAACCGTCGCTGATATTGCGCGCCAGCATATCCGAACACCGCCTCCAGCAGTTGGCGGATCTCTCAGGCGAACCGACTTAGGATTAGAGGATGTCATCGCAAGGTGTTTGGCGAAGAGACCAACCGATAGGTACTCAAACTATGACGAACTCGATGAGGTTTTGGCTGGGATAGCAATGAAAAAGGAATTTTCTCTGGATCGCTGTACGGCCACAGTGCGCTACGAACGAAACCGCGGTCGGGAAAGGCCACCTACGACAGAAGGTCATCATTGATCGCGGCGTAGCCGTAAAAGGCGCAAACCTTCGCTTGGTGGAGTTCGGTGATATTGAACCGTTTCTAGAAGAAGCCGACAGCCTAATCGCTTTGGAAAGATGCCGCGAAGCCGAGCAGTTGCTCCGACCGCATTTTGTACCGGAACTACTTAATACGACGGATGAATGGTTCCCTCCGCATTCGTTGGCACTTACCTATGCTTATTGCCTTCTACAAATTGGGCATGTGCAAAAATCGATTACGATTCTTGAGAGGCTCAATGCCCAGAAAGACAAACCGGATTTCTTTTACGTCACTTATTCGTTCGCTTTGCTTAAAGCAGGAAAGTGGCAAGCTGCGAAGGAGGTATGCGAGCGCGGACTGCTGCACTTCCCAGACGATCTAGATATTTTGGGGAACCAAACGATTGCGCTAAGAAATTTAGGAAGACTTGACGCCGCTCAGAAGTCTGCGATCAGACGTATCAGCCGTCGGCGTGACGTCCATAGCATTCAGGAAGCTGCGGCTGTCTTGCAAAGCCAGGCTGTCGAGACACGCGACAGCAATCTGCCAGACGCAGTCGCAGTTGCAAAAGTGGCCTGGAATTTAATTAAAGACGGCTTATCGCTCAATCCACGATTCCTTACGCTGCGGTTCGCGGAGATTCGATCACGCCAATTCGCCCACGACGAATTAAAGGTCGTCGATCTTAGCAACGCAATGATTGAAGCCGAGTGGTGCCCCCGCTCCGCTCGACAGCTGGCTTTCGAGAAGATGATCGAAACTCTGGCTGAGGGCGAATTCTTCACGGACGCCCTGGGCATGATTAAGCGACTGGGAAACACGCTTTCCGAGAGGGTTGTCGCAGTCAAGATGCGTATCCTCGCGCGTCACTTTATGATTGGTCAGAACGACTCCGCCGGCCGGCGAGTAATTATTCCAGAGGTTCGAGATTACTATCTTCAGACAGTTGCGGACGGATCGTATCTCAGCCCAATCATTACTGCCGAGATTCTGGAATGGGTGGGTGAGGCAGAAAAAGCAATGAGCTTGTTGGATGCTCACCTATCAGCAGAACCGACGGATGGGGAGGGAATCAAGGCGCTGGCCTTACTTCGGCTTAGGGCCAATATGCCGACGGACGCGCTAAGATTCGCTCAGCTACTACCACAGGTCGCCCCGTGGCGAGCAGCGAGCACGCGTCGCTGATGCTTTGCTTGGGATCGTGTCCTTGAAAGCCGCCATAGGCGCCTCTTGGGCTCCAATGGTCGGCCAATCTAGACGCTTCGAGTCAGCGTGAAAGAAGATCCTACGTGCAGAACTTCACGAAGTTATGCGCGTTCGGAAGTTGCGAATGGCACTACTGGCGCGCCGATGGTTCTTTTCCCAGATCCGCCGAACCTGTCCTACCGATAGCCTGGTTTTGTCCGACTGTTCTTGCAGTGCGGCCTCAATCTTGACGCCGGCCACATTCGCTTGAGCAATCGCGGTGGCGATCCGAATATCGCGAAGCTCGCGCAGTGCGCGTTGAATGCGCGGCTCCTTGCCTTGGCCCCGGCCTTCGAGGTTATAGGCTTCCCCCAGCGTCATCGGCGTACCAGACCCAGCGCGATCGCGGTAGTTGATAAAACCGATCGCAAGAGCTTGGACAACCCACCACGGAATCGGGAGCGTTGATGGCTCCTCGGCCTGCCATACGTAAGAGGCGATGTAACTGAGTGCTTCAAACGCTGGCAGCGGATTAGACCTATCGTTTCGGAACTGCTCCTCTAGCATTATTAGAAATACAGCGAGATCCTGATCGAGGCTGAACGGCCAGGGCTTACCCCGCAAGGGGCTCTCGGGAATGGAGCTCTTTTTCGGCATTCGATCATCTTCCGTCGTGCAATATCAACCAAATAGGATGCCGGGGACAAAATCACCTTTGGTGTGAATTATAAGAAGCTTCGCGTTTTCCTTTTGGACGTTGGCATCGTTTTCTATTCCTCTTTACTATTTGTTAAGGGCCTCACATCCGGATCGCTTGGCCGATAGCACTCTGACAAGTTTAAAACCGCCGAACGTTATGCGCCTGACACGGTGCGCGGCTGGCACATGATAACGTACGATAGGCGCCATGAGGCGATGGCGGCGGGCCGATCCTTACAACCTTGAAACCGCGGGTCTCTAGCGGCTTGTGAAAAATATGCAGTGGCGCGACTCATTTATGCATGCAAAATAAGAGCCCATGAATATCCGGACCACATCAGTTACGCTTGATTGGGCCGAATGGATGCCCCCCGAGGGCCGCTGACGCCTTGCAAAAATGGCCAAAATGGCCATACTGCGAATCAATGGGGATTACAAAAGTTAGTGCCAAAGAAGCAAAATATAAGTTCGGGAAGCTAATCGACATGGCTCGGGCAAACCCGGTAGTGATCGAAAAGCATGGTCGACCTGTTGTAGTTGTAGTATCGGTCGAACAGTTTAGTAAATTGCGACGCACTTCGCGCAACAGGTCGTTACCGCACGATCGCGCGAAAATCATCAAACCGAAATCCCACACTCGTTAATCGGGCGCATCGTGACTCACGACATGTCAGTCACAGACGGGGCGATTCTGATTCCGTCACTCAGATGTCCGGCTGACGTAAGTCGTCGATCCGCCAATGCGCGATTAGGTAGAATTCTAAAATCTCTCTCGAATGGATTTAGAATTCAGAGGCAGTATGAACTCGGTCCTTATGTTCATTGGAAAGGTTCTGTCAAATCACCGATGCACCGCTGGATGAAGTACCGAGAGGCCTACTCTCCCGACTTGATCGATAAGCTGTCGTTGGGAAAAAGGATTCTCGATCCATTCAGCGGCTGCGGCTCGATATTGATCGGAGCCGCTATCAGAGACCGAAAATCTCTAGGTATAGATCTAAATCCGGTGGCGGCCTTCTCAACCAAAGTAAAACTATCTCCACTGAATTCACGACAGTTGGAGCACACATCCCGCTTTGCCAGCGTACTCCTAGAGACTTGCCAAACAACACCGCGATCGCCATTACCGGAACTTTCGATTGCGCACAAAGTGTTTGAACCGCGAATTTTGGACACTTTGCTCAGACTTCGAACGGCCATCGAGGATATCGGAAACGAAGACGAGTCCATTCGTGATTTTCTTTTACTTGGCTGGTTATCCATCTTCGAAGAGGTCGGCAGCTACTTCAAGGAGGGGAATGGGATCAAATACAGAAACAAAAAGCGCTCTATTGGCAAATATGAAGACAGATTGGAAGGAGAGTGGCAAAGGGCACGGTTCGGAAGCAACCAACGGCAGTTTGTGCTCACAGCGTTTAAGCGAAAAATTGATCTAATGTTGTCCGACACCGTCTTATGGAGAAGTGGATCTTGGAGAGCGCAGCGAGTTCTCCAAGACAACGCGTTCAACCTTGACCGTCTATGCAAAAACCATGCTTTCGACTCGATCATTTTCAGTCCGCCTTACGCAAATCGGTTCGATTATTTTGAAGCGTTCAAGGTCGAGTTGTGGTTCGGCTCATTTGTGAAAAGCTATCTAGAAATGGCCAAGCTTAGGAAAGCGTCACTTCGTTCACATCTCAACGCTGACTTCAAGCGCCCAACGTCCACGGTTGAGCCTGTCGAGGAATTAGTTGACCTGATGGATCGGGACGCGAGCAGCTGGCGGATGGGTGTTCCCGATCTGATGCGCGGTTACTTCTCCGACCTGCGAACAATTTTAATGTCATGTCGCAAAAAATTAAACGGTGGAAAGTGCTACGTTGTGGTAGGAAATTCGGCATTTGCCGGTGTAGTTTTTCCAACCGATCTACTTACAGCGTGCGTCGGCGCCTCTGTGGGATTTCGACGGAGTCAGATCATTGAAGTGAGGCATCTGACAGTCGCCCCCCAACAGAGGAACCGTTTGCGCGGATTTGAGCAATTCATGCGAGAATCCATCGTGGTGCTTGAGTGACACAGCAGCTGCATTTATTTGACAGTCCGAAAGGAGACTTGGAATACAATAGTTCTCAGGAAATTGTCTTTCGCATAGTCAACGAATTTCCTTTTCGGCAGCAAATCGAATTCGGAGAACTTTTGGGAGTTTCTTTGGGCTCAAATACGAGTTCTTTTACACATGGGCTGCATCGCTTCCCAGCAAAGTTTATTCCTCAGGTACCCCGGTGGGCTATCCACCAATTACGAGAACCGTGGCCGGTAGTCTTAGATCCATTCATGGGATCCGGCACGAGTGTGGTTGAGGGTATGTTGTGCGAGTGTACCATTCTCGGCACCGAGATTGATCGGTTGGCAACATTGATAGCGGCTGCAAAGACACAAAAATACGATGTTGCTCGTCTGCGTGATATTGGCGCAAAAATTTGTGGTCGTCAGGGACAAAAGCCCGGTGCTCTCATACTTCCAATGGCTGATGTTAAAAACGTGGAGCATTGGTTTTCAGCACGAGCATTTTCAGATTTGTGTTTGATATTCGAGACTATAGAAATGATCCCATGCACAGTGGAGGAACGTAATTTTTTTGCGTGTGTGTTCAGTTCAATTGTGCGGCAAGTTTCCAATGCGGATGATCAAACTCAGAAAACTTACGTGTCGCATACTCTACGCAAGGAGCCGCCCAAGGTATGGCACACTTTCAAAAAGCAGCTGTCGCGGGCACTGCAGCGCGTTAATGAATTTGCACTGGTAAGACGGGGAAAAGGTTTTGTTCTACAGGGATCGGCGACTACCCTGCCGCTTGAAGATAAGACGGTCGATTTAATAATTACAAGTCCGCCGTATGTTGATTCTGTCGATTATATGTACAACCTCATGTTGGAGTACTTTTGGCTGGGTCCGTCTTTTGGTGTACATGATAGGAGACAATTCAATAGTCTCAGACGCGCACCGATAGGTGCAAAAAATCCACATTCAGAAAAGGAGCTGCCACAGTCGATTAGGCCTTTTGTGGATCTAAGCACAATCCCTGACTACAGGCAGAAAGCCATCAGCAGCTACTTCGCGCTTATGGAGGCCCACTTTTCAGAAGCCGCAAGAGTATTGAAAGACGAAGGTCGGTACGTTCTCGTAATCGGGAATAGTGCAACGATTGCAGATACCCTGCGCGTTCACGATTGCCTAATCAAGCTGGCGGGCCAGTTTGGACTCCAACTGGAACACGCTTTCGGATATCGTATTAGACGGCATTATATGAAATTTCCTCGCAAGGGTCGCGGGGGGATCATATTGATGGATTGGGTGATCACACTTCAGAAAACAATGCGCGCGCGCCGCTTTTCACGACTGCCGCTGCCACAGCTTAGGATGGGGGTAGACGAGGTCGCTCATTGAGCGATTTTCCCACCACACCTTTGATTAAAGATTTCTGGAGGGTGAACAGTTATGGATACCCTTCCATTTTCAGCCCGTCGGAACAGTCCAGGAATGCTTGGCGTACATTCTGCTCTTTTTTTGACTTCAAGAAATATGACGAGCTTAAGCAATTTTGGGCATCGGATTCCGCGCCCTGGAGATTGTCGTCCCACGCAGTAGAAAGCTGGAAAGCCACGTTCGAAGAGTTTGGCCTTCTCTTTGTAGAATCGGGCTCAAACAGAATATCTGTGACGAAGGGTGGGGACCAGTTGCGTGCTGCAGGGGACTCTGGAAACCTAGACCAGTTCACTTGGATCGGCCTGAATCTTTTGGTGCGGTATCCACTGAGAGGGGTCCGTAGACCTAAAAGTGAGACCCACGGCTCTTCTGATTTGCTCCTATACCGGTTTTTCTATGCTGCTCTTTTGGACTTAAGCGGATTTGTCTGGTGGAGTGAATTGGAACGCATCCTTTGCCGCGTATTCCTCACGGTCAATGGGCCTAAAGCAGTTGCAGATATTTTGAGGCTTCGTAAAGACCCCCGGTTACTCACGATGGTCCCCCTCCCAGTTTCTGAAAGACATGGCGTTTTTTACAATTCCCTGAATCAGGTCGCAGTCCATGCTGGAATGAATCATCTGACTCTCGGCGTCGATACACAACAAGAGAATCCTTACGGAGCGTCCGAACCGAAGCGACTCCATTTCATCCCGAGTGAACGAGGAAATCTGATCCGCAGAGTATTAAACCTTGATGAGCCAGCGCCATGCACGCCGACTCTCTTGAATGTGCAAAAACTTCCAACCGCGCCAAAATTTGAAACGGAACGCGACTACTTCGACTATCTTGGGGCAGCTGTTCCGCCTTGGTCCGAAGCCGCGCAGCCGCTGGTAGCGATCAATTTACAGGGCGACGTAGTTCTTATTTTAAGAAACGACACGGATTATCAGTTGCGGGATGCTAATTCGATTAGAGGAGTAGCGGCAACGTTGTGCCAGCTCGCCCGAGGACAGCGGATAATCCTTAGCCACGATAAAAAATGGACCTACATCGTAGACGATAAGAATGCAGTTCACCCTGGCGAGATCGTGATTTCAGTTCGAAGAGGCAGGCCAATCACTAATTTTGCGCCAGTGGCTAAACTTTTGGGATAGCAGCCATGGCCGAAGCAAATGAAGACGCTCTAGTAGAGGAAGGCGCATTACCTCCTTCTGATTTTCACGATGCCATAGAGCGCTTGCGCGAAATTGCGACCTATGAACTGGAAATGCCTAATGATCTGGAGCAAAAATTATGGGAGCAAACCAAAGATCTCGTCCTACCAACGGCAATCTTAAAGGAAATCGCGTCTGCTTTGCGAGTTGGCCACGTTGTGCTTCAAGGCCCGCCGGGTACTGGAAAGACGAGTTTAGCGAGAGCAGTAGCGAAGGCATTTAACGTTTCGACGTACCCCGTCACGGCGCATGAGGATTGGACAATATACGATGTGATTGGTCGCCTGGAATTACGACTATCGAAGGATCGGAAGGAGGAAATCGTTCCGGTGAATGGTGCATTTACAGAAGCAGTTATTCGTTGCGGCAATAACATTGTTCTGCACTTTGACGACGCAACCCATCCTCAGGCGGAATGGCTGCTGATCGACGAACTGAACCGCTCAAGGCCCGACAAGGCTTTCGGCGAGTTGTTTACCGTCCTCGGGACGGATGAGCTGATCGCAACAAATTTGCCTCATCAGCCTATCGGAAATAAGGAGTTGGTGATACCTCGCCGATTCCGGATAATAGCGACACTTAACTCATACGATAAACAATTTGTGCAGAGCCTCAGTCAAGCCATACGGCGGCGATTTACATTCATATCGCTTGACGTGCCAGAGCGCCTGCCCGAGGGCAAACAATGGGCTTATGATCCAGAAGATAAGACGATAAGCATAGTTGAGTTTACAAAAGTCGTTGATCGCGCAGCTTTCCGCGTGGCACAGCGTCAAGCTCCTGACGGGAGTCCAGAAGTGGGAATGCTTGCGAAAGCAAAGGATCAACTGTTAAAACAGACTGTTTTGTTGGGCCAATTGTTCGAGCTAATTGAACTGGTGCGATATGCGGGAGAAGGGTCCGATTTGCCATACCTTCCCATTGGAACCGCTCAGATTATCGACACGTTAGAGCTGTTTCTTAGTCGGCTGAATTTGGAGGGCGAAGCAGGTTCAGCATCCAACATTTTGGACTGGGCCGTATCAGTAAAGATTGCGCCATTGTTCGAGTCAGATGTACTAACGTCTGAGCAGGTCTCAAAACTAATAAACAAGCTGTCTACACCGTTTTCCCATCGGACGAAACGAGAGCTGCAGATCATAGCCGCGGCAGGAATCCACTTTGTCGGATAAAGACGAGAACTTCAACGAGAGGTTTTTGTCCGAGGCGCTACCTCTTATCAGCAGCTATTTTTCTGGCGCGGAGGTGGAGTTAGGACCCCAACATGTCAGCGCCGATGAAGAGGAAGACTGGGGAACCGAATTTGGAGAATTCATATCTCTCATTAAGCTTCGGCACGCGCTAGGCTGTTGCTCGTACTTAATGACCGTCACGCAGGAGATCGAAGCTGGTGCTTCGCATACAACCACGCTCATAAGGAGTAGAACGAGCGGCGTAGTACGGGGCCGTTTAGATATCCCGCTCTACATTGCAGAGCGCGCATCTACGCGTCTTTTGGCTAAAACTTACCCGATAATCTTATTAGATGAATCGCCTAATACGCCAGAGAACCAGGTTGCAAAGCAGTTGATGAATGAGATTCTTCAGAGATTTCGTCGAGCCCCAATTCCGGAAGCAACCGCCGAGAAACGTTTGTCCGCGGAATACAGTTTGTTGATATCCAGGAGGTTGGGGCAGTACCCCTGGGCCGAAGTGCGAGGACCTTCTGGCGGCCTGCGTCGGACCGCTCTCGAGGCAAAACATAGGATAGCAAAGCGGCAGACAGGAAATGAGCCCGCCTACCGAAGGTTGGTCGAATTAGTCAATCGGTGGCTTCTCGAGTTTGAAAAAGCTGGGCCAATTAACAACCATGATGCGGTAGTAAAGGCTCTGCTGGCTTTTCCAAGCAGTCTAGCTTTCGATGATAGGATTTTTGAGATTTGGTGTCTGAAGGAGTTGGCGCGGGCATTCGAGAGTTGTGGCGCAGTTTTGATCGATGGCCCTACTCCTCTGGCGCTCAATTCGGTGAAACCAATTTACGTCTTTCGGCACGGAGAGCGGCTAGTTAGGATCTGGTTTCAAAAAGCTCTTAATACTGAATTTGCGCAGTGGCACTATGAAGGCACAAAGCCGCTTCGGGGTATTCCCGATATCACAGTGGAAAATGACGGTTGCTTATTGCTATTGGATTCCAAAAATCGACTTGCAGATAAGGGGGTGCGGCCCGAAGAAACCTACAAGATGCTTGGCTACTTTGAGAACTTTCGACCAATTTTGATTCCGCCCTACGGCTTGGTCTGCTTTACATCGATCGATGACTTTCATCGCACACTCAACGCGAAGGGCGGTGGGACTTTAGCTCTTATGAGCGCCCATCCATTCGATCCGCAATCCTGCAAGCTTGCCGAGCATCTTCGGAATTCAGTTGGAGATTGGCTTGCGTCGATTTAGCGGCGCGTGGATTGTTTTCGTGCAATCGTATACCTCAGAACTGCTTGGAGCGATGACGGGGTTTCGGAAATGCGCATTTTTCGGGACAAAAATGGATCACCGTATGTCGATTGGGAATTCCCAGCCGGCTCGAAACGGGTGTGGATTAAACGTGCAGAAAAAGATTGGGCTGGAACGGGACGATATCTATATGTCGCGCGCACGGAGGGGCTACACCTAGGACCAGGAGGATTTGCGACAGTTTTTCCCATCTATAGCGATTTGCCCGACGAGGAAATCCTCGAAAAGTTTGTCACGACGATATGCGCCATCACTGGGTGTGCTCTACCGCCCTGATGTCGGATCGATTGGCCGGACCTACAACACAGGCCCTAATCAGCTTGGCTAACGGCTCGTGAGGTTATCCCTGGGTTACACAACCACACCGTTTGATAGGGCGGCCATTGTTGCCCCCAAGCTCCCGTGGCGGGTATCTGCGTATGAGCATGTAACCGTTTTACTCTGTCACCTTTTAATCCGCCCAAGTCGCGGCTGCATTAATCATTGTGTTGGAAGGCGCCGCCATCCGGTCAATCACTTTGTGGGTGAGGCCAGTTGCGGGGCCGATTTTGCGCCAGCGCGCGAGGGAACTGCCCAGTCGTTAGTCGAACCAGACGATCTTGCCAGAGCGTACCCAGAAATGCGACTTGCATCCTTCGCGCAGCCAAACCGACGGATGCAAAGACACGTGGCCGCGCGGATCGACCGAGAGGTCCCACCGCGGCTTCACCTCCTTGAGCAGCATCATCTCCAGGCGTTGGCTGCAGCCGCAGGGGCACCGCAAGCCGACGGACCAATCTTCATCCGAGTCGCGGGCAACCACCAGATTCCAGCGCGGCAGCTTCTCTGGCAACATGTCGCCCTCAATAATCTTCAGCGCGCGGCGCGGAGCCAACGCCGCAACCAACCGACGCCACCAAAGCGGCTTCCGATTCACGCGACCCTCCGTTCCTGCGCAAGAGCCGGTAGACCGAGCAGCGGTTCGGTGGCTCCGAGGGCGACCGGAAACGCGGCGCCCGTCGTAAACTGACTCTCGGCAAACGTATCTTCGTCGCCTTCCGCCAGCATGAAAATCGATCGCGCGTGCGCGTCGTTCGAAAACTGCCGGAACGGAAACATCCGCGCGATGAATTCGATGACACACGCCGATGCCGCGCGCATATTCAGCGCGATCACGCCGGGACCTTCCTCGGCCATGCCCCGCAGATAGCCGTCTGCGATCTTTTGCGCGAGCGCCTGCGGCGCGGCCCGCGCGAGGTATTCCGTCTCAAGCAGCGTGGCATCGTAGACGCCCCGATCCATCAGGTTCGATCCGCCCGGATAGACGTAGTCGACCCGCCCATATACTTCGGCGACGCGGCGGCCTTCGGCAGGAGCCGCCTCGGTCGGGATCGCAACGCCAACATCAAAGAGTGGCATAGCAAAATACGCGCTCAGCCGGTCCGCTATGTGACGACCCTCGGCAGTATCGACGCACGAGAAGAGCACATCAGCCTCGCATGCGGCCAAAATCGCCTCCCGCGTCGCGATCGAGTGGGGAACCGGTAAGACTTCGCAGTCCGGCCGATAGCGCCGGATCGCCCCCGCGAACATTTCAACTTTATGAGAGCCGATATCCGCAAGCGACGCGTTTAGAACGCGATTAAGATTTCGCTCCTCCAGCTTATCAAAATCGATCAAGATGATTTCGCCGACGCCCAAGCGCGCCAGCTGTTCAGCGACGATCGACCCTGTTCCCGACACGCCGATCACGCAGACGCTTATACGCCCAAGCCGGATACGCATCTCGCTCGTGAAAGCCATTGCCGATGGTGTGGGTCCGGCAGTCGTAGCGCCGTCGTGCCACCATAGCCTAAGGTCCGAGCCCGCGGTCATCACGAGATCGACCGGTGTCGGCACATGGTCGCTCTCATAAACACGGGCGCGCACGGCGCCGCTCGGTATCATGATCGCCGAACCGGCCAGCCGTTCGGTGCCATGCCGGAGAGCGCTCATTACAGTGCGATCGCTTTCGTTGTCGGCGCTGGAAAAAGCATAAAGCCCTCCGGGATGCGAATGCATCGCGACCACCACATCGCCGCGCAACGCGGCGCAGTCGATCGCCGTCTCGACATACTCGCCGGGCCAGGTGATGAAACCCGGCGTGCGGGCGCAGCGGCTGTACGGCACCGCAACGATTTCGCGAGCGAGCAATTTCTTGCGGCGTTCGCCGGACTGCGCGCACAGCAACAAGGCAGCAGTTTCCAAGCCGTCATCCGGAAAGAGGTGCCGCTGTAATTGCTCGATGATCTTTTCGGGAAGCACCAGCGTTTTCTGACGCTTCATTGACTGACTTCGCGACGCAACGATTCATCGATGAGCGCAAGGTGAGTTGCGAGCGTGTCCCACGCCGCGTCCCACTGCCTATGGCGGGACCAACGCTGAAACGGCAAACCCATGATCGTTTCGGTATGCTGGGTTTGCGGAATGGCCGCGCCCGACAGGAGCGTTAGTGGCGGATGGCAATAGAACATGTCGAGCTGCGCAGTTGGATAACTGACCGGCACCTCGATGGCGATATCCGCTACCCGCGCGCGGTAGCCGGACGGCAGGGGGTAATTGCGGATGATGAGCCAGCGACGTCCCGCATCCATAAGCGTCTCCCAGCGGGCGCCGAACTGATCTAGATGTTGTTCATCCTGTGGCAGAAGGGCGAACTCAGCACGGCGCTGATTATTCATTTCACCGTTGTTGATCTGCTTCGGCGTCAGCCGCAGCTTCTCGATGCCCTTGTGGCGAAGATCGATCACAAAGGAGAGGTCGACTTCCCTTTTGGGCTCGCCAGCAACCTTGAGGACCATGATCCAGGGCGTGTCCGGATTGAAGCCCGCCTGCTTGATTGCGTTTCGCACGACGATTTCTGGGTGTGGTGAATCAATCACCACGCCCTGAACATCCAGCTTCCACGGCGGGCCGTGGTCGTGGTGGCGGTGATCATGATCCCCGTGCTCATCATGCTCATGACCGGTTCTTTCTTTATGCGGGTTGCTGTTTTCGTGGCTCATTCCTGATCTCCGTGATCGATGCGTTTTCCGGTCTATTCCACTGTTGGTGACCGGCAGGGTGGACCTTGCTACCGTGCTGCGACAGAATCGGACGTAGCGTGATGCGATATGATAAAACGAGGAAAACCCTCGAACTTGCCCGCGCGCTGGCGAGCAGCGCCGAGGGCCTGACCCTAGACGAGATGTGCCGCGCGACCGACTGCCAACGCCGCACGGTCGAGCGCATGCGCGACACCATCCGCGAGGTCTTCCCGCAAATGGAGGAAATCGCCGATCACCCCACTAAGCGCTTCCACATCCCCAGAGGGCTCGACGGCTTCTTTCAGGAACCGACAGCGACGGAGCTGAGCGATCTCGGCGTCGTGGTCGCAGAGTTACGCGACGCGGGCGCGATGGCCCGCGCCGGATCGCTTGCGGAGCTGGAAAAGAAAATCCGCGCGGCGATGCGCCACGGGCGGCAGCGTGCGACGGAGACGGACGTGGAAGCGCTCGTGCGGGCGGAGCGCATCGCCGTACAAGCCGGACCAAGGCCGACGGAGGACCCGGCCGTATTAATGATGCTTCGCCAAGCGCTGCTCGGCATGAAGATGCTGCGCTTCGTTTACCACGGAGGATCGAAGCCCGGCACTTCGCGCGATGTCGTGCCGTTTGGAATCATTTTTGGCCGCATGAACTATCTCATCGGCGCCGACGAAGGGACCACCAAGCCGAAGCATTGGCGGCTCGACCGAATCGAGAAACTGGAATGCCTGGAAGTGGCGGCGTCGCCTCCGGCCGATTTCGACCTCATTGCCTTTGCCAACACTCCGTTCGCTTATTTCGAAGGACCGCAGGAAGACGTGGTCCTGCATGTTCTTCCGGGGGGCATGGAGGACTTCAAGAATTACCGCTTCCACTCAAGTCAGTCCGTCCAGGAGCACCCCAAAGGCGGTGTGGTTGTGCGCTTTCGCGCCAGCGGCATGCTCGAATTGGCGTGGCATCTCTTCTGCTGGGGAAACAAAATCGAAATCGTGGAACCGGTTTCATTGCGCCAGCAGCTCACCACCGAATTACGGGTCGCGCTCGCGCATCACGAGGAGCCACTGCGGTTCACCTATACCGTCGAACCGAAAGGAGCGTAGCGGCTGAAGGTATTACGTCCGATTCTGTCGCAGAACACCTTTATCCTGCCCCGCGCCATGCATCCGCTCTCCGCCTCGCGCCTCAACGACTTCCTCGGCTGCCCCCACCAGGCGGCACTGTGGCTCGCCGGAATGAAGCCAGAGCACGAGGCGGATGCCACGCTGGAGCTCATTCGCGACAAGGGCTTCGAGCACGAGGCGGCGGCTCTCGCGCGGCTTGAAAAGTTGCACGGGCCGGCTGAACGCATTCCATCCGACGGCAGTCTCGCCGATCGCGCCCGCCTGACGCGGGAGGCGATCGAACGCGGGGTAACGCTGATCTATCAGGGCGCCTTGACCAAAGAAGCGTGGCTCGGTTACCCGGATTTCCTTTTGCGAACCGGCACAACGCGCCTTCAGCCCGAAGACGCTAAGCTTTCGCGCAAAGCCAAGGGCGAGTATGTCCTTCAACTCGGGATCTACGCCGAATTGCTGGAAGCGTTGTTTGGCGTTCCTGTGCAGGCCGGCACGATCCATGTCGCGGCCGGCGATCCAGAAAGCTTCGATCTTCGCCGTACCCGTTACATTCTCAAGCGGCTTATGCGCGGCTTCGAGCGCTTCGTGGCCGATGCAGCGCGCGTGACCAAACCTCTGCCATGCGCGGCGTGCGCGCAATGCGACTACAAGCCCCGTTGCGAGGACGAATGGCGTCGGGCTGATAGTCCGTTTTTCGTGGCGGGTCTCAGCGGCGCGCAGGTCGTGAAATTGGCGGCGGCCGGCGTTCATACTCTTTCGCAAGTGGCCACACTCTCAGCCACCACGAAAATCGATGGCATGGGCACGGAGACCGTCGCCAAGCTGGCGGCGCAGGCGCGCCTTCAGCTCGACGCGCGCAAGAACGACAAACAAAGCTTCGAATTGCTTCCGCGCTCGCGGGGGCGCGGCTTCGCGATGCTACCCGCACCCGATGACGGCGACCTCTTCTTCGACATGGAGGGCGACCCGCTCGCCGGCGACGGGCTTGAATATCTCTTCGGTGTCTATGGACGCTTGACGGGAGCCAAAGAGCCCGAGTTCCGTCCGATCTGGGCGCATAGCCCGATGGAAGAAAAGGCGGCGTTCGAGGGCGCGATGCGCCTCTTTGTCGATCAGGTCGTCCGGCATCCCGGCGCGCACGTTTATCATTATGCCGCCTATGAGCCTACGGCGCTGAAGCGTCTCGCCATGCGCTACGCGACAATGGAGGCGGAACTCGACCAGCTCCTGCGCGAACGCCGCTTCGTCGACCTTTATCGCGTCGTGGTTCAGTCACTTCGCGCCTCGACCGAGACCTATTCCCTCAAAGACTTTGAGGTCCTTTACGGGCACGAGCGTACCGGTGACGTGACGACCGCGTCCGACAGCATTGTCGAATATGAGCGCTGGTGCCTCACGAAGGATAACTCGATCCTCGATACCATCGCGCATTATAACAAAGACGATTGCGTTTCGACGGCGCAGTTGCGGGATTGGCTTGAGGGCTTGCGTCCTCCCGGCGTCAATCTCGAGATCGTTGATGACACGGCGGCCGAGAAGCGCGAGCAGTCGACGGCACGCGCCCAACTGGAAGCCCGTAAACAGGCCCTGGCCGCTAGCGTCCGCGCGTGCGAGCATGGTGATGCGCGCGTGCGGGATCTCGTCGCCGAATTACTCTGGTTCCACCAGCGCTCGCAAAAACCGGGCTGGTGGGCTTTGTTCGAGCGGCAGGCCTGGTCCGAGGATGAATTGGTCGACGACGCCGAAAGTCTCGGCGGCCTGCAGCTCGACACCCGGACGCCGACGGTTCGGGTCAAAAATTCGCTCGACACCACCTACGTCTTTCCGCCGCAGGACACCAAGCTCAAGGTCGGCGATACCCCGCGGATAGCGGAAACGCTCGGCTATGCCGGCAGCATAGTCGAGATTTCCGCCGAGGACGGCACGGCCGTGCTGCGCCGTGGCATGAAATCGGGCGCCATGCCCGAACGCTTCAGCGTCGTGCCGGCGCCAATCAATCTGCGAACAGTGCCCGACGCGGTGATTGCCTTTGCCGATCGCTTCGCTGGCGGACTGGACGAAGCCGACCAGGCGTTGCTCGACATCCTGATGCGCCGCGCACCGCGCCTCAAAGGGCGCGCGGCTGGCCTCCCCGTCCGCAATCCCGGCGAGCCGTTGGCCGACGCCGTGATCCGCGCCGTCATGGACCTCGATCACAGCTATCTTTTCATTCAGGGGCCACCCGGCACCGGTAAAACCTACACGGCCGCCCAGACTATCGTTGCGCTGCTGCGCGCTGGCAAGCGCGTCGGCGTCTCCTCAAACTCGCACAAGGCGATCAACAAGCTGCTCCTCGAAGTGGAGAAGCACGCAAAAGCGTCCGGCTTCCGTTTCAACGGTGTCAAGAAAGGCAATAAGGACGATCCCGAAACCGAATTCAACAGCCTCAACATCACAACGATCTTCGATTCCAAGCACACGTCACCTCAGCACCGGCTAGTCGGGGGCACGGTGTTTCATTTCTGTCGCGAAGACCAACGCGGGACCTTTGACTATCTGTTCGTCGATGAAGCGGGACAAGTATCGCTCGGCAATCTCGTCGCCATGGCGGGCGCAGCCGCGAACATTGTTCTAGTCGGCGACCAAATGCAATTGCCGCAGCCGGTGCAAGGCGTGCATCCGGGCGAAACGGGACTGTCGAGTCTTGAGTATCTCCTTGAGGACAAAGCCACCGTGCCGGCGGACCGCGGTATTCTTCTGAACGAGAGCCGCCGCCTGCACCCCACGCTCTGCGCGTTCGTTTCCGAAGCCGTTTACGACGGGCGCCTTGAGGCTCATCCGTCAACCGCCGAGCGGTATCTTGTGCTCCGCCACGGCGCGGATACCGCGCTTCGGCCAGCTGGCCTTTCCTTTGTTTCAACTGTGCATGACGGCTGCACCCAGTCGAGCCGCGCCGAGGCGGAAGTTATCGCCCGCCTTGTCGCCGAGCTTCAAACGCACAAGGTGGTTCGCGGTGGAAAGGAATCACCGTTGACCCTTGAGGATATTTTGATCGTCGCGCCCTATAATCTGCAGGTAAACCTCCTCAAGCAGCTCCTGCCGCAAGGCGCGCAGGTTGGCACCGTCGACAAATTTCAGGGGCAGGAGGCAGCCGTCGTCATCGTCTCAATGACGACCTCAAAGGGTGTCGAGGCGCCGCGCGGCACGGAATTCCTATTTAACCCGAACCGCTTCAACGTCGCGGTGAGCCGGGCGCAATGTCTCGCGCTCGTCGTTCACGGCGGTGAGCTTCTGGATGGTGCGTGGACCAAGATCGACGATCTTCGCCGCCTTAATCTTTTTGCGCACGCCGAGGCTGTCGCTCTCCGGCAGCCGTGAACCCACAAACCTAAATGTTCGAGTAGATAATTCATGCTAAGAACACCATTCAGTTCTGGATTCGATCCCTCGCCGGACGGAGACAAGAGACTGAGTTCTGCATGGTTTCCCAATTAATGAACGCGGTTTCGATCGCCAGATAAATATCCAGATCAAAGGGCGGGGCTCTAAACGCAATGGTGTGGTCGATGAAGCTTACGAAACCGGACGTCATTCGGGCGCAAATAGATGGCGCCATCCTTCTAGTCGCGGATGAGGACTCCTACGTCGCAGCCCACACCATCGTAATGGCGTGCGAAGAACTTTTGCGGACCTGGTCAGATGTCAAGAAGGTACCTTACCCCACCGACTGGCGGACGGATATAAATCCAAAATATAGGGGGCACGAGCATACTTTCATTCGCAGCAACTACAATTTCTTCAAACATGCTGGCAGAGACATTGACGCCCAGACCGATATTGAGCCGGAAGATTTGAGGCAATGGAACGAGATTTTCCTTCTGACATTCATCCACGGCCACAGCGATTTATTCTCCGATCTCTCGTGGAGGATGCGAACGTACTACAAGTGGATGGCGGTACAGGGTGCTGGCGCAAACTTAGAGACCCTCCCGCATGCCGCGATCATTCAAAAAGCTATCGGCTATCTCGACCTTAAGACGCCTACTGAGAAGCGGAGCCTTCTGAGGAACTGGCTCGGGTATTCCAATAACGAGCTGCCGCGTGAAGCCGAGGCATTGAACAATGGACTGAACGTCCTCTTCCTGCCTGGGCCCCCGAAGGACCGGCCCCAATAACCAGTTAACTACCCGCTTGCTCCACTCCCCCACAGCGGAGTCGTTTACTCCTAATATATGTTTCGCGACACAAGAATTGCAAGAATACGCCTCACCTCCGCATTACCGACTTGTCCCATCGGCGATCAGGTCGCGGGCCGCTGCGTCGTCCGGTGACACCGGCGGGATACTACCGAGGGCCACAACTATTCTGCAAACGATTTCGCCGTAGCGGTCGGTCATACCGACATAAGGCGCGAGCAGCCCTGAAAGCTCGTCGGACCGGATTGCAGCGTATCGCGTCAGGTCAGCATACGTCGGCGTGCCGTCTTCGGTCATACTATTCTTCGATCAACAGCCAATGAATTTTGCCGCTCCTGTCTGTAATCCACCATTGGCCGTTATCCTTGTCGAAGCCCCAACGCGCATTTTTCGCTGCCTCCGCCTCCACATAGGCCACGGCCGCCTCTCGTGTCTCTAGGCGTCCCGCCAGAACTGCGCGCTCGGCTAGCTTCCCGTCGGTGTTATTTGTGTGCCTCACGACACGGAAAAACATGGTCACCGCTGGCGCTTCCAACTTGGAGACGGTCGCGTACGTTTTAAACTGTTGCCAGAAGGTGATTTCGTAGAGGCCAGCACGCTCGTCGCCGTCCACGGTAGCACGGCGAATCTCGAGGCCGGGCTCGCGCTTGAACGCCTTGCCAGCCTTGTCGAGCATTTCCTTGCAGACCTTCGCGCCTTCGTCACCTACGACGTAAGCCTCGATCTTGTAAGGCGCTTCGATGAATGCGCCGTCCTCACGGTAGACGAGGCCGCGCACGATTTTCTCAGTTATTTCCATGAAGCGGGCCTTGGGTATTTGAACGGCCATCTGCTCCGATTTCGGTCGACCCCAACGTTCGCCCAGGCCGGGCATTATCGCGCCCTCGGGTATCGCCTCTCCCTTTAACGTCTCGCCCAGGACTTTCTTGGCCAGCGCTGCACGCGCCGCGGCATCCTTTTCATCTCGGCCAGCACCGGGATTCATAGCGCGTAACGCGGCATCGACGAGGCCTGCGGATGCTGGATGCGTCGTGTCGAGTGCAAGCGCGACTCGATTCAGTAAGTCGCCTTCAATCTTGCTGTAGCGTCTATTGCACTCAACGCAGCTCGGTATCTGCCACTTCTCCAAGTTTTCCAGAGTGGCGTCGGGATACCAAGCCTTCGGAAACATGTGATCTGAAGTGAGTTCTACGGGATCCTTCAGACAGTGGACGCACTTTCCAACATTTAGCTTCTTCGCCATTGACGCACTCGTTTCTGGACTGGCGTTGAATTTGGGCGATACTCTTATCACGTAAAAGCATGTCTCTTGCAGGTCTAAAAGCTGAACGCCTCTAGGTCGGAACTTTACATTTCCTCGCCCTCAACGTGCCGCCGTACGGCGGGCCGTCGCTATGAACAGATCGCGCTCGTTCGGGAAGAAGAAATCCTCGCTGCGGCTCCCGATGAGACGCCGTCGGCGCGGGAGCCGCTGCGCTGGGAAGCGGTGGGTGTTGAACAGGGAAGGAGAGAGCGGTGGACGGTCGTTCCGCACGGATTGTTCGGACTAACTTTTCCGGATGAGACCGCCGCTTACTTCTTGCTTGAACTCGATCGCGGGACGATACCAATTTCGCGGAGTGGGGCAGACCACCGAAGCATCCGACGAAAGCTGAAAACTTATTACGACGGTTGGCGCGCGCAACGGCACCTGGAGCAATTCGGCGTCAAGCAAATGCGGGTAAGGACGGAATCCAAGAGGGTATAAGCCTCTTCAAGGTCTGCGGATGCGGCGAGCATACGGGTGACACGCTCTGCGAATGTCAGCTTTTCCACCGTGGTGTTGATGTTGGTTGACAATCTCGACCTCTTCTGGAGCGCCGCTCCGAAAGACGCCCACAGCGAGGGCTGCCGGCTAGGCGAGCAGTCACAGGGCTTGCCCCTTGACGGCGAGCCGCGGCTGCCAAAATGGAAAGAGGATAGGAGCGGCGCGACCTCGGGTGAAGCGGGGGGTGCTTTGCGAAAAAGACAGGTGGCGCTGGCGCGACTAAACCGAGCACACAAGGTCATAAGAGCGGCCATGATCACGGTATATAAGGTCCCCATATCGAAGGAGCAGTTTCGGGTAATCCCCCGCGATGAACGCGCCCTGGTTTTTGTTGCTGGGCACGTACTTAATCAGATCAGCGTGTTTTTAAAACTCATACGGTTTTCCACGAGTAAAGACCCCTCTGATCCCATTGAGGCACGAGTGAGTGCCGCGCAATCACAAATCATGGTCAGATGTCTGATTGGTGTGCTCGTTGAGGCATGGGAGTTCATTCGTAAACCGATTAACAGAAAAATCATCGGCCGATACCTAGATAGCATCGGGGCCGAAGGAAGGATGGAATACGACAAGCTGAATAAACACTTCGGAAAATCAGGATTCTTGTACAAATTGAGAAACAGTTTTTTATATCACTATCCGAATTCTGATGACCTCGAAAAGGCATTCGAATGGATTCCCGAGGACGAGGAATGGGAGTGGTATCTCTCTGAGGCAAATACGAATTCGTTTTATTTTTCATGTGAGCTGACACTCGGCTACGGCATCATGAATGCGACAGGCGAGCCATTGCATATTTTCGCGTTCGGTGCGGTCATGCAGCAAGTGACGAAAGTCGCGGACGCATTGCCGTATTTTTTGATGCCACTCATGAGGGCGATACTCTTCACACGCCTCGGCCCGAAGATTTTGGACCCTCAGCCCGGTACCGTAGTCAAGGATGCTCCAAAGATTGATGAGTTCTGGATACCCTTCTTTGCCGAGACATTTCCACGTTAAACGACAATCCGGTCGCGTCCAGCTTGGGAGGAGCTGCGCTTGGATACTTGCTGAACCTCGCCGCTAACTTCACGACAGTTCCCATCAGCAACGCTGCGGGCAAGTTTAGAGGTCGGCTTATTGAGCGAAGCAAGAAACGCGTTTTGCAAGCCTACAAAGCAGTTTGCGCGTTCCACAACGGGACAAGAGACAAGTACAGTTATGCGATCCACAGTTGGGGTTTTGTACTCGCCTATCTGATAATGGCCACCGCATTCGGAACCGTTGCATTTTTGACACCGCAGTCTGATCGAGCAATTGTCTGGTTCATAGCTTCGATAGTTATGCTCCCAAAGAGTGTCTGGCGACTGTTTACGAGGCGCAATTGAGAAAACAGTGGCCGGATCTATTGACTGACTAGCGCGCTAAGAGATGCTGCAATTGGCCCCGATTGGCGATGAGAGCGTCGATGTCGTCCTGACTAATTTAGGCTCCGCAACGCAATCGCAACACGCTGAATGGCGGGCCAATGCTTCTCTACCAGGGCCGCTACTTCCGACAGTAGACTATTGAACAGTCTTAAGGCTTCGTCGCAATCGGCTTCGTTAAGTTGTTCACCGTTCATATCGATCGACATTACGAATGAACGATGGCGATATTCTTACGGCAGAAAGCCGAAGGGGGATCGACTTGAAAACTTGCTTCTTAAAGTGCCGATGCTTGATAAGAACACGCCGGACATTGAGGCATTTGAATCAATGGTCACATCAATCCCGAAATATCAGTACGTCGCTGCTTATTTCGACGCGCTGCCTAAGTGAGGTTTTTGGGCAGCCGCCGGGGTTTTTGGGCAATCAGAGTTTATTGTGCAAAGCCCCCCAATGGGTGCGTGTGTCGTGGACAAAAGCAAACCGGGCAAATTAAGACGGTTGCGAGCCGCCACAACCAACTTACTGCGCTAAGAGCGCGGATACGGAGCGGGAGCCGCTGCCAAGGTGATGCGGGTCTTTGCTAAGCAATGCGGTCACGAATTTATCCCACTTTTCCATGCCAGCACGCTTTTCCGGCATGTAATTCCAACGGTCATAGCTTTTCGAGCTGACGTCCTGGAGCGTGTGGTTCTGCAGGCGGTCTCGAATCTCTTTCGACACGCCGGCCTTGCCGGCTAATGTTTTCCACGTTCGCCGAAGGTCGCGGTTTGTCACGAACGGTATCACCCCGCGGTCTCGCTGCCGCCACATGAAGCTGTAGAGAGTGCCAGCGCTAACCGGATCTGACGGGTCCTTTGCGGACGGGAAAAACCATCCGAATTCGTTCGGAACGATGGATTCGATGAGCTCAGCTGCGATTGGCGGGACAGGAATCGCGTGAGACTTTCCATTCTTCGTTTTCGACCAGTCGATGATCCGCTCGTCGGCATCCCATTGGTCGATATGCAGGCCGGCGATTTCTTCCACTCGTTGGCCCGTCAACATCAGGATACGAACGGCGCGCGTGTAGGGTGGATGCACCTGTGTGTCGGGGCATTCGAGCCATCGGTAGAGCTGGACGAATTCGTCCTCATCGAGCCACCGCGTGCCAACCACCTTCGGCTCAGTTGGAATGCCGCCAGCGGGATTGTTGACCAGTTTGAATCGCCGGGGTGATGTGCTGCGATAGTCATGCTCCGACTTCATGCCCCAGGAGTAGGCAGATCGGATGTAGCTGCGAACGTGATCGGCCATCGCTCGCTTGCCGCGTTCATAGATAGGGCGGATGACGCTGAGCACGTCGTCGGGAGTGACGTCGCGCGCGAGCAGATTGCGTCCGAGGGCATTGGCGATCTTGTTCAAGCTTGCCTCTGCCTCCGGCCAGGAAGATTTGCCAGCCTCCTTGAGGTTGATGACGTACGCCTCGAAGAGATCGGCGACCGTGCCGGGGCGCGCGTCGCCAGCGATCTTGATGCTCTTGCCCTTCAAGATTACTTCTGCGAAGTCGCGTATGAAAATCACTCGCGCTTCCGAAAGGGACATTGCGGGATATGAGCCAATTTTGGATTTCATACGCCTGCCGTTGCGCCACTGTTGAGCCATCCACTCAGCGGTCACACGGTTCGGCATTGGTTTGAGGATTAGAACCAGCCTGCCAGTGCCCCGTCCCTCGCCATCGGTCAGGGATTCTTGCTTCCGAAATTTTTCCACTCGCTTGATGGCATGGCGGATCGCGCCGTCTGTAAGATTGGGCATAGCACTCTTTCAAACTCGTCACTGGGGTCGGTTAGGGAGCTGCAACAGGGGGCGGTATGGCGCTCGCTTCCCCCCAATTGAGCCATTTACAGCCCCCAGTCAATAAATAAAATAATGACGTTATTCAAATGGATTATGCGTGATTGACCGTGATCTACGAGGGCGACTGGGATGGTTGTGCACCAGAATGATCGCACTCGCCGACAGTTCGAGCGCGCGCTTGACGACTTCGCGCGGATAGACCGGGGTGTGATCGACGGTGCCGACCTGCTGCAGCTCATCGGCGATAAGT
>Ga0193751_1000620_pt1 | contig 26106 bp, 20 predicted proteins | sample L1c2metaG_FD_143050 | JGI IMG/M metagenome (GOLD analysis project Ga0193751, IMG submission 143050) | Soil microbial communities from a riparian zone of the East river system, Colorado, United States - L1c2 | ecosystem: Environmental > Terrestrial > Soil > Riparian zone | place: USA: East River... | reverse complement strand
TGCCACCTCGGGCAAGCGTTTGTCATTTGCATCAGCAGCGATGCCGAGAAGCTGCGCGACACCATTGCGTCCGACTGGCGCAACGATCCCAAACTCGGCCAGATGAGCGCGGATGGCGTTGATCATCGAGGTCTGCTGGCGGATAAACAAGTGACGGGTACGATGCAGCGTCAGGCAGCTCTGTTGCTCTGGCGTCTTGGTCGCAACGAACCTCATGTTGGCCCTAGTGACCGCCTCGCAGATCGCCTCGGCGTCGACGGCATCGTTCTTATGCCGCTTCACATAGGGCTTCACATAAGCCGGCGGCATCAGCCGAACAGCGTGGCCCAGCGCCTGGAGTTCGCGCGACCAATGATGCCATGAGGCGCAGGCCTCCATGCCGACCAGGCACGATGGCAGCTTCTGGAAAAAGGCCAGGACGTAGCGACGCTTCAACTGCCGCCGAATGACCACCTGCCCAACAGCATCAACGCCGTGGACCTGAAAGACCGACTTCGCGATATCGAGACCGATTGTCGTGATCGTTCGCATGGATAGCTCCTCCGAATCGTGGGAGCTCTAACAGCACCCACATCCATGGCACTCACGTGCCGGTGGAGGAGCCGTCCACAGCATCACAAGCGGACTCATGCACTGCAGCAAATTGGGGCGAGATTCGAGATGTCCCAAAGAGATCGAAAGGACGTTGTCCGTCATCCGGGGCAGGGGGTAAAATGATCGCGCTACCTTTGCCGAGGCGTCAGCGATCCTCTGCGACATGGCGTTTCCGACAAATGCAGGTCTGAATCTGTGGGTCGCCGTGGAGCGATTTATGTCAAACGAGAATAATAAAGCTCGGGAGGCACTTACGAGCCTTGAGCAAGAGCTTCGTTTGCTAGTGGACACGATTCCGACGCTGGTGTGGACAGCTGGATCCGAGGGCGACATCGAGTACGTCAACAAGCGTGTGCTTGAATATCTCGGAGCAACACTTGACGAAATCATCGGCAATGGGTGGGTAGAAAAAGTCCACCCGGATGATGTCGCGTTCAAAACAAGGACTTGGCTCGCGAATCTCGAATCCCGGATTGCTCACGAGGCAGTCTGCAGATTCCGAGGAGCAGACGGTCAATATCGGTGGTTCGCCGTAAGCGGAGCGCCACTGAAAGCTGGCGATGGCCGCGTGCTGAGATGGTACGGCGTCATGATCGATATTGATGATCGAAGAAAGGCGGAGGAAGCCATTCGGGAAAGCGAAGGGAAGTTCCGCGACTACGCCGAAACCGCCTCCGATTGGTTTTGGGAGATGGGTCCGGACTACAAATTCACGCTGCTGACCGAGAATGCGTTTGGTTCACACTCGGCCGATCGAATCGGCACGGCGTGCTGGGATCACGCTCTCGACCTTGAAACGGAGCCGGAGAAGTGGCGGCTTGTCTGGGCAACTCTCGATTCACGCAAGCCGTTCCGCGACTTCGTATATCGCGGGTTGGGCGGCAACGGCTCTCCGATGTACGTGAAGGCCAGCGGCAAGCCCGTGTTTGACGCTAACGGAGGATTCCGTGGCTATCGCGGCACCGGCACCGATGTGACAGCACTCATGCGCGCGCAGGTGGAGCACGAGAGGTTACGCCAACTTGAATCAGATCTTGCGCACATGAACCGCCTGAGCATGATGGGAGAACTGGCCGCCTCGCTGGCTCACGAAATCGCGCAGCCGATTGCCACCGCACGCAACAATGCCCGTGCGGCCATGCACTTCTTGGACCGAAGCCCGCCAGATCTAGACCACCTCAAGGAAGCGCTCGCCTGCGTTGTGGATGATGCCGATCGAGCCGGAGAGATCCTCGACCGTATCCGGGATCACATCAAGAAAGTTCCTCCGCGAAAGGAGTGTATTGATCTTAATCAGGCGATCACTGATGTGATTGCGTTGGCGCAAGGCGCAATCGTCAAAAATGGAGTTTCGGTCCAAACCCGCCTTACAGAGGGACTGTCTAATGTTCAGGCGGATTGTGTTCAACTGCAACAGGTCGTCCTGAACTTGATCTTGAACGCTGTCGAAGCAATGAGCTCTGTCAAGAAGGGGTTGCGAGAGTTGACGATCAGCACCGAGCAACACCAGGCGGGTCGCGTCCTCGTAACAGTGCGCGATTCCGGGCCGGGGATTGATCCAGGGCATCTCGATCGGGTTTTCGACGCCTTCTACACCACGAAATCCAGCGGCGTGGGGATGGGGCTATCGATCTGCCGGTCGATCATCAATGCCCACGGTGGCCGACTGTGGGCCGATGTGAATGCATCTGGCGGAGCCTTGTTTCAGTTCACCTTGCCCAGCGCTGGAAAGGAACTCACGAATCCTCGTCCTGCGGCTCACCAGATTGGAGAGCCAAATCGAGGCACCGTACGAGACACTCCTCGCTGATCGGCTTGCCGAGATAACAAACGACTCCATCGCTCAGGGCGCGGGCTCGCTCGCCGTCGTCGGGGCGACCAGTAACGATGATTGTGGGAATGGCGTATCCCACATCGACAAGGTGTTTGTAGAGCTCAACGCCGGTCATCGTGGGCATATGGACGTCGGCAATCAAGCATGCGGTTTCGGCAAGACGAGGGGAAACGAGGAAATCGGCTGCCGATGCGAAATCCTCGACGGTATAGCCCAGCGACGTCACGAGCCTCGTCGTGGACGCGCGAAAGAATTGGTCATCGTCAACGACCGAAACGAATGACGCTTTCGGCATGGGGTCTCCGGCAGCTCGTCCGAACCGCCATGCGGGCGGCGCCCAACAAAGTGGTCGCGTCCACATGCGAATTCGATAACGTGTTGCAAAGATACCGCCGGTCCAATGCCAGTAGCCCGTAAACTTTGGCTTATGCCAGGAGCCGAATTAAGCAAGCTGCGCGCCAAGAGTCCTACCGAGCGGTGTCATAGCGCGTAAGCCTTTGTCTATGATGCTCGTGTCCTATGGCGCAGGATGGGACTGTTCATGTCCTCAGATTGCGACTAGCTTACAAAAAACACGGCCACGCTGGAACTTGCGAACCGAGACGAAGGCTCATTTCCTTGGTCCTTTAATCGTGCGTAGGAGCGATGCCCGACGCAAAGTCCACCGTCTTGGTCATTGATGACGATCCGGACCTTCGTGCATCGGTTGGGCGTCTGTTACGATCGCTCGGCCTGGATGCTCACCTATTTGCTTCCATTCCCGACTTTCTCAAGTCCGATCCGCCGGATGGCGCCACTTGCCTGGTCCTCGACGTCAGGCTGCCGGGGCAGAGCGGTCTTGATCTTCAGCGCGCGCTCGCCGCGGCGAACAGGGAACTCCCAATCATCTTCATCTCAGGGCACGGCGACATCCCGATGTCGGTGCAAGCGATGAAGGGTGGTGCCATTGAGTTCCTTACAAAGCCGTTCCGTGATCAGGAACTCCTCGACGCCATTCAGCTCGGCCTCTCTCGTGATCGCGCTCGGCGGGAGAATCAAAAAGCTTTGGCCGCCCTCAGGGAACGCTTCGAGTCGCTGAGCCCCAGGGAGCGCGAGATCATGGTTCAGGTCGCGCACGGCCGCCTTAGCAAACAAATTGCGGGCGATATCGGCATTGCCGAAGCCACCGTGAAGGTGCATCGCAGCCGTCTGATGCACAAGATGAAGGCCCGTTCGCTTCCCGAGCTAAGCCGAATGGCGGACAAGCTCAAACTGTTACCCGACTAGCCACATCACTTCCGAGTCGACATCGTGTCCGGATACGACAGGCCGGACGTGCGGGTCATACGCGCGGCCAGTGGCGGCATGTGCGCTCCCTCGGGAAACGAGTCCCTGGGCTCAGCTCGGGAGCGCAGTTGCGTTTTTCCGCAGGCCTGTAAGCCAAGGTTCAATGCAGCGCAACAATGAGCGTATCGCATGCGACCTGCGCGCAATAGACCGCGGAATTCCAAGTTGCCAAATTGCGATTACGGCCAGGAGGTGCATTTCGACGGTGCTAGGGACGAAGACGCCATCCTGCTGATCGTCGGCGAAAGGCCAGCAACTGCGACGCCGGCCGAAGTCAAATAAGCAAAGTGCGCTTAAGTCGCTGCAGTATAGCTCAAGAGGTAAAGGAGACCGTTATGACCCACCAAATCCGACAAACCGAGACGTCAGGAACGGTGAAGGCGGCTAGCGTCGCCGATTACATCGTCGAGCGCCTAGCCGCAGAGGGCATCAGCCACTGCTTTGGCGTCGCCGGAGATTATCTCTTTCCGATATGCGACGCGGTCGATAGCAGTCGCAAGATAAAGTGGGTCGGCTGCTCAAACGAACTGAACGCATCGTACGCGGCCGATGGTTATGCTCGCGCTCGTGCCAGCAAAACCGGGGCGTATATCGAGATCATCGGCGGCAAAATGGACATGCCGCCGGCTCTTGCCTACGCGCACGGCCGGCTGAAGGCTATGTACGGCGACACGCCATAATATCCTGGAACGATACAACAGATGGCGGGAGCAGGTGTGCTGTCGCCATCTGTGAGCAAGATGGCCGTCAATTTAAGGACGGCGAAGGCGCTCGATCTCACTTTTCCGCAGACTGTGCTCAGCCGTGCCGACGAAGTGATCGAGTGATCCTTTCGCAATGCGTCAATTAACGGCTGCCAGAGACCGCTTTGGGTCATTCGCGTCATTTCAAGCGTGAGTAAATCACTTCCGCTTTTCACCCAACTCCAGACGTAACGTTGTGTCGCAGCGCCTTCGGTGAAATTCTCGGCTGTATTGCGTTCGGTTAGTCGCCGATCAACTCGCTGAAGGCCGCCCGCGGCGGCGACATCAATGACGTAGTCATATCGCTGCGCCTCGTGCTGCAGCTTGAGCGCGTGCCCTGTCTACCGCAGTGATGGACGAAAGCCGCCGGTAGAAGGTTCGCACTATTCCGCTTCAACACTCCCGAGCGTCGCTCTGACCGGCGGATGGTCGGCTGCGGTGGGCTTTGCTGCTCGGGCGGCCAAGTCGAGCCAAGCCTCTGCCATGACTAGAAGTCGATTTTTGTCGGCAACGCTATCTGCCCTTTGGGCGAGGTCGAGCATTGAAGCTGCCGACGGCCGATACTCTTCAACACTACGCATGGAGTTTTCCACAGCTACGTCAAAAGACATTTTGCACTGCAACCCCGGCGCTTCACCAGCCTGTTCCGCAATTGAAGCAAATTTTCATTAAAAATATCACACCAAAGTTCCATTTTGGGCGGCAACTGAGGTCGCTGGTGGCGGTTTCTGAAACGTCGATAACTAGCCGGAATGTCGAGGGCTAGATTCAATGAAAATGCTGGCCGAGTATTTGGAGAAGGCCATCGCATTTGAACGAATGGCCGCAGACGAAAAGGACGCCAAGCTAAAGGCAGACTTGGAAAAACAGGCTGCGGCCTATCGGAAGCTCGCGGTGCAGCGAGCAAAACAATACCTCGCCAACTGACCAACCAAAGTTCCATTGGAACTCAAATTGTGGCGGTGAGTGCGGGAACGAACTTTAGGTTCCCCCGATTAGCAAAATGAGTATGTGAGGGTGCCAACCGCTCGTTGACCAAAGATGCCAAACGCTCGCGCGCGGTTTGAGCCAGTTGCCTGGTGGTTCACCAGACAACGAATTGGGCGGAGCCTCAGAGAACGCTACCAAGCCCCCGAACAATTGCCGCAGTACGATGTTGCAGAGCCGATTCCCGACCGTCTCGCGGAACTTCTGAAACAACTTGCGCAACTGGAACTTCTGAAAGAACTCACGCAACTAATGGATGAACCCGACAGCAAGGGGGATAAATCTAAAGGTTCCCGAGCGGGCCTGTCTGGGACTTAGTCAGTGCGCCGAACTGTACTCTGCCTTTGGTTGGCGTTTCAGGGAGCGGCGGCGGCGGCTGTGGTACTCTGAATCTTGGTGGTCCAACAATTTGGCGCATCGAATCCATCGGTCTGCCAACCCGCTCCAGACAGCCCTGTTTTCCGGGCTGCGGCTGAATTTGGCCATCGCCTCGCACTCGGCGGCAAATCGCATCCTTAAAATTTTAGTTAGCTTTTTCTTAATTTCTTCTGTTCACCCTCGCCGCGGGGGGCAGAAGGAGAATTTCCAATGCTCCAGATCATGATCGCGTGTACGCGTAATGGTCGGTTCGTCCCAACCGGAATAGAGACTGATATCGATACTTTTATCGCGCTGCCGGAGGCGCTGTCTCTGACCCGGTGCCCCGCATGCGGCGGCAATCATTATTGGACCAAAAGCCAGACTTGGATTTGCAACATTGAGTCTTCATCGCGCGCGCTGCTGCCTGCCGAGGTCGTCGGCGGCCACTAGCCGTTGGGCGAGGGGACGCTATGAGATCGGCTATCGAGCTTTGACAATCATGCGACCCCCCGGCAGAAACAGTTCCCAGATTCCTGCTCGCGTGTCGTGCGGCCCAAGCGCGGCGAACGGATTGCCGTTAATGCCAAGTGCAAGCGCCCGAGCCGATCCTGCATCGAGTTGCCACGGAAGCTCCAGCTGTGCATCAGCTATTGCGACCTCCGGTTTCTTTGTCGAGGATGCGCGTCGTAAGTCTCGCCAGCCCAGCAACGGGCACACCGATCCAGGTCGGCCGGTTAGTGGCCTCGTAGGCAATTTCGTAGGCGGCCTTCTCTATCAGGAAGAGATCAAGCAGTGCGCGAGCAGCGGGACCGCTGCGCGTGTCCGTCACCTCCCAATAGGCGCGCAGGAAGGCGCGGGAAGCGCGCTGGCGAAACTGTGAGATCAGCTGGTCGCGCTGCGTCTCATCCACCGGCGCCGCCCCGACCCCTTTTCGGTCGATCAGCGTCGCGCCAGCATAGTCGATGGAGCGGAGAAGCCCGGCGACATCGCGCAGCGGGCTTGTCTTTGCGCGGCGTTCGGTGATCGAAGTGGCCGGCTCACCCTCGAAATCGATAATATGGGCGTCGCCACTTGCAACCAACGCCTGCCCGAGATGAAAGTCTCCGTGGATGCGCGTCTTCAAAGTCCCCGTGCCGGCTTTTGCGAGACTGCGAACTGCGCCACCGATCTGTTTGCGCTGGCTCAGCAATGCCTGCGCGCGTTGGCGATCTCGTTCACGCTCCCAAGTTTGCCGGCCGCTTAGTCCCTCGAAGGCAGTTTGAATTCGCTCTTCGGTTTTCTGCGCCCAATTGGACGCATCATCAGCACCGGCGGCTTCGGGCGCGAAGGCCGGATCGGATGTCTCGCGCGCCAGTATTGCGTGCATCTCTCCAAGACGCTGGCCGATCGCCCCGACCACGGCTTCGCAGTCCGCCAGGAGGTCGGCTTCCGAGCCCCCGGCAACCCCTGCCGGAGCCGCGCGCGCGTCCAGCGCGCGGGTCAGGTGGTCCAGGATCCAAGACCAGGCGTCGCCCTCATTACCGACGAAACCCAACGCGATGGCGAGGGTGAAGGGCGTTCCGTCCGACGCCACGCGAACGACATCGCCGAGAAGCGGCGGTGCGTGGATGAAACCTCGCGCGGTGAGATAGCGTCCCATCTCTGTTTCGGGGTGCTCGCCCGGCGAGATGCGACGATAAATTTTCAACATCGCTACGTCGCCGATCGTTAGCGAACTGTTAGAGTGCTCCGCGGCGAGCCAATTGACCTCTGCATCCGGAATGGCTTCGAGTTGCGCGCGGCCGGTTTCGGTCGGTCGGAAACGCACGACGCCGTCGCTATAGGCAAACTCTTTCCCTGCCGCCAGAGCGCCCACAAAGCTGTACGCGAATGATGGTAACGCAAAGGCGTCGGTGAGAAGTCCCACGCGCCGACCGCGCCGGACGCGCGCCACCGCCAGCCGGTTAGGCAGCGCGGCGGACGGTTCGTCTTCCCATAGGATTGATAGCGGCAGGAACCAACGCGTGGTCGCGCCCGGTGTCTTGACTTCAACTTCGGTGAGCAAAATTTCGTGGGCGCCCTCATCGATGTCGATGAGATTGATAATACGTGTCGCCTTGATGGCTTGGTCTTTCAGGCCAAACCAACGACGCCTAGCAATGTATTGTGGCAGAGCCTCGTCCTCGACGAGTTTGGCAGCGGACGTGGAGAGCGCTTTGGCCAGGCTATCGCGAATTACCATTGTCACGAACTCCGGCAGCGGCTCGGGGGCGGGGGTATGCCAGCCAGGCTGATCGCTCGCTGTTGCAAGCGCGAACCAATAGAAACCAAAGGGCGGCAAGGTAAGGAGATAAGTCAGTTCGCCGATCGGCGGAAACGCCGACCCGGCATTGAGCTCCACGGGAACGCGCCCAGCAAATTGCGACAGATCAAGCTCGACGGCTTGCGAGCTGTGCGCCAGATTGGCAACGCACAGGAGGGTATCGCCGCCATACTCGCGAAGGTAGGCCAGGACTTTGCGGTTCCTGGGAGAGAGCAATGTCAGCGTGCCGCGTCCAAATCCGGGATGCCGGCAACGGATCGCGAGCATGCGTCGCGTCCAATTGAGGAGTGAATGCGGGTCCCGATTTTGCGCTTCGACGTTGATCGTCCCATAGCCATAGAGCGGATCCATGAGGGGCGGCAATACCAGCGCGGCGGGATCGGCGCGGGAGAATCCACCGTTGCGATCTGGCGACCATTGCATCGGTGTACGCACGCCGTTGCGATCGCCAAGATGGATGTTGTCCCCCATTGCAATCTCGTCACCATAATAAATGACTGGCGTGCCCGGCATCGACAATAGAAGGCTGTTCATCAATTCGACACGGCGCCGGTCGCCCTGGAGCAAAGGTGCAAGGCGCCGGCGGATGCCTAAGTTGAGGCGCACTCGGCGGTCGGCGGCATAGGTCTGCCATAGATAATCGCGCTCACTGTCGGTCACCATTTCCAGCGTGAGCTCGTCGTGATTGCGCAGGAATACCGCCCATTGGCAGGTATCCGGGATCGGTGGCGTCTGCCGCATGATGTCGCTGATCGGAAATCGATCCTCGCGCGCGATCGCCATGTACATGCGCGGCATCAGCGGAAAATGGAATGCCATGTGGCATTCGTCGCCTTCGCCGAAATACTCCTTTACGTCTTCCGGCCATTGATTGACTTCGGCGAGTAGCATGCGGTCGGGAAAAGTGGCGTCGAGTTCGGCGCGGAAGCGTTTGAGAATTTGATGGGTCTCAGGAAGGTTTTCGTTGCTGGTGCCTTCGCGCTCGACCAGGTACGGCACGGCCCCCAGCCGCAGACCGTCGACGCCAAGCTGGAGCCAGTATCGCATCACCCCCAGCATCGCCTTTAGAACCTGCGGATTATCGAAATTCAGATCCGGTTGGTGCGAGTAGAAGCGATGCCAGTAGTAGGCGCCAGCAACCGGATCCCTCGTCCAATTGGAGCGTTCTGTGTCGATAAAGATGATGCGCGCGCCGGCATATTTTTGATCGTTATCGGACCACACATAGAAATTGCGCAACGGCGATCCGGGCTTCGCGCGGCGGGCCCGCTGAAACCATGGATGCTGATCTGAGGTATGATTGACCACGAGCTCGGTGATGACGCGGATGCCACGGGCATGGGCCGCACGCACGAACTGCCGGAAATCGGAAAGCGTGCCATACTCCGGATGAACGTCGCGATAGTCCCTAATGTCATAACCGTCATCCAGTCGCGGCGACGGATAGAATGGCAGAAGCCAGATGGCGTTGACGCCGAGATCGCCGATGTAGTCGAGCTTGGATATCAATCCCGGGAAATCGCCGATGCCATCGTCGTTACTGTCAAAGAACGATCTCACATGCAGCTGATAGATGATCGCGTCCTTGTACCAGAGCTGATCCGCCGTGACGGCCGCGGCTGATTTGGCTTGCGCGTCCACCAGTCAGCCTCCCGAACGTGGCGTGAACGCCAAATGGCAAAAGGATCCAATAGCTTTCCTTTTTACGCCAGCCAGCGCGCCCAGCATCTGGTGGCCAGATCGCACCTAACTCTCCTTGCACATGCGAGAAGGATGATGAATTGGCGTCGCCTCGCGTGCTGTGCCGTCAGCCGGACGACACACCCTACCACATTCTCAATTAGAGCTGTGCTGCATCACAGCAAACCTACCCCGGCCGATGTCTGTTGCGGGTCAATCGCGTCGTTTCGAGCAGACGCCAGTTACTTCCGCTTCGCCCCTGATGGCGGACATTCTGCAAAGTCTGGGTCGGGCATAAGATGACATCGCGCCAACTGATTCGTTACGTTATCAGCACCCGCAATACGGATCGGCACAATAGCAATGCCCCCGCAAGACAAGGGCCCGCGAAAGCAGACTCTAAAGCACTAGGAAATGCCTACTTTGTCATGCAGTCATAAAGAAACTGCCAGCTTTTCCGACCTGAGAGCTTTGCCTTTGTTGATTGCTTTTGGCAATCGCCCCATTTCGCTTTCTCTTCAGACCACTTCGCCTTCGCGGCATCCCACTGTTTTTGTGTCCATTTCGAAACATCTTCCATTTTTGTTGTTGAGGTAGCCGGTGGCTTGGTCGATTGAGGCTGTGTTTGATTTTGAGCCAAGGCAGCTCCTGTAGCAAAATACGCAAAAATGACTAGCGACAGGACATGAGTGCGTAATCGAAACATGTGCATATTAACCTCCGTGTACCGAAAATGCGATTTTGTATTAGCGATTTTGATTGATGTGCTCGCACTTTTTGTTAAAGAGACATGCCGCCAACAAGTCGGAAAAGCGACTTTAGTTCCCGGCGGGTCAGCAGGGCGAAGCTGGAAGCACAAACAGATCGGGACTGTTTCTTTTCAGCACTAGAGGCCCTCTAACAGTACCCCTAGGCTAATGTGGTCATGACAAAGGGGGACTCTCTATGAAAAAGTTTGCACTAGCGACAGCCGCGGTGTTGGCTCTCCTGAGCATCGCCGGCTGTGCGCAGGTCGGTAAGGGTAAAGCCCCACCGCCTGTCGTCACTAAGGGGTAATTGCTGTACAGATATTGGGAAGGGCCGGGCGTCAATCCGGCCCTTCTCTTTTTTCGGTCTGATGCTGCGCTTTATCGGGCCCATTTTCGACAATGCCCTGTCGGCGCTCACGCGCGAGCCGCTCCCAAACCTCCGCCATGTCTTCCAACTCCTCTGCTGGCGCAGATAACAGGATTCCTTAGTCGGTTGATTTCTTCTTAATTACGTCAGCGATCCGCCGATCGCTCGAACTGACGAGTATAATTTGATCATCTTTCACGAAAAACATATGGGACCCGGCCTGCGGCACTTTTTGCACAACTTCGGGCGGAAGGGGATAGAGCTTCACATTGTCCGGCACCGAATCGCCGACGGTTGTTGAGGCAGAGTCTTCCTTCTGCACATTGAGGTCCTTAAATATGATTTCCCTAATGATATACTCCTGTTCCGCTGTCAGCGTGAGGCGAGGCGCGGGAGCAATGGCTGGCGGAGCATTCGCCTGTGCGTGTACACTTTCGGCGGACACGCATATGGCGATTAGCCCTACAAACGCTGTAACAACAGCCAGTAAACTTGAGCTACGTAGCGGAAATGTCATGTAGCGGCGCTCGCGCCCGATCAAATTTTTGACGAAGTAGCTGTGTCAAAACTTACCAAGGAGCTCGTCGGTTCCCCTGAGCCTCGAGCTCTGGGCCCGACTGTAAGCGTCGAGAAGCCTCAATGATACGATCGTGGAGCAACCGGAAGGTGGAATGCGCGAGCACGGGGCAACGAATCCTGCGCCGGGACAGGCGCAGATCATCATCGACCAGTGCACCTGACAGGATCAAGAAGCGTATAAATTCATTTCAGCTTAATCCGCAAAGTCAAATCCCAGTACTCTGAAAACACACAGGAAAATCCTCCCTGAATGGAACTTTTATGCTGCATCCCGCTTTACTGCGAAAGGGGTGTAACGCAGCTTCATCCAGCATAGCCCAATGCGTGCTTTCACCCGTTCAATCGCTCAGGTGAGTCGGACTCAGGAGTCATTTGCACCGAGGATCTACTATTTTCACCCGTTGCTTGCCGGCCCGCGTCCCTCATGGCCAGCGCATCTCAGCCGCTGCAAAGAACTGGGTTTTAGCCACGTCCTCTCGGCCCCGCTTTTTGATCCCGGTGAGAGCGTGGATTTCTTCCTCTCTACGGACCACGAGCGCGCTAATCCGGCCATCGATGCCACAGCTCCGGTGGACCTGGTGATCACCGAATTCGCACGAGCTTGCCGAGAGAATGGTTTGCAGTTCTTGCTCGACGTGGTCTTTGGACGCGTCGCCGCCAACGCCGCAATTGCCAAATCGAGACCGGAATGGTTTCGCGCAGACGCGAGCAGCGGGTGGGTCGATCCGCGTGACATGCGCCGTCAGATCGGCGCTGCGTTGGGACGCTTCGAAGATCCGACGATCGCTATGCAAATTGCAGCCTGGTGGATTGATCGCCTCACGCGCCTCGCGCGCGCGGGAGCTCACGGGTTCAGATGCGAAGATCCGGGTGCGATGCCCCCGAATGTCTGGCGGCACGTAATCGGTAGCGTCAAGCAGAGCGCACCGCATTGTCGATTCTTGGCTTGGACGCCAGGATTGGACTGGCAGGCAATTGCCGCTTTGCGAGAGGTCGGATTTGACGCAGCTTTTTCGTCGGTGGCGTGGTGGGATGGTCGAGCGAGTTGGTTTATTGAAGAACACGAATTGCTGCGCGGTTTTGGCTCGGTCATTGGTTGCCCGGAGGTGCCGTACGGACCGCGATTGGCGAGCCGTATACGATATCCGGCTACCGAGTATCGTCATTTGCTTCGCCGCGCCGTGGTTACTGGCGATGGCATCATGATCCCGATGGGATTGGAGTTTGGCGCGACCGCGGACATGGACCGACGCGGTGCGCCTGAAAAATGTCTTCCTGTCAAAAGCGGCAAAACCAGATACGCGTGCGACGTCCGCGAAGCGCTCGAGCTAACAAACAAATTGTCGGAGCTCGGTGCCGGAGGTGAGATGCGCGCTCTCACCGCTCCTGAAGGGTCGGTCACCGCCTTGCTACGTTCGGATGCTGCCGATATTCGATACGCCAGCGCTTCCATCGCCGTCCTGATCAATACGGATTTGCAGCATGAGCAGCCACTGCCGATCTGTTTGGATCCACTACCCCCCGCCGCAGGAATCGCGGCGGTGGCTGACGCGCCTGTTTCGGCAGATCGTGATTGGCGTGCTACGCTCGCGCCCGCAGAAATCCGGCTTGTTGCTGTTCGGCCTAGCATGCCGATCAAATTGGGTCGCAACGATGCACAGATGGCGGCAATGACGAAACTGCCGCGTATCGTGATCGATAACGTCGCGCCAACAGTCGGTGGTGACCGCTTCGCGGCGAAGCGGGTCGTCGGCGATCCCATCTCTGTTGAAGCTGATGTATTCACGGATGGGCACGATCTGCTTGTCGTTGATCTGTTGTGGCGCGCTGCAGGCACCGCCAAGTGGCGCCGCGCCAGCATGCAGCTCCTCGGCAATGATCGCTGGCGGGTGACAATCAGACCGAACCGAGTTGGCCGTTATGAATTCACCATTGAAGCGTGGTGGGATAGATACAGCAGTTTTTGCCGCGATCTCGAAGTAAAGGCCAAAGCCGGCGCGGATGTCGGCATCGAGATATTGGAAGGCCGACAACTGCTGGAGCAAACCAAGGCACGGATACAAGGTTGCGACCGCAACATAATCGAGTCCGCCCTGAGCTCGCTCGCTGACGCGAATATCGAGGCATGCTTAGGAATCTTTTTGGCGCCTGATCTACGGCAGGTGATGCGCGAGGCGGAGGAGCACTTCTGGCTGTCCAGACACGAGCGGCGATTTCCGATTGAAGTCGAGCGTCCGCAGGCCACTTTTGCAGCCTGGTATGAGTTGTTTCCGCGCTCTGCAACTGAAGATCCTAACCGCCACGGGACGTTCAGGGACGTCATCCGGCATTTGCCGCGTATAAAGGGTATGGGATTCGATGTCCTCTACCTGCCACCGATCCATCCTATCGGCCGCACCAATCGCAAGGGCAAAAACAACAGCCTGATAGTCGAGCCCGATGATGTGGGCAGCCCATACGCGATTGGCAGCGCCAAAGGCGGTCACGATGCAATCCATCCCGCGCTCGGCACACTTGATGACTTTCGGCTCCTGCGCGAAGCGTCCGCCGCTCACGGTATCGAGCTTGCGCTTGATTTCGCCATCCAGTGCTCGCCCGACCATCCGTGGCTGAGAGATCATCCCGAATGGTTCAACTGGCGTCCAGACGGCACGGTGCGTTACGCGGAGAATCCGCCGAAGAAATACGAGGATATAGTCAACATCGATTTTTACGGCCGTAAGTCGTTTTCCGCTCTGTGGAATGCGTTACGCGACATTGTTCTTTACTGGCGCGGCGAAAACATACGCATGTTTCGCGTCGATAACCCTCACACCAAGCCGCTGCCGTTCTGGGAGTGGCTGATCGCGGAAGTCCGTGCAGAGTATCCCGATGTGATCTTTCTTTCAGAAGCCTTCACCCGGCCGAAAATGATGTATCGGCTGGCTAAGGCAGGCTTCTCCCAGTCGTACACATACTTTACTTGGCGCAACACCAAACAGGAACTGACCGACTACTTTACCGAACTGACCACCTCCGCGGTGAAGGATTATTTTCGGCCGCATCTATTCGTCAACACGCCGGACATCAATCCCTATTTCTTACAGACCTCGGGAAGACCGGGCTTTCTCATTCGCGCGGCGCTCGCGGCCACGCTTTCGGGTTTGTGGGGAATGTATTCGGGTTATGAACTGTGCGAGGCCGCTGCGCTACCAGGCCGCGAAGAATATTTGGATTCCGAAAAATATCAGATCCGGATCCGACGCTACGACGCGCCGGGAAACATTGTGTCTGAAATCGCAAGACTAAACCGGATACGAAGAGCCCACCCGGCGCTCCAGAGCCATCTCGGCCTGCGCTTTTACCCTGCGCATGACGATCACGTCTTGCTGTATGGCAAGAGGCTGCCTGAACAGGCAGAAATGATCCTGATTGCCGTCAATCTTGATCCATTTCACGCTCGCGATGTCACGATCGAGGTGCCAGTGTGGGAGTGGAGCCTACCTGACAGCGCTTCCATGAAGGTCAGCGACTTGATGCGCGATACCACCTTCACGTGGCACGGTAAATTGCAGCGCTTGCGTCTCGATCCGGCGGAGCTCCCTTTCGCCATTTGGCGCATAACACCAGGTCTGGGAGGCTAAAGTGGATGCCCAGACGAAAGCGTCAGCAGCTGCAGTCGCAACCGACGAGCTCTGGTATAAGGATGCGATCATCTATCAGCTGCATGTCAAATCGTTCTTCGACAGCAACGATGACGGGATCGGCGATTTCCCCGGCTTGATCTCAAAGCTCGATTACATCGCCGATCTTGGCGTGAATACCATTTGGCTGCTGCCATTCTATCCCTCGCCGCTGTTGGACGACGGCTACGATATTAGCGAATATCGCAACGTTCATCGCGATTACGGCACGCTTGCCGACTTTCGTCACTTCGTTCAGCGGGCGCATGCGCGCGGAATTCGCGTCATTACCGAGCTTGTCGTCAATCACACTTCCGATCAGCATCCATGGTTTCAGCGAGCGCGCCGCGCCAAACCCGGCTCGCCCAGGCGCAATTATTATGTCTGGTCCGACGATGATCAAAAATACGCCGGAACGCGCATCATATTTGTCGATACCGAGCGCTCGAACTGGACTTGGGACGCGGAGGTCGGCGCGTATTACTGGCACCGATTCTATTCTCACCAACCCGATCTCAATTTCGACAACCCGCAGGTGCTCAAGTCGGTATTGAGTGTGATGCGATTTTGGCTGCAGTCGGGCGTCGACGGCCTGCGACTCGACGCGGTGCCATATCTTATCGAGCGCGAGGGAACGACGAACGAAAATCTTCCAGAAACGCATGCGATTCTTAAGAAATTTCGGGCCGAGGTTGACTGCGCCTTTCCCGGGCGGATGTTGCTCGCCGAAGTTAATCAATGGCCGGAAGACACCAAAGATTACTTTGGTGATGGAGATGAGTGTCACATGGCATTCCACTTTCCCCTGATGCCGCGCATGTACATGGCGATAGCGCGCGAGGATCGTTTTCCGATCAGCGACATTATGCGACAGACGCCGTCGATACCGGAGACCTGTCAATGGGCGGTGTTCCTGCGTAATCACGATGAGCTCACGCTGGAGATGGTTACTGACAGCGAACGCGATTATTTGTGGCAGACCTACGCATCTGACCGTAGGGCCCGGCTAAATCTTGGGATCCGACGCCGCCTTGCACCGCTGTTGGAACGCGACCGCCGCCGTGTCGAATTGATGAACAGCTTATTGCTGTCCATGCCCGGCACGCCGGTGATCTATTACGGCGACGAAATTGGCATGGGTGACAATATCCATCTCGGCGACCGCGACGGTGTACGTACGCCAATGCAGTGGTCACCGGACCGCAACGGCGGGTTTTCGCGCGCCGATCCCGCCGCTTTGGTTTTGCCGCCGATTATGGACCCTGTCTACGGTTACGGAGCGGTGAACGTGGAAGCGCAAAGCCGGGATCCACACTCTGTTCTAAATTGGATGCGGCGAATGCTCGCGGTGCGGCGCCGACATCCCGCGTTCGGTCGGGGCACATCGACGCTGCTTTATCCCAAGAATAGAAAAATTCTTGCTTATCTCCGGGAGTATCAAGGCGACATGCTGTTGTGTGTGGCAAATCTCGCGCATAGTCCGCAGGCGGTGGAACTCGATCTGTCGCAATTCGCTGGCCGTGTGCCGGTAGAGCTAAATGCCGGGACGCCGTTTCCGCCGATCGGAGAACTCACTTATCTCCTTACCCTGCCGCCTTACGGCTTCTATTGGTTTGCGCTGGCCTCGGAGAGCGATTGGCCATCTTGGCACACGCAAGCACCCGAGCCGCTGCCGGAGTTTGTGACCGTGGTCATGCGGGAGAGCTTGGCGAAAGCGCTTACCGGTCCGGCGCAAGCTCAGATCGAAACCGAATCACTGCCGCAATATATCGGCAAGCGCCGCTGGTTCGGTCTGAAAGACCAAAGGATCAAGACAACACGCATCGCCAATTCGACCAATATCGGCAACAGCGACCGCGAGATTCTGTTAACCGAAATCGAAGTGAAGACCGATGGCGCCACCACTCGCTGGTTGCTTCCGTTGGCGATTCTTTGGGAGGACGAGTCTTCTGCGGCCCTGCCCATTCGACTCGCGCTTGCTCGGGTGCGGCGAGGCAGGCGGCTCGGCTTGCTGACCGATGGCTTTGCCTTGCCGAATTTTGCTCATCGGGTCGCTGAAGCACTCCTCGATGGCCGGGAGCTTAAAAATTCCGAGGGTACGCTGCTTTTTCGTCCGACCGACACTGGTCGGAAACTTCTCCGCGCCGGCGCCGACGCTGATGCACAAGTGGACTGGCTTACGGCGGAGCAATCCAACAGCTCATTGACCATTGGCGACAGCGTAATGCTGAAGCTATTCCGCCGTATTTCTGCGGGCGAGCATCCTGAAACAGAGATGAGCCGCTATCTCACAGGAGCTGGGTTCGCCAATGCGCCAGAGCTCCTCGGCGACCTCGTCCAGGTCTCCGCGGATGGAAAGTCGCACACCCTGGCCGTCGCTCTCGGATTTGTCCGTAATCAGGGTGACGCATGGTCCTGGACCCTCGATCACCTTACGCGCGCCCTCGACAGCCTCGCTCCGAGCGGGTCGGAATTCGAGTTGAGCGACTGCGAAGCAATCGCCAGGACGATCGGCCGGCGCCTTGGCGAAATGCATATGGCACTGGCGCGCGAAGCATCGGACGAAGCTTTTGTGCCCAGGATCGCCGACGCGGACGATGCTTCGGTCTGGGCGCGAAAGGCAGAACAGCGGCTCGAAAAGGCCTATGCCGCCATTGAACAAACGCGCGACTGGACGAGCGATCAAGATCGCGATCGCGCAAAGACGCTTCTGAACCAGCGCGCACAAATTTCCGCTGCCGTTAAGAGGCTCGCCAAGTCCGGTGCAGGAACTTTGATGATTCGTGTCCACGGTGACTTTCACCTAGGTCAGGTGCTTGTTGCGAGCGGCGATGCTTACATTATCGACTTCGAAGGCGAGCCAGCGGCGTCAATCGAGGAACGCCGCGCCAAGACTAGTCCGCTGCGCGACGTGGCAGGGCTCCTGCGCTCGATTGATTATGCCGGCGCTACATTGATCGAGGGCAAAGGGGTCAGCGCTGCGCCGATCGATGAGACGCTGCGTGACCGCCTCGTTGCCGAGTTCCGAACCCGGTCATCGCGCGCCTTCCTGAAAGACTATTGGCTCGCGCGCAGCTCTGTCGGGGGTGCCGCCGAGCGCGCTTTGCTCGAACTGTTCCTGGTCGAAAAAGCCGCTTATGAGATCGCATACGAGGCGGCCAATCGGCCAACTTGGATTGGCGTGCCTCTGGCCGGGCTTCTGCGACTGACCCAGCGCCTTCTCGACAAGGAGGACGGAGGCCGCGATGGCTGACGTGCGGCTGCGGCATTCCTGGCAACTCGATCTCGAGTCCGCCCGGGCGGTCGCGCGTGGGACCTACGACAATCTTTTCGCCGCGCTTGGTCCGCACGATACGCAGGACGGCCGCGTGATCCGCGCCTTTTTGCCCGGAGCCACAAGGGTCGAGGCTGTACGCCGGTCTGACGGCGACGTCTTGACGGTCCTCGAACCGCGCGGCGAGAACGGGCTATTTGAAAACCTGGTACACGATCGTGCGCCCTACCGGCTGCGCGTCTTTTGGCCCGATGCCGTGCAGGAGACCGAGGATCCCTATTCCTTCGGCTTACTGCTGGGCGATATCGATCTTCATCTTTTCAATGAGGGCCGGCATTTCGAGCTTGCGCACTGTCTCGGAGCGCAGCTCGTTACCATCGATGGCGTAACAGGAGTGCGCTTCGCCGTATGGGCCCCAAACGCCAAGCGCGTCGCCGTTGTTGGCGATTTCAATTCCTGGGACCGCCGCCGCCATGCAATGCGTGTGCGCCATGGCGCCGGCATTTGGGAATTGTTTGTGCCGCGGGTTGCTCCCGGGTCAAGGTACAAATTCGATATCGTTGGCCCTGGCGGCAACCAGGTCCCGTGGAAGGCCGATCCGGTCGCGCGTCAGGCAGAAATGCCGCCAAATACCGCGTCTGTTGTCCCGCAACCGGATCATCATCGGTGGCATGACGACGTCTGGATGGCCGAGCGGGCCAAGCGCCAGGCGCCCAACGCGCCGATCACGATTTACGAGGTTCATCTCGGTTCATGGCTGAAACCTGATCAGTGCAATCGCTCGGGGTCGCTGTGGGACTTCGCCATCGAGCGGCTGGTGCCTTACCTTGTCGATATGGGATTCACCCATGTCGAGTTGCTGCCGATCACCGAGCATCCTTTCGGTGGCTCCTGGGGCTATCAGCCGCTCGGCATGTTCGCGCCTACTGCTCGGTTTGGACCGCCGGACGGATTGCTCCGCTTTGTCGACGCCTTGCATTCCGCGAATATCGGAATCATTCTGGACTGGGTGCCAGCGCATTTTCCGACCGATCCACACGGCTTGGCGCGGTTCGATGGTACTGCGCTTTACGAGCATCTCGATCCGCGCGAGGGTTTCCACCGTGACTGGAATACCTTGATCTACAACTTTGGCCGCCGAGAAGTACAAGGCTTTTTGATTGCCAACGCGCTTTACTGGCTCGAGCATTTTCATGTTGACGGTCTTCGTGTCGACGCGGTCGCGTCGATGCTCTATCGCGACTACAGCCGGCAAGCGGGCGAATGGATCCCGAATGTCTATGGCGGCCGCGAGAATCTCGAGGCACTCGGCTTTTTACGCCATCTCAATGCGGTGGTCGACGAGCGCTGTCCGGGCGCAATCATGATCGCCGAAGAGTCTACGGCGTGGCCCGGGGTGAGCAGGCCGACCTCGGACGGTGGACTCGGGTTTTCCTACAAATGGAACATGGGATGGATGCACGATACCTTGAACTATATGACGGAGGATCCCATTCATCGCCAGTATCATCATAACGACATGACATTCGGCTTGCTCTACGCGTTTACTGAGAACTTTGTTCTGCCGCTCTCGCACGATGAAGTCGTCTACGGAAAAGGATCGTTGATCGGCAAGATGCCGGGCGATCGCTGGCAGCGGTTTGCCAACCTGCGTGCTTATTTCGGCTTTATGTGGGGGCATCCCGGCAAAAAACTACTGTTCATGGGTGCCGAAATTGCGCAAGAACGCGAGTGGAACCACGACCGAGAGCTTGATTGGCCCTCGCTGCAAGATTCCGCGCATGCCGGCATTCAGCGCGTGGTCCGCGATCTCAACCGGCTCTACGTTTCCGAGCCGGCGCTGCATGAGCGCGATTGCGAGACGCCTGGCTTTCAATGGACAGTCGGCGACGATCGCGCCAATTCGGTGTTTTCATTTCTGCGCTATGGCGCGAATCGGTCCCCGATCCTCGTCGTTTGCAACATGACGCCCGTACCGCGGCACGGTTACCGCATCGGCGTGCCGCTGGGCGGCGCCTGGCGCGAAATATTCAATAGCGATTCAGCTTTTTATGGTGGGTCGAACGTCGGAAACGAAGGCCGGGTGGCGGCTCAACAGTTCGCCGCGCACGGCCAACCATATTCCGTGGAAATCGTGTTGCCGCCGCTTGCGACGATTTATCTGCGCTACGACGGATAATCGATGTCGTCGAACTCGGTCCAACTTGATCGCGGGGCACCGTATCCGCTCGGCGCTACCTGGGACGGCCTGGGGATAAATTTTGCGGTATTTTCGGCTCATGCCGAGCGGATAGAGCTTTGTCTTTTTGATCCGAGCGGGCGCCGCGAGATCGGGCGTCTCGATTTGCCGGAATGTACCGATGAAGTCTGGCACGGCTATCTGCCTAATGCGCGAGCCGGCGTGATCTACGGCTATCGCGCCTCCGGTCCCTATCGCCCGCAGGACGGCCACCGATTCAATCCGCACAAGCTTTTGCTCGATCCATATGCCCGTCGTTTGATCGGAAAGTTGCGCTGGACGGATGCCCTGTTCGGCTATCGCATCGATTCCCCGAGAGCGGACCTCTCGTACGATCGGCGCGACAGTGCGCCGAGCATACCCAAGGCGATCGTGAGCGATGACGTCTTCGATTGGGGCGACGATCGCCCGCCAAACATCCCATGGTCACGTACGGTCATTTATGAGGCGCATGTTCGCGGTATGACGATGCGGCGGGAAGACATCCGCGCTAATGAACGAGGGACGTTCGCGGCGCTGGCCAATCCAAATGTGATAAAATATTTACAAACACTTGGCGTCACAGCGGTCGAGCTATTGCCGATCCACGCCTTCGTTCAAGACCGTCAACTCATCGAACACGGCTTGAAGAATTATTGGGGATACAACTCAATCAGCTTTTTCAGCATCGAGCCGCGCTACCTTTCGGATGGCTCGCGTAACGAAATGCGCGTCGCAGTTCGCCGGCTGCACGCGGCTGGCATCGAAGTAATACTTGATGTCGTTTATAACCACACTGCCGAGGGGAGCGAGCTTGGCCCGACGCTCTCGTTCCGCGGCCTCGATAATGCCAGCTATTATCGCTTGGTTCAGGACAATCCGCGCCACTACATCAATGACACGGGAACAGGAAATACATTGAATCTATCTCATCCGCGTGTCCTGCAGATGGTGATGGATTCATTGCGCTACTGGGTAACTTCGTTCCATGTCGATGGCTTTCGCTTCGATCTTGGAGTCACGCTTGGACGGGAAGCCAACGGTTTCGATGCCGGGAGTGGTTTTTTTGATGCGCTGCGGCAGGATCCAATACTGACAAAAGTCAAATTAATCTCGGAGCCATGGGATCTCGGCCCCGGCGGCTATCAGCTCGGTCATCATCCACCGGGATTTGCCGAATGGAACGACCGCTTTCGCGACAGTACGCGGCGTTTCTGGCGCGGCGACGCGGGCGAGCGCCCCGAGCTCGCTGCACGGCTTGCCGGATCAAGCGATCTGTTCGATCGTCATGCGCGCCGACCCTGGGCTTCGATCAACTATGTTGCGTCGCATGACGGCTTTACGCTTACAGATGTAGTGAGCTTCACGCAGCATCATAACGAGGCCAATGGCGAAGGTAACAAAGACGGCAGTGCTGAGAACTACGCGGCGAACTGGGGCGTTGAGGGTGCAACGACCGACGAGAAGATCAAGGAGCTTCGCGCTCGCGTTCGGCGAGCAATGCTCGCAACTGTAATGTTTGCGCACGGCACGCCGATGCTGCTTGCCGGGGACGAGTTCGGCAGAACACAGAGCGGAAACAACAACGCGTATTGCCAGGACAACGAGATATCCTGGTTGGACTGGGGCATGGCCGATTCTCCCGAGGGCCGTGAAATGATAAGTTTCGTCTCAAAACTTATAGCGGTTCGCCAAGAACATACGGCACTGCGTTCGCGTCATTTTTTGCACGGTCATCGCGAACCGGCACCGGGAATCTTCGATATCGCCTGGTTTAATGAGGATGGCGAGAACGTACCGGACGCGTCCTGGACTAATCCCGAACACCGGCTGCTTTGCCTGCGCCGGGCTACGCGAAATGGTGACCGAACGGTCTCGCTACTGACGCTGCTTCTAAATCCGACGGCCGAAGAACGAGTGTTCCAGCTGCCGCAGCCTGCTCTGCCGGGTCGCGTCCTGATCGATACGGCGCAACCGAACACGGAAGCTGAACTGAAAGAACCGAAAGTCGAAGTCAAAGCGCAGAGTGCGGTTCTGGTATACGCCAAACTGGAGCCTACCACGCAATGAGCGCTTCGGAGTGGCGTCTGTCGTTTGGAGCGAATCTCATCGCACCCCGCAGAACAAAATTTCGAGTTTGGGCACCGACGCAACGGACGCTTTCAGTCGTCATAGAAGGCCGGTTACATTTGCCGATGGCGCGGCGTGATGAGGGCTGGTTTGAGGTCGAGGCGGATTGCGGTGCTGGCACGCGGTACCGATACCTGTTGGAAGACGGCACCGCGGTCCCCGATCCGGCCGCGCGCGCCCAGTCAGGAGACGTCCACGGCCAAAGCGTCGTTATCGACCCGTGCTCGTATCGCTGGCGTAACCGAAATTGGCGCGGCCGAGCCTGGCACGAGGCGGTGTTTTATGAGCTTCACGTCGGCGTGCTTGGCGGCTTCGACGGCGTCGCACGCGAACTGTCCCGGCTTGCCGATCTTGGCGTTACCGCGATCGAGTTGATGCCGATCGCGGAATTCCCCGGCTCACGGAATTGGGGATATGACGGGGTTCTGCCTTTTTCGCCGGAATGCAGTTACGGCTCACCTGACCAATTGAAGAGTCTGATTGACGCTGCTCACGATCGTGGCCTGATGATTTTCTTGGATGTCGTCTACAACCATTTTGGACCCGACGGAAATTATCTGCATATGTACGCGCCCGAAATGTTTCGCACGGACATCGCAACACCATGGGGCAGCGCGATCGATTTCCGCCGCAATGAGGTCCGACGTTTTTTTATCGAAAACGCGCTGTACTGGCTGATCGAGTATCGCTTCGATGGTCTGCGCCTCGATGCGGTCCATGCAATACCGGAGCCGGATTGGTTGGATGAAATGGCCGCCGAGGTGCGCCGAGTGGTAGGGCGGGAGCGACAAGTCCATTTAGTTCTGGAAAACGACGACAACGCGGCCAGCCATTTGTCGCGCGATATTGATGCACAATGGAACGACGACGGTCACCATGTCCTGCATATGCTGCTGATCGGCGAACGCGAAGGATACTATGGCGATTACGCTGATGACCCCGCCGCGCAGCTCGCCCGCTGCCTGCGGGAAGGATTCATTTATCAGGGCGAGCCTTCGCCCTATCGCCATGGTAAGCCGCGAGGCACGCCCAGCGCGGATCTGCCACCGACTGCCTTCGTCCTGTTTTTGCAAAACCACGACCAGATCGGTAATCGCGCTCTGGGTGAACGCCTGACAGTGCTCGCCGATCCGGCGGCGCTCGAGGCCGCCATCGCATTGCAGATGCTTTGCCCGCAAATCCCGCTTATGTTCATGGGCGAAGAACAGGCAAGCCGCACCCCATTTTTGTTCTTTACCGATCACAATCCGAATCTTGCAAAGGCCGTGTGGGAAGGCAGACGTCGTGAGTTTGCCAGCTTTTCTCGACGCTCCGACCCGGATTTTCTCGCGCGAGTTCCAGATCCTAATTCCCGTGATACGTTTGAGCGCTCTAGGCCCATGTCAGACGCGTCGGCAGCTGTGAGGCGGGAGCACCTTTACAAGCATCTCATCGCGCTGCGGCAAAAAGAGATCATTTCCCGCCTGGACGGCGCGCGGGCGCTTGACGCGCGGGCCGTCGGGCCCGCAGCCATTCTCGCTCAATGGCAGATGGGGGATGATTCACTGCTTGTGATTGGCAGCAATCTCGGCACATCGCCTGCAGTCATCCCACGGCAAAAAACGAGGCTGCTGTTTGCCAGTTCGGAAGGAGCTGGCCGAGCTGCGCGCGATGGCACGCTCGAGCCCTATTCCACCGTCGTGCTCCTGGAAACGCGATGAATGATTCGTCCGTTCGTGAACTTGCCCGACGCGCGGGCATAACGGCGCAGTGGACCGACCATGCGAACAAACGGCGCCGCGTGCCGCTGGACTCGATACGGCGCATTCTCACCGCCCTGCAACTACCCTGTGAAACGGCGGACGAAATAGCCCACAGCCAACGTGCATTAGATAATGCGACGTTGCCGCCGTTGATCACAGCGACCATAGGACAGGCCGTGGATTTGCCGTGGCGGACGGCGGATCTTCCGCACCGCGCACGACTGGTGCATGAGGATGGATCAGCAATCGAGCTTCCGGTCAGTGCGAGCGCGCAGGGCATCCGGCTGCCCGGCGTCAAGGTTATTGGGTACCATACCGCGGAGATAGGGCGCAGGCGCATTACCCTGGCGGTGGGCCCCGCGCAATGTATTTCGATTGCGGATGTCGCGGCGGGTGAGCGTGTCGCCGGCTTAACGATTCAGACTTATGGGCTCGACCGCTCGGGTGATTGTGGCATCGGCGACATGTCGGGTGTCACAGCTCTGGCAAAGGTAGCCGGCGGACTTGGGCTTGAGATGCTGGCCCTTAGTCCCGCACATGCACTGTTGGCGGCGGATCCGGACCATTTCAGTCCATATTCGCCGTCGAACCGTCTGTTTTACAATCCGCTTTTCGCTGATGCAGCCTCGGTTCTCGGCGCGGAGCGGGTCGTGCGAGCGCAGACCGCCACCGGTTTAGGGTTGTCTACAGGTGAAGTGGAAGCCTTATCGCTGATTGACTGGAAGGCATCGACACGAGCGAAGATGACGGTTCTTCGCGGCCTCTTCGAAGATTTTGCCGCTGCCGATCTCGCGTCCAACCCGCCGACCGATCTTGCAACAGACTTCGCAAAGTTCTGCGCCGAACGCGGCTCGGCTCTTCAAGAGCATGCCTCGTTTGAAGCCTTGCAGGCGGCGCGGCTACAGACCGATCCTGAAGCGTCGAATTGGAAAGACTGGCCGGCGAGTTGGCGTGATCCGCGCAGTCCCGCGATCAGAGATTTCAGTGAAAAAAACCAGCACGAGATCCTGTTCCATTGTTTCTTGCAGTGGATTGCTGATCGTTCCTTCGCAAACGCTCAGCAGGAGGCGAGGAGAGCGGGAATGCGGATTGGTCTGATCGCCGATCTTGCCGTCGGGATGACAAGCGCAGGCAGCTACGCCTGGGCCCACCAGGACCACATGCTCAGCGGCTTGCAAATTGGTGCTCCGCCCGACTCGTTTAATGCCAATGGCCAAAATTGGGGATTGAGTTCGTTTTCACCGCGCGCATTGTCCGGACAGGGCTTTGAACCGTTCATCGCGACGCTTCGTGCATGCATGCGTCATGCCGGTGGCCTGCGTGTCGACCATGTCATGGGATTGACGCGGCTCTGGGTCATTCCGGAGGGCGCTAAGGCCAAAGAGGGTGCCTACATAACCTATCCGGTCGACGATTTATTTCGGCTGACAGCGCTGGAATCTTATCGGCATCGCGCCATCGTAATCGGTGAAGATCTTGGAACAGTGCCGCTGCGCTTCCGCGAACGGCTCGCGCGCGCCGGCATCTACGGCATGAGAGTGCTTTGGTTCGAGCGCGAT
>Ga0193751_1000619_pt1 | contig 26131 bp, 27 predicted proteins | sample L1c2metaG_FD_143050 | JGI IMG/M metagenome (GOLD analysis project Ga0193751, IMG submission 143050) | Soil microbial communities from a riparian zone of the East river system, Colorado, United States - L1c2 | ecosystem: Environmental > Terrestrial > Soil > Riparian zone | place: USA: East River... | reverse complement strand
TCCGATCTGTCGAGGATCATCGCAACGGTCCGGTCGTCGAGGGCGACGAGGTACTCGGGCTGACACTGGTCGATGAACTGCCGGCGGATCACGGTCGTCGGCCGGCCTGCGAGCGTGATCGACTGTGATGCCCCAGGGCAGCGCAGCTCGGCAGCGATCCAGCGCTGGATAGCCTCGGCGCTGGCCACGCCGTCCGCGCGGAACACCCAGATGTACGGCTTGTTCCCGGCGGGGTTCTCGAACATGAGCACGGCGGCGGTGACGGTCGCGTCGGGCACCCTAAGGGAGCTGGCGATCATTCCGACCACGACCGGACCCGGGTTCGGGTCGATGTCGGTGCGGACCCACGCCGCCGGCGCGGCCGATGGCGACGGCTGGACCGGGCTGGGCGCGCTCACCGGTGACGCGGTCGGCGATGGGGGTGTCGAGCACGCGGCTAGGGCGATCGCAGCCAGGAGAGTAGGCGCAGCGAGAGCGTTCACGGTGCCGAGTCTTCGTCCATGGCCAACGGGATGCGTCATCAACTGCCCCTTGGACGCTATCTGTTGTTCGGACGCTCGCTCAGGAGGTGATGTGTTGCGGCTCTCGCTCGACGTTATGTCACGTGCCGGGACGGTGCGAGAGGAATTCCAGGAGATCGAGCTTGGTGACGACGCCGGCAGCGTGATCGCCGCGCACGGCGAGCACCGCGGCGGAGGTCCCCGACAGTGCGGCGAAGGCCTCGTCGAGCGAGGCGCCCACGTCGATCGTGGGTAGGGGCCGGTCCATCACCTCGCCGACCGTGCGATCGACGACCGCGGGGTTGCGGTAAGCACGATCGAGCAGGCCCTTCTCGCTCACCGAGCCGACGATCCCGGCGAGGTCGTCGCCCTCGGGCCGCTCGGAGACGGGCATCTGGCTGATTCCGAACTCCTGGAGGTGCTCGATGGCATCGCCGACGCGCTCGGTCGTGCGGGCGACGACGAGGTCGGGCAGCTCGGCGTCGCGGTGGCCGGCGCGCAGGAGATCGCCGACGCGAACGACGGCGCCGGGGCTGTCGAGCAGGCCGTTGACCCGCATCCACTCGTCGTTATAGAGCTTCGAGAGGTAGTTCCGGCCGCCGTCCGGGAAGATGACGACCATGACGGCAGCGCGAGCCGCGGCCGGATCCTCGGCCATGAGCCGACGAGCCTCGTCGACCGCGGCCACGACGGCCGTGCCGCAGCTCTCGCCCGCGAGGATGCCCTCCTCCCGCGTGATCCGGCGAGCCATCCGGAACGCGTCGCGATCGGAGACGCGGACCCATCGATCGACGACCGATGGATCGTGTGTGCCCGGCATGAAGTCCTCGCCGACGCCCTCCGTGAGGTACGGCCGCGCGATGTCGCCCGAGAGGACACTGCCCTCCGGATCCGCCCCGATCACCCGGATCGCCGGGTTCTTCGACTTCAGGAATCGCCCCGCCCCACCGACCGTGCCACCAGTGCCGGCGGAGGCAACGAGGTGGGTGATGCGACCTTCGGTCTGGTCCCAGATCTCGGGCCCGGTCGTCCGCTCGTGGGCCTTCGGGTTCTCCTGGTTCCAGTACTGGTCCGGCTTGAACGCGCCGGGGATGTCGCGCGCGAGGCGCGCCGCGACCGAGTAGTAGCTCTCGGGCGACTCGGGCTCGACGTTCGTCGGGCAGAGCACGACCTCGGCGCCATAGGCCCGCAACAGCGCCTGCTTCTCGGGCGACTGCTTGTCGGCCATGACGAAGATGCAGCGATAGCCCTTGAGCGCGGCCGCGATGGCGAGGCCGTGTCCAGTGTTGCCGGACGTCGGCTCGACGATGGTCCCGCCGGGCTTGAGGAGCCCGGCACGCTCGGCGGCCTCGATCATCGGCAGGCCGATGCGGTCCTTGACCGAGCCGCCCGGGTTCATGGCCTCGAGCTTCGCAAGGATCAGGGGCTGCCCGTCGGCCGGCCCGAGGTCGCGGGTGACGTGGGTCAGCTGCACCAGCGGCGTGTTCCCAACGAGATCGAGGATCGATTCGGCGTACTGCATCGCGGGCAGGATAGACGCGAGGGCTGGGCGGCCGCCGACGCGTCGGCCACAATGCGGGCGTGCATCCGATCGCCGCCGCGGCCGCCCTCGTGGCGGCCCTCATCCACGTCTCGTTCTTCGTCATGGAGAGCGTGTGGTTCATGCGGCCGACCATCTATCGGCGGTTCGGCCTCTCGTCCGATGCGGATGCGCGAACCGCCCAGGGCTTCGCTTACAATCAGGGCTTCTACAACCTGTTCCTCGCCATCGGCGTCGCGATCGGGCTGGCGCTCGTCGTATCCGGCAGGAGCGACGCGGGCGACACCCTGGTGTTGTTCGCCTGCGGATCGATGGTGGCCGCGGGCCTGGTCCTGGTCCTCCACGATCCACGCTTCCTGCGCGCCGGGGCGCTCCAGGTCCTGCCGCCGCTCGTCGCGATCCTCGGGATCGTCGCCCTCAACTGATTCATGAGCGGGCGAGCCGGTCCGTTACTGCGCGTCGGGGAACGCGGCCGGAAAGCGGGCAACGCCGCGCAACGACGGATCCCATCCCGGCAGCCGCAGGGCAAGCCAGTTCGCGTCGCGCCATGGCCTCGGCGGCTCGATCCCGAGCCCCCGCGCAGGCTCGAAGCCGAAGCGCGGGTAGTAGGTCGCATGGCCGAGCAGGCACAGGACCGGTTGGTCGCGGGCGGTCGCCAGCGCGATCGCAGCACGCATCAGGGCGCCACCGATGCCCTGCCGCTGGCGGTCCGGAACCACCCCGACCGGGCCGACCATCCAGATCCGCCGGACGCTGCCATCCGCGAGCTCGAGGTCGCCCTCGCTGAGGAGGAGGTGTCCGACCAGCAGGCCCTCCAAATCCGCCGCGATGAACGAGCCGCCATCGATCCACCGATGTGTCCCGCGGATCCCGTCGACGATGCCACCCTCGAGCGGTCCGCCGAACGCCGCGTCATTGATCGCGCGCACGACCGGCTCCTCGCCGGGGCGCTCGGGCCGGATGGCGATCGTCAATGCTCGAGCGGGCCGGGTCCGAGCAGGAGCCACGTCAGCCGGCGGCGGAGGGGGCGCGGCCGGCCGGGCGGATCGACGGTCAATGGCTGGAGCGCTTCGACCGCAGGCTCGAGGATCACGGCGAGGGCATCGGTGACGCGGTGCGCCAGCGCGAGTTCCTCACGGCTGCCGGCCTCCGGCAGCACGCCGTCCCACTCGGGACCCAGGAGATCGGCCACCCGGACCGCGGGCAGGATCCGCGAGGCCATCCGACGGCCGATGTAGAGCTCCTCGGTGCCGGCCATCGCCAGCGGCACGATCGGCGCCCCTGTCCGGAGGGCGATGAGTCCCGCGCCCGGCCGAAATGGCCCGAGTCTGCCGACGGGGCCGTTGACCGTACCCTCCGGCATCTGCACGAACACCCCGCCCGCATCGACGACGGCCTTCGCCGAGCGGACGTGGGCATCGATGCCGACCCCGCCGCGCCACACGGGCAGCAGGCCGCCGAGGCGGTGGATGAAGCGCTCGCGCCAGCGGGATGTGAACGTCGATGGCCCCGAGCCGAGGAACCAGCACCGCGGCTCGGGCGGCAGGGCATGCATGACGACGAACGGGTCCATCCAGCCTCGATGGGCCGCCGCAACGAGGAGGAACCCGCCCTTCGGGATGAGCTCGCGGCCCGAGGTCGTGATCCGGAACCGAAGCAGGCCGAAGAGCAGGAACCGCGCGATCACGCGCACGACTCGATACAGCAGCGAGGCCTTGACCTCGGGCGTCCGCCCGAGCCAGGCGAGGCCCTCGATCGCCCCGCCTCGGGCGGTGGCGAGCGCCTCGGGGCGGATGCGCGCCGGCGGGCGCCGGGGGGCGCGAGCTGGCGGGTCGGGCTCGCTCAGGTCAGTGGCTCGGGATCGGCCGGGCCGGGCACGCCGGCATCCACGCCCGGTTCGTGTTCTGGGGGCTCGTCGCCCGTCGCAGCCTGCGACGTCGGTGGCAGCCCGACCATCTCCGACGGCGGCGCCGTTCGATGGCGGTAGACCAGGAGTGCCACCGCGAACGCAATGAAGCCGAGGGAGAAGACCTGCGCGGTCGGGATGCCATCGAGCCGCCAGTTGCCCGTCCGAAGGTTCTCGAGGAGGAACCGGACGATGGCATACCAGATCAGCCCGATCGGCAGGAGATCGCCCCGGCGGAGGCGCGGGCGCGGCTTCGACGCGAGCCAGAGCAGGAAGGCCACCGCGAGGGCACCCGAGAGCGACTCGTAGAGGAAGAGCGGCTGGAAATGCTGGCCGAGCGTCGCCGTGGGATCGGTCCCGGGCGGGCAGAGGTACGGCGCGACGCGGTGGGCGCAATCGATCGCGATCCCCCACGGCAGGGTGGTCGGCGGCCCGTACAGCTCCTGGTTGAAGAAGTTGCCCCACCGCCCGAGCGCCTGCATGGCGAAGATGCCCGGAGCCAGGACATCGGCCCACGTCCAGAGGTCCTGGTGCCAGCGTCGCGTCAGGTACACGAACGCGACGAGGCCGGTCACGATCCCGCCGTAGACGCCCAGGCCGGTGTACGGCGGCAGGACGATCTTGAGTAGGTCGTCCTTGTAGAGCTGGAACTGGTCGATGACGTGGTATGCCCGACCGCCGATCAGGGCCGCGACGCCGATCACGATCATCCCGTTGCCGATGTAGTCGGTGTTGAGGCGGTAGCGCTCGGCCATGCGGGTGACGACGAGATAGGCCGCGAACAGGCCGGCCGCGTAGGCGATCCCGTACCAGTAGAGCGGGATGGGGCCGATCTGGAGCGCGATGGCGGTCGGAGTCCAGTCGATCATCGCGCCCGAGTGTACCGGCGAACGCCTCGCGGGCTCCCGCCCTAGACTGCCGCCGATGGCCGAGTACGTGTGGTGGTTCCTGATCGTGGGGATCGTCATCGGGGGCGCCGTCGTCGCCCTCATCTCGATGGACTTCTCGCGCCGCGAGGAGGACCTCGAGACCGAGGAGCGCGCTGCCGAGGCGACCCTGATCGCCGCCCAGCTCGCCGGCGACGGCCGGACCGTCGATCGAGCGACCGTGGCCGAGATCCTGCGGGCGCACCGCGACTACCGCCGGGTGGCGCCGCCCGATCGGTTCGAGCCGGCCGGCGCTGTCGACGACGCCGACGACGCCGGGGATGCGGATGAGTCCGATCAAGCCGACGACGACGATCTCGCCGCCCTCCCCAGGCCGCGGGCCGCGACGGCCGCGCCAGCCACGAGCTCAGCCGGCGATCGAAACCCCGATAGCGAGCCCGACGAGGTAGGTGACCACGGCCGCGGCGGCGCCGATGAGGACCTGCCGCCCCCCTGAGAAGAGCGCACCGCGGCCGGTCAGGAGGCTCACGCCCGCGCCCACCGCGAACAGCGCCGCGAGCGACAGGCCAATCGCGACGGGAAACGCGGCGCCACCAGGGACGATCACGTAGGGCAGCACCGGGATCGCGGCCCCGATCCCGAATGCCACGAACGACCCGCCCGCGGCGCCCCACGGCGACCCGAGCTCGTCTGGATCGAGGCCAAGCTCCTCGCGGACCAGCGTGTCGAGGGCGTGCTCCGGGTCCTGGAACATCCGGTCGGCGAAGGCTCGGGCCTCGCTCTCGCTGAATCCCTTGGCCCGGTAGACGGCGACCAGCTCGGCCTTCTCCTCCTGGGGCATCGCCTCCATCTCCGAGCGCTCGAGTGCGATCTGGCGCTCGAAGAGCTCGCGTTGCGACTGCATGGAGATGTACTCGCCGGCCGCCATCGAGAACGCACCGGCAAGAATGCCCGCGATCCCGGCGAGCAGGACGAAGCTGGCCTTGCCCGATGACGCGCCCGCCACGCCCATGACGAGAGCGAGGTTCGAGACGAGGCCGTCCGAGACGCCGAAGATGACCGCTCGCAGCGTGCCCGACCGCCCGGCCCGGTGCCACGTCTCGGGTGCGCCTGCCGCGCGCTGGATGCCGACCGCCGCCGTCGCCCGGCCGTCGCTCATCCGTCGCCAGATCTCGGCGTGCTCGCGCTCATCGGCGGCGATCGCCTCGACCTCCGGGCTCGACTGCGCGGTATAGATGTCTTCTTCGTCGCCTTCGAGCGCCTGGACGAGATCGCGGACCGCGTGGGTGCCGAAGATTCGGGCGACCAGCACGATGATCTGGACGCGCAGGCGCGGCCCGGTCGGGGGCGGCATCGGGGCCCCGAGGTTGCGGAGCTTCTCTGCCCAGATCTCGGCATGGCGGCGCTCGTTGTTCGCGATCGTGCGGAAGGACTGGGCCCGCAACGGATCGCGCTCGATCCGGGACAGCGCGTCGTACAGCGCGATCGCGTCGCGTTCGAGCTTCAGGTTCTCGGCGGACTGCTTGAGGTCGATGCCCGGCACGACGTGATCGTACCGGGACGGACCGGGCGCGCCATGGCCCGGCGCGCGATGGCCACTGGCCTACGATGCGCGAGCCATGAGCACGCCGAAGCTCCCGCCGCTGCGCTGGTTCGGTGCGGCGGACATTGCCGCCGCGATGCCCGACATCGAGGAGCGGCTGCGGCTAGCCGAGATCACGATGATCGCCCTCGCGCAACCGGGCGCCTCGCAGCTGCCGCCGAAGATCGGCATCTATCCCCGACCCGACGCCGCGTTCGTGCACGCGATGCCGGCCCATCTGCGGGGTTCCGATCTCGCGTCCGATCTGGTCGGGATGAAGTGGGTCGCGGGGTACGCGACCAACGCCGCGCTCGGCCTGCCGGGGATCCATGCGGTCGTCGTCCTCAACGACCCGGCAACGGGCATCCCGACCGCGATCCTCGACGGCGGGCCGATCACCGCCCAGCGGACCGCCGCGGTATCCGGCCTGGCCATCCGCCGCTGGGGGCCCGCGGCCGACGCCGAGCAGGCCGCGGCGGCCGCCCCGCTGCATGTTGCCCTGATCGGCGCCGGGGTCCAGGGCCACTCTCACCTGCCGGTCATCGGCCACGTGCTGCCCGGCGCCACGCTGCATGTCTTCGACCGCGACCCGGCCCGGGCCGAGCGGTTGGTCGATGCCGCCCGCTCCACAGCCGGCATCGCCGACGCCGCGGTCTACGACCATGCCCGCTCGGCGATCCGGGCGGCGGATGTCGTCATCACGGCCGCGTCCTTCGGTCCGGCCGAGGACCGCCAGTCGATGACGAACGCCTGGCTCCGGCCCGGCGCGACGATCATCCCGATCGACTACGCGACTTATTGCGCGGCTGAGGTCGCCCGCGAGGCCGCGCTGTTCCTCGTCGACCAGCGCGAGCAGTACCTCGCGAACCGCGAGGCCGGGCAGTTCGACGGCTATCCCGATCCGATGGCGACGATCGGTGAGGCCATCCTCGCTGGGACGCCGCGACCCGAGGGTCGCGTCGTCGTGACCCATCTCGGCGTCGGCCTGGCCGACCTGGTCTTCGCCGATGCCATCGTCACGGCCGCCACGGCGCGCGGCCTTGGAACCGAGCTGCCCCGCTGACGGGACGCAGCCTCAAGGAACCCAACCAGGAGGCGCACATGGACCAGCAACCAACGAAGCCCAACCGGAACGACGACGCATGCCTCCGCTGTGGAGCGCCGCTGCAGGTGGTCGGCATCGAGGAGTTCCGCACCGGCGGAACGGCTGGCGGTTGGAAGCTGCTCTTCGGGGAGTGGGCCGAGCTCGGCGAGAACATGCTCCGGCTCGACGTCCGGGCCTGCACGAGCTGCCGCACGGTCGACCTGCGCGTCCCCGTCGGCTGAATCGCGGGCGTTCGGGAGCTAACTATGAGCGCGCCTGACCTCGTCGTCGTCGGCGCCGGGGTCATGGGAACCTGGATCGCGCTCACGGCCGCCGAGCGGGGCCGGCGGGTGCTGCTCGTCGATGCCTTCGGGCCCGGCGATCCTCGAGCAAGCTCCGGCGACGAGAGCCGGATCATTCGCTCGAGCCACGGCACGGAGCGGATCTATCCCACGTGGGCTCGAGAGGCCCGCGACCGCTGGATCCGGCTCGGCGAGGAAGCCGGCGAGCCGATCTTCGTCGAGTCGGGCGTCGCGTGGCTCGCCCACGCGGACGGAGGCTTCGAAGCTGACTCCGAGTCGACGCTCCGCTCGCTCGGCATCCCGGTCGAGCGCCTCTCGCCGGCAGAGGCCGCGGCCCGCTGGCCTCTATCGCCGGATGGGCTGGCATGCGTGCTGTTCGAGCCCGAGGCCGGCGTCCTCCGAGCCAGGGCCGGCGTTCGCGCGGCCGCCCGCATCTTGGAGCGCCGCGGTGGCGCAATCGAGCGTCGGCGCGTGGTGCCGGGCACCGTCCGGGCCGGTCGCCTCGAGGACGTGATCGACGGCGCCGGCGAGCGACTCCCTGGACCGACCTTCGTCTTCGCCGCCGGTCCGTGGCTGCCGAAGCTGTTTCCGGAGATCGCCGGCCCGCTGATCCGGGTCACCCGCCAGGACGTGCTCTACGTCGGCACGCCGGCCGGCGACCCGAGGTTCGACGCGCCCGCCTTTCCCGCCTGGATCGACTACGACGATGCGTTCTACGGAATCCCGGCCCTCGATGGCCGCGGGGCGAAGATCGCGCCCGACGCCTATGGGCCCGAGATCGACCCGGACGCGATGGACCGGATCGTCGATCCGGCGTCGGTCGCGGCGAGCCGGGCGTTCCTGGCGCGGCGGCTGCCGGGGCTGGCCGACGCGCCGATCGTCGAATCGAGGGTCTGCCAGTACGAGGCGACCTCCGACACGCACTTCGTCATCGATCGCCATCCGGAGCTCGAGAACGTTTGGATCGTCGGCGGTGGCTCCGGCCACGCGTTCAAACACGGCCCGCGCATCGGGCGCTACGTGATGGACCGCCTCGATGGCGCCGTCGACCCCGAGCTCGACGAACGGTTCTCGGTCACGCGCGTGCGGCCGCCGAGCCCCGGGATGCGCTCGGCCGTCCCGGCCTGGGCAGTCCGCGATGCCTAGTTGCTGCTATTCGTTGATTGGCAGCGGACCGTCGGGAATCTCGATCAGCACCCGGCCGTCCTCGACGATCACCGGGTAGCTCGCAAGCGGCATCTCGGCAGGAGGATCGAGCGCCTCGCCGGTGGCTAGGTCGAAGCGCGAGAGATGCAGCGCGCACGTCAGCGTCCCGCCCGGGCGGCCGTCCGGACCCGGCGATCCGCCGCCGGTCAGGAAGCCCTTGTCGAGCTCGAAGTACTCGTGGGTGCAGATGCCCTGGAAGGCGCGGATGACGCCGTTCGCGTGCACGACGACGACCTGGTCGGTGCCGTCGACGTACGCCATCTTCAAGGTGCCCTCGGGGACCTCGTCGACGCCGAGCAGGTCGACGCGACGCATCGCTGAAGGTCGGGTCGAGGTCAGGCGGCGATGCCCGAGCGCATCGCGCCCAGGCCGGCCGCCCACTTGTCCTCGAGCAGGGCCCGCAGCCCATCGCGGGCGGCCTCGAGCGGGACCCGCGCGACGACCGGCTCCAGGAACCCGAGGACGATGAACTTGCGGGCCTCGTCCGCGGGAATGCCGCGGCTCTCGAGGTAGAAGAGCTGGCTCGGGTCGATCGGCCCGACCGCCGAGGAGTGCGCGGCGCGGCGGCAGTCCGGCTGGTCGATCTCGAGCGATGGGATCGCGACGGATCGCGCCGCCTTCGAGAGGTTCATCCCGAACTCCCCGAGGAACGAGTCCGTGCCGACGGCGCTCTTCTCGATCGTGATCAGGCCCTTCATGTACGACTTCGCCCGATCGACCAGCACGCCCTTCGACAGCAGGTTGCCGGTCGTGTCGCGGCCGACGTGGCGGGTGAACGAGCTCAGGTCGAAGAGCTGGTCCTCGGTCCCGAACACGATCTCGACCTGCTCGACCGACGCGTGATCACCGACGAGCCGGTTGTCGACCCGGCTCCGCACGAGCTTCGAACCGATCTGGGCGAGCGCCCAGTGGAGGGACGCGCCCTGGCCGATCGTCGCGTGGCGGTGCTGGAAGGCGACCTGGCTGAGGGGCAGGTCCTGGATCGACGCCATCGCGAGCGCCGCATCGCGGCCGAGGATCACCTCGGTTGTGCCGCCGAACAGGCCCTGCGGCACGGTCTCGCCCTCGGCACAGGCGATCGGCGGGCCGGACGGGAGCTGCTCCTCGACGAGCGACGCCGACGCTCCGGCCCCGAGCGTGATCAGCGTGCGGGTGATGAGGGCTCGCTCCGGGGCGCTCGAGCGCCAGCGCACGAGGATCGGGCGATCCAGCATCACGCCGTCCGGGACCGACAGGCGGGCGCCCTGGCTCCAGAACCCGCGGGCGAGCATCGCGAGCTTGTCGCCCGTCGGGAGCGTCGCGCCGCCGTCGAGCTCGCGCCGGAAGCCCTCCGGATCGCGACCGAGGGCCGCTCCGAACGTCTCGAGGATGACACCCGCGGCGCGGGCCTCGTCGGACAGCGAGAGGGCGAGGACGCGATCCTCGGCGAGCTCGATCAGGCCGGCCGCACCATCGGGGACCGGGCCCTCCGGGTAGCCACCACGCACCGCGCTCGAGGCGACCTGGCTCTCGACGTACGGCCGGGCCGTCTCGAGCGATGCACCTCGAAGGTCGACGTACGGGGTGTAGAGCTGGTTCGCCTCGACCGGCAGGGCATCGAAGGCCTGAGAGGCCGCGAGGCGCTCGGCCCGCAGCCAGGCTGGCTCACGCCGCTCGGCCGCGAGGGCCTGGGCGAGCCCCGGATCCGCGAACTGGAACGGCAGATCGGCCGGGGCGCGACGCGGGACGCGCGCTCGAGCCGGCTCGGTGATCGCTGCGGACGGGGCCTCCGCGGTCGTCGCGGGGGTCCGGGTCACCCGAGCGAGCCCTCCATCTCGAGCTTCACGAGGCGGTTGAACTCGATGGCGTATTCCATCGGGAGCTCCTTCGTGAAGACCTCGAGGAAGCCCTGGATGACCAGGTTCTGGGCCTCGTTCTCCGTGAGCCCGCGGCTCATGAGATAGAAGATCTGATCCTGGCTGATCTTCCCGACGGTGGCCTCGTGGGTCATCGTCGTGTCGTCTTCCTGGATGTCGATGTACGGGTAGGTGTCGCTGCGGCTCTCGTCGTCGAGCATCAGGGCGTCGCACCGGACGCTCGCCACGACGCCGGTCGCACCGGCCGCCACCTTGAGCTGGCCGCGGTACGTCGCGCGCCCGCCGTCCTTCGAGACCGACTTCGAGACGATCCGGCTAGTCGTGTTCTTGGCGAGGTGGATCGCCTTCGCGCCCGTGTCCTGGTGCTGGCCCTTGCCGGCCACCGCGACCGAGATGATGTCGGCGCTGGCGCCCTCGCCGCGGAGGTAGATGCTCGGGAACTTGACCGTCTTGCGGGAGCCGGTGTTGGCGTCGATCCACTCGACCGTCGCCCGCTCGTGGGCGTGGGCCCGCTTCGTGACGAGGTTGTAGACGTCGTTCGACCAGTTCTGGATCGTCGTGTAGCGGACCTTCGAGCCCGGCAGCGCGACGACCTCGACAACGGCGACGTGGAGCGAATCCGTGGCATAGATCGGTGCCGTGCAGCCTTCGATGTAGTGGACCTTCGCGCCCTCGTCGACCACGATCAGGGTCCGCTCGAACTGGCCGGTGTTCTCGCCGTTGATCCGGAAGTAGGCCTGCAGCGGGAGCGGCACCTCGACGCCCTTGGGGACGTACACAAAGGAGCCTCCCGACCAGACCGCGCCGTTCAGCGCCGAGAACTTGTTGTCCTCGTGCGGGACGACCGTGCCGTAGTGCTTGCGGAAGATCTCGGGGTATTCCTTGAGCGCCTGGTCGGTGCCCATGAACACGACGCCGAGCTTGGTGAGCTCTTCCTTGACCGAGTGGTAGACGACCTCGGAGTCGTACTGGGCGCCGACGCCGGCCAGGAACTTGCGCTCCGCCTCGGGGATCCCGAGCCGCTCGAACGTCGCCTTGATCTGGTCAGGGACGTCGTCCCACGACTTCTCTTCGCGCTCGGACGGCTTGCGGTAGTAGACGATCTTGTCGAAGTCGATCTTGTCGAGCCCATCCGTCCACATCGGCATGGGCCGCTTGAGGAAGTGGTCGTACGCCCGGAGGCGCGACTGGAGCATCCACTCCGGCTCCCCCTTGGTCGCACTGATCTCCTCGACGGTGTCGCGCGTCAGGCCGCGCTTCGTCTCGTGGAGATAGACGATGTCGTCGTGGAACGCGTACTGCTCGCGGCGATCGGTGACGAGCTCGCGGGTGGTGGGCTTGGCGGTCAAGACGTTCTCCGAGCCGGTCCGGCTCCGATGGGCGCCGCTCCGGCGCCCGCGTTCGGGGGTGGTTCGTAATCCCGAGTGGAATTATCGGGATTAGCGTCCCGAGCGTCAACGACCGGCCGGGAACCGTTGCTCGCCTCCCGGCGGGTCCTAGCGGACCGCCTCGTAGTGGAGGAGGATCTCCTTGTTCTTGCCCGGCTTCGTCTCGATGAGATTGAGCGTGGTCTGACCGTCCATCGGGCCCCAGTACCGAGGACCCTTCCCGTAGACGACGGGCATGACGAAGAACCAGTAGTCGTCCGCGAGATTGCGGCGGAGGCACTCCCGGACCACCGCGGGACCCCCTTCGAGCATGATGTTCCCGCCCTTCTGCCGCTTCAGCTTCGCCAGAATCTCGGCGAGATCCCCGCCCAGGATCCTCGAGTTCTCCCAGTCGGTGGACGTGAGCCGGTGCGACAGGCAGACCTTGTCGACGCGGTCCAGGTAGCGTCGGTAGTCGAGGAGCCAGGCCGCCTCGCCCGGCTCGAGCGCCTTTTCGCTCCACGTCCGCTGATGCCCCAGGAAGGATCGCCGGCCCATGACGACCGTCGTGACGTCGTCGAACCGGTCGAACCACATGTTTCGAAAGAGCGGGTTGGGCTCGGTCGATGGCGGACCCGACGTCGGATACTCCGGAAATACACCGCGGCCGTCCAGGGTCATGTACACGTTCGCCGTGATCTTCCGCATCTCTCGTCCTCCAAGCCCTTACCCGTGAACGATCGGCAACTCTAGGCCTTGGCGTCGGTCGCGCCGGCAACCGCCTTGCGCAGGATGTCGAGCACCTCGTTCTGGCCGTCGAGGATCAGGACCTGCTTCTTCGCCAGCTCGTGCAGCGCGACGAGCGTCGCGTGGTCGGCGAGCGCCCGGGCATCGCTGGCGGCCTGCGCCCGGTTGGCGCTGACCTGGAGCGAGATCATGATCGAGAGCTGCGGCAGGTTGAGCAACGTGAGCAGGAGCGGCCACGGCGTCTTGTCGAAGCCCACGATGTTGCCCGCGAACAGCCAGACGACGATCCCGACGGAGATGCCCACGAATAGCCACATCGAGCCGATGAGGCGATTGACGGCATCGGCGATCTTGTCGAGCACGCCCTCGCCGCGGACGTCCCGCGAGGTGACGGCGCGTGGCACGTGTTGGCTCGGGTGCTCGCGGGCTTGCCGTGCCTCTTCGTGGATCTCGCGTCGCGCGGTTCCCGCCATGCCCGGTTCCTCCTCCAAGGATTTGCCACATGATGCCTGCCCTGTGCGACGATCCGCGGCATGTGGACGCTGACGCTTTCACCACTCGAGCTCGTGGTGCGGAGCACCATCGTCTACGCCCTGTTCCTCGTCGCGCTGCGATTGTCGGGCAAGCGCGAGCTCGGCCAGTTCACGATCTTCGATCTCGCCCTCGTCCTGCTCGCCTCCAATGCGCTGCAGCCGGCGATCACCGGGCCCGACGCCTCGCTGCCGGCGGCGCTCATCATCGTCCTGACCCTGTTCACGCTGAACCGAATCGTTGCATTCGCGAGGAACAAGTCCGCGCTCGTCAGGCGGATTCTCGATTACGGCCCAACGGTCGTCGCCCGCGACGGGAAATGGCTGCCCGATGCGATCAAGGCCGAGGAGCTCGACGCCGACGATCTCGGTGCGGCGTTGCGCGAATACGGCCTCGAGTCGGTCAAGGAGGTCCGCCTCGCGACCCTCGAGCACGACGGTTCGATCAGCGTCGTGCCCCTCGACGGATCGAGCGTGAGGATGCGGACCCACCGTCGTCGCTACCGCCGCCATTCGGAGGGGCAGGCGTGAGCACCCGCCGATCGAGCGGGATCCTGCTGTACCGCCGCCGCGACGGACGGCTCGAGGTGCTACTGGCGCATCCCGGTGGGCCGTACTTCGCGAAAAAGGACGCCGGCTGCTGGACGATCCCGAAGGGCCAGCCCGACGGCGAGGACGACCTGCGGGTCGTCGCGGAGCGCGAGTTCGGCGAGGAGACGGGCCATCCGCTCGTCGACGTCAAGGCCGAGGCCTCGCCTGAGGTCGAGCTTGGGACGATCGTCCTCGGCAGCGGCAAGGTGGTCCACGGCTGGGCCATCGAGGGCGATCTGGATCCTGCGGCGGTGGCGTCGAACGAGTTCGAGGTCGAGTGGCCGCCCCACTCTGGGCGCATCGAGCGCTATCCCGAGGTCGACCGGGTCGCGTGGCTGGCACCCGCCGAGGCGCGCCGCCTGATCCACCCCGCCCAGGCCGCCTTCATCGATCGGCTTGAGGCGGAGCTCGGCGAGGTGGCGCGGGACGCGTGACCCGCCCGGCGGTCCGCTCTCCGGACCGCCTATGCTCGCCGGGTGGGCTACGTCTCTGCCCTGGATTACGAGCGAATCCTGGCGATCGTCGCCTCGGCCTCGCGCGGGACGCCGAGCGAGCCGTTGCCGGTCCACGTCCTGGAGATGATCCGAGCCCTGGTCGGCTGCGACGTGGCGTCCTACTGCGACGGCGTGCCGTGGGAACGAGGCAACCGCCGGATCTGGATAACGCCCATCACGGACCCATGGACCGATGACGAGAAGGCGATCGTCGACCGCTTCCGGTTCGACGTGCCGCTCTATCCGGCGGCGGCGACCGTCGACCGAGCGGTTCGGGCGACGGACATCATGCCGCTGTCCCGGTACCGCAGGCTCGATCTCTACCAGCTCGTCGGGCGGGGGCACGGCATCGAATACGGGATGGACTATTGGATGCGCGGCAATGCGGGCCACGTGCGTGGGCTGCGATTCGATGACTCGGCGCGCGATTTCTCCGATCGGTCGCGGGACGCCGTCGAGGTCCTCGGTCGCCACCTTCGAACGGCCCTCGGACGGTGGGACCTGGTCCCGGGCTCGAGGGCATCGGCGGCCCTGACGAGCCGAGAAGCCGAGATCCTGTCACTCGTCGCGCGTGGTCGGACCAATCGCCAGATCGGGCTGGCCCTCTCGATCTCGCCGCACACCGTCCGCAAGCACCTGGAGAACGCCTTCTCGTCGATCGGCGTCCACTCCCGCGCCGAGGCGGTGCTCGAGACCTATGGTCGACCGGCCTCGACCTCGCGCGATCTCGAGCTGTTGCGGCCTACCTGATCGTCACGGTCCCGTGCATGCTGGTGGGATCGATCGTGCAGTAGAAGAGGTAGTTGCCGGCCGGAAGCGCCGGAATGTCGAAGGTGTACTCGCCGAGCGCGAGATTTCGACTGTGGAAGATCCACTCCGCGCTGGTTGGTCCAGTGGCCAACGTGAAGTTGTTCGGCGGGTAGTTTCCTCCGGTCCGCACGACGTGGAGGTGCCAGACCTTGTTGGCCGGGGCGTCGATGTTGGTCAGCGAGAACCCGAAGCCATTCGTGCCCAGCTCGACGACGACACCGCTGTCCGGGGCGCCGGGAATCGGCGTGATCGTCACGACCGAATGAGTGGGAGCTCGGGACGGCGGAATCGTGGGCGACGTGGCACTGGCCGCGGACGTGGCCGCCACTCCGGGGCTGAGGGCCGCCACGGGTTCTTGCGTCGGGGCGCCGGCGGCCCCGCAGGCGGCGATCAGGAGCGACGTGATGGTTATGGCAGCCAATCGCGAGACGAATGCCGTCCGGGGACTGCGCGGTAGCCCATCCATCCGCCAACGGTGCGCCCCCGATGGCGACGGCGCCATACGACAACCGTCGGATATCTTCGCCGAGCGCTGTGGGACGATAGCCACGACGGTTTCAACTGCAGGGTTGACGGGAGCGATGCGATGAGCGAGGTCCGCCACGCAAGCGTGGTCTGGAACGGGGGCCTCACCGACGGGTCCGGGATGATCACCTACCTCTCGAGCGGCGTCGTCTCGCGGCTGCCGATCAGCTGGGCCTCGCGGACCAGCGCCCACGACGGCAAGACCAGCCCCGAGGAGCTCCTCGCCGCCGCTCACGCCAGCTGCTTCTCGATGGCCCTCTCCGCCCGCCTCGCCAAGAACGGAACTCCGCCGACGCAGCTCGACGTGCGGGCCGAGGTGACCTTCGACAACGCATCGGGTGGCTGGAAGGTCACGGCGTCGAAGCTCATCGTCAGCGCCGACGTGCCCGGGATCGATGACCCGACGTTCCAGGGCCTCGCCGAGGACGCCAAGGAGAACTGCCCGATCTCGCAGGCGCTCAAGGGCAACGTCGAGATCTCGGTCAGCGCCAGCCTCAAGGCCGCCTGACCGCTCCGGGCGCGACGGGCACGACTGAGGGAGGATTCGATGAACGACCAGGGCCCGATCCGGGTCTACGGCTGGAACTGGGGTCGCGACGAGGACCGTCGCCCCCAGGTCCCGTGGATCGGCGTGTTCCTGCTCATCCTCGGCGGCCTCCTGATCCTCCGGCAGGTCGATGTGCAATACCGGAATCTCGGCAACGTCGTCGTCCTGGCGGCGGGCCTGGCCTTCCTGGTCGTGTGGCTCATCCGGCGCTCGACGTTCGCGCTCTACGCGGGAGCGCTGCTCACGGCGGCCTCGATTCCGGGGCTCGTGGAGGGCCTCAACTACGTGACCGGACCGGGCTTCGGGTCCGTCTGCTACGGCGTCGCGTTCCTCTTCATCGCCCTCGTTCGCGCGGCCAGTCGCGGCGGCTGGGGCTGGCAGCTGGTCCTGGGCCTCGTGCTCGTCGCCGTCGGGACGTCCGAGATGGCGGTACCGAGCCTCGCGGATCTCACGCTCCCGCTGCTGCTGATCGTGCTCGGGGTCGTCATGCTCACTCGGCGGCGCTAGGTCTCCTCGGCGAGAGAGGCTCGGCGGCGAGAGCCGCCTCGGAATCAGGCTGCGGCCGGCGCGGCCGTGACGACGTCGATCGCGGCGGCGAGTCGCTGGACGATCTCGCCGAGCTCCGCGTCGGTGACGACGAACGGCGGCCCGAGGACGATCGCATCGCCGTTCGTCCCGTCGGCCATGCCCGTCCCGGAGTACACGAGCAGGCCGTTCGAGCGGGCCTCGCGAACGATCCGCTCGGCGACCTTGTCGGCTCGCGGGAATGGCGCCCGGCTCTCCCGATCCGCGACGAGCTCGATCCCCGCGAAGAGGCCGGTAACCCGGACCTCGCCGACGTTCGGATGGTCGCCCAACGTCCCGTCGAGCAACGCCCCGAGTCGCTCGCCCTTCGTCGCGCTCGCGTCGACGAGCCCCTCGGTCTCGAGGATCCGGAGCACCTCGCCCGCGACCGCCGCGCCGACGACGTGGTGGGAGTACGTGAACCCGTGGACGAACGCGGCGCCGCCGAGGATCGCGTCGTGGACGGCGCCCGACGCCGCCGCGAAGCCGAACGGGAAGTAGCCCGAGGTCGAGCCCTTCGCGGCGACGAGGAGGTCCGGCCGGACCTCCGAGTGGTCGATCCCGAACCAGCGGCCCGTCCGCCCGAACCCGGTCATCACCTCGTCGGCGACGAGCACCACGCCGTGGCGGCGGCAGACGTCGGCGATGGCCGACCAGTAGCCATCCGGCGGTGCGACGGCGCCGAGGGTGGCTCCGACGAACGGCTCGCCGACGAACGCAGCAACCGTGCCGGGCTCTGCAGCGACGATGGTTCGCTCGAGCTCCTCGGCCAGCTCCTCCGCGGTGCCGAGCGCATCGGCGCCCGGTTCGCCGGCCCGGTACGGGTAGGCGGCGCTGACGTGGCGGAAGCGCCCGAGCCAGGCCTCGTACGGCCGACGGAGTGGCTTGCGGCCGCTCAGGTCGAGGGCGCCGAGGGTGTTGCCGTGGTAGCTCCCCCACCGGGCGATGACGATCCAGCGATCCTTCTCGCCGCGTGCCAGGTGGTAGGCGCGGACCATCTTGAGCGCGGTTTCCATCGCTTCCGAGCCACCCGCGACCGGATAGATGGCGGGATCGTCGAGCGGCAGATGCGGGCCGACGGCGGCTGCGTACCGCTCGAGGGGCTCGCTCGTGAAGGCGCTGCCGTGAGCGAAGGCGACCCGCCCGGCCTGCTCGGCCATGACCTCGGCGACCGATTGCCGGCCGTGCCCGATGCCGACGACGACCGCCCCGCCCGCGGCGTCCAAGTACGGCTTGCCGTCGGTGTCCCAGATCGTGATCCCGTCGGCCCGGGCCGCGAGAGGCGGCGACGGATCGAGGGTTCGACGAAAGACGCGCCCGGTCATCGCGCGGATTCTAGGGGGTCCGGCGCGCTTCCCGAGGGCGCGTCTGGTCGCTTGGCGAATCCGGACGTACGCTCCGCATCCTGCCGCAGGGTGCCTCGACATGGAGATCCAGAACAACCTGCCGCTGCCGTTGACCCGATTCATCGGCCGGCACAACGAGCTCGCGACGCTCGATCGATTGCTCGCCGCCAACCGCCTCGTGACGGTCACTGGCCCCGGCGGGATCGGCAAGTCGCGGCTCGCGGTTGAGGCGGCCGGTCGGAACATCGCGCACGCTCCGGGAGGCGTGTGGTACGTCCCGCTCGCGGACATGCCTCGATCAGACATGCCTCGATCCGATTGGCTCGAGGCGGGTCTCGCAGCGGCTATCGGGCTCGTCGAGGAGCCCGGTGTCACGGCCGCGGTTGCCCTCGCACGAAGGTTCGGCCAGCACGTTGTCCTGCTCGTCCTCGATGAGTGCGAGCGAGTCGCGGAGCCGCTCGCGACGGTCCTCGGCGTCCTGATGCAGGCCTGCCCGAACCTCCGGGTCCTGGCGACGAGCCGGCGGCCGATCCGGGTGTCGGGCGAGGCCCTCTATCCGGTGTCGAGCCTGGCCGTTGGCCAGCCAGGTGCCAGTCAGGCGGACATTGCCCGGCAGGACGCCGTCGCACTGTTCGTGGATCGGGTCTCGAGCCAGACCCCCGGATTCAAGCTGACGGATTCCACCGCGAGCCTCGTCCAGGAGCTGGTCCGGAAGTTGGACGGGCACCCACTGGCGATCGAGCTGGCCGCCGCGCGGGCCCGCCACTTCGATCTCGCCGATCTCGTGGCCCAGCTCGACGACCAGTCAGCCGTCCTTCGCCTCGGCCCGGTGGATGGGCCGTCACGGCACCACAGCCTCGAGGCGATGGTCGACGGAAGCCTGGCGCTCGCGGGCGCTGGAGCTGGCCGGCTCCTGCCCCGGCTCGCCGTGTTCCGAGGCGGCTTCGATCGCCTGGCCGCGGAAGCCGTCGCCGGGACGGCGCACCGGTCGGCGGCGGACGATCTCAGCGAGCTCGTCGACCACTCGCTCCTGCTCGTCGAGGAAGGTCCGGGCGGGCTGACGCGATACCGGATGCTCGAGCCGATTCGACAGCGAGCGTTCGAACACCTGCGTGCCCGAGGTGGTGCGCCGCGCGTCGAGCGTCGACACGCCGCCTACTTCGCGCAGGTCGCGGCCGGATTCGCCGCGGCCCTGATGACGGCCGACGAGCCGCTCTGGATGGACCGCCTCGACGCCGACCGCGACAACGTGGTGTGGGCGCTCGAGTGGTTGCTCGTGCACGTTCCTGGTGAAGGCCTCGCCATGGCCGCGGACCTGGGTGCGTTCTGGCTGCAGCGTGGCCAATTTCGCGAGGCTCGGCAGGCCCTCGAGCGCGCGCTCGCAACGTCGCCGGGCCACCCGAAACGGGGCGCCGCCGTGCTCGCGCTCGGGTGGGCAATCGCCGGCGTCAGCAAGCTGGCCGACGCGCTGCCGGCGGCCGAGACAGCGCTCACCGAGGCAGACGCCCATGGAGATCTCGCACTGGAATCCCGAGCTCGGCTGTTGCTGGCTTGGACGGCAATCTCCGAGCCCGGGCGGGCCCGCCGGGAGTTCACGGCAGCCGCACGCACGGCCGCGGCGTTGGGAGACGACGGCCTCATCACCGAGGTTGCCGGGGAGACTGCCGACGCTGAGTGGTTGATGGGCGATCCGGTGGCCGCGATCGGTCTCGCGCGGGACGCGCTCGATTCGGCCCGCCGGATCGGCAGCCCGATCTTGATGCTGGTCCCGGCGATCGTGCTTGCGCGCGAGGCGACCTTCGAGGGACGTCCCGAGGCCGAGTCGTTATGGCTCGAATGCCTCCGGCTGAGTCGAGCGATCGGCGACCCCAGCCAGGTTCAGTACTGCCAGCAGTTCCTCGCCCTGGTCGCCGTCCGGAGTGGTGACCTCGCCATGGCCGTCGATCGCCTCGGTGAGCTGGTCGAGATCCTCAAGCGAGTCGGTAACACGGTCGCGAGGCTCCAGTTCGTGGAGCTCATGGGAATCGCCCTGATCCAAGCCGATCGGCCGCTCGAGGGCCTGCGCCTCATCCGCTGCAAGCAGGCCGCGGAGCCTCCGGATTGGGTCCAGTCGGGGCCATCCATCGACCTCGTTCGGGCCGAGATCGACGTTGCCCACCGGGCCTTGGGCGATCGGGCGACTGCCGCCGAGGCCGTTGGCGCGCAGTGGTCCCTCGACCGCGGATTCGACGAGGCCGCGAGCGAGCTCGCCCGCCTCACCGCCGACGCGACCCGAAGCCACGCGACGCATCCCTCCGGACTCAGCCGACGCGAGCAGGAAATCGTCGGGCTCGCCTCCGCCGGCTGTACGAACCGCGAGATCGGGCGGCGGCTGATGATCTCGGAGCGCACGGCCGAGGCCCACATCGGGCACATCCTCAACAAGCTGGCGCTGGCCAACCGTGCCCAGATCGCTGCCTGGGCGGTCGGTCACGGGCTGGCCCTGGACGAGGGACCCTGATCCTCGCCGCTGCGCTCAGTACTTGATGCGAGGGTCGACGACGGCGTACAGGACGTCGGCGAGGATGTTGGCCAGGACGACGAGCATGCTCGTGATCAACAGGACGCCCATGAGGATCGTGTAGTCGAAGACCCGGGTGGATTCGATGGTCAGCTTGCCGATGCCCGGCCAGCTGAAGATCGACTCGGTCACGAGGGCGCCGGTGAACAGGAACGGGATCTCCAGGCCGATATTGGTCACGACCGGCAACAGCGCGTTTCGCAGCGCGTGCCGGAACGTCACGGTCCGCTCCGGCAGGCCCTTGGCTCGCGCGGTGCGAACGTAGTCCTGGCCGAGGGCCTCGAGCATCGACGCCCGCACGAACCGGCTGTCGCCGGCGAGGTTGAATGCGACGAGCGTGACGACCGGCAGGATCAGATGGCGGAGCAGATCGAGCACGGCCGGAATCGGGTTCTGGCCGAAGTAGACCCAGTACTGGTCCGTCCCGAACGCCGGTGAGAGGCGCGGATCGACCATGCCACTGATCGGGAGCACCTTGAAGCCCACGCCGAAGATCAGGATCAGCATGATCCCCAGCCAGAACGTCGGCATCGCGTTGCCGACGTACGAGAAGAGCGTGACGATCTGGTCGAAGAAGCTGTACTGGCGGACAGCCGCGATCACGCCGAGCAGGAGCGCGAGCAGGATCCAGAAGACGAGCGCCGTCCCCGCGAGGATCAGGGTCGGGAGCGCGGCGTGCCCGATGCGGGCACCGACCGACTCGCCGGAGTCCAGCGAGAAGCCGAGGTCGCCGTGGAGGATGCCGTTCGATCCACCGCCGAAGCTGGCCGGCAGGAAGTTCGGCAGATGGTTCGAGCGCAGGAGCGAGAGCCCGCCCTGGTCCGGATCGCACAGGCCGAGCCAGCGGCAGTACTGGATCGGGATCGGCTGGTCGAGTCCCCAGGCCCTCTTGAACTGCTCCTTCTGGGCATTCGTGATCTTGGGATTGTTCGCGAAGCGCTCCACCGGGCCACCGGGCGCGGACAACATGATCGCGTAACTGATGATTGAGATGCCGATGACGACCGGGATCGCCTGGATGAGCCGCCGGACCAGGTACTTCGCCATCTCGCTGTCGGTCGCTCCGAGCGTGGCGGCGGCCTTGCGCCGATAGGGCGACGCTACGGCGCTCTCAGTTCACCGACATCCGTGGAATCCCGGATTGGCGGGCGAGAATGCGCCCATCTCGGCCCTGACGCCGAACCCGTAACCTATCGGCGATGGCCATCGGGACCGCCGCTCGCCAGCAGTGGCGCCGTCTTGCCGCGGCGCTGGCGGTGAGCGCGGCGATCCTCGTCGCCGAGCTCCTCGCCGGCATCGCGAGCCATTCGCTCGCCCTCCTCGCCGACGCCGGGCACATGTTCGCGGACGTCGCCGGCATGGGCCTGTCGCTTGGGGCGATCGGGATCGCGTCCCGGCCGCGGACCAGCGGCCGGACCTTCGGCCTCTACCGCCTGGAGATCGTCGCCGCGGCGCTCAATGCCGTCGTCCTGCTCGGGATCACCGTCGTGATCCTGGTCGAGGCCGTGCACCGCCTGAGCGAGCCGTCCGACGTCCAGAGCGGGATCGTCGTGGCGGTCGCGTCCCTCGCCCTCGTGGGCAATGCCGCGTCATTGCGGCTTCTCGGCCATGGGCGAACGACGAGCATCAATGTCCGAGCGGCATATCTCGAAGCCCTCGGCGACCTGCTCGGCGCGGCGGCGGTCCTCGTCGCGGGCGTGATCATTGCCGTGACGGGCTGGCGACAGGCCGACGCGGTCGCGTCGATCGCCATCGCGCTCCTCATCGTCCCCCGCACGCTCGCCCTGCTGCGCGACAGCGTGGACGTCCTGCTCGAGGCCACTCCTCGGGGCGTCAACATGGCCGATGTCGAGCGCCACATCCTCGAGGCCCCCGGCGTGCGCGACGTCCACGATCTCCACGCCTGGACGATCACCTCCGGGATGAACGTCGTCTCCGCTCACGTCGTGCTCGGGCCCGAGGGGCTGCCGGGTGACGTCCTCGATCACCTGGGCCGCTGCCTCGCGGACGACTTCGACATCGACCATTCGACGTTCCAGCTCGAGACCGCCGAACACGTCCTTTGGGAAGCCCGATCCTCGATGCCGCAGCACTAGGGCGCACCGATAATCCCGCCGTGGCGGATACCGCTCGGACGATCGTGTTCTTCCCGGAGGGCGCCCTGGGCCCGACGAACAACTGCGTCGGGATCGGCCAGGTCCTGCGGGAGCGCGGCCACCGCATCGTCTTCATCGTCGAGGAGTCGTTCGCTGGGACGCTCGAAGCCCAGGGCTTCGAGGAGCGCCGGATCCGCCTCGCGCCGGCGCCGGAGACCGAGGAGGCGCCCGGCCAGTTCTGGATCAACTTCATCGCCGAGACCGCGCCGGTGTTCCGAACCTCGACGTTGGAGCAGCTCGCCGGGTTCATCGCGCCGACATTCCAGGCCCTCATTGATGGCGCCAGGTTCGTCGACGACCGGCTGCGCGAGATCATCGACGAGCTCGCTCCCGACGTCATCGTCGAGGACAACGTGGTCGCCTTCCCGGCCTTGCCCGCGTCGGGCCGGCCGTGGGTGCGGATCGCGTCGTGCAACCCCGCCGAGATCAAGGATCCGGCGATCCCGCCCTTCTCGTCCGGGTACTCGACGGCCGACCGCTCGGCCTGGCCGGCGTTCCTCGAGGAGGTGCATCGGACCCATCGGCCGATGTGGGCCGAGTTCGACACGTTCAATCGAGAGCGAGGCGCGCCCGGGCTGACGTGGGGCGAGCAGGGCCCGGACTTCATCCACGAGTCAACGTGGCTGAACCTGTATCTCTACCCGCGCGAGGCTGACTACGACCGGGAGCGACGCCTCTCGCCCACGTGGCACCGCCTGGAGTCGAGCGTCCGCGCGACGGACGCGACGTGGGAGCTGCCGGCCCACCTGCGCGTCGACGCCGGACACGACGACGGCGGGCTGATCTACCTCTCGCTCGGCAGTCTCGGATCGGCGGACGTCGGGCTGATGCAGCGACTCGTGGACGTCATGGACCGGACGCGGCATCGCGTGATCGTCTCGAAGGGTCCGCTCGGCGACCAGATCCGGCTGCCGGACAACATGACCGGCGCCAACTTCCTGCCGCAGCCGGCGATCCTGGCGCAGGTCGATCTGGTCATCACCCACGGCGGCAACAACACCGTGACCGAGGCGTTCCACCACGGCAAGCCGATGATCGTGCTGCCCCTCTTCTGGGACCAGGTCGACAACGCCCAGCGGGTTGCCGAGACGGGATTCGGCGTGCGCCTGGCGACCTACGACTTCGAGGAGGCCCACCTGACGACGGCGGTCGATCGATTGCTCGCCGACGCCGCGCTGAAGCAGCGCCTCACGACGATCGCCGAACGGCTCCAGGCGAGTCCGGGAACCGTCCGCGCCGCGGACCTCATCGAGCGCGTGGCGCGCACCGGCGAGCCCGCCACGCCGTAGCCCCGTGCGACTCCCCCGGGTCAGCGGGTGAAGGTCCCGCCGGGGTCGAGCTCGTCGCGGATGATCCGCAGCTCCGCCGGGGTCGGCGGCGGGGTGATCCCGAGCGTCGCCCCGACCTTGGGCTCCCAGCCGACCGTCGCCCGGGCGTCGTCGAGCGTCACGCCCGGGTGGAGCGAGTCGAGCCGCATCTCGCCGTCCTCGCCGAAGTGCCAGATCGCGAGATCCGTGACGACCACCGTCGGGCCTCGCCCGAGCCAGCCCTGCTCGCGCCGGATCCGTTCCGACTGGGCGGCGCCGCCGAGGTTGCCGGCCGAGGTCCGGAAGTCGATCCGCTCGACGAAGCTGCGCTTCGACTGCCGCAGGATCACGAAGACCTGGCGAGCGTTGATCGCGATCTCGCACGCCCCGCCGCTGCCCGGCAGGCGCGTCGTGGGCGCGTCGTAGTCGCCGATCACCGTCGTGTTGATGTTGCCGAACCGGTCGATCTGAGCGGCGCCGAGGAACCCGACGTCGATCAGGCCACCCTGGAGGTAGAAGCTGAAGAGCTCGTACATGCTCGTGATCGCGGTCGCGCCGGTCACGATCGTGGGGTCGCCGATGCTGAGCGGCAGACGCGCCGGTCGCGCCCCGAACACCCCGGCTTCGTACACGAGCTCGAGCTCGGGGGTCACGGTTCGCTTCGCGAGGTTGACGGCGATGTTCGGCAGGCCGACGCCCACGAAGCAGACATGCTGGCCGGCCAGCTCGCGCGCCGCGGCCACGATCATCATCTCGTTCTTCGAGAAGCCCGCCGGCGCCTCGGTCATCGGTAGGTGCCGTAGTCGACGACGCCCGACGGCGCCGGGTCCGTGCGCAGCGCCTCGCGCCGGTCGGCGCCGAGCTTCGCGAGATACCCGGCCCGATCATCGACATCGAAGACCCACTCGCGAAGCCACGCCTGGAGTGTCGCCTCGTCCTTCGTGATCGCCTCCCAGGCGAGATAGAACGCGTTGTCGCGGTCGTAGGCACCCTGGACGTACGAGGGGTGGGCCCCGAACGGCTCGACCACCACCGCGTCGACGATCAGGCCGGGGACGATCGTGCGGTTCGGGTCGGCCCGGATCACCGCCTCGTCGACCAGCTCCTCGACGACCACGACGACCCGCTCCGCAGCGAAGGCCGCCTCCTTCTGGCAGCCGAGGAGACCCCAGATCTGGGTGTTGCCGGCCGCGTCGGCCCGCTGCGCGTGGACGATCGTGACGTCCGGCTTCAGCGGCGGCACCGCGTACACGACGCCGTCGCCGTACGGCGACTGGATCTCGCGGATCAGCGGATTCGCCTTGGGCAGGTCCGTCTCGAAGTAGGAGCGGATCGGGAAGAAGGGCAGGTTGGCCGCGCCCGCCGTGTACCGCCCGACCATCCCGAAGTGGCTGTATTCCTCGATCTCCAGGCGGGGCAGGCCGGCCGGCCCATCTGCAGGTCCCCCGCTCGTCGCCGGCTCGATTCGTCGGCGGATCGCCCCGAGGCCGCCCACGCCGGGATTGCCGAGCCAGCTGAAGATGAGCTTCCGGGCGCAGCCCGCGGCGATCATCTGGTCGTAGATCAGGTCCGGCGTCATCCGGGCCAGCGTCAGGTCGCGCCTGCCCTGGCGGATGATCTCGTGGCCGGCGGCAAACGAGATGAGGTGGGTGAACCCCTCGATCGCGACGGTGTCGCCGTCGCGCACGACCTCGGCGATCGCGTCGCGCATCGTCGCGACCTTG
>Ga0193751_1000618_pt1 | contig 26132 bp, 23 predicted proteins | sample L1c2metaG_FD_143050 | JGI IMG/M metagenome (GOLD analysis project Ga0193751, IMG submission 143050) | Soil microbial communities from a riparian zone of the East river system, Colorado, United States - L1c2 | ecosystem: Environmental > Terrestrial > Soil > Riparian zone | place: USA: East River... | reverse complement strand
GCCAAACCGGCCGGGCCGCGCGTGCACGGCGCAACGGTTTCTTTGATCGACGAGAAGAAGCCGAAGAAGAAATTGCAGGAAGGCGAGGCGCGAAAGAGAACCGCAATCCTTCCGCCCATTTCCCGCATCCGCGCTTCCCTCGACACTCCAGCGACGGCGCCGGAACCAGCCAGGCCGGAGCCGACGCCTGAACCGCCGGTGCCAGCGACGGCGCCAGAGATAGCAGCGCCGACTGAGGTCACCGGCGAGGAACCGGAAGCGGCCAACGTCATTCACATCAAGCCGCCGATCATCGTCCGGCAACTGGCCACGGAGCTCGGTCTCAAGCCGCATCAACTCATCGCTGAGCTGATGAACTTCAATATTTTCGCCAATATCAATCAGACGATCGAGCCCGACATCGCGTCAAAGATTGCGGAGGCCCATGGGTTCGTTCTGGAAAAGGAAGTCCGCGTCAAAGGCGGAGGCGTGCACAAGGTCGAACAGGTGATTGTCGCCCCTCCTCCTCCGGTGATCGAAAAGGAAGAGGAATTGAAGCCGCGCGGTCCCATCATCACTTTTATGGGGCACGTCGATCACGGCAAAACGTCGCTCATGGATGCGATCCGCAAGACACGCGTTACCGCGAGCGAAGCGGGAGGGATTACCCAGCACATCGGGGCCTACCGGGTGGAATACAAAGGCCAGTTTATTACTTTTCTCGATACACCCGGGCATGCCGCATTTACACAGATGCGCGCCCGCGGCGCATCGGTTACGGACATTGTTGTGCTGGTGGTGGCGGCGGACGACGGCCTCATGCCGCAGACAATCGAAGCGATTAACCACGCGAAAGCGGCGCCTCATGTCAAAATCGTGGTGGCCATCAACAAAATCGACTTGCCCGGCGCGAACATCGATCGTGTTAAGAAGCAACTGCAGGACAGAGATCTCACCCCTGAAGATTGGGGTGGAGAAACGGTGACCGTTCCGGTGTCGGCCACGAAAGGGACGAACATCGATCAACTGCTCGAGATGATGCTTTTGCAGGCCGAAATTATGGAGCTCAAGGCCTCGCCCACGGCGAAACCGCGCGGGACCGTCATTGAAGCGCAAGTCGAAGCGGGCCGCGGTCCCACGGCTACCGTCATTGTGCAAATGGGTACCCTGAAAATGGGCGATCCCTTCATTTGCGGCGACTACAGCGGGAAAGTGAAATCGCTCACGGACGATCGGGGCGCCCAAGTCAAGGAAGCAGGCCCGGCCACGCCGGTGAAGGTGCTCGGCTTTACCGGATTACCGAACGCGGGCGACGAACTTCTCGTCATGTCGTCCGAACGCGAGGCCAAAGCGCTGAGCGAGGAGCGCCTGGAAGCAAAGCGGGCCGGCAAGCTGGCCACGCCGCAGCGCGCCACGCTCGAAACGTTACTGGAAGCAGCCGACGGCAAGAAATTGCTGCGCATTATCCTGAAGACAGATGTGCAAGGTTCGCTCGAAGCGCTCACCGGCGCACTCAGCCAGATCGACAGCAAAAAGATCGACCTCGAGATTGTGCACGGCGGCGTCGGACCGATTTCCGAAAACGACATTTTATTGGCCAGCGCGTCGAATGCGGTGGTGGTCGGATTCAACGTCAAGGTTGAGAGCCAGGCGGTGACCGCAGCCAAACGCGAAGTCGTCCAGGTCAAACTTTATTCCATTATTTACGAACTCATCGATCAGATGAAGGAAGCGATGGCCGGGTTGCTCGATCCGGAGCATCGCGAAACGGTCATCGGCCACGCCGAGGTCAAGCAGGTGTTCCAGTTGAGCCGCGGGATCGTGGCCGGGTGTCTCGTCACCGATGGGCGCATTGCCCGCACCGCGCGCGCGCGCGTTCTGCGTCGTCGCCAGCCGGTCTATGACGGCGGACTTTCCACGCTGCGACGATTCCAGGACGACGTAAAGGAAGTGCGTTCCGGTTTGGAATGCGGCATCAAGCTCGGCGATTTCAGCGAGTACCAGGTCGGCGACATTATCGAATGTTACCAGCTGGAACAGGTCGCGCAGAAGCTCTAAGCCGATGGAGTAATGGAGAGGTGGAGTAATGGCCATCACTCCCCTTCTCCAACACGCCATCCTTCATTTTATGAAACACCGACTTTTACGCGTGAACGAGATCGTCAAACGAGAGCTGAGTGTACTGCTCGCGCGCGATGTCGCTTTCGATGATGCTCTCGTGACGGTGAATCAGGTGAAAGTCACCCCCGACTTGAAAAAAGCGCACGTGTTTGTGAGCGTGCTCGGGTCGGAGCCCAAGGCCAGTGTCATGGCCAAGCTCGAAACGCACCGCACAATTTTACAGGCCGACCTGACCAAACGCGTTGTTTTGAAATATACGCCGCATCTCGTTTTTCACCTCGACGACTCAATCGAGCGCGGCACCCGCATCATCGAGATTTTGCAGGAACTCGAAACGCCGAAGAGCGACAAGAAGTGAGTGCGGACGAGACGCGCGGAACAATGACGGCGCGCATGAACCAATCCTCCTTCTCGGAGATCGCGCGCGTTCTGCGCGAAAATCAAACCTTCGCCATCTTAAGCCACGTTCGTCCCGATGGCGATGCCCTGGGCAGTCAGCTGGCGCTGGCTCTTTCCCTGCAGCAGGTCGGCAAGGACGTGCACGTCTGGAACGAGGATGGGATGCTCGAAAAATATTCGTTCCTGCCAAACTCCCGGTTGCTCCGCAAACCGCCGGCCGCTCGGGAAAATGTCGACGTCCTGGTGGCGCTCGACACCGCTATCCAGAATCGCATGGGCACGGCTTTTGATGCGATTGGCTCGGCTAAAATCTCCATTAACATCGATCACCACCCGAGTAATCCTCGTTATGGCGATCTTGTTTATATTGACGCGACCGCTCCAGCTACGGGACAAATTTTGTTCGAACTTCTAAAGGCTGGGAACTTTCCGATCGACGCGGCCATCGCCGAGAATCTTTTCGTCGCCATCTCGACCGATACCGGCTCATTTCAATATTCGAATACAACCGCGCGGACCTTCGAGATCGCGGCTGAGTTGATCGGGCACGGCGTCGATGTCGGGCGCGTCAGTCAGCAGCTCTACGAGAATTATCCGCGCCGCCGCATTGAACTTTTGCGGGAACTGCTTGGCACCATGCGCTTCGAAGCCGACGGACGCGTGGCCAGTTTTAGTCTGAGCCTGAAGACAGCGGCCGATCTCGGCGTCGTGCCCGAAGATAACGAGGGCCTGATCGATCACATCCGGGCCATTCAAGGCGTGATCGTGGCGGTCTTTTTTGAAGAGCTGGCCGAAGGAAAGGTGCGCGTGAGCATGCGCTCAAAGGAGACCGCGGTTGATGTCTGTGCTATCTGCCAGAAATTTGGCGGCGGCGGTCACACTCTCGCAGCGGGCGCGCGCGTGCGGGGCACGCTCGCCGAAGTGGAACAACGCGTACTGGAGGCAATTTGTGACGTCGTTGGCTCTCACTCCTGACGGCGTTCTGCTGGTCGACAAAGCGGAAGGCATGACGTCGCACGATGTCGTGGCTCTGATCCGTCGCCGGCTCGAAATTAAGAAGGTCGGCCATTGCGGCACGCTGGATCCGATCGCGACCGGTCTGCTCATTTTAACTCTCGGCCGCGGCACCAAGATCCAGGACTTGATCATGAGCGAGGACAAGGAATACGCCGGCACGCTTACGCTTGGAGCCAGCACGACGACGCAGGATCGTGAAGGCGAGATTATTGAAGAGAAACCGGTTCCCGCGCTCTCCGCGGACGAGATTGCCGCCGCCTTTGAGAAATTCCGTGGCGATTTCTATCAGATGCCGCCGATGGTTTCCGCGATCAAGCATGGCGGTGTCCCGCTTTATAAGCTGGCTCGCCAGGGCAAAGTAGTGGAGCGCGAACCGCGCCTTGTGCATGTCTATCGTCACACGATCGATAAAGTCGCGTTGCCCGATATCGATTTCACCGTCCTCTGCAGCAAAGGCTTTTACGTCCGCACGTATGCGCACGATATCGGCGAAACGCTCGGTTGCGGGGCGCACTTGAAAAATCTGCGGCGCACGAAGTCAGGGCGGTTTTCAGTGGATGGGGCGATCACGGTTGATGAAATTCGTAACGTGCCGCGCGAGCAGATCGTGAGTCGATTGTTGAGTCTGCCTGAGGTCTCGCGCATGCGTGGAGCGTGATAAAAATGACGAAGCACGAATGTCGAATGACGAAATAATGACGAAACCCGAAGCCCGAAAAGAAATGCCGCGCGCGCCTATTCGGGCTTCGTCATTCGGGCTTCATTCGTCATTCGACATTCGTCATTCGTCATTGCCCTCTCATTCGTCATTGTCTTGATGAAGACGCTCCATTCCATCCCGGACCTCGCCCTTCTCCCCGGCCCCATCTTCCTCGCCATCGGCGTCTTCGACGGCGTCCATCTTGGTCACCAGGCGGTCATTTCCACTTCCACACGTCATGCCCACTCCGCCGACGGTACGCCCGTCGTCGTCACGTTCGATCCGCACCCGGCCAAAATCCTGAGGCCGGACGGCGCTCCCCATCTTCTCACGGCCACGCAGCATAAGGTGGCGCTGATTCGCGCGCTGGGCGTCGCGCATCTGCTCGTCGTTCCGTTCAACCGCGAATTCGCCAATACGCTTCCGGAAGATTTTGTCGCCCAGCTCGCCGCTCAGGCAAAGCCTTTGCGCGAGATCTGTGTCGGACATGAATGGTCTTTTGGTAAAGACCGCGCCGGAAATCTCGATCTCCTGAAAAAGCTGGGCACCCGATTCGACTTCAACGTCGTGGGTATTCCGCCAGTCAGCGTGAACGACCACGTCGTCAGCAGCACCGCCATTCGGCAGGCAATCGAGCAGGGCGATTTTGCGCGGGCGGCCGAAATGCTGGGCCGCGAGTACACCATCCTGGGCACGGTCATGCACGGCGAAGCAATTGGGAACAAGATCGGTTTCCCGACCGCCAACTTAAGCGCCCACAGCGAGCAATTCCCGCCTAATGGCGTCTACCTTGCAGAAGCGTGGATCGAGGGAGTACGGCATCATGGCGTGATTAACCTCGGGGTTCGTCCCACCGTGGCTCGCGGGGAACCGCAGCGAACGCTGGAGATTCACCTGCTCGATTTCGATCAGGACATCTACGGAAAGGACATGGAAGTGCGCTTCCTTCAATACCTGCGGCCGGAAAAGAAATTCGAGAACATTGAGGCGCTCAAGCGCCAGATCGGCGCGGACGTCTCGCGCGCGCGCGAATTTTGCGCCTCCTGATTCACCGGGATTTCAGCCGGCAATGCTGACGCGCAAGGCATTACGATTTTTTCTTTCGAACTTCGCGCTTCGTTCGGGCCGTTTGATTGTTCGAGCCGGGCCTTGGTGAAACGGTGACGCGCGCTTTTGCTCCAGATGTTGTCGGAGGCAAATCAAATTTGCTCTGCAGCTCGATCATTTTGCGATCCAGCTCCTGAATTTGCTGCATGAGCGCCTCCTTGCGCTCCGAGAGCTTAGCGAGCTGCTTCAGCGTGGCGCTCGGGATGTTCGTGAACATGACTCATCTTCACAAGGCAGGCTGGCAATGCAACCGGAACTAAGATTGGAGTTCGCGGCTCTTAAGGAGCGCTGCGGCCACCCCTCCTGCCATCAGCAAGATGCTAAAGATGACTCCAATCGAAATCACCATGAGCGGTGACATTCCAACCATGCGCACAACCGCTTCGGTGACAAAACGACCACCGTCCGAAAGGTAGTAAGCAAGAATGCTCGCGACCAGCGTCGCGACGAAAAGAACCGTGGCCCTGATTGCTTGCAAACGCCGCCTTTGCGCCGGCAGCTTCTGCACGACTCGGCGGGTGAAGCCGTTATCGTCCAGATACGGCGCCGCTTCGCGCAGTTGGCGATCCAGCCAGTCAATCTCTGTGGAGGTTTCGTCCATTTTTAATTTTTTTCCCAGGCCGCCAGGGTTTTTTTCAACTTTTCCCGGCCGCGGAGCACATTCGTTTTCACCGTGCCAAGAGGAATATCCAGCACTCTGGATGCCTCATCATGTGACAAGCCATTCTGGCAGCAAAGTAAAACCGCCGACCGCTCGTGCAATGGCAACAGATTCAGGGCATGCATAAGATCATGTCTGAGACCGGCATCGACTGTCTGCGGGTCCTGCTCCGCCTGCAGAACGTTTTCATCGATCCCGACCAGCTCCTTCCGGCGCCGCGCGTCTTCACGGAATACATTATAGGCAATTCGATAGAGCCACGTCGAGAAACGAGCTTCCCCGCGGAAACTGCGAATATGTTTATAGGCCTTGAGAAAAGCCTCCTGCGCGAGGTCATCGGCGAGAGCCGCGTCGGTTCGAGTAAGCTGGCGCAACAGGCCGCGTACGGCCGATTGGTGCCGACGGACCAGCTCGCTGAAAGCGTGCTGGTCTTCATCGACAAGGACTCGAGCGACAAGGTCGGCATCGGTTAGCTCCACGTCGCCAGATTAGGGCAACGGTGGGGGATTGTCTGCTTTCGCTGCCATGTCCCCTTTTCCTTCTAGTTTCCAAACGAGCAGATAGCCCACGCCAATCAGGAATGGGATCACCCCGATGGCCCAGAGCCCTTCTTCCCAATTATTGATTGCGCCAAAAAAGAGCATCACGCCAAGGCCAAACATCGTCCACACCACCCCGCGACGCATATCGGAGCGTTTGCGCACGTGCGGAGGCGGATTCAGAAGAACTTCAGGAACGGGCTGCCCCTTTTCCACCATCATGCGCACGGTCTTGTGCATCATGCGGTTCTTAGAAAACGCGAAATAAAGGAAGACCGCCACAATCAGGACAGGTGCTCCAAAGAGCGTGATCATGACCACGCCAACCAGGGGGATGACATTAGCCGGGATGTCGTCATGCGAGCCCGAGATCGACTCGCCGGATTCATCGTCCGTATCGATATTAAAGTGAACCCCTTTCTTGTGATTCAGCTTCTGGTTGATCCTCTTGTGAATTTTATCCGCCAGGCTCGGTGAACCGGTAGCGCTGGGGGTCGGGTAGAGTGAGGCAGCCGGCGAAACGGACGCCGTGGCGACCGGTGAAATCGAGGCTGAAGCAGAGGCCGAGGGGTCACTCGGGGTGCCCGGGGGCGGGACGCTCGGGCTCTGGGCAAAAACCCCAATGGCCAGGGCCAGGGAGCAGACACTTAAAGTAAACAGTTTTTTCATAATTGATCTCTCAGTGGTGAGATGAGGGAAAGGGGCTATTTGGATTCAAAAAAAGTGGGTTTCTGGTAGGGCGAGACTCCGTCGAGCCGGTCGATGGGAAGGCGCTGGAGCCCGGCTCCGCGGAGCGTCGCCCTACCAAACGAGATGGCGAGTTCCAAGTTTTACCGCTGGCCCGTCGAATCTTAATGAAATTGCTCCTGCTCAGTCGAACCATCCAGCGCAGTGGTCGAGCTCTTGCCGCCTGCGATCGTTTGGGCCACCTCGTCAAAGTAGCCGGTGCCGACCTCACGCTGATGTTTGGTCGCCGTGTAACCGTCCGCTTCCGAGACAAACTCAGCTTCCTGCAATTCGGAGTAGGCAGCCATCCCGCGTTCGCGGTATCCGCGCGCCAGTTTGAACATGGAATGATTGAGCGCGTGAAATCCGGCCAGGGTCACGAATTGGAATTTGTAACCCATGGCGGCCAGCTCGCGCTGAAATTTCGCGATGGTGGCGCCATCCAGTTTCTTTTTCCAATTAAAGGAGGGCGAACAATTGTAGGCGAGCAGCTTGCCTGGATATTTGCTTCGCACGGCTTCGGCGAAACGGCGCGCTTCTTCCAGGTTCGGCGTGCTCGTCTCACACCATACAAGATCCGCGTAGGGGGCATAACTGATCCCGCGCGTGATCGCCTGGTCGAGGCCCGCTCGAACGCGGAAGAAACCTTCCGCCGTCCGCTCCCCGGTCAGGAAAGATTGGTCACGCTCATCCACGTCGCTGGTTAACAGCGCCGCGCCGTTGGCATCTGTGCGGGCCACGATCAGGGTTGGAACGCTCGAAACATCCGCGGCCAATCGTGCGGCCACGAGGTGCGCAATGGCCTGACGCGTCGGCACTAAAACCTTTCCACCCATGTGACCGCATTTCTTTTCGCTGGCCAGCTGGTCTTCCAGATGAACTCCCGCCGCGCCCGCTTCGATCATCGCTTTGACCAGCTCGAAGACGTTGAGCGGCCCGCCAAATCCCGCTTCCGCATCGGCCACGATCGGCACGAACCAGTCAATCCCCGACTCTCCCTCCGCGTGCTCGATTTGATCGGCCCTTTGCAGAGCGTTGTTAATCCGCTTCACCACCGCCGGCACGCTGTTGGCCGGATACAAGCTTTGATCGGGGTACATTTGACCCGCCAGATTTGCGTCCGCCGCGACCTGCCAGCCGCTCAAATAAACCGCCTTCAACCCCGCTCGCACCTGTTGGACCGCCTGATTTCCGGTGAGCGCTCCCAGCGCCGCCACAAAATCCTCCGTGTGCAGAAGGCTCCACAATTTCTCCGCTCCTCGCTTCGCCAGCGTGTGCTCGATCGTTAGGCTGCCTTGTAAACGCTCAACATCCTCTTTGGAATAAGGCCGCGTCACGCCGTCAAATCTCCCCGCATTTTTCTCCTCCGCACCAGTGACCTGCTTTTTCATATCAATTCAGATGCTCATACGCCGACAGGGTAAGGAATTCCGGAAATCGATCCTCCGTCGTTATCCTCTCAAAGAGCTGGCGCGCCAGGTCGAATTTCCGTTTCCCATATCGCTCGTCTCCCAGTTGCTCTTTGATTTTGTCCAGCTCTTCAGCGAGCACTTCCTGAAAAAGTTCCCTGGTCACTTTGCGGCCGTCGCGGAGACGGCCGCCCGGATGTCGAATCCATTGCCAAATTTGCGCCCGTGAAATTTCGGCCGTGGCCGCGTCCTCCATCAAATTAAAGAGCGGGACAGCTCCGCTTCCACCCAGCCACGCCTCCAAATACTGCACTCCCACCGCGACATTGGTCCGCAGCCCCTCTTCCGTGATCGGCTCGCTCGGACCAAAATCAAGCAGATCGGCTGCCGTCACCGACACCTCTTTCCGTTTTTTATCGATTTGGTTAGGCGTTTTCATGATGGCATCGAACGCATCGGTGGCGAGTTGCACCATGCCGGGGTGCGCCACCCAGGTGCCGTCGTGGCCATCCTTCGCTTCGCGTTCCTTGTCCGCCCGCACCTTGGCGAAGGCTTCTTCGTTCGCTTTCGGATCATTCTTAACCGGAATCTGCGCGGCCATTCCGCCCATGGCAAAGGTGTTACGGCGATGACACGTCTTAATGCAGAGCAGTGAATACGAATGCATAAAGTGCGTGGTCATCGTGACGAGCGCGCGATCTGCCAGGATGAAATCCTTCTTCCGGGCGAACCTTTTGATGCAGGAGAAAATGTAATCCCAGCGTCCGCAATTGAGGCCGGCGGAGTGCTCGCGCAATTCGTAAAGAATCTCATCCATCTCGAACGCGGCCGGGATGGTTTCAATCAGGACCGTCGCGCGGATGGTGCCGCGCGGAATTCCCACTTCATCCTGGGCGAGCTGGAAGACATCGTTCCAGATGCGCGCCTCCAGATGGCTTTCCATTTTCGGCAGATAAAAATAGGGGCCGCTATCACGACCGAGCAGTTCGCGCGCGTTATGGAAAAAGTAGAGACCGAAATCGAACAGACCGCCTGCGACCGGTTCTCCGTCGACTAGCAAATGTTCCTCGTTGAGATGCCAGCCGCGGGGCCGTACCAGGAGAACAGCCGTTTTTTCCTGCAACCGATACTGCTTTCCCTCCGGGCTTTGAAAACTGATGGTGCGACGCACGGCGTCGCGGAGATTGATCTGGCCCTCCACCATATTTGACCAGGTCGGCGAGTTGGCGTCCTCAAAGTCGGCCATGAACATGCGCGCGCCTGAGTTGAGGGCGTTAATCACCATCTTGCGATCGGTCGGACCGGTAATTTCGACGCGGCGATCCTGCAGGTCTTTCGGAATTGGGGCACACGTCCAGTCGCCCTCCCGGATGTGTTTGGTTTCGAGAAGAAAATCCGGCACTTCGCCGTTATTGAATTTGTCCTGGCGATCAGCCCTTCGCCGCAATGCCTCGTCGCGCCGGGCACCGAAGTTGCGCTGGAGTTTGGCGACAAACGCGAGAGCGTCGACCGTGAGAATCTCGGCAAACCCCGGATTCAATTCCGCCTTTAATTCAACCCCGGCAGGGGTTCGCGGTGTCATAGGCACTGACATATCGACATCTCCCCTACTCTTCGCAATGAGCAAAGACAATGGCTGCACTCGCGGAAGGCCGGCCGCCCAGGGTGAAGGGCAGCGGAAAAGTCGCCCTGCCATGGGAAATTGGAGCGGGTGAAGGGGTTCGAACCCTCGACATTCTCGTTGGCAACGAGATGCTCTACCACTGAGCTACACCCGCATAAAAGCGAGGGGAAATAATGGGCGGGCCAGCCTTCCGTGCAAGGTTTTATTCCATTTACAGAAGGGAACGAAAAGCCACTGTAGCCACGGCACTCTGTTGCGGTGCCTGGGGGACGTCTCAGCAGAGTGAGGCGACTACAGGAAGAAAACCTGTGAGCCGCCTCTTCCCTTGCCAACATCGCTTCCTGCAATGATATGACGGGCGCTCCTCATATGACCATCTCTCCTTCCCGCGAGGAATTTCGCTACCTGGCCCGGCGCGGGAATCTCATCCCGCTTGTCGCTGATCTTGTGGCGGACAATGAAACTCCCATCTCGGCCTTCGCCAAGATCCGGCACTTGGGTCACTGTTTTCTTTTCGAGTCGGCTGAGAAAAACGAACAGTCGGGCCGGTTCTCGTTCATCGGTTTCGATCCAATTCTGATCTTTCGCAGCAGTGAATCGACTATTTCCATCACAGAAAAGGGAGAGACGAGGAGTCACCAGAGCAAAACCGATCCGTTAACCGAGCTGCAAGAGACCATGGCGCGTTTCCAGTTCGTTCCTGCGCCCGACATTCCTCATTTTGTTGGCGGTGCGGTTGGATTCATCGGATTCGATGTGGTCCGGTTTTTCGAGCCTACGGTGAAGCTTCATCCGCGCGACGATCTTCAACTGCCCGAGATGGTCTTCGTCATCGCGCGAATGCTGTTTTCGACCATCGCTTTAGCAAGTTACGAGTCGTTTCAAACGTCTGGGTGGAAGGCGCCGACCAGCTCGACGAGGCGTATGACGCGGCGCATTCCCGCGTGATTGCGGCGCTCGGTCTTCTCTCCAGGCCTGCTCCTCTAGGCGCAATCTCCGCCGCTCCTGTCACAGAATTACCCGCTGCGCAAAGCAACACCACGCGTCCGCAATACGAAGCAATGGTTCGGGAAGCGAAGGAACTGATCGGCGCGGGCGACATTTTTCAGGTCGTGTTGTCGCAGCGCTTCGAGGCGGATTTTAGCGGAGATGCGCTCGAGCTTTACCGATGCCTTCGTTTTGGGAATCCATCGCCTTACATGTTTTTGCTCCAGTTTGGCGACGATTTTACCATCGTGGGCAGTTCCCCGGAAGTGCACGTGAAAGTGCGCGATCGTATGGCGGAGATTCGCCCGATTGCGGGGACGCGGCCGCGCGGCCGCGATGCGAACGAGGACAACCGCTTAGCCGAAGAACTGATAGCCGATCCCAAGGAACGGGCCGAGCACGTCATGCTGATCGACCTCGGTCGGAACGACGTCGGCCGGGTAGCGGCGTGCGGCACGGTTCGTGTCACGGAACAAATGGTGATTGAGCGCTACAGTCACGTCATGCACATCGTTTCCCATGTCGTGGGCCAGCTCGACGTGCATAAGACGGCGTTTGATGCGATGCGGGCCACCTTTCCCGCCGGGACGGTTTCGGGGGCGCCCAAGGTACGGGCCATGCAAATCATCGGAGAACTGGAGAAAAGTCGCCGCGGATTTTACTCGGGAATCGTGGGCTACTTTGGATTCGATGGTTCGCTCGATAGCTGCATCGCGCTGCGCTCGGTCGTATTGAAAAAGAACAAGGCGTATCTCCAGACCGGCGCTGGAATTGTGGCCGACTCGGATCCGGCGCGGGAATATGAAGAGTGCGTGAACAAGGCCAAGGCCATGCTCGAGGCCATCGCGCGCGCCTACCGGATGAACAAATGAAGATCCTGGTCATCGATAATTACGATTCGTTTACCTACAATCTTGTTCAGTACTTTGGCGAGCTGGGGGCCGAGATCGTGGTGAAACGCAATGACGAGGTTTCGATCGCTCAGATCAGGAATCTTCGGCCGGATCGGATTTGCATTTCTCCGGGACCGGGCCGGCCGGAGCAGACGGGCATATGTCCGGAAGTGATCCGGGAGCTTGGTCGCGACACACCGATTCTCGCGGAAAAATTGATGCACGGAAAAACTTCAGCCATCAAACATTCCAACCGCGGGATCTTCGCGGGAGCCGCGCAACCGCTCGAGGCGACACGTTATCATTCGTTAGTGGTGCGGAGAGATTCCGTGCCCGATTCACTTGAAATAACAGCCGACTCAGATGACGGCGAAATCATGGGTTTGCAACATCGGGAATTTCCGCTGCACGGCGTGCAATTCCATCCCGAATCGATCCTGACCGGCGAAGGCAAAAAGCTGCTCGCAAATTTTCTGAAAATCTAGGTCGCGAACTGTAGCCCGGGGTCTATGACCGCCCGAATCTTTACACCGGCAAGCGAAGCGTTCGCCCTACAAGACCGCCGCTACAGTTTGTCTTCGACCTGCGAAGCGTGCGCGCCATCAAGAGGGCATCTGTAGGGGAAGCTGTTAGCTTCCCGGTTTACGTTGGAAGGAAGCTGGCAGCTTCCCCTACAGACGAGAAAGCGCCTTCGCCGCGCCGCGTGTTGGCCTGACAAATGGTGCCCTTTCGGGTTGCTCACGCTCCGTTCAGCCCGATTACCTTGTGAATAGCATGCAGCTCCCGCGTCATTTGTTCGAACTCGGCCAGATTCAACGCCTGTGCGCCATCGGACAATGCTTCGTCAGGCCGGGCGTGAACTTCCACCATGATTCCGTCTGCCCCGACCGCGACACCGGCGCGGGCCAGCGGCGTAACCATGTAACTCCGTCCAGTGCCGTGGGCCGCATCCACGATCACCGGCAAATGTGAAATTCGGCGGACCGCCGGGACCGCCGCGAGATCGAGTGTATTACGGGTGTGCTGCGCAAAGGTCCTGACCCCGCGCTCGCATAACACGATTTGATAATTGCCTTCGGCCATCACGTACTCCGCCGCGAGAAGCCATTCTTCCAATGTCGCGGCCATGCCGCGCTTCAGCAGCACTGGCAGCTTCGAGCGGCCGGCCCGTTTCAGCAGTGTGAAGTTCTGCATGTTCCGCGCGCCGATTTGAATCATGTCCGCGTGCTGTTCGATGATGTCGATGGTCGATTCGTCCAGACCTTCGCTCACGATCCTCAAACCAAACTGGTCGCGTATTTCTCCTAAAATCTTGAAGGCCTCTTCCCCCAGCCCCGAAAAGGAATAAGGCGATGTGCGCGGTTTGAAGGCGCCGCCGCGAAAGAATTTTGCGCCACTTTTCGCCACCGTCTCGGCCGCGGCGAAGGCCTGTTCACGGCTCTCGATCGCGCATGGGCCGGCGATGATCGCGAGCGAACCGTCGCCAATCTTCGCCCCTGCCACATCGACCACGGTGCGATCGGGACGCAGGTCGAGGGTGATTAGCTTATAAGGTTTGGTGACCCGAATAGCCTCAGCCACCCCGGGCAGATTCTCGAAATGACTCAGGTCGACCGCTCCTTGGTTACCGGTGACGCCGATGGCGGTGCGGTTAGCGCCGGGCATGGAATGGGCGCGAAAACCCAGCGATTCGACCACGCGAATGACATTGGCGATTTCCGAACCGCTGGCTCCGGCATTCATAACTATGAGCATTGTTGTAAAAGAACCCGCTTACTTACTTGGCCGACCACCCATCGGTCAACCTTCAAGGGCGAGCCCCCTCCCGTTATATCGCGTTTTCGCTTGATCCATCCTCTCAACTTACGCGCAAATGGCTGCGTGCGATACTGCCGCTGCATCCTATTGCTGGCTCTGGCCGGCCTCTGCCTGCCGACTCCGGCGGCGCTCGGTTTCGATATTGCCTACTGGGCCTGGCAACGCGAACAGCCGATCAACGAAGGAGAAATAAAGCTGCTGAGCGCTCAGGGTGTGCACACGATTTACTGGCACATCGGCGAACTTGAAAACAAGGCGGAAACGTGGCGCTGGAAAGCTCGTTACCCATTCCCTGCGGCCAACCCTGCCATCCATCTTGTGCCGGTGGTCCGTCTCGTTTCGCGTGAACACCAACCATTCTCCGAGACTTCCACAGCGGCCCTGGTCGCGGCCTTAGCGCCGACCGCCAAATTGAACGGCGAATTACAACTCGATTACGATGCGCCTGATCGCCTTCTCGCCGATTACGCAGGAGCTCTCCGAAAAATCCACGAGACGACCAGGACCCTGTCGATCACCGCCCTGCCCCACTGGAGCCGGCCGGGATGCCTTCGACCGTTTGACGATTGCGTCGACGAACTCTTCCCCATGCTTTACGACTTCGAGGCGGAGCCGGTCCTGCAAAAGGATAATTCGCCGCAGCCAATCCTCACGCCGGAAAAGATGACGAAAATGCTGCGTGATTGGTCGAGCTGTGCCAAACCATGGCGGGCGGGTCTTCCCACCTTCGCCCGACTCACGGTTTACGATTCGAGTGAAAGATCGCGCGGACAAATCCGTAATTGGAATTGGGATGAAGTCTGTCTTAACCGCGCGCTCATCCCGTCTTCCAAAGCCACCATGGGCGCCATCCTGCTCCGCGCTACAGCCCCTCTCATGATTTCGAATACACGGCTGCAAAGAGACGATCAATTGGCGGTTCGCCTAACGGATCTCGCCGCCTTGCGCGACGCTATCAATACGGCAAAACAAACGACCGCGCGCGGCGTCGTCCTCTTTCGACTTCCCGATTCGGTTGCCTCGAGTGGATGGTCGCTCCAGCAACTTTCCGATTTGGAGGCGAAACCGGCACTCGCTCTGCGCAAAACGGAGACGGGAGAAGCTTTCATCGTCGAGAATAGTGGAGCTGGCGATTTGGCGCCGCGATTCGACGCAACCGTCCATGACCAGCAGGGATATGGCCTTGAGATCGCCGCAGACTCTCCCATTTTTCGCGAAGCAGAGGCCGGAGATTTCGCGCGCGTCACCGGCTGCACCGAACGGGAAGGCGCACTGGTTCGGGTCGCGCTGCCATTCGCGACGCGCGTTGTTTTCACCTTCAGTCAGCTGCGCGCTAAACAGAGCCTGCAAACCGGCCTGATTCAGCTGGCGCCCGCCGCATCTTTTCGGCACGCTCGCTATCGCTTTCTCCTCTCCGAAGAAGGGTGGAAACCACTCGAATGAAACATTTTTCGCTCAGCCTCTCGATCATGTTTGTAACCCTTTCCGCCTATGCGACCGGCGGCGGATGGTTCGAACAAACGGCCAATTTGTCCGACTCGCTCGACATGTTGCCCGGAAAATCGCTCGGCGAGATATTTCTCGAGACGTCGACGATCCCTCCGGCCGAAGGAGAGCTGAATTTTTCCGAAGAGGCGAAAGACGTGGCCAACCGCCTCGGCAAGGACCCGCTCCCCAAATTATTAAAACTTTCCGACCACTGGATCGAGCAGGCCCGCATTCATCACGATAACAACGCATGCAACCTGGCTCACGATCTGCACGATGCGATCGCGGACTCGGCCGACAACGCGGATGGTGCCCGCGAGTATATGTTATGGCGGCTGGATCATACGGCACTTTCGGATGACAATCTGGAACAGCGAGCGGAGGCAGCCAAAGGGCAGATCAAAGCGAACTGGCTCTACTCTTGCGGGGCAGTGCGCTTCACTGCGGGTAACCGAACGGACTGCCAGCAATGGTTCAATCGCGTGGTTAAGGAATTCCCGAAATCGCCCCGGGCCGAGATCGCCATGTTCCTGAACGCGCGTTGCGCCTTTTCGGCGTCCCGCGCTGAGAGCGCCGAGTCAAAGGCGCGCGAGACGGCGATTACCGCCTTCGAAACCTTTCGCAAGCGTTACCCGCGCGGTCCCTTCGACGCCGATGCGCTCGGCTGGCTTGGCGCGCTCGCCTACGACGATCAAAATTACTTCAAGGCGCTTGAGTATTACATCGCGCAGGCGGAAACGCCCGAGCATCCCGAGACACTTCCGACCGCCATTTACAGTTGCGAGAAAGCGCTGGCGCACGTGGCGGCAAAACCCGGAAACGATGCCGCGTTTGCGCTCATCGCGCGACATCCACGCATCGCCATGGCCTTCACTTATCTCGTCCTCAGCGCACCGGAGGCGGATAATTACGATGGCCAATGGGACAACCCGGCCGATGTCCGCAAATGGCGCCGCACCATGCTGCCGCGCATCGCAGCGGCGGTCGCAAAACAAAAGGACTCTTACAAGTCTGGCGATTGGCAGCCGCGCTATCTGGCCATGCTCGTGCAGGCGGCCAGTGCGACAGGAAATCATGCGCAGGCCTTGCAACTCTCGCAGATCGCGCCCGACCAATTGAAACGCAGTGACGATCTCTTGTTTGCGCGCGGCGTCGCCTTGCAACGCGCCAATAAATCGACCGAAGCCATCGCAGCCTTCAAAACTTTTCTCCAAACTTTCCCTGAATCTCTCATGCAACCCGGGGTCCGTTTGCGCCTTGCCCTGGCTTTGCAGGACAATCATCAGGCCGGGGAAGCCATCGCGGTTCTGTGCGATCTGCTGCCGAAATCGGAGAGCGAGGCGACGCCAGCGCCCGACCAGGCGAACGCGGAGAAAGACAAGGACGCGGAGAGCGAGGAACCTGATGAATCCGATGCTTCTGAGGAGAGCGCGGCTTCGAGTGACGCGCTCGGCGGACGTTTCACCGATGGAGAAACGTACCCGACGAGCGAGACCGATTGGAAAATGACGGAGAGTTCCGTTTACCCGAATCTTTCTGGCGCCGACGAAGATCAAATCCAGCAATTCATCGACACCCTGGCAAATTTCGCACCGTTGCCCGAATTGGTTACGATGTTGAACGGCGCGAAGTTCGAGGAGGCGAGCAAGACCGATCTGCGGGCGGTCCTGGCGGAGCGTTATCTTGTGGCCGAGAACTTTGCCGAGGCCAAACGCTATGTCACGAATCCTGCCACACTGAAAACGGTGGAACGGCTGGAGCAGCTGACAAAGGAGAACGCAGGAAGCGTCCAGCAGAAAGCGGAGCGCATGGTTCAACTTGGCGATCTTTGGGCGCAGGCGCGCGGGCAACTGTTGCGCGCTCCCCTCGACACCAAAACGCATTTCTATACTCTGCCTCGTACCTCCGATGGATTGACCCGGCGCGGCAACGGCGTGGCGCTTCATCAGGCAAAGGTCGAAGATCAACTGGACGATCGGGACGAGCTGCATCATGCCGCGCGCTGGTGGATGCGCGCGGCGCGATTGGTGCCGGGCACGCCCCTGGCCGCGCGGGCGAGATGGGAGGCTCTGGAAGCGCTGCCAAAGGTGGCGAGAGCTTCAGACTACGCTGAGACACGCGCGAAGGAGATTAAGCTCGAAGCGGTCTCTCGCGAAATTTACGACAAGCTGCGCAGCGAGTCGCCCAAGTCTCCGGAAGCGCAGCGCCTGGCGGCTTACTGGAGCGTACCTGTCTCGGCCAAACAAACATCGGATGAGGGTGAAACGATGGAAGGATTTATCACCTACTCCTGGCCTAACGCCTGTAAAGATGAGGCGGCCTCGCGGGGTTATCCGTTTTCGGATGACGATGCTTTTCAGGTACTCGCAAAATTAAGCGACGACCGAAATTATCAGCGGACAGAAGCGCCGGACGACCTGACGAATCGAGTCAAAGCCCTGCGTCGCACGGCGGCGACGTCGGACCCGGCTGATCTGCTTAACCAGGTTAAGGCCCTGGCTGAGGAAACGCGCGCATCCGCCACCGGTCCCGAAGACGCGGGCGGGATTAATTGCATGGAGGATTTGGCGCAGTTTCTGGCCGAACCCGGCGTGACGCGCGAAGCGCAGGAAATTTACGTCAATCTTCGTCTCGATATTTTGCATCGCGCGCGCGCAGCCTTGCCCGACCCCGGGATTGGCGGCAAAGACGACGATGAATCGGTCAAGGGCGAGATCGATACGGCGCAAAAGAATCCGGTATTCAAGGACCTGGGCGATTATCTCGATTTTTGTCGAATCGCGCTGGTCGCTGGAGCGCGCTTTGATGTTGCGACGGATATTCCGGATCCCAAGGACCCGGACCATCCCGCCACGTATATTTCGCGCGACCACGCGGCCATGGAGAAGATGGCGCGCGCATTTCTGCAGAAGTATCCGCACAGTCACAAGAAAGAAGCCGCCACCTTCGTGGTGGCGCGCGCCGTTTACTCACTATCCTGCCCGTTCATTGAATGCATCGGTCTGACTCTGCCGGGAATGGACCCGCTGGAGGGAGCAGACGTTGCGCAAAAACCGCAGGCCCGTGAACCATTCAAGGCGGAGCGGGTCATGCAGGCGCTCGACAATTACGACAAGCAATTTCCGAACGGACGTTATGCCGCGGATGTGCAGAACCTCCGGGCCGCGACCTTTTGGCGAATGGGACAGTGGGACAAGGCTTTGAGAATGACGCTCGCGCAGATCACGGACACCAAACATGCGGATATCCAGAGCGAAGCGGCCATTCGATTGGCGAACATCTTTGCGGAGCTGGCCAATGCGGAGCATCGCGCCGGCGTGCTTGAAGCGATCCGCGCGCAACCGGCGGCGATTCCGTTTCTGCAGGCCTACACGGGGGACGCGTGGAAATCACGCAGTCATCCTCTGCGGTACTTGCAGCGTTACGTGAGCGACCAATTGCATTTCAAAATTCCCGAGCCCGAGAAAGAGGATTTGGCACAACGGTAGGGACGTCTCCCGCCGTCACACAACGCGGCTGTAGCGGCGGTCTCTGACCGCCGACTCCACAGGTAGGGATGTTTCTCCGAAACGTCCCACTTATTTTTTGAAAGGAAGCTGACAGCTTCCCCTACAGAATGTTCGAGGGACGGCTCGGAGAGCCGTCCCTACCTGTATGGATGGGCGCACGTTTTGTGTTGGCCTCGCCCGCGGAGCGGATGGCGCCGCGCGCCGTCCCTACCCCTGCGGCTTCTTCTTGCTCCGTTTCAGGATTATTGCATAGTGACCACCCTGCGGCACCGGGGCACGCGCTCTGAGGCCGGAAACGCGGCTGGGTAGCTCAGTTGGTAGAGCAGAGGACTGAAAATCCTCGTGTCGCCGGTTCGATTCCGGCCCCAGCCACCTTTTTGATTTCGCCGCCGCCCCTCTGTCCGCGAAGAAAAGTTGACCATTCCATTTGATACATTATATTGTCTCAAGTAAGACACTTATGGCGACAGTCGCGACTACTCTTTTGCGTAAAACGCCGGATCTTCGGCAGGAAATCGAACGGATTCGCGCCGGACTTAGTTTTCGGGCGGCCCAGCAGTTGCAAAAGGCTCTCGGGGTTTCACTTGAGCAGCTGGCGGCGGTTTTGGGAATGTCCCGCGCCACGCTACATCGGCGTAAGACGCAGGGACGCCTGGCCGAACCCGAGTCGGAGCGGCTGGTGCGTTATCAGCAGCTCTTGAAGAAGGCGGTGGATGTTTTCGGGAATGAAACCAAGGCGCGGGAATGGCTGACGCACCCGCAGCCAGGTCTCGCTCAGGCTGTGCCCATCGAATTCGCGCATACCGAAATCGGCGCGCGTGAAGTGGAGAATCTGCTCGGCCGCATCGAATACGGCGTTTACTCCTGATGGCGCAAGTCGTCGGATGGAGAATCGTTAAGCAGAAACACGCGTCGACCGCATTTTCCGGAGAAGGGGCGCGCCTCTTCGAAGGCCGATGGAATTCGGCCGGCGTGCGCATGGTTTATTGCAGCGAGCATCTGTCGCTGGCCGCTCTTGAGATTCTGGTGCACACGCAGCCGATCACGATGACCGACAGGTTTCGGGCGTTTCGGGTCACGTGGGAGGAGCGACTCATGGCAACGCGCAGCCTAACGACATTGCCGAAAGGCTGGAACAGCGCGATCGCGACTCTTGCCTCACGGCGGATCGGTGATGAGTGGATTGCAGCTGGAAAATCGGCGGTTCTTTCCGTGCCAAGTGTGATTGTGCCGCAGGAACGGACTTTTCTCCTGAATCCAAAGCAGGCGGATTTCGGGAAGATTAAAATACAGGATTCGGGGGCGTTTAATCTGGATCCGCGGCTGCGTTAGCATTCAGGGATGGCGGCGAAGATCGCCGCCCTACAACGCTCCTGATCATGATCGAGAGCTTCTGCAGGGGAAGCTGCCAGCTTCCCGTTCCTTGGATGGGAAGCTAACAGCTTCCCCTACAGAAGAGCGGCCGATCGAGCGGCCGAGCCGTTGGGGTCAACGGCCCCTACCTTGCATGATCACTCGGTGCGGAGCGCGGTCATGGGATTGACGCGGGTGGCACGGCGCGCTGGGAGAAAGCAGGCGAGCAGCGCAGCGGCGGCGAGCATGACGGTCGAGATGATGAGTGCGCCGGGATCGGCCGGACTGACGTTGAAGAGAATCTGGGAGAGAACGCGACCGGCCCCGAGTGCGAGCAGCAATCCGACAGCGACGGCGAATGCCGTTTGAAGCGCACCCTGTTTCATAATAAGGGCGAAGACATCGCCCTTACGCGCACCCAACGCCATGCGAATTCCGATCTCCCGCGTGCGCCGCGCCACCGTGTAGGCTTTCACGCCGTAAACCCCAACGACAGCGAGGAGCAATGCAATTCCGCCAAAGACACCGAACAAGGCGGCACCGAGCCGCACAACCCAAAGACCGACATTCTTCTCCATCAAATCCTGGAACGGAACGATGCGCAGAACGGGAAGGTCAGGATCGACCGAGCGCAAGGCCTGCCGCAAGGTCGGAATGGCGTTAACGACCGATTGACGATCGGGGTTAGCGAGGCGCACATGCAGAAAGACATTCCCGTAATACTTTTGCGCGAGAGGCACGAAGACGCGGCGAACGAGCGTGTCGCTTTGCACGTCGTGCAAATGGCGATTCACTACGCCGACCACTTCCAGCTCGCTGGGTGAGCCATCGCTGGGAGCCTGAGTGTAGCGGATACGCTGCCCAACGGCGTCGCCCTTCGGAAAAAGTTTTTGCGCCATCTCTTCGTCGAGGATGGCCACCGGCGGCGAATTTTTGGTTTCGGCTTCGGTCTGGGTGAAGTCGCGGCCGCGCAGCAACCGCACACCAATCGAATCGAAGTATCCTGGAGTGATCGAAGTATACAGACCGTTCGCTCCCGGAGTGGGCGCGTTTGGATCGGTCGTAACAGCTGGGGCTTCGTTGGCCGCCATGACTCGGCGGGTGTTTGTGAAATTGCCGTAGGGCACCATCGTGCCGACCCCGACGGCACGCACGCCGGGAAGCTGACGCGCCCGTTCCACAGCAGCAAAGATTGAATGTTCGGCCGCTACCACGTCCTTTTTGCCAAGGGTGAAATCCATTTCCGCGACCAGCCCGCCCTTTGGATCGAATCCCGGATTCAGTCCGCCAGCCTGGAGTGCTCCATGGAAAAATAATCCGGCGCTGAACAGAAGCATGAGCGACAAAGCGATCTGCGCCATGACGAGAAGATTGCGCGGCGCGAAAAAGCGGCTGATGCGCCCGACGTGAGCCGGTTCGCCGATCTGCTGTTTCAAATCGGTGACAAGATCGAGGCGTGTGGCCCTGAGGGCGGGTCCGAGACTGAAGAGGAGCGTGGCCAGCAGACAAAAGAGAAACGTGACCGCGAGAACAAACGCGTCGGGATGGACATGGACGACGAGGGAAAGATTCATATCGCCGAATAGCGAGCCGAGCGATTTGACGAGCAGACTGTTGCTCCACCCGCTGATCAGAATGCCGGCCACACCGCCCATCAAGGCGAGCAGCAGTCCTTCGCAGAGCAATTGGCGAATGATCCTCCAACGGGTGGCACCGAGGGCGAGGCGAAGGGCAATTTCCTTGGAGCGCGCAGTGCCGCGGGCGAGAAGCATGTTGGCCAGATTGAGGCTCGCGATCAAAAGCACCGCCCCGGCCATGCCGGCGAGGAGAACAGCGATCAGAGCCACTGGCCCGTCGTCCTGCGGCGTGGTGCTGATGCTGAAGCGGGAGGGCGTTTGAATCTGAAGTTCGCGCGGGCCGCCCGCGTCGGCCGGTTGAATGGCGGTGAGGCGTTGCGCGATAACGGGCAGGCGCGGCTTCACCGTATCGATGGTGAGACCGCGCTGCATGCGCGCGACGATATTGAGTGTGTGATTTTTCGGTTGGGCCAGGTCGCTTAAAGTTACAGAGTCCGCAAACGAGGCGCCGATCTGCGAGTAAAGACCGAGTGGCACCCAAAGTTCCGGCGAGACGAGAACGTTGACGCCGCTAAAGCCTTCGGGGGTGATACCGATGACCGTGTATGGCTGTCCGTTCACGCGGACGCTGCTCCCTATGAAATCATTGCGGCCACCCATGCGCTGCCAGAATCCGTAGGTGGCCACAACGACCGGCACATTGGCATTCGGGCGACACTCTTCGGCGCTATAAAACCGGCCCAGGACAGGCTTGATACCCATGAGCGAAAAGAAATTCTCCGACGTGCAAAAAACGAAACTGCGCCGCATGTTTTGATCGGAGCCGATGCCAGCCAGCGAGAATTCAAGAGCAGCAACATCGGCGAAAACGTCGCGCCCGCTCTCGCGCACGGCCCGGTATTCGTCGTAGGAAAATTGGCGGTAATCGCGGTTGGCATTTTGACGGGCCGTGAAAACGTTTACCACCTCGGCGGGCCGCAGGGGCACGGGTGAATGCAGGGCCGCGCCGTTGATCAAGGCGAAGATGGCCGAGTTCACCCCGAGGGCGAGGGCGAGCGTAAGCACGGCGACGATGGTAAATCCGGGAGACTTAAGGAGCTGGCGAAATGCGAACTTAAAATCCTGAATCATAAGGAAAGGCGGCGGTTGTGGCTTTCAAGTGAGATGCAAAATCACGCGCTTCTGGATTCAGAATTTTTTGTCGAGACGGACGGAATGAAGGGGTGGCCGCGGATGCAGCCCGATGGCGGCGAAGATCGCCGCCTACAATTGCGCTGGCCTTGCCTATCAAGTTCATGATCCTAATCCTGATCATGATCGAGGGCTTTTGTAGGGGAAGCTGCCATCTTCCCGTTCCGTAGATGGGAAGCTAACAGCTTCCCCTACAGAGGATGGAGATAGCGACCGTTTCGCCCGCAGCCGGCACGGCTGCCACTACAGGACTTGAGATCGCCCTAGGCGGCGAGGAGAGCGGTCGATTCGATCAGTATGCGCGAACCGAACTTCGGATAAAGGAATCGTGTCACCGGCACATAATCTGGTGCCATGGCCGACACGCTGGTCATGCCCGCTTCACGCAATTTGAGCAGACAAGCGTGCAATAAAAGAGTGCCAAAACCGCGGTTACGGTATTCCGGCAGAATGCTCGGGCCGATCGCGAGATGTTCCATCGCGCCTGGTTCGGCATGCAGCACAGCGGCGCCGATGATTCGTTGTCCGTGGCGCAAGGCCAGGCACGTTTGACCATCGGAAGCGAGAGCCGCGTCGAGGCGGGTCTGGATTGTTTGGATGACTTCGCCAATGGCCGGATTCCAAGCCGGGTCGAGGAGGAACGAGCTGGAAAAAATCTTGCGCAACGCCATTTCGTCCCCGGGCGCGGACGGCGAGATTTGATAATGCGCCGGGAGCGGCCCGGCTTGAGCCGAAACCTTCTCCAGCTCCCACGTGAATTGGACCCACTTCAGTAGTTTCATAGCCCCTCCCCATTCATGCCACGTGTTTAGACACGCGGCACCACCAAAACATTCAACCACTTCGCTCGTTCTTCGCTCCCGCACAACTGGATTCGCAGCACGCACGGCGGGTGCGCGGGTTGGGCGAGCCGTTCCGGCCCGATCGCTTAGAGAGCCTGCACGCTCTTCACCATGTCGTTAAACGAATGGTAAAGCTCGCGATGCTGGGCCACGCCCCGGCGCAGGACCGGTTTCAGATTGGCCAGATCGGCAATATTGATGATCTGATCCACGCTTTGCACAAACGCGCTCATGGCATCGTTGGTCGCAAACTTGTGGCTAAGCAGCACGACGAAATGCTCGCGGCGGCGCGCATCTCGACGGCGAGCCATCTCGCGCAGCAGCGGATTGGTCTGCAAAGTGCAATTCTTGAAGCTCTCGTAAATGACGACCACGTCATAGTTGTAGGTCTTCAGCTTGAGGCTGACGTCTTCTTCAAAGAGCCCGAGATGCACCTTGTAAGTCATATCGATCAATTGCGGCACAATGATCTTCTGGTACTGCTGGTGATCAACACAGACCAGGGCGGTGTTATCGCCAAGATCGACAAAACTGGAATCGACGTCTGTTTCCATGGTGTTTAGTGAAATGCGTTGGCCGGCAGATCGAGGCGCAGGCCTGAATCCAACTCGGTATCGATGCCCCGCGCCTTTTGGATCAAATCCAAACCACGCGCGACCCGACCTTTTCTGGAAGCATAAAGCTTGGCCGTTTCCTCGCTGATGAGGCCATTTTCGTACGCGTTCAAGATCGATTGGTCAAAGGTCATCCAGCCGAAGGGCGAACTCGCCTCGATGATCTCATAGAAGCTGCGGTGCTCGCCTTCACCCAGCGCGACGGTTTCGCGCGTGCGCAGGTTATGCCCCAGAATTTCGGTGAGCAACTGGCGGCCGCCACTGACTCTGGGAGCGAGGCGCTGGCTAATGATGTAGCGCAGCGAATCGGACAAACGTATGCGCAGCTGCTTTTCTTCGCCGAGCGAGAACAGTCCGAGAATACGGTTAATGGACTGGCCCGCGTCGACCGTATGCAGCGTACTGAGAACAAGGTGACCGGTCTCGGCCGCCATCAGGGCCACCTCGACGGTGGCGCGATCGCGCATCTCACCCACGAGAATGACCTTGGGAGCCTGGCGCAAGGCGGCGCGCAGCCCGTTGGGATAGTTATTAAAATCGTGGCCAAGCTCGCGTTGATTGAAGGTGGCTTTGAGTTTCGGATGAACGAATTCAATGGGATCTTCCAGCGTGATGACATGCACCGGTTGCGTCTCGTTGATCTCGTTCAGGATGGCGGCCAAGGTCGTCGTCTTGCCGCTGCCGGTCGCGCCGGTGACCAGGACAAGACCTGTTTTTTCCTTCGCCACTTCCTTGAAGATGGGAGGCAAATGCAGCGATTCGACGGTCGGGACGCGTGCTTCGAGGACGCGCAGCACGACCGAGAAATTTCCCTGCTGCCGGAAGACACTGACACGAAAGCGTGCCTCGTTATCGAGGGAATAGCTGCAATCGCACGAACCAGTCGTTAGGTAATCGTAAATCAAACGCCGATTGCCCTGCATGATGGTGAGAGCGATCTGTTCGGTTTGATATGGGGTCAAAGCTTCAATCGGCGGGTCAACAAAGACGGGCTTTAACTCCCCGAAGTCTTCCACCTGCAAGGGGTGACCCACGGAAAAATTGAGATCGGAGATGCCATCGTAGGTCTTCAGCATCGCTGAAAGGATTTTGTCTAAATCTGGAGTTCTCATAACGGCTTATTCTTCCGATGCGTCTAGGGGCGGTTCCTTCAAAAATTGGCGGAATTTCTTCTTATCGATGGCTTTGTCGTAAGCTTCTTCCGGGCTGATCCGCATGCCGCGCAAATGCTCCATGATGGCGTCATCCAGCGGCTGATTGCCCTTTTTCTTTCCGACTTGGATCATGCCAGGAATTTGGTGCGTCTTCGCTTCGCGCACCAGGTTGGCGATGGCGATGTCCACCACCAGGATTTCGAGAGCGGCCACCCGGCCCGGCTTGTCGATGCGTTTGAAAAGATTTTGCGCCACGACCCCCTTGAGCGATTCGGACAGGGTCGCGCGAATCTGGTTTTGCTGGTTGGTCGGAAAAACGTCAATGACACGGTCGACGGCCTTCGAAGCGCTCGAGGTGTGAAGTGTTCCAAAGACGAGGTGACCCGTCGCGGCCGCGGTCAGCGCCAACTCGATCGTTTCGTGG
>Ga0193751_1000617_pt1 | contig 26137 bp, 25 predicted proteins | sample L1c2metaG_FD_143050 | JGI IMG/M metagenome (GOLD analysis project Ga0193751, IMG submission 143050) | Soil microbial communities from a riparian zone of the East river system, Colorado, United States - L1c2 | ecosystem: Environmental > Terrestrial > Soil > Riparian zone | place: USA: East River... | reverse complement strand
GTAGGCATCGGGCTCTACTTCACAAAACGCGGCGGCGAAAGCCTGAGCGAGTATTTCCTCTCGGGTCGCCAGGTGACCTGGTGGCTCGCCGGCGCATCGATGGTCGCGACGACATTCGCGGCCGATACACCGCTCGTCGTGACGGGTTTCGTCTACGACCATGGTGTCGCCGGAAACTGGATTTGGTGGAACATGCTGATGAGCGGAATGCTCACCGTGTTCTTCTTCGCCCGCCTGTGGCGCCGCGCCCATGTCATGACCGACGTCGAGTTCGCCGAAATACGCTATAGCGGGCGGCCAGCTGCGGCGCTGCGCGGATTCCGCGCGCTTTACCTCGCCATCCCGATCAACCTCATCATCCTCGGCTGGGTCACCAAAGCGATGATCAAGATCCTCACGATCTCGCTTGGGCTTCACAACGTCACTCTTCTCGGATTCAATGTTCCCGGAGAAGTAATCGCGGTCGCGATCTGCTTCATCATTACCGTTGCGTACTCGGCCGGCGCGGGGATGTGGGCCGTGCTCTGGACCGATCTCGTTCAGTTCGTCATCAAGATGAGCGCCGTCATCGTTCTCGCCGTTTATGCCGTTCGGGCAGTTGGCGGAATGGGAAAGCTCAAGGATGGACTGGCAACTCATTTCGGCAGCTCCGACGCCGCGCTCTCGGTACTCCCGGTGAAAGTGACATCCAGCGGCATCGAGGCTTACACCTGGATGCCGCTGCTCGCGCTATTCGTGTTTTTGTCCGTCCAATGGTGGGCGGCCTGGTATCCGGGAGCCGAGCCGGGCGGTGGCGGCTACGTCGCGCAGCGAATCTTTTCCGCAAAAACGGAGCGGGATGGTGTTCTCGCTACGCTCTTCTTCAACGTCGCGCACTACGCGATCAGGCCATGGCCGTGGATCATCACGGCGCTTTGCACGATCCTCCTGTATCCGTCCGGCATTCAGTGCGCGGCGTGCGTACCGAACGATCACGAGGCAGCATACGTTCAGGCGTTCGTGGATCTGCTCCCAACGCCCTGGCGCGGCTTCATGATGGCGGGCTTCGCGGCCGCCTACATGTCCACCGTCGGGACCCAGCTTAACTGGGGCGCTTCCTACCTCGTCAACGATTTCTACAAGCGATTCCTCAACCGGACCGCGACCGAGAAGCACTATGTGGCGATTTCGCGTTGGGCCACGGTACTCCTGTTCCTTCTCTCTGCGATCGTTACCCATTTCATCGGAACGGTCGGGGGCGCTTGGGTATTTCTTCTCGCCCTCGGGTCGGGCACCGGATTGGTTCTGATTCTGCGCTGGTACTGGTGGCGCATCAACGCCTGGAGCGAGATCAGCGCGATGATCGCCTCGTTTGTCGTCTCCACTGTCGCCAGCCTTGTCCTCAAGAACCGGTTCTCCGCCGACGACACTCTCCGGCTCAATGCGACGGTAATGCTCGTTACCGTAGCGGTGAGTACAGTCGTCTGGTTAGGGGTGACCTTTGCCACCAAACCCGAGCCAGATCGCGTGCTGGAAGCCTTCTACCGCCGTGTGCGGCCTGGCGGGCCCGGGTGGGCGGCAGTATCGACCAAGATCGGCTTCGGTCGGGAGAGCATTCCCGGCGGCGCGCTGGCGTGGACAAACTGGATCGCTGGAATCGTCGCAGTGTATTCGACTCTGTTTGGGATCGGAAAGCTGGTGCTGGGGAACCTCGTTCCAGGGTTCGTGATGCTCGCGATAGCCGTGGTGGCGTTCAGCTGGATAGCGCGGTCGTTCCGGGAGGAGCCAGCGACACTACCCGGCATGGGTGTACCTGCCTAAATTTCATTGTAGTACCGGAGGATAAATGTCAGTTTCGTCACAGCCTGAAATCGATCTCACCGTTACGGCGAACGCCGGCGTGGAGGTCAAGAAGTTTATGGACGTCGAAGGCGTAACGGCCGAGGTTGGCGGACTGCGCGTGAGCGTGCAGCCCGGCGGATGCAGCGGCTTCAAGTACAGCCTAGTTATCGAGGATCGCGCGGCGGAAGACGATCTCATCATCCCTCGCGAAGGATTCAACGTCTTTGTCGACCCGTTCTCCGCGCAGTACCTGAACGGCGTCACGATCGACTACGTGACTTCGATGCAGGGCTCTGGATTCACCTTCAAGAATCCGAATTCAACCGGCGGGTGCGGTTGCGGAAGCTCATTCTCTGCGTAAACTCGCTGCTGGTCAGCAGTACATATCGAGGGCGGTGAAATGAAGACGAATTTCACCGCCCTCGATTTTATTGTACTGGTCGCGTACCTACTTGCGACTACGGCGCTCGGAATATGGCTCGGTCGCAACCAGAAGGACTCAAAGGACTACTTCGTAGCCGGTCACCAGATTCCGTGGTGGGCGGTTCTTTTTTCGGTGGTAGCGACCGAGACGAGCGCCCTCACCTTCATCAGCATTCCCGGGCTTGCCTACACCACGAACCTAGGGTTCCTCCAGATTGCGGTTGGCTACCTCCTGGGTCGCATTGTCGTCGCCTACACGCTGCTGCCGCGATACTATCAGGGCGATCTGGTTACAGCGTATGCGCTGCTCGAGAAGCGATTCGGCGTTGGCACTCGCCGGTTTGCGTCGATCGTGTTCATGGTAACGCGCGCCTTCGCCGACTCTGTGAGAGTATTTGCGACCGCGATCCCTATTGCATTGATCATCGGGCCCGCGCTTCCACAGCAGTACGTCATGCCGGTGGCGATCCTCACGCTCGGCGCGCTCACGTTGATCTATACCTATCACGGTGGAATGCGCGCGGTGGTGTGGACCGACGTACTCCAGACGAGCGTCTATCTCCTCGGCGGTCTCGCGGCAGTCTACCTGCTGGGCAAGGGTGTAAGCGGCGGGTGGAGCGCGATACTGGGGCAGGCACATCAGGCCGGTAAGCTGCGTGTGCTCGACGTCTATTTCGGGTTCGATAAGCCTTACACGCTTTTCGCGGGACTCATCGGCGGGGCATTTCTATCCATGGCCTCGCACGGAGCCGACCAGCTCATTGTACAGCGTCTGCTCGCGGCTTCGAGTCTCAAGGAATCGCGCAAAGCGCTTATCGGCAGCGGCATCGCTGTCATCTTGCAGTTCGCGCTCTTCCTAATGATCGGCATCGGGCTCTACGCGTTTTATCAGGCGCGCACATTCGCGGTGCCCGATTCGATCTTCCCGACGTTTGTCGTCGATTCCATGCCGGCCGGCTTGAGGGGACTGATCGTCGCCGCTGTGCTCGCCGCAACTATGAGCGCCCACTCGGGTGCGATGAACTCGCTGGCCGCGTCCACCACGCACGACATTTATCTGCCACTGTCGGGGCGCCGCGCGGATGATCCTCGAACGCTCAAAATGGCAAAGCTGTTCACCCTGTTCTGGGGATCCGTGCTGTTGATCATCGCGCTGCTATACAAGCAGCAGGGCACACCGGTGGTGGTCATCGCACTTTCGATCGCGTCGTTCACTTATGGCGCCCTGCTCGGCGGATTCTTTCTCGGCATGCTCTGGCGACGCGCTATTCAGCGGGACGCAATCCTTGGCATGGCGGTCGGAATCGTCGCAATGAGCTTTGTGGTGTTCGCGAATCAGATGATGCCCATCTTTCCTTCGATGAAAGATTTCCTCACCACGCTCTCGCACATTGCTTTCCCGTGGTACGTGCTGATTGGAACGTCCTTTACAGTCGGAGTCGGTGTTCTCTCCTCGTTCACTCACGCTTCGCCCACTGATGGAGATCGCTGGACATGAGTGACATCGTGATCGGGGTCGACGGCGGAGGATCCAAGACTCGCGTGCTCGTCGGAACTGTGGAGGGCGAAGTGCTAGCCACTGTCGACGGGCCAAAGTCCGCCGTGACGCCGGGCGAAGCGCATCGGTCCGCCGACGTCATCGGCGAGCTCGTGACGCGCGCCCTTGGCGAAATCGCGCAGCCAGGCGCGGTTATTCCGCGTGTTCTGTACTGCGGCGTGGCGGGCGCCGGCCGCGATGAGGAACGACGCGCGCTCCACGCCGCGCTCGACGCGAAGGAGCTCGCGGAGGAAGTGATCATTGATTCCGATGGCTTGATCGCCATGTACGACGCCTTCGACGATCGCGCCGGAATTCTGCTCGTCGTCGGGACGGGCTCGATTGCGTACGGGCGCAGTCCGGCCGGCGAGATAGTCCGTTGCGGTGGGTGGGGTCCGGCATTTGGGGACGAAGGTAGTGGCGGATGGATCGGCCGACGCGCGCTTGGGATCGTTGCTGCTTCAAGCGACGGTCGCGAGCCTCCCACTGCTCTTCTCTTTCCGATTCTCGCCGCAACACAATGCGAGGACATCGAGGATCTGATTCCGTGGGCCGCCGCAGCCGACGCACGCGCATTCGCAGCATTGGCGCCGGTGGTGCTCAGCACTGCGGCTGCGGGTGATCCCCGCGCGAATGCGCTGGTGACCCTGGCCGCGGAGGAGCTGCTGCTGCACATCCGCGCACTCGCGCGTCAGCTATTCACTGACGAGAGAGCAGCTGTTGCGGTCGCACTGAGCGGCGGTCTGATGGGTCGGGGATCGCCGCTCAGGAAGCGCTTGGAACAGCGCCTGAAGTCGGCGGTGCCGGGGGCACAGCTTCGATCGGAAGAAGTCCTTCCTGCGCGAGGAGCACTTCGGGCTGCGGCGCGCCGAATTCACCTTCCCACCTAGCCATCACGACCGTCGCCAGACAGTTGCCCACCAGATTTGTGCTGGTGCGCGCCATGTCCATCAACGCATCGACGCCGAGGATGATGGCGACTCCTTCGAGCGGAAGGCCGAACGTCGCGAGGGTTCCAGAGAGTATGACAAGCGCGGCACGTGGTACTGCGGCGACACCTTTGCTCGTGATCATGAGCGTAAGCATCATGTAGAGCTGACTCGCGAGAGTCATCGGATGCCCCGCTGCCTGCGCCACGAATATCGACGCAACCGCTAGGTAGAGCGTGGATCCGTCGAGGTTGAACGAGTAGCCGGTCGGCATCACGAACGCGACAATGCGGCGGGGAACACCGATGGCTTCCATCGATTGCATCGCGAGCGGAAGCGCGGCCTCCGAAGACGTCGTCGAGAATGCGATCAGAGCTGGCGACCTCACGGCGCGAAGGAAGCGTCGGAGCGGCACCCTGAATAGCAGTGCAATAGGAAGCAGTACGAGCAGGAAAAACACGATCAGCGCGCCGTACAGCGTGAGCACGAGCTTGCCAAGACTTACCAGTACGCCGAGACCGCCAGTCGCCACGGTGACGGCGATCGCAGCTCCGATTCCGAACGGAGCAAAGCGCATCACTATCATCGTGAACTTGAACATCACGTCGGCGAGTCCTTCACACGCCGCCAGTACGACCTCCTTCGATCGTCCCTGCACTTTCGAGAGTGCCACGGCGAATATCACGGCAAAGAAGACGACTTGAAGCACTTCGTTCCTGGCAGCAGCGTCGAAAAAGCTGGTCGGGACGAGATGCTCGAGGAATCCGGCTCCCGTCTGGGTGTTGTGCGCCAGCTCTTTCCCAGCTTCGGCCGATGCCGCGAGAGTTACTCCCTCCCCTGGCTTGACGAGATTCACTGCCACAAGACCGATCACCAGCGCGAGCGTCGTGACAATCTCGAAGTAGATGATCGATTTGAGCGCGAGTCTTCCCACGCGCTTCATGTCGTCCCCGTGCCCGGCGATGCCCACCACGAGAGTCCCGAAGATAAGGGGCACGATGATCGACTTGATCATCCGCAGAAACGCTGTAGAGAGCGGCTTCAGCGCGAGCGCAAAATCCGGCGCAACGCTGCCGACAATCACCCCGACGACCATCGAGATCATGATCCACGATGTAAGCGGAATGCGCCGGAGATGTTTGTAGATCATACCGTAGTGATAATTGAGTCCCATTCGCGCGCACCAGCGCAACTGGCAACCGGCATCTCAGCTTCTGGCAACTCGCAACACGTAGTTAGCTGTACCAAGAGCCGGCAACTAAACCCAGACAAGTCGCTCAGCGCCCAATCGGCGGCGGCGGCTCAACTGGCACCGGCGGCGCCCCCCGCCTCAGCGTCGAATGACTGTATCCGTACATGATGTACAGAGCGAGCCCGATGAGCAGCCACCATCCGAATCGAACCCACGCGAGATGCGGCAGCCCGCGCATCACGAACACGCAAAGCAGCGCGCCAACAATTCCCACCCCGTGCACGAACGGCACCCTGAATGGCCGCGGCCGCGACGGATCCGTGTATCGCAAGACGATCACCCCGACGCACACAAGAGCGAACGCGAACAGAGTCCCGATGTTCGTGAGGTCATATGTCTCACCAGCGTCTCCGATAAGCGACCACAACGCCACGAAAATGCCGGTGAGAATGGTCGTCACGTAAGGCGTCCGATATTTCCCGTGCAGTCTGCTCGCCCAATTGGGCAGCAGCCCGTCGCGCGCCATCGCAAAGAAAATACGCGGCTGTCCGTATTGGAAAACCAGTAGCACGGCGGCCATCGAAACTACAGCTCCCAAAGCGACAATCTTGGCGATGCTCGTCATGCCGGTCGCGTTAAGCGCGTACGCCAGCGGATCGGCAGCCTTGCCGAGGTCCTTCGAGGGGACCATCCCGGTCAGCACACCACCGATAACGATGTAGATGACCGTACAGATGGCGAGTCCGCCGAGTATGCCGATCGGCAGATTGCGCTGCGGATTTTTTGTCTCCTCCGCGGCGGTCGAGATCGCATCGAATCCGATGTACGCGAAGAATACGATCGCCGCACCCTGGTGAATTCCCTGAAATCCGTTCGGCGCGAATGGATGGTAGTTCGCCGTGTTGATGTGTTGCGTGCCCATGATGATGAACAGCGCCAGCACCATGAGCTTGATGGCGACCATGATGTTGTTTGCCCGGGCGCTCTCCCTGACGCCCAGCAGCAGCAGCCAGGTTATGAACGCGACGATCGCAAACGCCGGCACGTTGATCAGAATGGGCATGCCCGCAATTTTTGGCGCCGTGTCCAGGAGGCCGTGCACCTGCGGATTCGAGCTTAGCAGCGCGGTACGGTAGCCTGTAGTCAGCCACACCGGGATAGAAATCCAATCCCCCACGAGCGATTTGAAATAGTCGCCCCACGAAATCGCCACAGCCACGTTGCCGACTGCGTATTCAAGGATGAGATCCCAACCGATGATCCACGCCACCAGCTCCCCGAGCGTCGCGTACGAGTACGCGTATGCGCTCCCCGCCTGCGGAATCATCGACGCCAGCTCCGCGTAGCAAAGACCGGCGAGAGCGCACGCCGCTCCGAGAAGCAGAAATGACAGGACGAGAGCCGGACCTGCACCCACACGAATCACATTCCCCGCCGCGTCTACCTGTCCCGCCGCCGCCGAGCCGATCGAGCCGAAAATTCCAGCGCCGATCACTGCCCCGATGGCAAGCATGATCAGATCACCCGAGCCCAACACGCGCCTTAGCCCGTTTGGATTTTCTCCCTCAGCCAGAAGCGCAGCTATCGGCTTCCGCGCAAACAATGACTGGATCATTTCGGATGGGGAAAATGTTAATGGCGCCGCTCCGAATGGAGCGGCGCCACATACCAAGTTGAGCTCTTTAGGCTACCGCACTTTTCACCCGCATTGCGTAGAACGACCGCCAGACGAACGTCACCGATACCAGGAAGAACACGGCCGCCAGAATGTGCGTCAACGTGCTGCCACGAGTTTCGGTGAGCGATACGGCGAGCTCCACCGCGAGCAGACCGAACAGTGTCGTGAACTTGATGATCGGATTGAGCGCCACCGACGACGTGTCCTTGAACGGATCGCCGACGGTATCTCCGACGACCGTCGCCGCGTGGAGCGGTGTTCCCTTTTGCTTGAGCTCGACCTCGACAATCTTCTTGGCGTTGTCCCACGCGCCGCCGGCGTTCGCCATGAAGATCGCCTGGAAGAGACCGAACAGCGCGATCGAGATCAAATACCCGATGAAGAAGTAGGGCTCGACGAATGCGAATGCGAGTGTCGCAAAGAAGACGGTGAGGAAGATGTTGAACATCCCCTGCTGCGCGTACTTCGTGCAGATCTCGACCACTTTCTTGCTGTCCGCAACAGAGGCTTTCGCAGTGCTCTGGAGATTGATGTTAGCCTTGATGAATTCCACTGCTCTGTACGCACCAGTGGTCACCGCCTGCGTCGATGCGCCCGTGAACCAGTAGATCATCGCTCCTCCCGCAATCAATCCGAGCAGGAACGGCGGGTGCAGGATCGACAGGTTGGCGATAAACTCCGGCTGAAGCCCGTGAGTCAAGCCGACGATGATCGAGAAAATCATCGTTGTGGCGCCCACAACCGCTGTTCCAATGAGAACTGGTTTGGCGGTCGCCTTGAAGGTGTTGCCAGCACCGTCATTCTCCTCGAGCATTTCCTTCGCGCGGTCGAACTGCGGCTGGAATCCATAATCCTTGTTGATCTGTGCGGCGATACCCGGGAGCTGCTCGATCTGCGACAACTCGAACACCGATTGCGCGTTGTCCGTTACCGGTCCGTACGAATCGACGGCGATCGTGACTGGACCCATTCCAAGGAACCCGAACGCGACAAGACCGAACGCGAATACCGCCGGCGCGATCATCAGCGTGCCGAATCCAGCAGTGCTCACCAGATAGCCAACCGACATCAGCACCATGATCGCCATACCCAGCCAGTACGCGCTGAAGTTGCCGGCAACGAGACCAGACAAAATGTTCAGCGATGCGCCACCCTCACGCGATGATGTCACGATCTCCTTCACGTGGGCGGACTCGGTCGAAGTGAAAACCTTCACCAGCTCCGGAATGATCGCGCCTGCGAGCGTGCCGCAAGTGATAACGGTCGAGAGTTTCCACCACAATGAGCCGTCGCCGAGTTGCGGCAGCAGCAGGAATGAAACGAGATACGTGAGGGCAACCGAGATGAGCGACGTCAGCCACACCAGGGAGGTGAGAGGTGCCTCGTAGTTCATGTCATCGACCGTTTCGTAGCGCGCCTTCGCAATTGTCTCGTTGACAAGGTACGAGAGCCCACTGGCGACAACCATCATGATTCGCATCACGAAGATCCAGACGAGAAGCTGCACCTGTACCGCTGGCTCACGCACCGCGAGGACGATGAACGAGATGAGCGCGACACCTGTTACGCCGTAAGTCTCGAAGCCGTCCGCGCTGGGACCAACCGAGTCACCGGCGTTGTCCCCGGTGCAATCCGCGATCACGCCCGGGTTTCTCGCATCATCTTCCTTCACGTTGAACACGATCTTCATCAGATCGGCGCCAATGTCGGCGATCTTGGTGAAGATTCCGCCCGCTATTCTCAGCGCAGCCGCGCCAAGCGACTCACCGATCGCAAATCCAATGAAGCACGGTCCCGCGTAGTCGCCGGGAATGAACAGCAGGATGAACAGCATCAACACCAGCTCGACGCTGATCAGCAGCATGCCAATGCTCATTCCGGACTTCAGAGGAATCGAATAGCAGGGGAAGGGCTTGCCGCGAAGGCTGGCGAATGCCGTCCGTGAGTTGGCAAAGGTGTTGATCCGGATGCCGAACCACGCCACTCCATAACTGCCCGCGATTCCAACGAGACTGAAAAGAAGAATGATCGCGACCTTCATAGGTGCGAGGTGCACCAGCACCCCGAAATACAGCAGAATCACGAACCCGATGAAAATCTCGAGAATGAGAATGAATTTGCCCTGCGTGATTAGATACGTTTTGCAGGTCTCGTAAATCAGCTCCGAGATCTCGCGCATGGACTCGTGCACGACCATGCCCTTTAGCTGGCGGTACATCACGAGGCCGAAGAGGAGCCCGAGTGCGCAAACCACCAACCCACCCATCAGCAGAGAGCGTCCCTGGATGTTGCCAAGGAACCTTACCTGCGACAGATCGGGAATTGTGAGATTCGCCTCGCCGCCGGGCTGGCGCTCGACCTGTATCGGCTGCGCGGTTCCAGTGGCAGCCGCCGCAAGCGCGCTGTCCCTTGGGCTGGTCTGTCCCGCGAGCTGTGCGCCCGCTGACCGCGCTGCAAACATCGTCACGAGGGACAGGATTACTGCGACACTACGAACAACGAGTGCAAACTTCCGATTCATTCTTTAATTCTCCGAGGGTGAATAACAGTCGGGCCCCACACGGGCCGTTGTCGTGCTCAGCGAGCTGGTGCGGATTCCACTTTGCGCCAGATGAAGAACACTGGAACGCCGAGTAGGACGATCACGAGCCCGGAAAGAGCCTGGGCGCGCGTCTGATCAGCGATCAGCAGAATTACGGCGATCGCGGATGCGAGAATGATGTACAGGGCGGGCAGAACTGGGTAGGCGACGACACGATATGGCCGCTCCGCGTCGGGACGGAGCTTTCGCAGCCGAAATAGTCCGACTGTCGTAAGAGCGTAGAAAATGAGCGCCGCGAAGATCACGTAATTGAGCAGCTGCCCGTAAGTGCCGGTCAGGCACAGCAGGCTCGTCCAGATGGACTGAGCAACGAGTGCGGCTGCCGGAACGTTGTTCCGGTTGAGAGTTCCGGCTTTCTGGAAGAACAGCTTGTCGCGCGCCATCGCGTAGTACACGCGAGCGCCCGATAGAATCAGTCCGTTGTTGCAGCCGAATGTCGAAATCAGAATGGCCGCCGCCATTATCGATGCGCCAGCAGCCCCGAAAATCGTCTCGGCTACCGCGCTCGCGACACGATCCTGTGTCGCGTACTGAATGCCCCGCTCCATCACGGTAGCGCCGGTGGCGACGCCGTGGAGGGGAAGCACGTTCAGGTAAGCGACGTTCGCGAGTATGTAGAGCACGCTGACCAGGCCCGTACCGTAGATCAGAGCGCGTGGGAGATTCCGTTGCGGCGAATGAACTTCTGCGGCAGCGAAGGTGACGTTGTTCCAGGCGTCGCTTGAGAAGAGCGAGCCGACCAAAGCAGCGCCGAACGCGAGCACGAATGCGGGAGCGAAAACGCTCGGATTGAAGTTTCCGCCGGAGAAATTCGCGGCGATCGCTTCAGGATGACGTCCGATCGTAAGCCCCAACAGAATGAGCGCTGCGAGCGCGCCGGTCTTCACCACCGTGAGCGTGGTCTGGACGATCTTTCCTTCCTTGATTCCTCGCAGATTCACCCAGGTCAGTATCCAGATGGTGACCAAGGCGATCAGGCGCTGTGGAGTCAGCCCAAGCTGAATGGGAGCGCCGGCAGTGGTGAAATCGTATTGGGGAAACCATGAATATCGGTCTGGCGTGATGCTCGGCCACAGCACGCCAAGGAATCGCCCGAAGGCAACCGCGACGGCCGCGATCGTGCCGGTCTGAATCACTACGAAAAGGGTCCATCCGTAAAGAAAGCCCATGAGCGAACCCATGGACTCCCGGAGAAATACGTATTGACCGCCTGCTCGTGGATACATGGCCGCAAGCTCGCCGTAGGCGAGCGCGCCAAAAATCGTGACGACTCCCGATACGACCCACGCCATCAGGAGCCAGAACGGAGAGTTCACCGTCCGCGCGATGTCCGCTGACACGATGAAAATTCCCGAGCCGATCATCGATCCCGCGACGAGCATCGTCGCGTCGGTAAGCGTCATCGCCTTGACGAACTCGCGTGACGACGGGGCCGTGTTGGCCGGGGCTGTCGTGGTTGTCAACGCTCTCCCTCAGATGCTCGGTTTCGCTCTGTGTCCGCCTCCTGTACAGCGCGCAGAAGTTACCCGCGCAGAAGCGATTTTGCTAGAGAACGGGACTAGAAAATGATCTCGATCTCGGCGGTATCGCGCTTCGCGCTCCCATCTGCGTGCACGCCTGGCCTGAAGCGCATCGACTTGAGCACATCCGCGACGCGCTTGTTGTAGTCACCGTCGCGCGTTGGATTGAAACCGATGAGCTTGGCGTTGCCCTTTTCATCGACGTCGAAAAACGCCTTCATGTGAAAGCCCTTCACAGCGGATGGGGCGGGCATGGGCGGAATAAAAAGATCGCGAACTGTCGGCGGATAATCTTTTCCCGGGCCGCCACCAGTCCCCGGTCCGATGCTGCTTCCTCGGCCCGTGCCTTCACCGGATCCCACCCCTCCGCCGGTTCCTGGCCCCGCGCCAGCGGTGCCTGCGTTACCCGTGCCTTCACCCGTTGCAGGAGTAGGCAATGGCGTGGTGGCTACCTGCTGCGCGGGCGTAACCGGTGATTCAACCTGCGGCTTGGGCTCCTTCGGCTTAACCGGAGGAACCGTCGTCGGGGTGACTTTCGGCATTGTGGTCGGATCTGATCTCACGCGCACGAATTCCACTTGCTCTGCGCGTGTGCCCGGTCCGTTGCTCCCGCCGCCACCACCGCCCGCGGGTCCCGGCCCGCCCCCACCGACGACGTCAGGTCGAGTGAAATCCGACGACCCCACAATTGGCGCAAGGATAAGAAAAAGGATCAGTGCGTGCACGAGCAGCGACGCAATGATCCCTCTCCATTCTTTTTCTTTCTTTTGCCGCTGCTCGAAAGTCGGGTAGCGCGTGACTACTTCACATCCTTCGGTGTGGTGGCAATTACCTTGACACCCGCGCCGCGCGCAACGTCCATCGCCGTAATCACATCCGAGTATTTCACTGTCGGATCACCCTTAACGAAGATGATCTTGTCCGGACGCGGATCGTAAATCTCCTTCAGCTTCCTTCCGAGATCGGCCTTCGTTACAGGCTGCGAATTGATCTTGAATACGTTTCCGGGCAGCACCTCGAGCACGATCTGCGACGGCGGCGGACCCTGATTGGTATCGTCCGGCGTCGGATCAGGCAGCTGAAGATCGATTGCCTTCCGCGACATCGGGATCACCATCATGAAAATGATCAGAAGCACCAGCAGCACGTCGATCATCGGCGTGACGTTGATGTCATTGGTGAGCGAACCCCCACTCCCTCCACTCATGGCCATTACTTCTTCCCTCCCGCTGGCGGCGCGTTGAACATGTTGTCAGTCCCGATTGCCGATACCGTGCCCGGACGCTGATCGGTGATCATGCCCGTGACGCGGACATCGTTATGGGCCGCAATGTCCAGCGCGTCCAATACCTTACCATACTGCAGATCCTTGTGCGCCTTGACGTACAGGAGCTTGTCCTCGGTGCGGTTCTCGAAAATTGCCTTGAGGCGAACTCCGAGCTCTGCGTTGGGAATGGGCTTCTTATTCAGATAGTACTGCCCGTTGGCGTCGATGCCCAGAACCTGGTCCTGATCTTCCTCAGGATGCGGCTTGAGATTGACACCCGTGGGCGGAATCGCCTGGAATCCCGCGGTAATCGCCGGGATGACGAGCATGAAGATGATCAGCAGCACGAGCATGACGTCGATCATCGGCGTCACGTTCGGCGAAGCCTTCACGCCCCCAGAGCTACCAGCAGACATTGCCATTGCTTAAACCCTCCTCGGGTTACTGCGAGATCGGGTTGGAGCCAGCGGTCGCCGTGGTGTTGAACTCACGGGTGAAGCGCGAGCGGCCGAACTCTCCGGTGCCCGAGATGTTCTTGATCATGTAATCGATCATCTCCTTCGAGGTGTACGTCATCTCGGCGGTGAGATTGTCGATCTTGATCTGGAAGTAGTTGAAGAGCCACACTGCCGGGATCGCGACGATGAGACCGAAGGCCGTGGTGATGAGGGCCTCGGACACACCTGACGAGATCGAGGCGAGTCCGCCGGATCCCGACGCGGCCATGGCGGCGAACGAGTTCACGATTCCCATCGTGGTGCCGAGCAGTCCGACGAACGGCGCGGTTGCACCGACCGTTGCCAGAATTCCAAGGCCACGCTTCAGGTCGGTGATCGTCATCAGCATCTCGCGCTCGACCGCGCGCTCTGCCGAGTTGATGTCGGCCACTGTTACGGATCCGTCCTGAATAAGCGGGCGAATCTCGGTCAGCGCGCCGCCAAGGACGCGCGCAACGTGCGACTTCTTGTATTTGTCGGCGAGAGTTACAGCTTCGGCGAGGTTGTCTTCCTCGAGGAACTGCGAGAACTCGGGCGCGAACTTACGTGTCTCCTTCTGAGCGGCCCGCAAATCCCACCATTTCTTGATTGCGACCGAGAGCGACCAGATCGACATGATGGCGAGGACAAATACGATGCCCTTCGCGAAGTTGCCCATCTGGTTGTAAATGTCGAGTAATGACAGCTGCATTGTTTACTCCGGGAGGTTGTTAATTAGCGCGGAACGGCGAACTGAAACGCTTGCTGAACCAACTGATTGACCGGCTTTCCGCCGATCATCGCGGGACTGAACTTCATTCTCGGAAGCACGTTCTTGACCGCCTGCGTAAAGAGCTCGTTCGTCGACTTTAGCGTCTTGAAAGTGTCCATGTCGGCCTTCCCATCGCTCTTCACCACGAACTGGGCCTGAACCTCTCCCGGAATGCCCGAGCTCTCGAGCACCGTCGGGTACTTGGGCTTGGGACTGTCCTGAAGCATCTCCGCGGGCTTCTCGACCTGGAACTCGAAGTAGGTCTGATTGGTGTTGGCAATTCCGCCTACGACACCGTTGCCCGTGCCGCCCTTCACACCCTTACCGCTGAAATCGCTTTCATTGGTAACGGCCTTGGAGAGGTCGATTTCGGGGATCTTGATGTCGATCTTGACGGGCGCGCGGAGCACCTGGAAGCCCTTCGGCGGTGGTGGCTTGACGACAACCTCCTTCGGCGGCGGCGGCTTGTCCGGCACCTTCGGGGGCTCCTTCTTCATCTCGACGAACTGGATCTTCTCAGACTTCGCCTTTTCGTCCTTTACGCCGGCGCGCGCGGTCGCATAGACGGCGCCTGCGATGAGGAACGTGTGGAGTACGATGCTGAACACCGTACCGCCCGCCATCTTCTGCTTCTTTGCCTTCGACTCGATCAGTTGGTTAAACATTCCTCACCTAATTGGAAGTCGTGACGAATAGTGTTTCCGATCGGAACGCGGGGGAATAGCCACAAGATTAAGAATCCATGAAATAGTATTAAGGAAGTCCTAACTATCTGGCCAGCGTAAACACAAAAGGCATTTGCACGAGTTGGCGCACTTTCCGGCCACCCGCCTCGGCGGGCCTGAATCGCATGCGCAGTAAAGCAGCCCTCACGGCGTCCTGAAAAAGTGCGTTGCCGGGTTGCGCAAATCGAATGCTTGGCTCCTCGACGCGACCCTGCTCGTCGACGATAAAAATCGCCGTCAACTGTCCTTCGACGCCGGATGCTCTCAGTAGCTCCGGATATCGGGGTGGCAGGCTCCCGGATAGCAGAGATACCTGCGTGTCGACCTGGCCGGCATCCAGCGCACCGCCGCCTCCATTTGCGCGACCCGCACCGTGGTCGGTCGCCGTGAGGTCCGAAAATGCCACCGGACTAAAATCGCTGGCGCTCGGTGTCGGGGATACCATGTCTTCTATAGTAGGGAAAATGATGTCGACGTTGATTCGCGGATTGAAGGTCGGCAGTCGATGCACCACCCCACTTTGCTTTTCCGGGTGACGCGCCGGCGAAGCGGTTCGATCAGGCGTTGGGCGCGCAACATAATGAGACAGGTGCTCGGGCACCTCCACGGCTGGAACGCGGACTTGCGCGGTCGCATAGAGCGCCGCCGCGATCAACGCCGAGTGAGCCGTGACGCTGGCGATTGCCCCGCCAGTCGAGCGTGGCTTCTTGGATCGGGACTCGAGCAGTGTCTGCAGCACTTTCTCTCCGAGTAGGTGTCGCGTCCAACCTCTGGGAGTAGTACACACAACGCGATAGAGTGCGCGTTACGAGTCCGTGAAAGAGCTCTAACGCAAACGTTAGGGAATGGTTAAGCGACTGTCGTCACGACTTCTGACCATCGGCACCAAGCGGCAGTGTCACGGTGAAGAGACTCCCGCGTCCGAGCCGCGACGACGCCGTCAGTGAACCGCCGTGCGCCTGGGCGATCCACTGGCTGATCGCCAATCCGAGTCCGAAGCCGCCGCGCTCCGACATGCGCGATCGCACCCGGTCTGCCCGCCAGAATCGCTCGAAGATGTGCGGGAAATCCGCAGCCGAGATTCCGATGCCGGTATCGCGGACGGCGAACGTCACGTTGTCCGGGTGCCGGCCCAATCCCAGCTCCACACGTCCGCCGGCTGGCGTGTACTTGATGGCGTTCGTCACGAGGTTCAGAAAGAGCTGACGAAGCCGTGTTCTGTCCGCCATCACGATGACGTCCGTCGTGAATGGAAGATTCACTGTGATTCCCTGCGCCTCGCCGAGTATCAGAGCGGTTTCGTAAACCTCCTGCACGAGCGGCATCAGCTCCACGGGCTCTCGATGGATGTCGAACCGACCTTCGTCCGCGCGCGCCAGCGTGAGTAGACTCTCGACCAGGTCGGTCATGCGCCGCACTTCCTGCAGCGCTTCTTCGAGCGCCACCATCCGATCGGTCTGAGTCGTGCTCTCGGTCATGGCTCTTTCGACGTCCGCCCTTAAAACGGCGAGCGGCGTCTTGAGCTCGTGGCTCGCATCGGCAGTAAACCGGCGCAATGCGGCGAAGGATGTCTCCAGCCGGCCGATCATTGCATTGAGCGTCGTCACCAGATCGGCGAAATCGGTCGTGTCCTCGCTCAACGCGAGACGCCTGTGAAGGCTCCGGCCGTCGGTGATCGCGGCGACCTCGGTTGTGATCTCCGTCAGCTGACGCTGCGTACGACCCAGAAAGAGAAACGCGCCGGCGCCCGTCGCCACGATGATGAGCGGAACGATGAAAAGAGTGTCGAGCATGTATTCACGCGGAACAGTGCTCGCCCGCGTTGCCAGGGCCCCCGATGCAATCCTGCTCAAGCCTCCGGGGTTACCCGCCAGCGAATGGGAAACGAACAAAAGCTTGTCCTGCAGCGAATCGAGCGAGAAGATCAGCGCTTCGCCGGATTTGGGTAGATCCGCGAGCTCGGACTGGACGATCGCCATATCCTGGTCCTTGAGGCGCATTACGTCCGGCGATCGGTAGACGGCGCGCCCTGCGGTATCCACGATGACGATGTATCCAGGCACCGCCTGCAGCCGGTCGACGACCTTCCTCGACATGCGCTGGATGAGCGCGGTATCGTCTGTCGCTACCACCCGCTCACCGCTTTGCGCCGCGTCGGCGATGACGCGCGCCGCCAGATCCCCCTGCGTTGCGGCGTATTGGGCGATGTCGTGGTAGACCGCGTTGTTGCGCGCAGTGAGAAGAGCCAGAAAAAGCGTGAGCGCGACAGCGATCATTCCAAGCACGAACGCCGCTGTCAGTTTTACGCGCGTTGAGACCACCTGCGCCTAGCTCCCCTTGCTCGCCGCGCTCTCTTCGCGGATCACGTAGCCCACGCCACGGATGGTGTGAATGAGCTTCCTCGGCGTGTTCGCATCGATCTTCTTGCGCAGGTGGTTGATCACCACATCGACGATGTTGGTGCCCGGATCGAAGTGATAGCCCCACGCATACTCGGTGATCAGAGTTCTGCTCATAACTCGTCCCGCGTGCCGCATCAGATATTCGAGCACCGTGTATTCCTTGGGCGTGAGCTCGATCGGGTGCTCCGCGCGCGCGACTTCTCGGGTGTCGAGGTTGAGCGTCAGGTCGGCCACCTTGAGCGCGGGCGAAAGTCGCGCTCGCGGTCGGCGGGAGAGAGCCTCTACTCGCGCGAGCAGCTCCTCGAATGCGAACGGTTTGGTGACGTAATCGTCGGCGCCCGCACGGAGCGTCTCCACCTTGGAGTCCACAGCGTCCTGCGCGGTGAGAATCAGCACCGGCCGATCAAAGCCCCGCGCGCGAAGGTCGTGCAGCACCTGTGCACCCGACTTCCCGGGGAGACGCATGTCGAGCACGATGACGTCGTATTCCTCGGCAATTGCGCGTGCCTCACCGTCATCGCCATTCGCGACCAGGTCGACGCCCCAGCGCTGTTCCTCAAAGCCCCGCTTGACGAACTGTCCGACGGTAGGGTCGTCTTCGATTACGAGGATTTTCATCGGGGGATGGTACTTCTCTCGTTGAACGCCGGACAGTGTTGTCCGCGTTACTCCAACTTACTTCTCGCCCATCCGCGGTTCAACGAGCGCGGAGGGCGGTTCTCTAGCGGACGAAGCCCCGGTTGTGACGTACGGGGGCTGGCTTCTCTTTCTTGGCAACGAGGGCCAGCGAAGCAGAGTCCGTCTTCGTCTTCACGATCGTCTCGCCCGAGCCGTCGCGTGATGCGGGCGGCGCGGCGCACCCGCGAGCCACTACTCCGTTCTTCACCACGCAATTCGACCGCAGAAGCTGGGGTCCGCCAACCGCTGCGGGCTGAGCGCACTGGCCAGACGCTGCGCCGGTCTTGGACGAACAAGCCACCTGCGCAGCCATCTCGGATCTATGCGACACCGAGTACATCAATGCAGCCAGCGACGACACGGCGACTGCCAGTAGCAGAACCGCTACCAGCAGCTCGCCGATTACGAAACCTCGACGGCCTCGTGATACGGAGTGACCGTCGGCCTTCATCTAGTATTGCACCCAGTTATCGACCCAGGTGTTGCGCAGGGTAACCAGCGCACCCGCCGGGTTCGTCGCTTTGGTAACTTCGCACGAGTTGAAGTTGTAGCTCTTCGTACCGTTCGCGGTTGACGACGGCACGTAGGTTCCGAGCTTGATGTTCAAGCCGCTGACCGTAGCGCCCGATATACCGTTATCACCGTTCGACGTGATGTCGCCGCCGACAAGCAACACGCCCTTCCAGCTATTGCTGCCGTCGATCGTGATGTTACCGGTCGCGATGATCATTCCCTGACCCGAGTTCGGGAGGGTGTAATCTGCCAGGTTTATCCGAATGATCGGATAATAACTCGTGTCCGCGAACGCCGCGGGGGACGGAAAAGTGCCGCCAGGAATGACAACCGAAGGCGCGATCGCATTTCCGTTTACGATACTGTTCCAGTCGATACGCACAGAGTCAGATGTTACGGTATCGATTGGTGGATCGCCGATCGCTGCAGTGGTCTTACCGCTGTAACCCGGATTTACCGGGACGACGACACCCGCGACGGTATCCTCCTGACCGCAGAGATCGATTCCACCGATCGTTCCGGCATTACCGTTCTTCTGCAATCCAGAAAGAGCCGTCCAACCAGCCAATACCTGCATCGGTGCCGGCTCCCAGAGTACGTACTGAGCGACGGTACGGACGCCTTGCGGAGTTCCCGCGTACGCGCCCGTTGTCTCGACGCCCATCGACCGCACAACGTAGAGTCCGGATTGGTTGTTCTTCGGAGCACGAATGCGCGTCAGCGAGACGTTGGCATAGCCGCCCGTCACCCCGATCGTTACGCTGTCTTTGAGCAGCGGCACGTGCTGGCAACTCGGCGTGCAACCAGCACTTGCCGTCGTGAGCAGCGAGTCCCTCTTGATCAGGTATAGCTCGAGACCCTGCTCGGCAATTCGAAACGCGGAGATCTGCGATTTCTGGTCTGCCACCGACCTGCGCTCCGCACTCACGATCGAAAACCCGCCAGCGACCATGATGGTCAGGACGGATATCACGAGTAGCGCTGTCGGAATCGCAAACCCACGGCGTTCGCTGTTGTTTGTCATATAGTGAAAGCCTCTCGGCTAGTTTGTGCGGTTCTTGAAGAAGACCGCGGTAGTAAACGGAGCAGTTTCAGGGGCAAGCTTGGTTGCTGCGATCGACTCGCTGGTGCCATCGAGATGGAGCTCGAGACCGCGCAGCGTAGTAAGGTCGGCCGGTGCCGCGTCCTGCGCTACCGATCCACCGTTCAGAGTGAAAAATCTCCACTTTGCGGTGTTGGCGAACGGAGCCACGAGCTCTTCCGTCGTCTCACCGCCAGCTTGACTGATCACAGTACGATACAGACCAAGTTTTCCAGGAATCGCAGTCGAGGCTTTGAACTCATAGCGGACTTTCGAATAGAGAAAGACTGGCGTGCCGAGACCAGCGCCCACGGGTAGGTTCGGCGTTACCTTGACTACCCGCCCGCCGGGAACCGTTGTAACAGCCACCCCAGTGCAGACCGCGGCACTACCAGCGTCGCTCTCGATTGCTCCAGCTTCGACATAGGTGTAGACGCCGGTGGTCGCGCTTCTCCACGCATAACCGTAAAAGCTGGAGAGGACATAAGTCTCCGAGTCGACTGGAAGAAGCGTCAGGTGGCTGTAAACCGGACTCCCCGCGTCATCACCGCACTCAATACCGATTGCGTACGGAATCTTGATGGTGAGCGAAGTCGGCGAAGCAGCAACCACACCTCCGGATGCCTCGATCATTCTGAAATCGGAGATGATGCGGTTTAGCGACGAGCGCGAGACGTTTCGCGCCGCGTTCGACATTCCCTGCCGATCGTAGTAGCGTCCCTGCGTCGATATGAGCTTGGTCATGAGCGCGCCGATAATTGCGAAGATCACGACTCCAACGAGCAGCTCGACGAGAGTGAAGCCGCGACGAGCGCGGCCAGTCGATGTGTGTGTCATATGCATGTAGTGCAGAGGACCTTGGACGTCTTCGCCTTGGTCCGCGTAAAGGCCACCGTGTCAGGCTTGTACTTATAGTTGGTGGGCTTGATGACGACCTGGATGGTTTTTATCTGCTGCACTACGGGCTCGGCGACCGTTACGACGCGGCTGTAGGGATAGCTGCCGGTGCTGACCGCAGTGGAATCCTTCCCGACTTTGACCGAGTCGTATGGTATGCCTTCGAGTCGGTTCACGTTGTCCATGAGCACGCCATTTCTATATGCGTTGCCCGTCGCGACCATACCTTGCTGCGACACGGAATACATGAGAGCGGCCAGCGAAGAGACAGCGATGGCAAGAAGGATCATCGCCACGATGATCTCGACGATTACGAATCCGTCGCGATTCGCGGTGCCGCCTGGTTTGGCGTGGCGCTGAAAGCGCCCGAATTTGCGTAGTGAGATTTTCATTTGCTAACCCTCACAAAGCCTGCACTGCTGGCCGTTATCTGTTTCGAGTAGTCTCCATTCGCCAGATCGACTGTGAGCTTGCCGGATGAAACGCCGTTCGGAAAAACATCGATCGTCGTGGGAGTGAAGACCAATTGGTCGAGTCGGTACTCGGACGTATCGCCGTAGAAAGTTCTGATACGAAGAACGTTGCCCGTTTTCCGATCGGTGAACTGATAGCTGCGCGTCGGCGCGTCGGCCGTGATTCGAACTGGCTGACGTTGGCGCGCGGCGACCGCGAAGGCGTTCTGAAGATCAGAAGCTATAATTGTAGTTGCACGATTCACCCGGTTGTGTCGCACGATGCGCGACATTGCGGGTCCGACTACGGTTGCCATAATTCCAAGAATCGCCACAACGGCGATCAACTCGATCATGGAGAATCCACGACGAGAATATTTGTGATTGTTGGGCGCAATCATCATATCTAGTGTCCCCGCTTTGGAGGCCTCGGCAACTGATGCAGACCCGGTCTCCGGGTAAATACTTTTCTATAGAGAGATGGACGAACTCGGTAAGGCTGAGTCACCTCAAAAGGCGGCCAAAACGGGGTTAGGGGCCCGTATGCGGGCTTAACCGCTAAGAACCTAGCTCAGCCGTTTGATCGCGGCGAGGATCTCCGAGTTCTCGCGCCTTTCGCTGTTATTCCCCTCAACATGCGACCACCGGACCTTGCCGTTGCGGTCGATAAGGAAATAGGCGCGGTTGGAATAAAAGCGGTCCTCATTAAGGACTCCGTAAGCACGGGAAACGTCTCGCTTGAAGTCGCTGAGGAGCTCCGTTTTCATCTGCAGCTTGTTCTTGAACTCGCGGAGCGATGCTGTCGAATCGACCGAGATCGGCAGGATCTCCGTTCCTTCTCCCGCGAACTGATCGAAGTCCTCGGTGAAGCAAATCAGCTCCTTCGTGCAGGTCCCGGTAAAGGCCAGCGGGAAGAAGGCGAGTAGTACATTGCGCTTTCCGCGAAATGACGACAGTGATACTTCCTTCCCAGACGTCGATGCTGCCGTAAAGTCGGGAGCTGCGTCACCGACCTGCGGCGAATTTTGCAGTTGTGTGCTCGTCATCGCGGAAAACTAACAACTCCTGGAGCAGTGATGGAGACCGAAGCAAAGACAGCCACAAAAAAGCTCACCGTGCGCTGCCAGTTCTGCGATACATGGAATCGCGTCGACGCTGACAAAGTGGTCGATGGGCCGAAATGCGGAAAATGCAGCCGCCCAATTCTTCTCGAGCGGCCAATCGCGCTCAACGACGACACCTTCTCACGAACCATCAATGAGAGCGACGTGCCGGTGGCGGTCGATTTCTACGCCGATTGGTGCGGCCCGTGCCGGATGATGGCCCCCGCAGTCGATGCCCTCGCAGCACACGTACAAGGCCGCGCTATAGTGGGCAAGCTCAACACCGATCATTCGTCGAGAACCGCCGGAGGATTTGGCATTCGCGGCATTCCGACAACCATTGTGTTCGTCCGCGGAAAGGAAGTCGCGCGGCAATCCGGCGCGCTTCCGCTCGAGGGCTTGAAACAGCTACTCGCAAAGGCGGGCGTAGCGCTTTAGATCGGCCGCGAATCAACTCATGGGTGGCCCGCTGAGCACCGCCTCGATTGCAGCGGTAAGCTCCTGACCAGAGAACGGCTTGTGTAGAAAGTTTGCGCCCGGTGGGACCGCCGTCCTGCCATCCTGATCGGCGTATCCGGACATGAAGAGCGCGCGCAGCCCCTCTCGCATCTTCACCAGAGCCTTTACTACTTCCGGCCCGCGCATACCCGGCATGTACATGTCGGTCACGATGATGTCGATCTTTCCCTTGTGCGCCGCAGCCAGCTTGAGCGCAGCATCGCCGTTCTCGGCCTCGATCACACTGTACTTGGCCCGACGCAGAATCTTGACGACGATCGCGCGCACCGACTCCTCATCGTCGATGAGAAGAATCGTTATTGGCTCCTTTGCATCGGTCGCGGGAGTCATGCGGAGTAAAGGGGTCCTTGTGTCGGGTTCGCGCGATTGCGGCGAGAGAGCCAGGTCAAACAAAATGCCAGGGCATATCGCTAATGGCGAATGTCGAGCGCTAACCTACCGCCCGGTAGCCGTGAATGAAAGGCTCGGCCGGCCTCAGGACGGGGTCCACCTGGGAAGGCGTGACCTAGACCCCTTTCCCAACGTCACTTATTAACAACCCGCGCCTCGCGCGTAGCTACCGAAGAGGAGGCTCCATGCTGGAAGCGCGCAAGTCCCAACCGATCGTCCTGATTGCTTCGCGGAACTACCCGATGGGCCGCTCCCTCGAAAGCGTTTTCGAAGACGACGGCTACATTCCAGCGCGCATAGCTTCCGTTTCACGCGTGCCGGAGCTGGCGCGCCGTGCGAGCTACGACGTCATCGTTCTCGATCAGGGCGCCAACGAGGAAGAGGCGCTCGACGTCGCGCGTTCCCTTCGCGACGACCCAGCGTTCGACCACTCGACGCCCATAGTGATCACGTCGACGAGCATTGTCTCAAAGCAGGCACGTCTCGCTGCATATGAGGCCGGAGCATGGGAGTACTTGACTCACCCGATCGACCTCGAGCTCGTTCTGACCAAGCTTCGGACTTTTCTCCGCGCGCGCGGAGAGCTCCTCGTGGCACAATCAAGAAGCCTCATCGACTCCCGCAGTGGCCTCTATACTTCCTTCGGCCTTCAGCAAGTGGCTCTCACTCTGGGCGCTGGCGCGGCGCGAAAACACCAGGCCTTCGCATGCGTCGCATTTTCGCCCGACACCACCGACCGCGAAGTGTCAGCCGTGCCGGTCACCAGAGAGCCAGACAAAAGATTCGAGGAAGTTGCAAGCGTGTTCCGCGCACAGAGTAGAAGGTCGGATGTAGTGGGCCGTATGGGAGAATCACGACTCGCTATCCTGGCACCGGACACGGATGCTCCAGGTGCACGCTTGCTCGTCGCACGCCTCCAGCGCGAGTTCGACAAAGCCGCGACTGAGCACACGATTCCCTACCCTGTGCGATTGCGCGCTGGGTACAGCGCGGTACCAGATCTGGCCAGCGCTGGAATCGAGGTCGAGGAGCTCGTACACCGCGCTGCAAGCGCGCTCGACCAGGCAGTCTCACAAACCAGCAGTGACCGCACAGTCGGCTTCGACGACATTCGCTCGTAACCGCTCCAAGCGTTAAATCATCGGCCGCTGATAAGTAGTCGAAAAAGAAAAGGCCCGCGCAAATCGCGCGGGCCTTTTGCTGTGCGAAGCTTCGGTCTAGTGAAGCGTTACCGCGAGACCGACCTGTCCAACGTTGGCGTCGATGTTCGAGTTCCGCATAGCGAAACCATTCCAGTACGGCGTCAAACTCGCGTTCTTGGCGAACCGAACGTCGTATCCGAGTCCGAGAATCGCACCGAGTCCCGTTTGCGTAGCGCTGTAGCCCGAGACTCCCAGGCTTGCCGAGCCGACACCGAGTCCGCCCGTGAGGAAGAAGCCGCCGGTTGCAGACGGGTAGAACCGAACGCGCGCGTCGAACGTGGCAACCGTCAGCGTCGATCCCTGCTGCGACTTCGTCCAGCCTGTCGTGCCGACACCGAGCAGGAAGCGCGGCGATATCGTGCCGCCGAGCGAGAGGTCTCCCGTAACTCCACCTTCACGCGAGCCGCAATTGTCGCAGCCGAGCGACCCATAACCAAGGCCGCCGCTTATCCAGAAGCCATCGCGCTGTTGTGCGTTTTGCGCCTGCGCGGTCGCTACGATCGTTAACGAACCCACCAGCCATAACATGACCAACGGAGCGAATCTTTTTGCCATCATCGAACCCTCGTTGACATTGCCCGGGATCCGAAGTGGTGTGGATCGCCTAGGCGTCCGATGGTCCCGTTGGGGAAAGGACGGGCAAAAAAACCGGATGTAACTGAACAGTGGAGCGTACAGGGATCGAACCTGCGACCTCCTGGTTGCAAACCAGGCGCTCTCCCAGCTGAGCTAACGCCCCTCGCCGCGAAATATAGGCACTTCAACCTCGCGGGTACAACGCGCTATTCGTGCGCGGGCAGGGGCTCCATCGTTCGCGGATCTACCGGCACTTGCACTTCGTCGCGGTACGGTGACGTCATAAGCAGGACGCGCATCTTCGGGAACGCGTCCATGAAACTCAGATAGCAGAATCCCCAAATGCCCAGCAACCCGAGCGTGACGCCAATTTCCCACGTCCCGAATGGAATCGTGCTCACCACTCCATAGATCGATGGATACACCTCTATGTATCGATGCAGCCAGAGACCGAGCACCGTCGACGTCGCGAAAAGCAGCATCGTCGGCAGATACACTTTGGCGGCGCGCGAAAGCAGACCGAAGAACGGCACGACGAACATCAGCGTCACGCCGATGAGGGTCGGGATGCGCCAGCCCTCTATCAGACGCAGCCGCATCCAGTGGGTTTCTTCACCCATGTTACCGTACCAGATCACCAGGTACTGACCAAAGGTGAGATAGCCCCAGAACGCGGTAAATGCGAAGCAAAGCTTTCCGAGGTCGTGGAAATGCTTATCCTGGATCAGATCGTAGCGACCAAGGAATCTCCGCCACGCCATGACGATGATCGTCCAGCTCGCGAGCGCCGCGACCCAGGCGCCCATAAAGAACCACCAGCCGTACATCGTGCTCTGGAAATACGGATCCAGCGACATCGACAGATCCCACGACAGCACGATCCAACCGAACGCGAAAGCGAAGGCGAGGAAGACAGCGAGTCTTCCCTGCAGCGAATGGGTGGAGTGCAGCTCACGACGCTCGTCGCGGCATCCTCTGCGCATGCGCTCGCGAATTTTGCGCGCCCACTTTGCGCCAGCTTCCGGCAATATCCCGACGTCGAGACGAACCGATGTGTAGATATACCAGAGACTGAGCGTGGTGATGATCAGCGATATGCCGATCACCCGCGTGAAGTAGAACGGCGGGTTCAGATACACGGCTTTCTCGCGGATCGTCGGTGCGGTGTTGGACCACCAGAAAACGTGATGCCGCCCGACGAACAGAATGAGCAGGAGCAGCACGAAGGAGATCGGCAAGAACGCGACATAGCCTTCGAGAAAACGAATGATGGGACGCGACCACCGCGCCGTCGTTATCCTCTGGACCGCGACGAACATCACTCCAGCGGACGATATGGAAGTGAAGTAGAGCCAGTTCACGAGCAACGCCTGCCAGACGCG